>Ga0181571_10002707_pt1 | contig 13203 bp, 17 predicted proteins | sample 101ome_17_FD_132440 | JGI IMG/M metagenome (GOLD analysis project Ga0181571, IMG submission 132440) | Coastal salt marsh microbial communities from the Groves Creek Marsh, Skidaway Island, Georgia - 101407AT metaG (megahit assembly) | ecosystem: Environmental > Aquatic > Marine > Intertidal...
CCCGGAATACTTGACCCATACCCAACTAGTCCATCGATAACACCTCGGACGGAATCGTCCGAAAAACAGCGCCTGCGCCACGATGTTGGTTGAAAGCATTGACCCTGAATCGCGCCAGATTGCTCATCTCAAAAGAAAAATCCGTCTCGAGCAATTCTTCATAATCCTTTCGCTGGCGGTCATTCATGATGTCGTAAATCAGGGCTTGCACGCCGCTGTGGTCTAGCGAATCTACGTTGAGGCGGCGAACGTCACCGTCCACGCGTATCATGGGTGGTAAACCGGCGGATAAATGAAGGTCGGAAGCGCCTTGCTCTACGCTAAAGGCGAGTAGTTCAGTGATGTCCATATCACAGTCCTCTCAAGGGTCGGGTTAACACATGGCGAATCAACTTCCTTATGATGCGCACATGATTCCAACAGAATTGACCGCGAATATAGCAGAAGTAAAACAGCGTATCCGGGCTGCTGAAGCACTCGCCGGCCGCAAAAGCGGATCGGTTTCGCTGCTCGCAGTCAGCAAAACCAAGCCTGCTGAAGCGATCCGGCGAGCGCATTGCGAGGGTTTAACGAAATTTGGTGAAAATTACGCCCAAGAAATGGCGGAAAAGTCGCAAATTTTGGCAGACCTGCCCCTCACATGGCACTTCATAGGGCCGATCCAGAGCAACAAAACGGCGCTCATCGCCAAGGTCAGCGATTGGGTGCATAGTATTGACCGGATCAAAATCGCGCGTCGTCTAAACGAACACAGACCCACCGAAAGAGCACCACTCAATGTCCTTATTCAGGTCAACACCTCGAACGAGGACACTAAAGCGGGCGTCATGCCGGAAGCCCTGCCGGGGCTGGCCGCCGAGATTGCTGAACTACCGCGCCTTTCTCTGCGTGGTCTGATGACAATACCGGCACCTGCCAGCACACCAGAGCAACAACGAGCCCCTTTCCGTCAATTGCGGGATCTGATGTCAGCACTGCAACCCTCATACCCTGACCTCGACACACTCTCTATGGGGATGTCAGGAGACCTCGAGTCGGCCATTGCCGAGGGAGCCACGATTGTCCGCATCGGGACGGACCTTTTTGGAGCTCGGTAGAAGTATAATTAGCCCCTCTCTCTAAAAGACTGTCATCCCATGTCGCCTCAGATAGCCTTTCTCGGCGCAGGAAATATGGCCAGCGCCATGATCAACGGCCTGATTGCAGAAGGTTTTTCGCCGAAGCAGCTGCGAGCCAGTGACCCCAGCGCAGACGCTTTGGAAAATCTGCGTGGCTTGGGGCTTAGCCAGTTGAGCACCGTGAGCGACGATCTCTTCGCGGGCGTTGATCTCGTTGTGGCGGCGGTCAAGCCTCAGGTTATGCCTACCGCGCTGGCGTCAATATCAAGTCAATTGAGTGCTGAGACGGCGCTGTTATCCATCGCCGCAGGGATCCCTATTGAATCGCTGCAACGATCCGCGGGCTGTGATGTGCCCATCATTCGCTGTATGCCCAATACTCCCGCCATGATAGGGCTGGGGGCCAGCGCTTTGTTTGCGCAGGACGCAGTCAATCAGGAGCAAAGAGCTTTAGCAGAGCGTGTTACCAATGCTGCCGGCATGACTGTCTGGGTTGAACGTGAAGAGCTTCTCGATGCCGTAACGGCTGTATCGGGTAGCGGTCCGGCCTATTTTTTTGCGCTGATCGAGGCCATCGCAAAAGCAGGAACAGAGCTGGGTCTGGACGAGGACGTCGCCACCGCGCTGACATTACAAACCGCGATGGGGGCCGCGGCCCTTGCACTACGCTCTGAGGAGGGTGTGGCTAAACTCAGGGAGAACGTGACAAGCCCTGGCGGCACTACTGAGCAAGCTTTACGCTCCCTGAAGGCGAGCCAATTCGATGAAGTGATTAGCGACGCCGTTAAGCAATGTGCTCAACGCGCCTCGGCACTGGGCAAGGAGTTTGGTTAATGAACGCTGCGACTGAGATCCTGCTGTATCTGATTCGCAATGTCGGAGCGCTACTGCTAATCGTTGTGGTACTGCGCGGCGTATTGCACACATCGCGCGCTAACTTTTATAACCCGATTTCACAACTCATTGTCCGACTGACGAACCCGCTGTTAGCACCCTTCAGAGGATTGTTTCCGCCCCGAGGGCGCATTGATTGGGCGGTGGTTCTCCTTGCGGTGCTGCTCCAGTCAACGATGCTCGCCGCCATCGCATGGGTAGCTGGAGACAGCTGGTCACTGCCAGGCCTACCCACCCTGATTGCCTGGGGTGCGGTCGGCGCAATGGGCCTGTTGGTCAATGTTTATTTCTTTATTCTCATCGCCATGATTGTGGTCAGCTGGGTCGCGCCGGGCAGTCGGCATCCAGCAATAGAGCTCATTTGGCAAATCTCTGAACCGGTAATGACGCCATTTCGGTCCCTACTGCCCAACATGGGAGGCATTGACTTCTCGCCTATCCTGCTTTTCGTTGGCCTCAATGTGCTGCAAATAGGACTTCGGCACCTCGCGATGAGCCTCGGATTGCCCACTGGGCTTGTCTTCGGGCTATAAGCGGTGACAAACAAGCTCCCCGCAAATAGCGTTGGCCTAGTAAAGCCGCAGACGGCTCATTTTCACGCGCCGTTTACGTTTGCCAACGGATCAATACTGGCTCAACACGAGCTCGTATATGAGACATATGGTGAGCTTAATGATGCCGGTGACAATGCGGTCCTGATTTGCCACGCGCTGTCAGGCTCTCACCATGCAGCGGGCTTCCACTCCGCAGACGATCGCCGACCGGGTTGGTGGGATCTGGCAATCGGACCCGGTAAGCCCTTTGATACGAATCGACTGTTCGTTGTGTGCTCTAACAATCTGGGTTGTTGTGACGGCTCGTCAGGCCCCAACACGATTAACCTCAGTACAGGGGAGGCATGGGGCGGGACGTTTCCGCAGCCACAGGTCAGCGACTGGGTGCGGAGTCAAAAACAACTCGCCGAGTCTCTTGGGATCGGTCGCTGGGCCGCGGTCATTGGCGGTAGTTTAGGCGGCATGCAAGCGCTGCAATGGGCGGTGGACTTTCCAGACTGGGTGGAGCATTGCGTAGCGCTCGCCGCGGCGCCTGGTCTCACCGCGCAGAACATTGCGTTCAACGAAATCGCTCGCCACGCCATTTTATCTGACCCGGACTGGTGCGAGGGAGATTACCTTGCACAGAACAAGCTGCCGGCTCGAGGCGTTGCATTGGCCAGAATGGTAGGGCATCTCACCTACATGTCGGCTGATGGGATGAGCGACAGATTCGGTAGAGAACTCCGTGAAGGCAGTTTTGCGCCTGGGGATAACCGCGAATGGGTATTTCAGGTGGAGAGCTATCTCCGGCATCAGGGTAGCCGCTTCTCCACTCAGTTTGATGCGAACACCTATGTGCTGATGACACGCGCGCTGGACCTATTTGACCTGGCCTCGGAACACGGGGGAGATCTGGTTGCCGCTTTATCGCAAGCGCAAGCGTCTTTTCTTATTGCCTCGTTCAGTTCTGACTGGCGCTTTCCGCCTCAGCGATCCATTGAGATCCGAGACGCGCTGATGGCGGCGGGGAAATCCGTGACATACGCGAACATCGAGACAGATGACGGCCACGATGGTTTCCTATTGCCCAATCCCACCTATGAAGCCTTACTCGCACAGTGGATGCGCCGGGTGGGACCGTCATGAATCGGCTTGATCTGAGGACGGTGCTGGACTGGGTGCCCACAGGCAGTCGCGTGCTGGATCTCGGCTGCGGTGACGGCACATTTTTAGCGCGTCTTAGAGATGAGCGCGCCGCGATCGGCGTTGGCGTCGATATCGATCCCAACAATCTGGTCGCCGCAGTAGCAAAGGGACTGGATGTCATTCAGGAAGATATCAATGACGGCTTGCACTGCTTCACCGCCAATCGGTTTGATGTGGTGGTGCTGGCCCATGCCCTTCAAGAGCTCACCCATCCACACATCGCTTTGCAACGTATGGTCGACATTGCCGATGAAGCGATTGTTTCTTTCCCGAACTTTGGCCACTGGTCTTGCAGGTTGCATTTGGGAATTAAAGGTAAAATGCCGATGTCGCGCGCCATGCCGCTACATTGGTATGACACGCCGAACATCCACTTTTGTACCGTCAGGGATTTTGAAGCGCTGTGCTCAGCATTAGAGATCGACATCATCGAGCGGGCGACCATCTCAGGGAATGCCCAGCACCTGCTGGCGAATTGGCGCCCCAACCTTTTTGCCACCAGCGCCATCTATCGCATTCGTCGTTCGGGAGGCTGATCACGGGTGTCGTTCTATGCCTCGCCGCTACCGCCTCAGCATTTGCTCAACAATCGACGCGCTTTGATCAGTACGAGCTCCATCACAGCATCGTCTACACCACCTTCTTGTCTCCCCAGGTAGCAGCGGAATACGGTATCGCACGCGGGGCTGACAAAGCCATTTTGACGCTGTCCGTTCGCGATGTGGATTCAGGAGAAATTGCTGGACGCCCGATGGCCATCGAGGGACGCACTTGGGATTTAGTCACCGGCGGCGAGATGGAGATCAAAGAGATCAAAGAAGGTCGGGCGACCTACTACATTATCCCCTTTGAATTTCTGGATCGGGAATACCGCTTCTTCGAATTCACCTTCCAGCCCGAGGGCGCCGAGTCGCCCTTTGAACACAAAATGAAAGTGCAGCTTTGGCGGCAGGGCTAAACAGTGAATTCAACGGAAAGACCGAGGTTAGTGATTGCCAGTCATAACCAAGGGAAAATTAAAGAATTCCATGAGGTACTGGGTGATCGCTGGCGAATTACACCTCAGGGCGAACTTGGCGTATCGGAAGCCGCCGAAACCGGACTCACCTTTGTAGAAAATGCGCTCCTTAAGGCGAGGCACGCGTGTATCGCCACCGGGTGCGCGTCGCTGGCTGATGATTCAGGGCTGGTGGTGCCGGCACTAGGAGGCGAACCGGGACTGCGATCTGCTCGCTACTCCGGTGAAGGAGACAAGGGCAATAACGCGCTGCTTCTGGCAAATATGGCGTCGCTAACAGGACACCACCGCGCAGCGTTTTATGTGGCGGTAGTGGTGCTCTTACAACACGCAGAAGATCCGACACCCGTCATTGCCGAGGGCCGCTGGTTCGGCAAAATCGCCGAAGCCCCTCGAGGCGAGGGCGGTTTTGGCTATGACCCACTGTTCATTCCAGAGGGGAGCGAGATCCATGCCGCCGAGCTTTCCTCGCAAGAAAAAAACGCGGTCAGCCACCGCGCGCAAGCTGTTAGCAACCTGATCCAGCAACTGCAGGCGTGATGATACCGGCGAGCATTCCGCTATCGCTCTATGTTCATCTACCTTGGTGTACCCGCAAGTGTCCCTACTGCGACTTCAATAGCCATGAGGGGTTTTCCTCTGACCTGCAACAACCCTACACCGAGGCGTTACTTGCCGATCTGAGTAGCCAGCAAGACTGGATGTCAGCGCGGGAAATTCAATCCATTTTTATTGGTGGGGGTACGCCGAGCTTGTTTGAGGGCGAGTGGATCGCGCGCTTACTGGAGGGTATTGGGCAACGACTCACCATCGCCGGTGACGCCGAGATCACACTGGAAAGCAACCCGGGTAGCGCTGAAGCGAAGCGTTTTGTCGACTATAAGGCCGGTGGTATCACCCGGCTCAGCATTGGCGTCCAAACATTTCATGACCCTCTGTTGCAGTCCTTGGGACGCATTCACAGCGGTGATGACGCGCGGCGAGCACTCGATATGGTGACGCACGCCGGCTTTGATCGATGGAATATTGACTTGATGCATGGGCTGCCAGGGCAAACAGCCGATATGGCAAAAGCCGATCTTGCGGACGCGATTGCGCTGAGTGCAGGTCACATTTCATGGTACCAGCTCACCATTGAGCGCAATACGCGGTTCTGGTCCACACCGCCCAGCTTGCCCGATGAAGAAACACTGGAAATGATTCAGGAGGCGGGCGAAGCCACGCTGAGTCACGCTGGCTTCAACCAATATGAAGTATCAGCCTATTGTGTCGGCGGGGAGGAAAGTCTTCACAATCTGAACTATTGGCAGTTCGGTGACTACATTGGAATCGGCGCAGGGGCTCACGGGAAAGTCACCCTACCTTCCGGTCTTATCCAACGCACGCAACGAACCCGATCACCTTCCGACTATCTGTCGCAAGCTCAAGCGGAGGGCTTCGCACCACCACCACAGGCAGCGATCACGGCCGAGGCACTGCCAGCTGAGTTTGCGATGAACGCGCTACGCTTAAAATCAGGTGTCCCGCTGAGTGACTTTTCCGAGCGGACAGGCCTGCCAGTCGATGCATTGATGACCGCAGCAGCGGAGGCCACCGCGAAGGGGTGGTTGTCCGACCCAAGCACTGGACGTTTTGCCACCTCAGCTCTGGGGTATCGGTTTTTGGACAGCGTGGTAGGAACGTTTGTCTAAAGGGGTTGCTTGAGATACACCAAGTCTTGCACCCGATGTCCCAATCTTTCCCCCCGCGCCTCAAATTTCGTGAGCGGTCTATAGTCGGGTCGGGGCACGGCAGAGCGCGGTGCGCCAGACGCATTCTTAAGTGACGGGACGTCTTCGAGCACATCAAACATATGCTCCGCATACGGCTCCCAGTCAGTGGCAAGATGGAGATAACCACCGGCCTTCAGACGTTGCGTGATCTCGCGCACCCAACCAGGTTGGATCAAACGCCGCTTGTGGTGCCGTTTCTTATGCCAGGGATCCGGGAAAAAAATGTGGATGGCATCTAACGATTCCAGCGCAAGAGACTGCGCGAAAACATCGACTGCGTCCTCCGCATAGACCCTGACGTTTTGTATCTTTTCAGCCAGCACTCGCGACAACAACCGGCCAACACCTGGGCGATGTACCTCTATCCCGATGAATTGCGCACCAGGGTCCGCCTGAGCCATCTGTATAAGGCTGTCGCCCATACCAAAGCCGATCTCGACAATACGGCGGCCGGACGCACCAAACTGGTCATCCCAGTCAAGTGCACCTTGCTCTGCGGAGAGCCCGTATTGCGGGAAGCCCTCATCCCAGCCGCGTTGCTGACCGGGCGTCATACGCCCGGCCCGCATCACGAAGCTGCGGATACGAGACGTTAGAGGAGAATCTGGCGAAACCACTGGCCGTGCAGTGACGACATCATGCCTTGTTGAGCGCGTCTCGCTCAGGCAATCATGGCTGCGCGCATTTTTTTCAGCGCGTTCGCTTCGAGTTGCCGAATACGTTCAGCCGAGACCTGATACTCAGCCGCCAGCTCATGCAACGTCGATTTATCGTCCAGCAGCCATCGCCGCTCGAGAATGTCGCGACTGCGATCATCTAGATCGCCCAGCGCCATCTGCAACTTGGACGTACTGTCCTCAGCAAAATCCTCAGCCTCAACCAACTGGCCTGGATCCATTTGCCCGTCGGCTAGAAAATACTGGGGGGCCTGCCAACTGTCTTCGTCATCGCTGTCTGCCGGCGCGTCAAAGGCGATATCACGGCCCGACAAACGGCCTTCCATTCGGGTCACCTCGGCTTCATCGACCCCCAGGTCGGCGGCGATGGCGCGGGTTTCCTCGGCGGACAGCCATCCCAATGATTTCTTCTGGCTTCGCAAATTGAAGAAAAGCTTTCGCTGAGCTTTGGTCGTAGCGACTTTCACAATGCGCCAATTGCGCAGGATGTACTCGTGCATTTCCGCTTTGATCCAGTGCACGGCAAATGAGACCAATCGCACCCCTTTATTGGGGTCAAAGCGTTTCACCGCTTTCATGAGCCCGACATTGCCTTCCTGAATCAGATCAGCTTCGGCCAACCCGTATCCGGAGTAGCTCCGGGCAATATGTACGACAAAACGAAGGTGGGCGAGGACCAACTCGCGGGCAGAATCGACGCACTCTTCGTAATAGAGCCGCTCAGCGAGCTCGCGCTCACGCTCTGCAGACAGCACGGCGATACCGCCCACCGCCTGAATATAGGCAGACAGGTTGGCGCCGGGTGCCATATTGAGTACCGCGCTGTTCGGTACGGCGACTGCTTGCTGTGACTGTGTCATGTTTGAAGCCTCCAAAAGGCCATAATGGTCGTCATTTTAGCACTCTCCCACGCAGAGTGCTAAACCCAGAAAATTACCATTTTTCAGGTGTTTATAGGGTCTCGAGTCCCTGAAAGTAACGACGCAGGGCAACAATCGCCGCCAACCAGCCGACACTTGCCCCCGCTGCGACAAGGCCTGCGGGATACAGCAAGCCCGGCCCGCGTAGGGGACTAGCCATGTCGTAGAGACCAAATAGCGCCTCCAGAGGTTGAGACAGCCAAATACTGAAGAGCCATAAACATAGGGCCGCCAAGACACCACCACCGGCGCCGAAATACAGTCCGGTGTAGAGAAATGGGCGGCGGATAAAAGCGGCTGATCCGCCGATGAGGCTGGCCACCTCGATTTCCTCCCGCCTCGCGTCGATGGCGAGATACAAGGTATTCACCAGTGCCAAAACCGCGCCCAACACCATGGCAACGCCTAGTGCTGTGACCCATCGCCATCCAGCTAACAGGGCTTCTTGCAGACGCGCCAGCCAGCGCGTGTCGCGGATTACCTGCTCGACCTCGGGCAATTCTGATAAGCGTTCAGCCAACGCCGTGACCGAGACTTCACTCAGGTCCGGTGCCGGTACCACTTGCACAGTGTGAGGTAGTGGATTTTTTTTCAACGACTTCAGCACATCGGACAATCCGGTTTGTTCACCAAATTCTGTCAGTGCGCGGTCTCGGGAGATGAGGTCGACCCCGGCCACCTCTGGCCATGCATTGACATGCTGCTCAACGTGCTGCGCCATCTCCCAGTCGACCTCGGACATCAACATCACGGACATATGCCCGCCTTGCGCCAAATCCGGCACGATCCGACTCAGATTATCGAGAGTCAGCAGCAAGGAACTGGGCAACGACAGGGAAATGGCGACGACCAGCCAAATCAGCACTGTGGAAAAAGGGCGTGCGATGAGTTTCCGCCAACTGCTGCTCGCAGCGACGTGATGTTGCGCCCGCCACGCCATCGCGGCATTCCATTTTTCCGCTGAAGCTCGCGCCACCGTCATCAATCCGCCTCTGAACCCGCCAGACGCCCTGAATCCAACGTCAGGATGCGGTGGCGCATACGAGAGATCAGCGGTAAATCATGCGTTGCGACCAACACCGTCACCCCCACCTGATTGAAAGCCTCAAATAAGGACATGATTTCACTGGACAGCGCAGGATCAAGGTTGCCGGTGGGTTCGTCAGCGATCAAAAACTCAGGCCGGGCCACTACCGCTCTGGCAATACCCACGCGCTGCTGCTCCCCACCAGACAAACTGGCGGGTTGCGCGTGTTCAAGGGCCAACAGACCAACCTTATCCAATGCGGCGCGCACACGGCGCTGTGATTCCCTGGGCGAGTAACCCGCCATGACCAACGGCAGCGCCACATTGTCATGCACACTTCGATCAAACAATAAGCGGTGATCCTGAAACACCACGCCGAATCGGCGCCGATAACGAGGCACAGATCGCTGTCGAATTTTGGCGGTGCTCTCTCCGCAGACGCGAATATCGCCACCGGAAGGGCGGTCCAAGAGAAGCAACAATCGCAACAGGGTGCTTTTCCCCGCCCCAGAATGACCTGTCAAAAAGGCCATCTCTCCCTGTTCAAGCGTCAGGTTGAGATGGCGCAGCGCATCAATCTCACCAAAACGACGACTGACGCGGTCAAATTCGATCAATTGGAGCGCGCCTCAAGGCTCATCGATCAAGGCATCGACGAAGTCACGGGCAGCGAAATCGCGGAGGTCCTCCGGCTGCTCCCCAACACCAATAAAACGGATGGGTCGCTTCAACTTATGCGCAATCGCAAACAACACGCCCCCACGGGCGGTGCCATCTAGCTTGGTCACCGCCACACCCGTGACACCCACCGCTTGATCAAACTCCACCGCCTGTGACACCGCGTTCTGTCCGGTTCCCGCGTCCAACACCAGAAGGGTTTCATGGGGCACGGTCTCGTCCTGCTTGCGCATGACTCTCACGACTTTGGTGAGCTCATCCATCAAATGGGATTTGTTTTGCAGTCGTCCGGCGGTGTCCGCAATCAGGACATCGACATTGCGGGCACTCGCGGCTGCCAGCGCATCGAATAGAACGGAAGCACTGTCGGCCCCCGTATGCTGTGCAATCACCGGCACATCGTGGCGCTCTCCCCAGGCCTGAAGCTGCTCGACTGCCGCCGCACGAAACGTGTCGCCTGCGGCCAGCATCACATTCAATCCCTGCTGCTTGTACCGGTGTGCCAGCTTGCCGATCGTGGTGGTTTTACCCGCGCCATTAACACCCACGACGAGCATCACAAAGGGTCGGCGGCGCGACACATTGAGCGGCTGCTCCTGATCTGCCAGCATTTCGACCAGCGTCTCCTTGAGCGCCGACATCACGGTCTCTTCTTGAGCCAAAGACTTTCGATCCAGCCGCTGTCTGAGCGACTCCAAAACCCGGTCTGTTGCCTCGAGCCCCAGATCCGCCATGATCAGTTGTTCCTCAAGGGCTTCCAGCAGTGCTGGGTCCAGCTGCTTTTTACCGAGCACCAACGATGCCAAGCCCTCGGTAAATTGCCCGCGGCTCCGACTTAGGCCATGCCTGAGCCGCTCGAAGACGCCACTAGATGCCTCGGTACCTTGAGATTCGACTGACTGGCCTGACGCCTCGAGCGGGGTCACGTTGGACGCAGTCTGCGGATCGATAGCGTCGCGCTCTTCTGTGACGTTTTTTGCTTCATTGGCGAGGCCATCCGCGGCATGGTCAACCTCAGCCGGCAGGGCGCGCTCGCCACTGTCAGGTTTGGGGCGGCGTTTGAATAGCTTCATGATCTGTTTGACTCAGTTGGGGGCATCAGGTCCACTGCACTTCCTAACCTGGCCCTTTGCAGAAAGAGTCTAGCACCCCCAACAAGGTAACTGTATGAAACGCCGAGGCGCAGCAACCAAAGAGACGCCCTCGCAACTGCGCATTATTGGCGGCGCGTGGCGGGGGCGAAAACTCAGCTTTCATGCGCGACCCGGTTTGCGGCCAACGAGCGATCGGGTTCGGGAGACCTTGTTCAACTGGCTGGCACCTACCATTTTCGGCGCCGATTGCCTGGATCTATTTTCCGGGTCAGGCGCGCTGGGTTTGGAAGCCTTGTCTCGAGGCGCGAATTACTGTGACTTTGTGGAATCAGACCAACTGGCAGCGGCGTCCATTCAGGGCAATCTCAGATTACTCGGGGACAATTCGCCTCGCGGACACGTCACAACGACTGATGCGCTGGAGTTCATGGACGCTGCGCAACGGCACTGGGATGTCGTATTTGTTGATCCGCCCTTCGACTTAGGCATCGGTACTTCGGCACTGGAATACCTCGCATCCCACGACTGCCTTAATCATGACAGTTGGATTTATTTTGAAACGCGACGGTCGGCACCAGAGGCCGTGCCCGACTCGCTCTACACCCTGCACAGAGAAAAAACTGCGGGAGATGTGCTGTACCGGCTCTTAACGCCGAAGGCGCAGCAGTAAGCCTTTCGTTTGTCCGCTCTGACGGACTTGTGTACGCTGAAAGCACTATTTGGAGGACAAACGCCGTGTTGACCCATACCGTGGTATACCCGGGAACTTTCGACCCCATCACCAATGGCCATGTTGATCTGGTCGAGAGAGCCGCCAAGCTTTTTGAGCGGGTGGTCGTGGCCGTTGCAACCAGCGAAAAAAAAGCGCCTCTTTTTGACCTCGAGACCCGTGTCGCGCTGGCGCAATCTGTGCTGGGGCATGTGCCGGCGGCAGAGGTCGTCCCCTTCAACGGCCTGCTCATCGATTTTGTCACCGCCCAGAATTCCCATTGCGTGCTGCGTGGGCTGCGCGCCGTTGCAGACTTCGAATATGAATTCCAGCTGGCCAATATGAACCGCGCCATGAATCCGGAATTCGAGAGCGTATTTCTCACTCCCAGCGCTGAACTCTCCTACATCTCCTCGTCGTTGGTGAGAGAAATCGCAGGGCTGGGCGGAGACGTCAGTGGCTTTGTACCAGAGCCTGTTGCGGCAGCGCTAAAAGAGACATTCGCGGGAAAGTGATGCCATCGGCGAGACGTGCATAGCGATAGCTCGGTTGCTTTGGACAGGCCATGGGCTGAAACCCTCAGCGCTGACAGTCGGGACAATAGACAGTACTGCGACCGCCTTTTCGAATTTCTTTGAGCACTGATTTGCACGCCCTGCAGGGTTGCCCCTGACGCCCGTATACCCGGAGTTGCTGCGCAAAATAGCCAGGCGAACCGTCGCCACCCACGAAATCGCGTAGCGTCGTGCCACCCTGTTCGATGGCATCACCCAGCACGGTTTTGATTGTCTGCGCCAATAATTCATATCGCGAAAGCGCGACACGACCAGCAGCGCGGGCGGGATGAATACCCGCCATAAAAAGGGCTTCATTGGCGTAGATGTTGCCCACGCCCACGACAATTTTCCCGTCCATGATGAACTGTTTAACCGGTATCCGCCGGCCTCGGGAGCGCTCATATAAATAGCTGCCGTCAAAAGATGCTGCCAACGGCTCTGGACCAAGATGATCAAGCAGGGGGTGCTCGAGAGTCTGCAGCCAATGGAAACTGCCGAACCGTCGCGGATCGTGGTAGCGGAGGCAGCGGCCGTCATCGAGCACGACATCAATATGATCGTGAAACAGCGCCGGTGTGTCGGCAGGCATAATCCGTAAGCTTCCGGACATGCCCAGATGCACCATCAAAATTCCCTTGTCCGTCTCCAACAACAAGTATTTGGCGCGGCGATTCACCGCCGTAAAACGCGCTCCCTTCAAAATTTTCCGCAACCGGCGCGGCACCGGCCATCGCAACCGCGGTTCGCGGACGATCACGTCCCGCACGTTGCGATCAAGAATGTGCGGCGCGATCCCACGGCAGGTCGTTTCGACTTCGGGTAACTCAGGCATGGTCGTAACGCGCGAAGAACGGACTGTTAATAGGAGTGAAAAGGTGACGGTGAGTCATGTTCGATATCTAGGTTTGATGTCGAGATCTATATTCAATGTCACAGCCCAGCGGATTGATGTGTGGAAGGTGTAAACAAAAACCCCGGCTAAGAGCCGGGGTTTTTA
>Ga0181571_10002708_pt1 | contig 13193 bp, 10 predicted proteins | sample 101ome_17_FD_132440 | JGI IMG/M metagenome (GOLD analysis project Ga0181571, IMG submission 132440) | Coastal salt marsh microbial communities from the Groves Creek Marsh, Skidaway Island, Georgia - 101407AT metaG (megahit assembly) | ecosystem: Environmental > Aquatic > Marine > Intertidal...
GATTAACAATTCTAATATTAAGTTCCAACGAAAAGCTGGGAAGTCAAGGGACGGAGGGGTTTTTACTCACCCGATGATTGGTTTGACGCGCATGAGGCCTATGGAAACCGTTGTAGCTCCATGAGATATGCCTCATTTTCGCTGGTTCTGAATCGCTGAGCCTGACAATTGAGTAGGCTCTCCGGATGAAAAGAGACTCGAGTGACTCTACGATGCCTGTGAACTTCGGGAAAACCACCCATAGGATCGAACCATTCACCGACAGCATGCAGGCATAGGAACCCTCACTTGACAGGAATTGGAATGGAAAACCTTAAATCGTTGGTTACATTTAGCACTTGGATAAGAGAGTGATTCGCACCTCTTAACTATGGTTGGCCACCATCCTTTTCCTGTGCCTGATAAGCACTTAGCAGTGCCTGTCGAGCCTCTATAAGAAGAGGATTCTTGGACAAGTAGAGGTTGTCCTCATCCTGAGCGGTAATCGTCTCCAACATGTTGGCTTCGGTGGGTCTCGTTGAGAGGTATTCCTTCAGCTTTTTGAGAGCAAGGGCCTTTTCATCCAGGATCCAATAATAGACTGAGACCATGAAGGACCCCTCGGGTTTTCTCATCGCAAGCTCAAGAGCCTTTTTATATTCCTTTTTCTGGGCGTGGTACTCTTCGAGCACCTTGAAGTACCAATTCTGAGGATGTTTATTGTAGCGTATGGCTTTTTCCACTGCCTTTCTTCCTGCCTCCAAATCGACGTTGTCGGAGAAGACGTGGTAAAAACCGATGGTCGCCAAAAGAAAAGGTTCGTTCGCATTGATATCGTCGGCACGATTCACAAGTTGCTCGCTCAAAAAGAAGTCCCTCTCATGCATGCTCACCCATAGTCGTGCCAGGTGCGCGATTCCATTTCTATCGTCTAGCTCAACAGCCTTAATGGAGGCAGCCTTGGCAACTTCCAATGCGTTGGTGTAGGTGGCTAATTTCACTGTGTGGGCATTGCCATAAATCTGGCTTTTGATCGCATGGGCAGTCGAATGTCCAGGCTGAAGCTCGATGGCCTTCTGGATATGGCTGAGAGCCGTTTCAGTGGCCGTTGCCATGTCTCCCTTGAACTCCCAAATCTGCTTTGCCATGGCCACAAAGTGCTCTACCTGCCAATGCTTGACTGGGAGGACTTCGGCATCCCTGTAGGTCCACTGGTGGATGACCCCGTCGTATCCGGCCAGGTTGGCGGAAATGATGGAAGTGCATTCATCAAGGGAAAGTTTTTCGGTATCAGATTGATCCTCGGATGGTAATTCGAGGCTCCAAAAGAACGTCTTCTGCTTGCTTTCAAACGCCTTGGCTCGAATTTTTTCCGATGCAGATCCATGGGAAACATGCAGGACAAAGGCCGCCTGTTTCTCCTTTGCCAGAGCAGCAAAGGAATCGGTACTCGCGTCCGGAGAAAGTGCGTCACCCAGAATCACGCTGATATCCCTGAACTTGCCCAACTTGGACATCACGCTTTCACGCAATTCTCGATTTTGATCAGAGACTGCTCGGCGCTCTTCATCTTCATATTGCGTCACCACGACCACCTTGTTCAACGCAACCTCTGGAGAGCTGGAAGCATTGCCTGGAACATGTGCACTGCGACCCATCATCCACCAGATCATCCCCACCAACGCCAGACCAGCCAGCAATGAAAGGATTTTGCTTCGACTGTGCTCCACCTTTTCCTCCTTTGGTAAATGTCGCGATAAATGAGCTTCTGGTGCTGAAGCCGGCTCATGCCGGCCTACTTGCAGGTTGGTCAAACTTTGAACGATACGGCTGGCCAACTCATCCACGGAATCCTGGCTCGCATCCAAGTGCTGGATGCCTGCCAGCTGATACTTCATGGAAGCTGGGATTTTGACTTGCTCGAGAAAGACAGGGAGGATGTTCTTGTCCGATTCTGAGGCCAACGCCAATTCACGGGCAACGTTCTTGGAAGCAAAGGCATGGCCACTGGCAAAAAGAACCATGACCTTGGCGCCTTCCAAAGCCGTTACGATTTCCTCACTCCACCGTGTCGCTCCTTCAATACCCTGATGATCAATCCATATTTTCAGACCGTGGGCTTTGAGTTTTTCTGCCACGCGACAGACTTTCTCTTGATCATTCCTGGAGTAGCTGATGAAGACTTCAGGGCTCATATAAAAAATTTGGAGGATCTCAGGGCAAATAAAAGCTTTTTCCCTTAACTTGGCGGATGAGCCAAATTGGAAAGTGCCGACAAACACTCATGGGGGGAAGAAAGTGGAGGGGGGAAATGGCGACCCTACGGGGATTCGAACCCCGGTTACCGCCGTGAAAGGGCGGTGTCCTAACCACTAGACGATAGGGTCGTCCTAGAGCGAAGGATCATATGGATGGGCCTGCCGGTGTCACGCACAAAAAACTTTTTTTTGAATAGAGATTCCCAGCGAGCATCCTCCTCTCGGTTTGGAGCTCACCCCTTTGCAGTCTCAGGTGCAACTAGGCTCTGAACGCGCAATTTCAAAATATTTTTGATGAAACCAGCCTCTCAATCCGCTAGTGTTAACGTTTTTCAATTATGGAAGCTACAGCTGATATTGGATTGATCGGATTGGCAGTGATGGGGCAGAACCTCGTCCTGAACATGAATGACCACGGTTTTGTGGTTTCAGTTTACAACCGCACCGTCTCCAAGGTGGATGACTTTCTGGCAAACGAGGCCAAGGGAACTCAAATCCTGGGGGCGCACAGTATCCAGGAGTTCGTATCTCACCTGAAGCGTCCCCGTCGCGTGATGCTACTGGTCAAAGCCGGCCAGGCAGTGGATGATTTTATTGAACAGCTTCTACCCTATCTGGAACCCGGTGACATCATTATTGATGGGGGGAATTCTCTCTACCAGGACAGCATGCGCCGAACGGCTTACCTGGAATCCAAGGGCTTTCAATTCATCGGCACCGGTGTCAGTGGTGGAGAAGAGGGTGCACGTCGCGGCCCGTCCATCATGCCGGGTGGATCGAAATCTGCTTGGCCGCATGTCAAGGACATCTTCCAGTCCATTTCTGCCAAGGTGGATGACGGAGCTCCCTGTTGTGACTGGGTCGGAGAGGATGGCGCCGGACATTATGTCAAAATGGTGCACAATGGGATCGAGTATGGTGACATGCAGTTGATTTGCGAAGCTTACCAACTGATGTCCGTCGGTCTCGGGATGAGCGCCGATGAGATGCATGCGGTTTTTGCCGAGTGGAACGAAGGGGTGTTGGATTCCTACCTGGTAGAAATCACCCGAGATATTCTTGGGCACAAGGACGATGATGGTTCGCCGCTGGTGGACAAGATACTCGACACCGCTGGCCAGAAGGGGACCGGTAAATGGACCGTGATATCTTCGGCTGATCTGGGGATTCCGATCACCCTGATTGCTGAAGCCGTCTACAGCCGATGCGTTTCAGCCATGAAGGAGGAGCGTGTAGCAGCATCGAAAAAATTACGAGGTCCCAAACCCATCATCAAGACGGACAGAGCCAAGTTCATCGAAGACATTCGTCAGGCACTCTATGCCTCCAAAATTGTGTCCTACGCGCAGGGCTACATGTTGCTACGGGCGGCTGCAAAAGAATACAATTGGAAACTGAACTACGGCGGGATTGCCTTGATGTGGCGTGGCGGCTGCATCATCCGAAGCCAATTTCTTGGAAAAATCAAAGAGGCTTATGACAAACGCCCACGTCTTGCCAATTTGATGCTGGACCCTCATTTCAAGCGAGAGATTCGAACCAGCCAGAAAGGTTGGCGCAATGTCATCGCAACGGCGGTCAAGAAAGGCATCCCAGTGCCTGCGTTCGCCACCGCTTTGAACTTCTATGACAGCTACCGGTCCGAACGATTGCCCGCCAACTTGCTACAAGCTCAGCGCGACTACTTTGGAGCGCATACTTATGAGCGTGTCGACAAACCTCGGGGTGAGTTCTTCCACACCAACTGGACAGGCACAGGGGGCAGAGTTTCCTCCTCCACATACACTGTTTAAGCACTCAGGGGTTCCCAGCTGGCCCTTGAAGGAAGCAAGGCAGCGTCTCTGGACGCTGCCTTTTTTTGTTTCCATGGATCAGGAGAGACCCAGGGCGTGAAAATGTTGACTTGCCATAGGTGGCTCATGGAGATCAGATGCCTGCCATGAACTCCTCGGATCTACCTTTGGATCAGAAAACAATGAGGCCCCTGGGGCTTTGGGATGCCTGGCGGATCAGTACATTGGGGTTTAGCCTGGCAACCTTGGTGGTTTTCGGGTCCTGGGCTTTTCTCGGTCAATGGTTTTATGGAACCCTGGGGGAACTGGGCGCCTATCTGGCGTGGATGCTCCTCTATCTGGGAATCGGTGGAGAAACCATGAAGGGCCTGCTACCAGAGTGGAGCCGATGGCGATTTCACCAAGTCTTTTCCCTGGCTTTCATGGCTTATGCCCTTGCTTGGATAGTGGCCTGGTTTGCACTGCGGAACTTTGGCGGTGAAATGTTGGGGGCATTGTTTGGAAGTGTCGCCATGGGTTGGGTCCTTTGCCTGCGATTGCGCCATATGCGTGAGTGGTTACGAGTCAGCGTCATCTTGTTCGTCTCCAATGGATCGGGCTACTTTTTGGGTTCCTGGCTGCACCAGCAATGGGACATGCCTTGGGGTGCTTTGGGGTGGGGCGCTGCCTATGGCCTCATGTTTGGAGGAGGCATCGGCCCAGCCATCTGGTTTGCCAGGCCTGGTTCATCAGCACCGTAAGTCTTAAAGACTGTTTTTGACCACCAGCGCACGCAGCCCCAAATCCATACCGAGCTGGCGCCAACGCACCTGATCCAAGCGAAGTGCCGCACTTAGCTGGGTAGCTCCCTTTCCTGCAATGGCCCGCCGAGAGGTTGTGCCTCCCAGCACCTTGGGCGCGTAATAAAAGGCAACCTCATCGACCAGACCCGCTTCCAGAAAGGAGGCATGGACCTCTCCCCCACCCTCAACGAGCAAGGAAGTCACTTCGTGGCACCCGAGGGTTTGAACCAGCCAAAATAGGTCCACCCTCGTCTTGGCGGGTGATTGCCAAACCTCCACCCGCTTTTGCAGCGCTGCAAGACGCCCAGCAGGGGCTGAGGCCGAGACCACGACGCGCGTCATGTGTTTCATGTCGTCATTGAGCACCTTGGCACCCAGAGGGATTCTGGCTCTGGAATCGAGAACAATGCGCATTAAGGGTTTACGGATGGAATGGGCAGATGAACTCAAACGAACCGTGAGACTGGGATCATCTGCCTCCACTGTTTGTCGCCCAACAAGTATCGCATCCATGGAATGACGCAGGCGCATGGCATGCCTGCGAGCCACTTCACCCGTAATCCACTTCGACCGACCATCCGCAGTCGCAATTTTTCCATCCAACGTCATGGCCGCCTTGAGCGTCACCCGCGGACACTGGGTGCGTATCCATTGAAAAAAAGCGGCATTGAGTCTTTCAGCAGGTAGACGACCAATGCCGGTTTGCACACTGATGCCCGCGGCACGCAAGTGTTTCAGACCACGACCTTCATGGGATGGATTGGGGTCCAGGCATGCGACCACCACGCGCTTGACCCCTGCACGTATGAGGGCCTCCGTGCAAGGAGGGGTTCTGCCATGGGTCGAACAAGGCTCGAGAGTCACGTACATTGTCGCACCCCGAGATGACTTTCCGTGTTTCTTGGCCTGCTCCAGAGCTCTAATTTCGGCATGCGCCTGCCCCGCTTTTTGATGCCAGCCTTCGCCAATGATCTTTCCACGAGAAACCAAAATCGCCCCGACAGCAGGATTGGGAGAAACACGCCCCACACCACGCCGAGCCAGGGAAAGGGCTCTCCTCATGAAAATCGTGTCCTGTTGTTGCGGTGCCATGACAGTCGCGCAGAGTCTAGGATCAACCGCCAATAAAACTCATGGTTCGATCTGGCTGGACAAAGGATGCCTGCCCGATCGAATGACCTCTTTCCTTGCCCCGAACCGCATGAACCAGAAGGTCCTCCAATATCTGGTCCGAAGCATTCTGCCGAAGCAAGCTTTTGAAATCGTGTTCTTGATGACTGAAAAGGCATGTCCTGAGCTGCCCATCAGCCGTCAGACGAATACGGTTGCAATGCCCACAGAATGGAGCAGAAACCGGCGCCACAATGCCTATCTCGCCACAACCATCTGCATGCTTCCATCTCTGGGCTGTCTCGGCTGCGTGTTTTTGAGGTAGGGCAACCAGATCAAAACGGCTGCATAGTTTCTCCAGCATTTCATCACGCGATACCACTTTTTCCTTTTGCCATGCCTTGCCCGCGTCCAAAGGCATGAATTCGATGAAGCGCATGACAATGCCTTGGCTGCGACCAAATTCCACAAGCGCCTCCAATTCGTGGTCGTTCATATCTCGAATCACCACGGCATTGACCTTGATGGGTTCAAAACTCAAGCGCTTGGCTAGCTGGATCGACTCAAGGACTTCCTCCAGGCCATTGCGCCCTGTCATCTTATGAAAATTGACGGGGTCCAAAGAATCCAAGCTGAAGGTCATGCGATTCAGCCCGGCCTCCTTGAGGGCGTGTGCATGACGCAAAAATGAAAAACCATTGCTGGTCAGTGCCAAATCTTGAATTCCAGGAATTTGGGAAAGCCCCTGGATGAGACGGGGCAGCTCGTGTCGCAGTAAAGGCTCCCCACCGGTAATCCTGAGTTTTTCAACTCCCAGTGAGGCAGCAATAGTCACGAAACGATGGATTTCCTCGTAGGTGAGGATTTCCTTGCGAGGCTTCCAGGTGTAACGGATTTTTCCTGACGGGAGCTTTCCTTCCTCCTTGCCTCGAGTCGACCGGTAGAAATTGGAGGCTGCCTCTGTCTCTGGAAGGCAATAAAGGCAGCGAAAATTGCAACGATCGGTAACGCTGATCCTCAGATCACGTATCTCGCGGCCAAAGGAGTCTCGAAGGCCCGAGGACATGATGGGCAAAGCAGGCGTAAGGGGTTCAAGGCTCGGGAGTGGGAACGACTTTCACGCCACCGTCCTGATTCAACTCAACATTGAGATCGAAGTTGGCTTTGGGCTCGGGCCGTTTGAATCCACGCATCAGCAGAGTTGCTCCCTTAGGTTTACTCCCAGCTCCAAGGATGCCCTTGCGAATCCACTCGATACGGCGCGCAACAGACAACTCATCCTTGAGGCGTCGCACCTGATCACGCAGGGATGCCAAATTGTTGAATTGTTTTTCGAGCTCGGCTTTCTCAGCACGAAGGCGCTGAAGCTCAGCTAGTAGAAAATCACGATCGCCCTCGGAGGCTTCTAGTTTCTTCTGGGTATCTTGGATCAAGGACTCCAAGTCCTTCATGTTCACGTTCAATTGGGCCATCTGCCCCGTAAGATCATCTCTTTCAGAGGAAAGTTCAGAAATTTGTTGATCCCTTTCAGCCAAAGTGTTCTGAGTCTCAGTAAGCTCCTGGGAAACCTTGGCCACCTTGTCTTTAGAACTTTCCAACTCGCCAGTGATGGTGGTGAAACGGGTTTGAAGTGTCTCTAGGGCCTCGGTTTTTTCAGTGAGCTGGCTGGTAAGATCGCGGTTGGTTTTTTTCTGTGCATCCAACTCACTGCTACGATCTTGCAAATCCCTCTTGAGAACATCAATGGTCTGCTGCTTGGACAGGCTGTCCTTTTTGGCCTTATCCATTTCCCAGTAAAGAGCACCTGCCAAAAGGACAGTGATAACCCCCAGAAGAATGGTGAACATCTTATTCATTCCTTCTAAAATGATGGGAATGATCCCATTTGGCAAGCCTGCATCAAAATTCCATGGCAGACAGTCGTAACGGCTGATCCCTCGCCCCAGGGGGGTTGTAAAAGGTTGCGGAACAGGCCCTTGATTCCTTAAAAATTAGACGTAAGGTCCCACTATGGATTTCCCGGACTCGATACCGGTCATGATGCTTCCCAACGCAACGCTGTTTCCGCATACAATGTTGCCGTTGTTTATTTTCGAACCCAGATATCAGAAAATGCTCGATCACAGTCTGGCATCCCACCGACTCTTTGCGGTCGCCCTCCGCCAGGAGAACAGCTCGCAGGAAAGGCCCCATTCTGTGGCAGGGCTTGGCATGATTCGGGCAGCTGTCAAACATGAGGATGGCACCTCCCATATCATTTTGGAGGGCCTTAAGAGGGTGCAACTGATGCAGGCCACCTCCTACCGACCTTACAGAACCCATCGCTATCAACTCTGCAAGACGAAAAGATCCAACGAAATTCGCATTCATGCTCTGAGGGAAAAGCTGGTGGACCTCATTCAACTAAGAGAGCAACGAAGCCGCTCCAACCCTCCTTCTGCAGAGACACCGGATTCAGATTCATCTGCCAAGGAAGAATCAAAAAGCCATCATTTGCTCAACAATCTCACCGAGGTGCAGGACATCGAGCTCCTCGGAGATTTGGTCGCCTCCACGTTGATTTCCCATATCCATGCCCGACAGACCATTTTATCCGAGCTGAGTCTGGAAAAGCGACTCAATCAATTGGTCACTTTCTTGATGGCAGAATCCTTTGGACGAAAAAACAAAGGATCCGCATGAAACCTCGGCCGATCAACGAACAGGAGCTAAGTGATGCCAATCGCAGGGAGATCTACTCGAAGCTTTTCCTAGATTTTGTCATGCAGCATGCCCAGACGGCATTGGCGCTTCTCGGAAAGATGCCGGGGGTGAAGGCCTCTCCGGAGTCTGAACCCGTTGAAATGGATCCTGTCTCAGCCAAGGCCCTGATTGATCAACTTGAAATGATTCGTGAAAAGACACGAGGGAACCTAAGTGCAGAAGAACGGGAACTCCTGGATCGCAGCATCCACGCACTCCAAAAGGATTTCCTTCATGTGATGGAGACTCAGAGTTCCTCTCGTGCCTGAATGCTCCAGAGCACGCTTGAACCTTTCCCAAGTGAGTTGCGTGATACGGGGTCGAGGCTTGACCTTCCTAGGTTAAATCCTAACCTGATGCCCATGTCTAGAGGGTTGGTTCTTTTTTTAGCACTGATTCCAATGGTCCTTGCATCTGCGGAATTGGAGCGTCTCAATCATGTCGTCGCCATTGTCGGTGAAACACCCATCACCATGGGAGATATCCAGACACAGACAGGCCCCCTGGAACGCTCCATCTACCAGCAATACCCCAACAATCCCGCGTTACGACGACAAAAGGTTCTTGAAGTCAAGCAACAGGCTCTGGAAACGCTTGTGGAGCGCCAACTCATCCTGATGGAATTTGATGCACAGGGTTACCAGCTACCAGAAAAAATCATCGACAAGCAGGTGCAGGAACGCATCCGGGATCGCTTCGGGGATCGGCTAACCCTCACCAGAACCTTGCAAGCTCAGGGGGTGACTTTTGAGGCGTTCCGCAAGGACATCAAAACGACGGTCATTGTAGATTTTCTTACGGCCCAGAATGTGAATTCCGTCAGTTTGGTCTCCCCTTCGGAAATCAAGGCCTACTACGACACTCACCTGGAGGATTTCCAGCAGGAGAAACTCATCCGACTACGGATGATCTTTCTCAAAGCTAACCCAGAAAATCGCACAGCAGCAGAAGCAATGCTCAAGGAAATTCAAGCCAAAGTGGAAGCTGGAACCGATTTCGCCTCATTGGCAAAAGTCTATCATCAGGGTAGTCAACGCAATCAGGGAGGAGACTGGGGTTGGGTAGACCGAAACACACTAAGAAGCGATCTCTCGGAGGAAGCCTTCAAATTGGAAGAGGGGCAGGCCAGTGAAATTATAACAACCGATGAAGGATGCTACTTGCTCTATGCTCAGGAAATAAAGCCGGCAGAACCCAAGAGGCTGGCCAGTGTTCAGAGCGAAATCGAGGCAATCCTCCTTGCAGAAGAAAAAAATCGACTTCGAGCCAACTGGATAGACGAACTGAAAAAGAAAAATTTCGTTCGCTATTACTGAACCCTTCTTTTGCAAGTCCAGGGATACCCTGCCTGATGCTGAGCTGACGCCATGGGACTTCCGCAATTGCCAACCGTTGACTTTTAAGTCGACCATGGGGCAATAATACCTCATGCCCATTGACCTTAAGAAAGTCGCTTCTTTTGGGAGAGCGTGTCTGTTGGCGTTCTGCTGCCTTTGGAAAACCTCCATGGTAGTTCAGGCAGCACCGCCCACTCTCCCGGGATACGCGCATCTACTCAATCATTCAGACATTTCTTCCTCTCAAAGAGGGGAGTTATTACTCGGCGAGCTTCAATGTGTTGCCTGTCATGAAACCGATCCAGCATCCGCCGATCGGATCTGGGTAAGACAAGCACCCGACCTTTCCGCTATCGGCAGCAGGGTCACACCTCAGTTTTTGACCGATTATCTGAAAAACCCCCAGGCTCACGTAACTGGGACCCTCATGCCTAATATTTTTCATGCTTCGGAAAAACAAGCGCGTGATGGCGCCGTAGAATACCTGACACATTTTCTGACTTCACTAGGCGGGGGGCTTGCTGCACCCAAGATGGGTGGTTCGGATGCCTTGGTTCAAAAAGGAGACGACCTTTTCCACAGCATCGGCTGTGTTGCCTGCCACGGCCCACAAAGAGAGGATCAGGAGGATTCGCTTTATATCTCACTCAAGCATCTTGCATCCAAGACAACCGTGGACGCCCTCAGTGATTTTCTCCAAAACCCTTCTCTCAGCCGACCCTCAGGACGCATGCCCCATCTTCGATTGGACGCCAAGGAAGCCAGAGCCCTTTCTGTTTTCCTCTTGAGGGACCAGCTCCACAATCCACAGTCCCTGGCTGCGGACCCAGGCGAGGAGCCTGGCCTCGGATTTGCCTATTACGAGATAGATGGACTCAACGCCCTCCCGAATTTCGAGGATTTGACCGCCCATGCTGAAGGAAGCACCGACCAGATCACCCTCAACCTGCCAGTCTCCAAACGCAATAACAATTACGCCATTCGATATGTCGGACAACTCCACGCCCCGACCGAAGGCAGCTACACCTTCATCAGCATTTCAGACGATGGATCCCGCATTGTGATTGATGGTCAGGTCGTCGTCGACAATGACGGTATTCATGGCCGACGGGCACGCAATGGCAAAATCAACCTGAGTGCAGGGGCTCATGATTTCGAGGTCCAATTCTTCAACGGTGGCGGAGGAGCGGAGCTTTCAGTGGCATGGCAGCCTCCCGGTAGCAGTGGACGAAGAGGCGTGCCTATACCCAGTGATCTCCTCACCACACGAACAGGCAAGCCCATGATCCCTCTGGACAGCGCTCCCTTTGTATCCGATCCTCAGAAAAGTCGCATGGGGCAGCGCATGTTTGCTGCAATGGGTTGCGTATCCTGCCACCCTCTGGACGGGCTTGCGCCCATGCGAAAAGCCAAGCGCCTGAGTGAGCTGGACCCTGATCAAAACCAGGGCTGCCTCGGTGATACCATTCGCCGTGGGCTCCCTCACTACGATCTGGCTGATCATCAACGCGCTGATCTCAAGGCCGCCTTGGTCGCTCACGCGAAAACAAATCCACCATTGAACCCCGCTGAAACGGTTCAAAAAACCATGGCTGCCTTCAATTGCTATGCTTGTCACCAACGAGATGGTTTGGGCGGGCCATCCACAGCGTTGGCAGAAAAGTATTTTCAGACGACATTCGAAATCGACCTGGGCGAAGAAGGGAAGATCCCACCCAGGCTGGATCATGCCGGCGCCAAGTTCCGACCTGAAGCGCTTAAAAGCATCCTGACATCCGATAAGCTTCATGTGCGGCATTATATGGCCACTCGGATGCCAAGCTTCTCCCCAGAACTAGCTGATCGCTTTAGCCAAGCCATCGGTGCTGCCGACGATCAGCCCAAATTTACCGAGGGCCCTTCCTTCTCTGAGGAAATGGCGGCACATGGTCAACGCTTTGTCGGAGTCACCGGCATGGCCTGCATCACCTGCCATCGCATTGCCGGCCAGGACGCCCTCGCCATTCAGGGAATCGATCTTTCATCGGTGTATGACCGAGTGCAACCCGGATGGTTCCGTTCATTCCTCCTCAATCCAGCCGCTTACAATCCCGAAACACGCATGCCCCAATTCTGGCCGGATGGCAAATCACCCTTCCCGGATATATTGGGAGGGAGCCCGGATCAACAGGTCGACTCCATTTGGACGTATCTGTCGCTGAAAAACTCGATGCCCCTTCCAGTGGGCATTACCCCCAAGGGCCAAATTGCCATGGAGCTGGTTCCAGCAGACAAACCCATTGTGCATCGAACCTTCATGAAGGAAGTAGGCCCGCGAGCGGTGCTGACAGGATTCCCGGAAAAGCTCAATGTCGCCTACGACTTCAATGTCGTGCGTTTGGCGAAAATTTGGCGTGGCCGCTTTTTCGATCATTCGGGAGTACAGAGTGGACGCAGCGATACATTTCTGGGGCCTCTCGGCGAGGATGTTTTGGACCTGCCTCAAGGTCCTGCCTTTTCCTTTCTCGATGCCCCCGAATCTAAGTGGCCGACTCCGGCATTGACCGACCGAAACACGGGAGGCCGTTTCAAGGGGTATCGGCTAAAAGAAGAGAATCAACGTCCTGTTTTCCGCTACGACTTGGAATCGGTCACCATCTCAGAAGCTCCAGAACCGGTCATTCAACCGGGTGGTACGATTCTCAAAAGATCCTTTTCTCTGGAAGCCTCCAGTGCAGCCAAGGGGCTTTACTTTTTGGCAGGAGAAGGGGAAGACATCGAACAAATCGCCCCAAACCATTTCAAGGTAGGTGAAGCTTACGAAGTGAAGTTAAAGGGTTCATTCCCCATCCGGCCCATCTTGCGCCAAAACGGTGCCGTGAAGCAGATCCTCATCCCCGTCAACCTGGAGCAGGGCTCCGCCACCTTGGAGCAAACCATCGAATGGTAGGCATCCAGAAATCTTATCTCACTTTTTCACACTCCATGATCATGCACATGAAAATGAATCGATGCTTATCGAAATGGCACCTCGCCTTGGGATTGCTCCTCATCGGATGGACGGCTCACACCGAAGAGTCGGACTACTACCAAATCGACACCTTTGACACTGAGAACCTCCCCATGGAAGTGGGAGCCATGACGCTTCTGAGTGATGGAAATTTACTGGTCGGAACCCGCAGGGGAGATGTTTACGTTTTGGATCAACCCTAC
>Ga0181571_10002712_pt1 | contig 13183 bp, 22 predicted proteins | sample 101ome_17_FD_132440 | JGI IMG/M metagenome (GOLD analysis project Ga0181571, IMG submission 132440) | Coastal salt marsh microbial communities from the Groves Creek Marsh, Skidaway Island, Georgia - 101407AT metaG (megahit assembly) | ecosystem: Environmental > Aquatic > Marine > Intertidal...
AGAGCGCGCGGAATCGGGCACTTGCAGTTGCTTATGCCAGCGCCCATGCCGAGGCAGAGATCCTTGCAGAAGCAGCCGGCCTCACCTTGGGACACCCCGAAAGCATCAACACCGGCCCGCCACGCGCGCCCGTGTTAAGAGCAACGAGTCGAGATGCACCCGTCGCGATGTCGGCCGAAATGGCCCCGCACTATGAGCCGGGGCAATTATCTGTCGCCGCGTCGGTCTCGGTTATATTTACCGCGACCCCCTGACACACTTGGATTCGGCAGCATCTGCCCCTATTATTTAACAGAGCACTCCACTGAAGGGACATGACACTATGAGCGACAAACCCGTTTATTCCACCGCGGCCACCATGGACCCGGCAGCGAGCATTGCCAGCACCAACAAGGTCCTCAGCAACACCTATTGGCTATTGGGGCTGACTCTCGCGTTTAGCGCCTTTACCGCGATGGTGTCGGTCGTGATCAATCTGCCATATTGGATGGCAGTGGTTCTGATGCTTGTTGGTTTTGGGTTGCTGTTCGTTGTGCATAAAATGGCCGACTCCGCTAAGGGGCTGCCTGCTATTTTTGCCTTCACGGGGGTCTGGGGCGCCTCTATCGGCCCCATGCTGTCGTTCTATCTGGCAATGAATAATGGGCCTGCGATGGTGCTGCAGGCGCTCGGCGGCACAGCGTTGATTTTCTTCTCCTTGTCAGCCTATGCACTCAACAGCAAAAAAGACTTTTCTTATTTGGGCGGCTTTTTGATGACAGGCCTGATCGTGGCGATAGTTGCCATGATTGCGAATTTTTTTCTTGCCATCCCCGCGCTGTCCATCACCATTTCTGCGGTAGTCATTATGATCATGGCCGGCCTGATACTGTTCGACACCAGCCGTATCATTAATGGTGGGGAGACCAACTATATTCGTGCGACGGTGGGTTTGTACCTCAATATCTTCAATCTTTTTGTCCATCTACTGCATCTGATCGCGGTGTTCACCGGTGGCGATGACTGAGGGAACAAAGTAGCGTTTAAAGCCCCGGCCCAGCCGGGGCTTTTCGTATTCCGGCCATGGAAATCTCGCTGATCATTCGCACCGGACCCGCAGACGGGCCTCGCCTCTCGTTGGCGCTGAATTTTATAAAGGAAGCGATTGAGCAAGGACATACTGTCCGCCAGTGCTTTTTTCAAAGCGAAGGTGTGCTCAGCGCGACCCAACACGGCAACCTAGCGGCCTGGCAACGCGTTGCGGACGATAGCGACGCTGAACTACTGCTGTGCAGTCAGGCTGCCGAGGAATATCGGGTGAGCGCAAGTGGCCCCTTTCGAATTGCTGGACTGGGTGCCTTGATTGAGGCGGCGGTGCGCTCGGATCGGGTGATAACCTTTGTCTGAACTGACACCCGATTCAACCAGCAGACGCTGGTTCATTACTCTCACGGGAAGCACACACCACCCATCGGCTCTGCGCGCAGGCACCGATCTCGCGTTGGCCGCCGGCGCATTCGGGCAACAGGTGACACTGGTATTTATGGGGGGCGCACTTGAATTCCTCACTTCGCCCCCAACCCGCGACGACGCGCTACATCGACTCCTCGGCTCACTCCCTTTCTATGAGATAGATACGGTGTACGCGCTGACGCCGCATGACGCGGTTCTGTCATTTCGAGACGATCTCAATATTGTGTGCATAACACCTGACGACTGGGCATCGGCCGCGGAGAATGCAGATATCGTGGTGAACTATTGATGGTCCTGCACATGCTTTATGGTCGGCAGCAGATAGAGGATTGCGTCGCGTTGTTGACTGCCAACGACACGCTTCTTGTAATGGACGCTCTGGTTTGGGAGCAAGTGAGCGAATGCTTCGGCGGATTACCCTGTCCCGTGGCACTGCTTGACGATGCAGGCGCGCAGTCGGCGCCCGAGGGCCCCGTGGCCCGCATCAACACCTCCGACTGGCTTGAATTGATTTGTCGTCATCCCCACAGCATGAGTTGGACCTGAGAGATGATGGCAGCTGTAGCACTCGACGCCCTCTGCGATAAGAATGGGTTCCTAAACCACGACCAGACTTGGACCGAAGAAATTGCAGTGGCCTTTGCGGCGAAAGAAGGCATTCACTTGACCAAAGCCCACTGGGAGATTCTCTTTCTGCTGCGAGAATTCTTCGAGGCGTTCGGCGACTCTCCTGCCAATCGAGCACTGGTTAACTACGTGAAAGAACAGCTCGGCCCAGACAAGGGAAACAGTCTGTATCTTATGGGTTTATTCCCTGGCTCGCCGGCGCGTGTGGGTAGCCGCATCGCCGGGTTACCCAAACCCAAGAATTGCCTCTGACGTCTTGTGCTGGCGGATCAATATCAACCTGACCTCTGTGACGTCCTGTTCGACGCTAAAACCGATAGCGTGAAGAGAGAGCTCTCCCCCTTTTCTCCGCCCGAGCCCACATTATTTCGATCACCCAAGAACGCCTACCGACTGCGTGCAGAATTCAGAATGTGGCACGATGGTGATCAACTCGACTACGTCATGTTTCCGCCCGGTCAGCGCGACAAACCTCTGATCGTCGATACCTTTCCCATCGCGGGCCCCGAAATCACCGCGCGCATGGCGCCCTTGAGGGAGCGGCTGGCAAGCTCGCTGGCGTTGAGACAAAAGTTATTTCAAGTTGAGTTTTTATCCACCCTCAGTGGTGAGCTCCTCATCTCCTTAATTTATCACCGCCCACTCGATGCTGCCTGGGAGTCAGAAGCCCGCGCCTTGGCAGGGCACCTGGGTTGCAAATTGATAGGCAGAAGCCGCAAACAGAAGCTCGTCCTGCATGAAGAGTGGGTCGAAGAGAGACTGGAGGTCGGAGACAAACACTATCGGTATCGCCAGCCTGAACAGTGCTTCACTCAGCCCAATGGTCATATCAACCGAATGATGATGGAGTGGCTGATGGCAAATTGTGAGCCGACAGACAGTGACTTGCTGGAGCTCTATTGTGGTATCGGTAATTTCACTCTGCCTCTGTCCGCGCGGTTTGGTCGGGTACTGGCAACCGAGCTGAGCAAGAAAGCAACCGAGGCAGCCCAATGGAATGCCGTGGCTAATGGCATCGAAAATATTGAGTTTGCGCGGCTTTCCGCTGAGGACATGACCTCCGCATTGGCAAACGTTAGGCACTTTCGACGGCTCGAGCACCTTACTCAGCCGCTGACTTGCTATCGCTTTTCAACCCTACTGGTGGATCCGCCGAGAGCCGGGTTGGATCCAGCTACCCTCAAACTGGCCGCTGGCTTTGAGCGGGTGCTTTACATCAGTTGCAACCCCGATACGTTGCGTGACAATCTCGCGGAGTTAACAGGCACTCACATTATCGAGCGCTTGGCCTTTTTCGATCAGTTCCCTTATACCAGTCACCTGGAATCGGGCGTCATACTGAAGAGACGGACACAATGAATCCCATGACACTCTCGCAAATAGCGGCGCGACTTCAAACCCATCCCGGCTGGAGATGTGAACAAAATTGGCTGGCCCGAGACTTGCAGTTCGAAGATTTTCGGGGCGCCTGGCAGTTCATGAGTTTCGTCGCAGCGTGCGCGGAGCAAGCAGACCACCACCCCAATTGGTACAACGTCTACAACACCGTTCAGATCCGACTGTCTTCCCACGATGCAAACGGCGTTACTGAGCGAGATTTTTCGCTGGTCCTGCAGATCGATGAGTATCTCACCGACGCAGTCTTCACTGACCTCGATCCAACACCCATCTTCACGCCATAACGAGAGGAGAAACACCGATGCAGCTTTCTTTCTACGACGCCAGCGTCTCCTGCTACCAACAGGTCTTGGACAGCACTGCAAAAATCCTTAAAAAAGGGGAGGAACATGCTGCTTCACATAATTTTCCCTTGGAAGATATTGTTCAGCACCGCCTTCATGAGACCATGTTGCCCTTCAGCTTTCAGGTGATATCGGTATGGCACCACTCTTATGGCGCGATTAACGGCATGCGCAAGGGTGTTTTCTCTCCACCACCGAGCAAACCTGATATTGATTACGCCGGGCTTTGCGCTCTGATAGATGAGGCGAGAGCGTTTATGAATGAAGAAAGCGCCGGAGCGATGGAAGCGCTGTCCGGGCAGAAAATGTGCTTCAAAATGGGTGAAATGGAGATCCCATTCACCACCGATAAGTTCCTAGCGACGTTCTCAAAACCCAATTTCTATTTTCACGCCACAACGACCTATGCCATCTTGAGAGCCATGGGAACGCCCTTGGGCAAGATGGACTATTTGGGAAGTATGGCCGTTGGGCATTAACTGGGCTGGACTCGCAGCGCAAACTGTCCAATGAGCGATCCGACCGCATAGTTAAGCAGTTAGAAAAGATTGAATGGCAGCGCTTACGCCCGCTTCGTTCAACATAGGGGCGTGGCCAACGTTAGGCACCGTCAGCACGTCAAATTGTTGATGGTGCTGTCGCATTTTCGCGACACAGCGCTCCGAGAGAAGATCGGTGAGCGCCCCGCGAACCAACAGCGTCGGCACTGCCGCTAGGGCACCGAACATCGACCACAAGGTATTGGTCTCCGTATCCGCGCCCTCCTCTTTGAGCGGCTCAACGATCCGGGGGTCGTAATCAATCACTACCTTTCCCTTGCGCTCAACATAGGTTTGCGTAGCAAAGTAGTCCCATTGATCTTCGTCCCATTGCGGAAAGATTTCGGCGCTGATTGACCTGAGATAAGCGGTAGCAGACGCCCAATCATCAAAAGGACCGGCCGACCCCACATAGGACTTAATCCGCTCCAGCCCCTCCGTCGCAATTTCGGGCCCGATATCGTTAATAACGGCCCGAACGATCAATCCGGGATACAAAGCGTTTAAGGCGAATGTCATGAGCCCGCCCATCGATGTCCCCACTACGGCGACTTGCTCGATCTCAAGGCTCTGCAACAGGCGATACGTGTCCTGAACATAATGAATAATCGTGTAGCGCGAGGCATCGCTGTCGTAGTCAGACAACCCCCTACCCCGCTGCTCCGGCACTAGCACGCGGAAATGCGCGGCCAGATCGGGTGCAAGATCCTGAAAGTCCCGGCTGGTGCGGGTGAGCCCGTGCAAGCAAAGCACAACCGGCGCCGAATCCCCTGGCCCGGGATAGTCCCGCGCATACAGCCTTAAACCATCGCCAGTTTGAAAATAGAGGTCGCTGAAGGAACTCATGTCGCTGTCTGATAGCGATCAGACAAGGCCTCGTAAACGGCTTTAGGGTAATCTGTCGCCGACGCGTCCAGCGTCTCAAGGATCTCAACGAGATGCTCATTATCCTCTCTGCCAGCCCAGAGCTTGATATACGTACCGGATTTGTAGCCATTATCCTGTCGGAAAAAATTGAGCACATTTTTACCAACATACTGTCGATAAAGCGCTTCCGGTGAGAGGCCGCATGCCTTCATGAGAACTGTAAAATGCGGGACCGAAAAGGACTTGGTTTGCAACGCATGTTGCGCCAGCGCCTCAGTCGCTTCATGAATATCTGCGTCGACAGCTTGATCGAGCTGCAGATCAGCGCTGATCGACGCTGCGAGGGCCTCGAGGTCGGGCTCGGTCTTAAATAACGCTGACATTCCGAAGTGCCAAATATCGATGACCTCCAATTGAACCTGATCCATGTCGGGGTCTTGCTTCTTCCACCACTTGTAGCCCACGTGATCCATCAATTCACCGCACTCGATCCATACAGCTCGGTACCAGGCAAAATTTTGATCAATCCAATGCTCGTGCACCCGCGCATTCATTTTGGACTGCATCTCCAACATGTTTCTTACTGCTGTGCGCGTCACCTCAGGAAAAACCTCGCTCGTATCTGAAAAATTACTGAAACTTTCGACAACCGCCACGGCCTGATCAGGCTGAGCTCACCATTCACTAAGGGTTGGACAGGGGCAAAGATCACAACTTGCTTTTCCCTTGGTCATTCATAACTTGAGTGATCTCTCTCAAACAGCATCTTGGGATCAGAAAATGATTTGAATTCCAGACAATTACCGCAAGGGTCCTGCAGGAAAAAAACTCGCTGCTCTCCGATCCTTCCCTCGAACCGCGTGGTTGGCGCGATCCTAAAATCGGTCTCAGAGGAGCGAACCCGGTTCTCCAATGCTTCAAACGCCACATTATCGAGCACCACACCAAAGTGCGGCACCGGAATCAGTTCGCTGTCGACAGGATTAACAAAAGCTTCGCCCCCGGACCTTGATGCCGCGTGGTGAAGCACCACCTGGTGTCCAAAAAAATTAAGGTCGATCCAGTCCGCCGACTCGCGGCCTCGACAACAGCCCAGCACGCCCTCATAAAACGCAGCAGCAGTGACCAAATCATCGACGGGGATAGCCAAGTGAAAGGGTGCTAGTACATTCGGTGGGCTCACGAGGGGGCTACCACATCGCTACGGGATTGATAACCATCTGCACCGCGCCCTTAAGGCGCGCTTGGCCCAGCACAAACATAAATTCCCCCACACCCTCTCTGGCCAGCCGGCCCGTGTTCATGGTCTCCAGTATGTAAATTCCGTTTTCCTTGAGCAGAATAGCGTGGTCATAAAACACTTTGTCACCCGCTTTCGGCGGCACAGCCCCCAAACCCCAGGTATCCGCGCCTACGGCTAAAGGCTTGAAGCCGGCGAGGAAGCGCGCCGCGTCGTTGTCGATACCGGGTATCGTCGACACCCATTGCTCGGGGTCTGCATTCAGTTTGGCGTCCGTCCAACCGGTATGGAACAACACGACATCACCCTCGCCGATAGCGAGGCCCTGCTGTTCCATCGCAGCTTCGATATCCGCCCGGGAGAAAGGTTGCGCTGGTGCCAGATGATCAACGCCGAAATATCGCGCCATATCGATCAACACACCACGGGCCACCATTGGCGGCACCTGACTGATGTCCATTTTGGTGAGGCCGGTAATGGACGAAAAATCTTTTCCCTGATTGCAGTTGTAGAACTCTCCAGCCTCACCCATGTGACCCAGGCCATCTAACTGGGGGCCAGTACCTAACCACATTTGCACCAAATCATCGTTAGCAGTCGCGTTCCACCCAAATTGTGGCGTGGTGTCGGTGCGAAAATGCTGCTCAGGTTGCACCACCTGAAGCTGAGTGTAGCGCGGCGGATAAGCCGGCATACCCGGCGATATGACGATACCCAGTGGATGACTTGCTCCCTGCTTCACCAGCTTCGCCGCCGCGAGCGTTCGCTCTGGCGTAATGCGGTTAGCAGCGCCGATCTGATCGTCAGCGCCCCATTCTGATGGCTGACACACCTCTGCCGCGACCCCCGCAGACAACCCCCATAACCACGCCGCCGCCGCAAGCCACCCTCTCGCCCACATCACCTTATCTCCGCTATTTTTAGTCAGCAAAGATTTGCACGGTGCAGACCGGAAAGGCAACAAAAACTTGCCAGCCGGAGATTTGGTCAACCGGATGAAGGCTTTGAAGACATAGTGACTCAGAACGCGGCTGGCTCAAGGAGTTTCGGGGTAACGAATCTCGAGGGGTGGACAGGACGCGGGCTGCGGGGGCACGGGTCGAGGCGCCAAGTTGCCCACCAATTCAAGGAAAACCCCATCGGGATCGATAGCATGAACAATGCCGCCCGTATCCGAATCAGTACCCGAGCAACAGGGCGCAATTTCCGACAAAAATGGCACATCTTGTTGCTTCAGAATGGCGACCGCTCGCTCAACATCGGGCACTGTCAGCGCGAGGCGGTTAATACCCTTGTGATTGATCGGCGGCGGATAGGCACGTTCCGGGTTAAAGGGTTGCAACCATTGAAGGAGGCGGAGCCGATGTCGATCGCCACGATTAATTGCAACGTCGGCTCCCTTATATCGAACAGGCTCACTGAAACCCCAAGCCGCCGCCTCAGTCGTGCTCATCTCTTGCTCATTGATACGGCGGATATTGGTGTAGCCAAACCGACGGTAAAACTGAATCGAGTTTTCGAGGTCACTTACGTTAATGCCAATGTAGGGCATGCCCACAATATGAGTCGCTTGAGTATTGTCCGAGGTACGAGGGATTGGGCTCTCCTCTAACTTAAGGAATACGCCGTCTGGGTCGCGCATAAATACAAACCGATTCCCCGGCGTTCCGTGGGGATCGCTGAGGAATTCGTGGCCCTTGGCTTTCAAGTATTGATAGTCAGATTCTAGGTCGGTCGTCATCAGCGTGGCATAAGCCATCCCCAGATGATTAGGTTCGCCATAGGGGGGGTCATCATTAAAAGGTGATCGCCACTGCAGGAGGTCTATCCCAGTTGTGTTTTCTGCGCCTGGGAATAAAAGGACCTCACCTTTGGCCAGCTCGTACTGGCATTCGTCAAACATGCCCAAGGCCCGTGCCATGGCGTGAGTATTCGTCAACGGGAAACCACTGATACCCTGAGTGAAGCCCAATTCCCGGTAGAACTCGCGGGTTCGCTCGAAATCTGCGGTATGAATCGCAAAGTGAAATCTCGCCCACAATCCAATGTCTGTCTCAGATTCAAAGGCGATATCCGGCGTTTGTACCGTCGCTTGCAGCTCATAATCCTCAGCGAATGCGATCGGACAAAAAACAATAAAAACCAGAATGATTCGTAACATCATAGCGCCCCCGAATTTAGGAAATCTAAACATAAGCGGCCTCCATGAGGAAGCGGCACGAGGACATCTAATGCCTCAATTCCCCACACTGCCCATTTGGGTCGCCCTAGTTTGACTACCTTTGATGCAAACTAAGTTGATGGGGCCAGCAAACGGGTGCTGGGCTGATCCCCAGCGGATAAAACGGCCGTTGACACAAAAACGATCGGCGATCAGGTGAGGATGGCGAGAGTCATAGTCGGCATAGTGAAACGAAACGTTCAGCACACTGCCGTCGGGCACCTGAGAAAGAGCACCTCGATAACTTAAATAGCGTCCAAATTCTCCGTCTGTGATCACCAGACGCACGACAGACTGACAAAACGCGGGCGCGCTGAACACAGTAAGCAAAACAGCCAGTAAACCCGCGTGACACACCATAGGCACCCAAGCACGTGCAATGTAAAACGTACGCAGACGCGGATTATGCGGACCAACCCCTTGCGCTTTGTCATTTTCGGCCGACCCGCCAAGCGGGTAAGCAGGGGGGGATTAATCCCGGGAGTCCAGATGCTGAAGAGTGGCCTAAGCGACCTCGTACTTGGCACACAGTGCTTCAACAAAATCGTTCCCCGCACGCATCCCGGCCAACAAATCTTTAGATGTTGCGGCGGGCCATTGAGGCACCTCTGGGACTACTTCACCAGGACTGATGGATTGCCATAGATCTGCAAAAGGGATGCCAAGGTCAACCGACTTGACATGGCACACATACGTCATGGCCGCCCTGCGCATTTCCGGTTCAAGATTAGACATGATCCCCTACCCGAGCCGGAGTGATCGACTGTTCTCGAGAGCACACGCTACAAAGCCCGACGAGTTAACCGTAACCGCCTCAGCTTACCGCGCAGCCGAGGCCGTTGCACAGCGCGCGCGGTCTTCTTGAGCATAGGTTTTACAGGGGTCAACCACGCTCACCGGGCCAGCGGTGCCATTGGGGTACTCGCCCGTATTGCGGCAGTGCCACTCCGCGCGATCGACCTCTTGCAGGCAAAGCTCATAGCGGGTGTCCGCCTCCGAAATATGCATCTGTTGAGCCAAACCAATAAAAATAGCGGTCAGTACTGCTCCCATGCTCATTTTGTTAAACACGTTTCATTCTCATGCTTTCCCACCGCACTGACCCATGACTTCACTACCGGATTAAACCCACGATGCTTCCCAACGGTATTGCGGCTACTCCCAATAAGGGGAACATTGGACTCCAACTTTATTGGCGCACTATGCGCGCAAGCGGGCTCCGCAACATCAGCATCCAACTACGCAAAGGGCGCGCAGTTGCGCACACGGTGCACAAATTAATTCCCTACAACTTACGAATTTCCTTCCATTTTCCCTGAGCGTCGTAAGTGATAACAAATGAACCCGCCAACCCCGAAGTCGTGACGTAAGGCTGCAAAACACGCCACGGCAAACTGATGGTGGTGCCCTTGTCTGTTCTCACCACGATGCGACGCTTGGAACCGTTATAAAAAGAGACCAGCTGACTTTGTGACAAACTCAGAGAGAAAATCGAATGGGGCATGAATCAAATGTTTACCAACGCCATAGAATCCAGCGCTCAGACAACTAACACAGCGCCTAGCCTGCATGGGGAAAGGTGAGACCGAAAGGCGCAAAAATCGCACCTCCCCATAGTATTACTGAATTCTTGTGAGCACCGCTGAGTTCTCGGTTAACTGGCCTTCCAGCATAATGCTGTTGGTAAAGAGCATGGAGTCGCCAGACTCGCCTTGCATCACCCACTTCATTTGGGTCACAAAACTCTCGTGCTCAGCGTGGAGGTCGTTCATTGCCCCGTCCAATTCCAGCTCCAGGGATACATCGGACACATCACGCACCTTAAAAACAGGTTCCGTACCCAGCGCGCAATAATGTCTGACCACTAACTCACCATTGGTGTCGCTATAGGTCGTCAACATCTCCACGCCATCCTCAACCAAGGTCTCGGTAATCGTGTTGCCGCCCGAGGTCACTCTCCATTCGTAAGAGACATCGATGACTTTCCCTGTAAGGCCCTGGGTCATCTTTCCTTCCCACTTACCCACCTTCTTCTCAACCTGCTTGAAAGCCTCACTGCTCTTTACCTCTGGCATTGCGACATCGCCAATGATCACCGGCTGATCCGCGCCTTTTGCAGCGGCGGAAAGCATAAATAAAACAACCAATCCCCAGATTAATCTCATGATCTTCTTACCTCCCTACTAATGAAAAAAGCCACCCAAAATCGACAACCTTTGTTATTCCGATGACGGCCGCGAGTAGACATAGATCAGCTTGATTTTCCCCTCTTCGAATTGCACGTCATGAACGTGATGCTCGGTCACTGGGGTACCGTCTGGGCTATTGAAGGTGATGTCATTACCCGTTGTTAACCAATGCTCCATCACACCTTCGTCATTCATCCCACTGTTTGCGATCATCCACTTGACCGTCCACTTTGGATCATCTGAGGTCTTAAACCAGGCGTCCAACCACTCAATATGCGCTGCATTTCCATCGATCTTTGAACCATCGGGTGGATATCCAACCCAGTCTTCAGCATTAATAGCGCCGATTGCTTTTAAGTCCCTGTCGTTGTGTGCCTGAATGTAATCCACCCAGATTTGTTGATTGTCGGTATCGCCGACAATGATTTGGCTCGCCGACCCGTCTCCCAGGTATACGGTGCCAATTACCGAAGTATTCGATTCACTTTTTGCACCGTGCCCGTCTGCCATCAGACCGGACGACCACAAAATAAATGCAACTAAGATTAAAGCCGCTCTCATCTCAAACTCTCCTTGGATGCTGTTTTAACAGCGCTGGCTCAATAAACAGCCAGCGCGCATGAGTGCCAAAGGTTACTCACTGAACAATGTAAACGTCGTGAGTTAATTCACGGGTGAATGCATCAAACACGACCTTGTCGAGGTTCTGAGTGCCATCCTGCATATTGACCAAAAAATGGATAGTGAACACCGTGCCGCTACGAGAATAAATCCCGACACCCGCTCCAGAGGCGAATCCACCATCTTCCATGGCACCCCTGCCTTCTACCTCCACCCAGCCAGACATGCCATCAGGCCGCGCAGTGAGGGTATAGGTAGTGTAAACGCGTCCATAGGCACCCATGGGCCCCTCCGCCGTGATCGAACCACCAGTGGCGGTCAGCGAGACGGATGTCACCTCCATGGGGGCACTATCCTGTCGCATGTCAAAGGCCAACGCGCTCTTGTCGTCGGCCAGTAGTGATTGAGTAAAAGCCAAAATCACAATGGCTAAAAATAATTGCTTCATCAGTTCTCCTTAAAATGCGCAACAACAACTCCCGGTTGAATATACCCAAATGACTTTGATGAATGCCAGCCCAACGCCAGATCCAAGCAAAAGAATTTACGCTATCCCGGCAACACCTGTGCCAATGCTATGATGACCTCCGGCATATTAATGGGGAGATAAAAGTGGCTATTGGCTTGCTAGCAACCATTACGGTACTGGAGGGTAAGAACGCTGAATTTGAGAGGGCATTTCTAGACCTGACGGCGAAGGTGCGGGAAAACGAACCCGGCAATATTTTCTACGCACTGCACAAGAGTGCCCAAGACCCTCAGGTGTATAAGGTAATGGAGCAGTATGATAGCCGCGAGGCTTTAGAGCTCCACGGCAAGACTGAATACTTTAGGCACGCTAATAAGCAATTAGCTGGCTTGGTGGCCTCCGCGCCAGACATTGAGGTCCTCGAGGCCGTGACGCGATAATTTATCTACTCCAAAGAAGCGCCCCCTCAGAGTAGCCGGTGGGGCTCCCGTCGGGGGCGGTAACAGACTTATGGTCCGCGGGTGTATACGCATGCTGATACGAACGGATCTTTTCTACCCCCTAGCGCGCGTCATCATAGTAGCAACACCTAACGTTTTTTAGCCCGCCTTGGCCAAGGCGGCCCCGCTAGAACGTAACCAACAACTGAAAAAAATATGAACGCCATGAGAAGGGCCTCTAATCTCGACACATCAGAACCGCGGTGATGCAGTAGCGCACCACCCACAATAATCAGCATCGACACGCCTTAGCAGATGTAACCCAGCCGCAACACTATTTTTCTCATGGAGTGCTCCTAATCGAACAGCGACCTGTAGCGGTCGTGATATTTGACCATCAAATACTCACCGGGCGCCCTAGCCCAAAGTGACATCGAGCGGATCAAGCGCGACTGGTATCCTCTTACTGGATAGCTCGTCGGCTGACTCGCGGCGACAATCAACCAATGACAAATGATCATAAAACCTGAGGGGAATAAAATGGTAACAAGAGCATTATTGACCAGCATTGCCATACTTTTTGCGGCTTCGGCTTTTGCTGATAACCATAGCGCCGCAGAACAAAGCAATGGCGCCTTCACCACGCTTTTCGTGGCTGCAAAGAATCCTGAAAGCTACATTGAGTCTGTGAAGTCAAACCCTGCGCTGTTTGACATGATCGGTGCTGAGGCCGCGGGCTACTGCGCGACGATTTCTGGCCGGGATTATCTGGGCCA
>Ga0181571_10002725_pt1 | contig 13162 bp, 7 predicted proteins | sample 101ome_17_FD_132440 | JGI IMG/M metagenome (GOLD analysis project Ga0181571, IMG submission 132440) | Coastal salt marsh microbial communities from the Groves Creek Marsh, Skidaway Island, Georgia - 101407AT metaG (megahit assembly) | ecosystem: Environmental > Aquatic > Marine > Intertidal zone...
CTCGGCGTCGATGGCGTCGACGACGAAGTCAATCGCGCCGGCGTCGTCGATTAAGCGATTAAGATTACTCTCGAGCCCGAGGATGGCCTCGACGTTGGCCTCGGAGACGAAGTCCCGGACGATCCTGACGTCGCAGAGCGGGTTGATGTCCCTGACGCGCGCCGCCATCGTATCCGCCTTGGACGCGCCCACCGACGCGTCCGTCGCGAGCACCTGCCTGTTGACGTTGGTGACGCAGACGACGTCGAGGTCGACGAGCGTGAGGGCGCCGACGCCGCTCCTGGCCAACGCCTCCGCCGCCCACGAGCCCACGCCGCCCATCCCGAGGACCGCGACGTGCGAGGCGGCGAGCTTTTCGAAGCGGCGGTCGCCGTAGAGGCGACGCGTGCCCTCGAACCGGAACTCCGCGGCCGTCTCGTCGCGCGTGCGGAGCGCGCAGGACGCGTCGTCGTCGTCGTCGCCGATGGCGGAGGCTGGGGTCGCCGCCGACGCCGACGCGCGAACGTGTCGACGGGCGGCGACGGGACGACGCGCGCCCCGTCGCCCGCGGGGAGCGGCGAGGAGCCCCGCGCTTTGCCCCGCGGATGCGCGCATCGCCGCGGACATGAACTGCGCGGGTCGCGGCGCGTCTCGCTCTGGCTGTCACTTCATTTCGCTAACCAAGGACTAAGATTACCCTTTCCTCGCCGGTCGTCAACAGACGAGCGCGCGCCACCAGAGACCGGGCCTCGAGGGCGCTCCCGCGTCGATCGCCATGGCGTCCGACTTCGCCGCCATGCTGGACGAGATGATGGGACCCGAGCGCAACATCGACCTGGACAAGGTGACCGGGAAGCGACGCAGGTTCGACGATGAGGATGTCGATCGACACTTTTTGGTGGGTTGCTCGCCATACCAGCTCTTCCAGGGCAGCAAGAAGAACATCGGGTACCTGGACGAGTTCGCGAGGCACGCGGGGATGGATCCCGCGAGGAACTCGCGAATGGTGTGCGACGAGGCGTGCAAAGCGGAGTACGAGGCCCTGCCGCAGGCGGAGAAGGACCGGCTGGGGTGGGAGAGGGACACCTTCGTTCTTCTGGGCTTCCTCATCAAGCGATGCGACGACCGCGTCCGCAACGCGCGGGAGCAGCTCGAAGCGCACGCGCAACGCGTCGATGAAAAGGTCGCCGAGCGCAAGGTGGGCTGGCAGACGCGGATCGACGCGAAGATGCGCGCCAGCGAAGAGGCGGGCGAGGCCGGACTCGTGGACGAGTGCCAAAAGTTGATTGCCGAGGCAGACGCCATCTGCGCAGCCTCGGAGAAGGACCTGGAGCAGTATCGAAAGGAGCAGAGCCGCGGCACGGACCACCAGAAGGTGTGTCCCGTGAGTGGCGCCATCGTGACCAAGGACGCGAACCCGGAGTCGGACACGAGCGGGCACTACGCGGGGCGTAACTACGTCGGCTGGAAGAAGATTCGCGAATGGCACGCGGCGGCGGCGGCGAGGCGGCCGGGGGGGCCGCCGAGGAGGCCGAGCTCGCCGAGGGGACCGGCGGACGGACGGCCGAATAGGAGGAGCTCGCCGCCGCGGAACGGGGAGCGGGATCGGGATCGGGATCGGGAGGGGACGCGAAGGGGGGACGATTCGAGGAGACGCGACGATTCGAGGGATCGCGACGATTCGAGGGATCGCGGCTGGCACGGCGGAGATCGACGACGAGAGAGAGACGGAGACATCGGACGTTACTATGGCCGTTACAACCGACCACACCCGTACCGCGACCGCAGCCGGGACCGACGGGTGGACACGCGCGGGTGGGGAGACGGACGCCGCGGTCGCGGTCACGACGGTTACGACGGGCGGTGAAGCTCGTCGGCGGTCGGACACGGCCGAGGAGGCGGCGACTGCGACGCGATACGTTCCAATTCCAAGTTCCCAACGCCGCCCCCCAAGCCAGGCCGCTCCTCACTGATACTCCGTATCGCGGCGCATGTGCCTCGCCCCGCCGCCGCCGTCCCCTCGCGCCGACCCCGGGCCTCGCAACGGCCGCACGTTCCTCGGCGCGGTGTCCCTCCTCGCCTGCCTCGGCCTGTATTTGGTCCCCGAGGCTCCGACCATCCCGCCGCCCCGGTCGTCCCCCGGCACTCCGCCGCCCGCCGTCGACATGGCGTTATCCAGCCTCGCCCGATCGCTCGGCGAGCCCTGCCCGCGGTGCGCGACGACGATGACGTCAGGCCGCTTGCCGCTGTAACTCCTCGCCTCGAAGCGCACGGCTGAAGCGCACGTACGCTCCACGGCGCTGAGCCTGGCGCCCGACTCGAGCGCCTCGACGGACCTCTCCGCCGCGTCACGAATCTTGGCGAGCATTCGACCCTCGTCCGTCCACATGGACCGCGAGGTGACTCGCGCCCTCGCGGTCATGTTACCGCCGCCGCGTCCGCGTGGACCGGGCGGTCGTTCGGCGTCGGCGTCGGCGTCGGCGTCGTTTTCGGTCATTTGGGGCGGGTTGTCGAAAACCTCGAGGTCGACGACGACGATGCCCTCGGTGGCGATCCGCATGCGCTCCTCGATGGCGAGGTCCTCGCTCGTGCCGCTCCCCTTGCCTCCGTCGTTGAACATGGTCTGCAAACGGGCCTCGCCGAGGAGGTGGAGGTTGCCGAGGGTGCCGTGCGATCTGCCGTTGCGAAGCGGGGTCACGCCCAGCATCTGCCCGTTGCCGATGACGGTGGAGTGCGACACGCCGCACTCCCTCGCCAGCAGCTCGTGCTCTTTCAAGAAGGCGTACTCGCCGTGCACCGGGAGGAAGTGCTCGGGGTTGAGCATCTTGAGGATCTCCTCCAGCTCGTCGCGGTACGCGTGGCCGGAGGAGTGAAGTCCGTCTTCTCGCTTCATCGCGATTTGCGGGCCTCGCGCCGCGATGGCGTTCATCATTCGCATCACGCGCTTCTCGTTGCCCGGGATCATCTTGGCGCTGTACAGGAGGAGGTCGTCGGGTTGTAGGGTGAGCAGGCGGGAGCCGCCGAACGCCGCCTGCGCCAGCTGCGCGCGGTCCTCGCCCTGTGACCCGGTGGTGACGATGATGAGCTCGTTGGGGTTGACGTTTTCAATCTCCTCCGCGGGGACGAGCTCGTCGGGATCGATCGGGTGGATCCCAGCCTTCTTCGCAGCCTCGAGGTAGGTGTTCAGCGACATGCCGACGAAGGCAATCTTGCGCCCGGACGCGTCCGCGGCGGCTTTGACGCCGTACAGGCGGTGGATGTTGGACGCGAACTGCGTGGTGATGATCCTGCCGTTGTGACCCAAAACTTTTTGAACCATTGAGTCGCGGATCAGCGACTCGCTTATCGTCCGTCCCGGGGACAGGACGTTGGTGCTGTCGGACATCATGAGCGTCACGCCCTCTTTGCCGACGCGCTCGAACTGTTCCCGGTCGAAGTTCAGCCCGTCGACCGGGTTCTCGTCGATCTTCCAGTCGCCGGTGTGAACCACGGTGCCCGCCGCGCACCGAAAGATCAAACCGCAGCAATCCGGGATGGAGTGCGTGACGCGGACCGCCTCCATCTCGAAGGGCCCCGCCGCGAACCTCTCCCCCATGTCGATCACCTTGAACCTGCTCCCGTCCCCCCACAGGTTGAACTCCTTCATCCGTCGCTGTATGAGCTGCATCGTGAAGAGACCCGCGTACACCGGAGTGTTCGGGTCGAGCGCGGGGATGACCCACGGCAACGCGCCGATGTGGTCCTCGTGCCCGTGCGTGATGAGCACCGCCTCCACCTTGTCCCTCCATCGCGCGAGGAACGAGACGTCGGGGAGCACCTTCTGGATGCCGAGCTCCTCGTGGTCGGGGAACATCAAGCCGGCGTCGAGCAAGACGTATCGGTTCTCCGTTCCCACGAGCGCGCAGTTCATGCCGATCTCGCCGAGGCCGCCGAGGGGCAGGAACTTTATCGGGGCGTCGTCGACGAGGCCGCCGGGGGCGTCGTCGTCGAGTGGGGAGGTGAGCGTGTCGGGGTACGCCGGCGACGTGGAGGGCGGGCTGTCCGGAAAAGGCTTGTTGTCCTGGTAGCGGAGCGTGGTGCCCAGGTGAGATTTGCCGTCTGAGGACTGGCGGAGCCGGAAGCGTCCGCCGCGTCCGCCTCGGCCGCCTCGGCCCCTGCCGCCGCGCCCGCCCCTGCCGCCGCCGCGGCCGCCTCCTGTGGTGATCGAATCGGGGGTCTCTTGGGTCAGACGGGGCCGCCGCGTGGGGCGCGGTGGGGCGAACGGCGCGGAAACCTAGACGGTGGGGGAAAAAGTGTGTTTTGCGGGGGCATCCAGCTGGCGGTTCGGGCGGGAGCCTCGGGCCGAGGATGCGCACCTCTGCCGCGACCGCGCTGGCCCTCCTGCGCGGTTATCTCCCCGACGCCGCGCGCGAACGCGTCGACGCCCGCGTCGGATCGAACCGCCGCGCGCCCGAGGGACGAGCCCGCCATGGACCCCCGGCGGAACGACAACAGCCCGGGCCGTCCGCCGACGTGGCAGGCCATCGCCTGAACAGCCTGCGTCGATGCCATGGCTGACGTTTAGCGTACGGATGCGAGACGCACGGATGGAACGATGACTGTGCGGTGTATCGCCGAGAGATTTCGACTCGAGTGCGGATGTACCGAGGGGTACCGCCGCGCGTCGAGAGATTGAGCCGGTTCGCGGGGATTGTTAGGTTTGTCGGGAGGAAAACGGCGCGGTTCATTTATTTCCCGTTTTTTTTAGGAAGCTCCCGTCAGCCACAGTGCACGAGACATAAAATGGCCTCAAAAATTCGAGTTTGCGTTTAAGAATGTTTCTCATGTGACTGGAACGCGTACGAGATCTTTTCGCGTACGAGATTTTCGCGGGAAACGAATTCCGAACCATGACACACCACACAAAGATAAGCTTGGAAAATCTTCTGCAGCGCCGACTCAAGAAACTCCATACAAAATTAGACCGTGGAATCCACATGAGGTCCAGGCTGGACCAGGGTGCCCGCGGAAGTTGCCTTCATCCGACTCACGGCGTCGGAAGCACTGCGACAGCGCGCATCGACCCAGACGCATCGCACGTGGGTCATATCGCAGCGCGCGCGTCGACAATGACGATGACGGGCGTCACCGCCGGGGTTCGCGTATCCCTCGCGCGCCCCGTCCGTCGGGGCGTCGACCGTCGACTCGGGCGGACGTCCGATCACCGCGGGAGGAGCGCCCGTGACAAACCGCTGCATCCTCCTCCCCACTCGCGCGTCGACTTCCGGCGCCGCGTCGCCACCCGTGGCGCCGTGGAGACCGCCGTGTCCGAGCCCGAGACGTCCACGTCTTCATCCGCGGCGGCCGACGACGCTCCCGTCGAGCCAAAGCCCGCGGCGCCCGCGAACGGCTTGGAGGATGGCTTCGTGGTGGTGAGCGCCGGTGACGGGACGGTGCTCAAGCGCCCGAAGGATCCTCGCGCCAAGCGCGAGAAGGTGCGCGACGAGCGCAGCGAGGCCCAGGCCTGGGAGCAGCTCGACATGGAACAGAATTTCTGCGTGCTCAAGCGCCGCTACGATCCGGAGGCCATCCGAAAGGAGGCGCTCGAGACCCCCGTCGCCCTCGCCCGGCGCGGCGCCGTCGTCGTGTCGAAATTCGCCGCGCTCTTCTCCCGCAAGGAGTCGCTCATGAAACTCGACGCGGAGGACGGAGGCACGCGTTACGCCACCGAGCTCAAGAACACGCTCACGTCGCTCGGACCCCTGTTCGTCAAGCTCGGCCAGAACCTGGCGAACCGCCCGGACCTCGTGGAGGAGGAGGTGATGGAGGAGCTGACGAAGCTGCAAGATCGCGTGCCGCCGTTTCCATCCGCCGAGGCGTTCAAGATTATGGAGGAAGACCTCGGGCGGCCCGTCGCCGAGGTGTTCGAGGTGATCACGCCGGAGCCCGTCGCGGCGGCCTCCATCGGGCAGGTGTACAAGGCGACGCTGATGGACGGCACGGAGGTGGCGGTGAAGATCCTCAGGCCGGGAACGCGGCCGCAGGTCATCTTGGACCTGTGGATCCTGCGAACCGCCGCGGAGCGCATCTTCGACGACTGGTGCCGCGAGAACATCGGATGCACCGCGACCCTGCTCGTGGACGAGTTCGCCGAGAAGCTCCTGGAGGAGCTCGATTTCGTCCAGGAGGCGAACAACCTGCGGGACTTCAAGCGCAACTTTGCGGATGATCCCTCGGTGCACATCCCGGGCGTCTACGGCTCGCTGTCATCCCCCCGGGTCCTCGTGATGGACTGGCAGGAAGGAACGAGGTGCACCGCGGAGGGCGCGTTCGAGGACGACGCCGCGCTGCGCATCTTCCTCCAGAACGGCGTCGAGAGCGGGCTGCGTCAGCTCCTCGACTTTGGCCTCTTCCACGGAGACCCGCACCCGGGGAACGTCCTCGCGTTACCCAGCGGCGACATCGCGTACGTGGACTTTGGCAACGTCGCGGAGATATCTCGAAACAACCAGGAGAACATTATCGACGCCGTGGTGCACGTGATGAACGGGGACTACGAGGGTTTGGCGGAGTGCCTCGAGAACCTCGGCTTCCTGCAGGAGGGCACGGACGTGAAGCCCATCGCGGAGGGTCTCGCGCAGGCGTGGAGCGGGGAGATGCTGGGCGAGATGGCGGCGACCGGAAACTTCTCGTTCCGCGGGCTCACGCGGGAGTTCAACAAGCTGCTGTACCTGTACCCGATCCGCGTCCCCGAGCGGTTCTCGCTCGTCATCCGCGCGCTTCTCACGCAGGAGAACATCTGCCTGACGCTGGATCCCAACTTTAACTTTTTGGAGGCTGCGTTTCCCTACGTCGCGCGGCGGCTGCTGACGGACCCGGACCCGAACCTGCGGATGCGACTGCTCAGGGTGGTCATCGTCAAGGGGAGGTTCGAGTGGGACAGGCTCGCGGAGCTGATCAAGATGGCGGAGATTGGCGCGCAGGGCGGCGTGAGCATGCCGGTGTCCACCATGGTGGAGCTCGCGGCGGATGGCGCCAAGATGCTCGCCACCGACGGCGTCATGCGGACGATGCTGATGGACGGCCTCAAGGCGGTCCCGATGCGCGAACACGTCGCGCAGGCGTCCAAGATGGCGCTGCTGGTGTGGCGGCTCACGATCGGCCGGGCGTGGTCGACGTCGAGTCTCGGACGGTGGCTGAGGGCGCGGCGGGTCGGGTTGACGTACCGGCTCAAGCTCATGTTCGCGACCACGACGAGCTCGGACATCCGGACGAGGGCGAAGATCCCGAAGAACCGGGGCGTGGGCGGGAGCTGGGACGAGTCCTCGCCGGTTTTGCCCGGGAACGAGGATTGGAACGGCGTGGCGGCGGCGTAAGGTGTATCAGTAGTCCATTTTCCCAGCGAGGCGAAAGTCTGTTTCTTTTAACCGATGTATCAAGAATTTTCATCAGAAACAGTCGTCCTCGTGTGTGGCGCGGCTCTGCGCGCGATGAACCATCGAACCTCCCTCGCACAACAACATGTGACATCAAAGTCGCGTCCCCACGTGGTGCACCGTGTTCCTTTGGTATCGTATCTGCCCGAGTTATACGACACCAAAGGAACTATACAAGAATCAGCTCACGTGGTACCCGCGTTGGTGTGCGAGGGAGGTACGACCCAGTATGACATCATCGCGCGCAGCCCCCGCGCTCGTTCGTTTCGTTCGCATCCTCCCCCGTCCGCCGCTCACGCCGCGTCCTCCCCGCCCCGCACCGTCCCCTCGCGGCTCGCGGCCGGCGTCACGCTGACGTGCTCGGCGGTGACCTTGCCGTCGCCGCCCCGCTCGCGGCGAATGTTCACCGTTCCGCCCCCCGACCACAGGGCGTTCGCGACCGCGTCGGACAACGCGTGGGGCCTCGCGGCGTCGTTCATCCTCGCCGTCGCGTCTCTCTGCGAGGGATCGTCCGGGTCCTGCGCGTCGCCGCTGAAGCCGATGGGGTGTCGCGTGCCCTCGTCGTCGGTGTAATAGAGGGAGAGGCCGTGTCCCTTTCTTCCTCGAAGCGGTCCAACCTCCACCGAGATTTGCATGTCCTGCGGCGCGAAGTTGTAGGCGCTCTCGGCGAAGTAAGCGTCGTCCAGTCCGGCTTCCTCCTCCTTGGGCGTCGATCGCACGTGACTGAGGCGGCACAGGCGGAGGTGGTAGCCGCCGTGGCATGCGTCGATGAACTTGACGGCGACGACGGTAGCCGCGACGCTCCAGCAGACGGCGTACGCGATCGAGACGGCCTGAACCCCGAGCTGCGTCCCGATCTCGCGAATCGGCTTCACCTCGCCGCCGCGGAGGACGATCTGCCCGAATCCCGCGCCCCCAAGGTCCGGCGCGCACCACACCGCGGTGAGCAGCGCTCCGACGACGCCGCCGACGCCGTGGATCCCGAAGACGTCGAGGGAGTCGTCTGTGAACAAAACGCGATGTCATACTAATTAATTGCCCATACGAAAATAAAAAAATTAACCCACCGTAGGTACCGACGGCTTCCTTGACGTAGGTGCAAAAGTTGAAGCAGGCGGCTCCGGAGACGACGCCGACGCAGATGGCGCCCATCGCGCCGATGGATCCGGATGCTGGGGTGACGCCGACGAGGCCGGCGATGGCGCCGGAGACCATGCCGAGGCTGGAAGGGCGGCCGTAGCACGATAACTCGACGGCGGTCCACCCGACGACTCCGGCGGCGCTCGCGATCTGCGTGACGAGCATCGCCTGGCCGGCGATGAAATCCGCGGCGGTGCTCGACCCGGCGTTGAACCCGAACCATCCGACCCACAGGAGGCTCGCTCCGATGTGGGTCAGCACGAGCGAGTGCGGGGCTTTAGGTATCAGCGGGTAGCCGGTCCTTTTACCGATCATCGACGCCACCGTCAAGCCGGAAACGCCGGAGCTCACGTGCACGACGATGCCGCCCGCGAAGTCGATGGCTCCGAGGGAGTGGAGGAACGCGCCGTCCCCTCCCCACACCTGCGTGTCGGGTTTAGGGTTAGGGTTTGTCGGCGTACTGATAAAATTAACTTAAAATGTGCGCACCTGATGCGCGAGCGGGCAATACACCGCCGTCGACCAAAGAACCGCGAACGCCCACGCCGCGGTGAGCTTCATGCGCTCTGCGAAGGCGCCCGTGATGAGCGCCGTGGTTATGCAGGCGAACATGCAGTGAAACGTGACGAAGATCGACGCGGGGTAGTTGCCAGTCGAGGAGAAGAGGGAGACGCCGGTGAGGCCGCCGTTGTGCAGGGAGCCGAAGAAGGAGTGAAGGTTGTATCTGCCCTTTTCCATCTCGACGTCGCTGAACGCGATCGAGTAGCCCCACAGGACCCACACCTACGCGTGGGAGCGGTGCGTTTCTCAGCGGGAAGCGCCGCGTGCGCGGATACGCGGGAGGAACGACACGAACGGGTTGGGGGGGGGGGGAATTTTGTCTCGGAAGTGACGCACGAGGGTGACGATAGCGACGGTGGCGAATACGTTGGACGCGGCGTTGAGCACGTTCTTGGGACGCACGAGCCCGCCGTAGAAGAGCGCCAGGCCGGGGATCGCCATCAACAGCACCAGAGCTGTGCTCGTGAGCATCCAGGCGGTATCTCCAGAGTCAAACGCGGAGGCGAGAGACTCGACCCCCTCGGAAGTGTCCGCGGTGGGGAGTTGGTCCTGCGGCGTATCGACCACATCGCCGGGGATCAGAGGGATCTGGAGCAGCTTTCGAGCGGGCGCGGACGAGGAGACGCCCAGGACGTACGCGGCGACGGCGGTCATGGTCGATGTCGCGCGCGTGGAGACGGCGCGCGGACGTGTGGAGCCGAGGCGAATATCTTCCCTCCCGGGTGCACCACTCGCGTCGTCCAAGAAAAGGAAAAAAATCCAAAAAATCGTTCCGTTCCAACCCGGAACGGCCGGCTCGTCCGCGGATAGACTACGTTTCAATCGCACATGAACACCGTCACTCGCAAAGCGCCCTCGCCAGCGTCCGCCTCGCGTCCGCGTCGAAACCCACGCGGTCCAGGTATCCCTCCACGGACCCGTACCGACGTCTGACGTAACTCAGCGTGTGACGCATGATCGCCTCGGGTGCGCCGTGGAATCTGGAATAGTCAATCGACGTCTCGTCCCCTTCCACCTTCCCACCGCCGAGCGCCGCCTTACCGCTCCCCTGGCTCCGCGTGTAGTCCGCCACGATCGCGTCGTCGCTCGCGCCGCAGCAGTGCAACGCCAGCGCCGCGACGAGCCCCGTCCGGTCCTTGCCAGCCTTGCAGTAAAACGCGGTGGCGCCGTCGTCGGCGCTCGACGCCGAGAGCACGCAGAGCGCGGCAGCAATCTCGGGCCCGCTGCCGTCCACCATGACCTCGTTCAGCAGGCGCAAGCCCCCGGCGTTCACCTTGCGCACGAACAGCCTGCGCTGGTTCGTGTCGTCGTACAGTTTAGCCTGCACGCCGTACGCCACGGCTTTAACTCTCTCTAAACCCTCCATGCGTTCGTAGATTGACCTGTAGTACCTGTCGTAGTCCAGGAGGGGCGCGTGGTACCTGACCTTCCTGCCGGCGTCGACGTCGTCGAGGATGGACGCGCGAAAGGCGGCGATGGCGGCCGAGGTGGAAGGGGTGCCGGTCGATGGATCCCGCGTGAAGGTCCGAAGTTGGAACCGCGACTGGAGCGCCCCGGGTGTCTCCTCGAACTCGTCGACGGATCGGAGGTCGAGGAGTCTGGCGACGCTCACGGACGGACCGACGATGGTCGCCGCGTCCTCCTCGGTGGATTTGCCGGGCGTCGCGGTGCGGAAGACGCGGCCGGGCGCGACGCGCGTGCCGGGGGTGGAGGCCAGATCCCGCCAGTTGAGGATGCTCCCATAGTCGGACTCCCCTTTCCTCTCCTTATCCATCTTCGCCGACGTCGCGAGCGCGTCGACGTCGGAGCCGGACGACGCGCGGGGGAGGGATCGACGACGCGGTGTCGATCTCGCGACGCGCGATGCCGCGATGGACGAGGAGGGTACCGCGCTCATGTCGGCGTCGCGGTCGCGGAGGGCGGGGCGCTGAGCCAACCGTCGATCGACATATGTGGGCACCCGAATGCGACCACACCGAAAGTCTTGGCGCTTCAGTTGGACTCGCGAGCTGGCGAGAAGCCTCGTGCGTTTACCTCGAGTGTTACAACAGACGGAACCCTCCCAATCGTGTCACGAGTGCGCGCTCTCGGTGCGCGTCACGAGCTGATCCCACCGCTCCTTGTGCAGCACCTCGTCCTGCAACCGCCTCTTCATGCTCCTCTCGTGGCTCGCCAGGTGATCCGCGACGGTCAACCTGAGCGAGTCAAAGGCTCTGTCGCGAGCATTCACCGCAACCTGCACCGACATCACGTCGAGGCCCCAAACCTCACCCTCCCTCGGCGTATCGTCCTCCTCCTCCTCCTCCACGGCGGCGTCGGCGTCGGCGTCGGCGGCTTCGCCCTCGGGCGCCTGCTCCGGCGCCTGCTCCCCGTCGCCCTCGCCCTCCTCGGCTCCGTCGGCGGTGGGTTTCGGCGGCGATTCCGACGGCGGGTCACCCGGCCAGCGCATCGGCGGAATCTCGAGGCGCGCGTATCCGCAAGCCTCGGGCGACAGCTCGTCCGCGTCCACCGGCAGCCACCTTCGTTCCTTGTGGGGCCGCGTAGAACCGTTCGCGACGTCGCGGCGCTTGGCTTTACCCTTCTCGCGAGTTCCATCCGCAGCCTCGTGGCGCATTCGACGCAGCTGCTTGAGGTTCTTTCGGGTCAGCACCTTCGGAGCGTCGGCGCCCGGGCCGTCGGGCGCGAGGTCCGCGGGGGTGACCAGGTCGGAGCAGAGCGTCGCGAGCGCGATGGACATCCGCGTGAGCCGGCGCGCAAACTCCCCGGCGGACGCCGCGATGGCGCCCGCGACGGCGGAGGCTTCCGACTCTAGCTTCTCGAGCGCCTCCTTACCCCTGGCAGTCTCCGCGTCGACGAGGGCGTTCCGCTCGGCGACGCGCGACGGGAGCGCCAGCTGCGGCCGCATGAGATCGCGGTGCCTGTGCCTGTCACCCGCGAGCCGTTTGGCGTCCCCGGAGTGCTTCGCCGCCTCCGCGTGCATCGCCTCGGCGACGCGTCTCCGACTTTCCTCGAGCAGATACTCCGCCGCGGCTTCAACCTGGTTGCTGACGAGGTCCTGCAGGGTCATCACCTGCACCCGCAGCGTCGCCGCCGCGTCCTCCGCGTGACTCGCCGCGTCCGCTCGCATCTCGGCGACGACGGCGTCCTTGGTCGCGGCGAGGTCGTCGAGCTTGGCGGGGATCTTCTCCGGGCGCGTGATCTTATCCGCCTCCTTGTCGGCGTAGTAGGGCTCCGCCGCTTCCTTGACCCGCTCCCTGCACTGCTCCACGAGCTCGTCCATCTGCGAAACCACGGTCGGGTACTCCTCCGCCTTGGTGTGCCAACCCTTGAGGTACTTACCCCCGGACGCAGCCTTGACCGCCTCCGCGGCGGCCGCCGCCTCCGCCTCTTTGGCCAGAATCTCCTCGTCTGGCGCCTCCTCCTCGACGTCCTCGAGGTTAAACGAAACCTCCGCGAGGGGCTCGATCTTCGTGTCCGGCGCGAGGATGCCCACGAACTTGCACCGGGAGAGGAGCACGCGGCGCAGCCTGTCCAGGCTGCGGAGGGTGTCCACGGCGACGCCCTCGTCCCTTGGCGCCCGAAACTTCCCAAAGTGGTCCTTCGGAGCGACGTATCCGGCTCGATCGCCGATGGCCCGCACCAGCTCAATCTCCCTCGCGAGCCGCGCCGCCTCCTCGTCCGCGTTCGCGAGCAGCGCCTTGAGCCGCGATTTAGCGTCCGACACGCACCTGTCCACCGCCTCGATCAGCTCCAGGTCTTTGCGGTGGTGCGGCGCGTCTTCCTCGTACGCGGCGTGAACCTCCGCGCACAGCCGCGCCGCCCGTTCCTCCATGGCGGCGAACGTCGCTTCGCGTTCCTCCTTCGTCGCGGCCGCGGCGGCGTCCACGCGCGCGAGCTTCGCCACGAACTCCTCGCGAACCTCGGGGGAGTACTCCCCGCCCTCCTCGCGGGTCTTCAGCGTCTCGGTCACGTACAAAGCGTTAGCCTCCTCCGTCGCCGCCTTGTTCCGCTCAGCCCGCGCCCTGAGCGCAGCCACCGTCTGCGCGCATCGCGCCTTGACGCGCTCC
>Ga0181571_10002727_pt1 | contig 13157 bp, 15 predicted proteins | sample 101ome_17_FD_132440 | JGI IMG/M metagenome (GOLD analysis project Ga0181571, IMG submission 132440) | Coastal salt marsh microbial communities from the Groves Creek Marsh, Skidaway Island, Georgia - 101407AT metaG (megahit assembly) | ecosystem: Environmental > Aquatic > Marine > Intertidal...
AACTTAGGCGCGGCGCTCGCGGCGCTCGCCACGATCGTCACGTTTTTGCATTTGCACGGAGGGGCCTTCCTCGTGTGCGTCGACCTTGATGGTCAGAACACGCATGACGTCATCATGCAGACGCATCAGGCGCTCCATTTCCTGAACGGCGGCGGCAGGTGCGTCGCTGCGCAGGAAGGCATAGTGGCCCTTGCGGTTCTTGTTGATCTTGTAGGCCATCGTCTTGACGCCCCAGTACTCATTTTCAACGACCTTTCCGCCATTGTCCGACAGGACTGCGGAGAAGTGTTCGATGAGACCCTCAGCTTGCGCGTTGGACAGATCCTGACGCGCAATGAAGACATGCTCGTATAGCGGCATGTGCACTCCTATTTCTTCGCGGCGCATTTCAAAGGACAGGGTCTTGAAGCCTTCCGCACCCGGTCCACGAGAGTCTGCGCGGTTCATAATGTCCACGGAAGGATGCGGCCTTATACATGGCGTGCCTTTGTTGGCAAGGCGGAAGTGACTTAGGTGCGGGAATTCGGGCCATCAGGCTGGTATACACCCATAGGTTGCACAGAATGGCCCTGTCCATGTGCGGCGGGCGCCCGAGTTTTGCCATATTACCCAAGTTTACCTTCCGGCATGGGAAGTATGGAGAGCGTCATGACGATGCCAATACGCAAAATGACTGCCAAGTTGCCGTTTGCAGCAGCGACCGCCAGCCCGCGTTTCAACGAGGTGGTGCCGGAGACTGCGGCGCATGAGTTCGTTGGAACGGCTGTCATCATCCCGACCTATTGGGGCTATCTGGTGCGGGATACCCGCCCTGAGGAATTGTTGGCGCAACTGGCGCAGGCCTCCGGCTGGGTGATTGGCATGCTGTTGATGATGTCCGCCTTCGGCGTGTGGTTGTTCCCCTCGGCGATTGCCATGGAGAGCGAGATGTTCGGCTTCCGGATGGCCATCACGACAGCGCTCTTTGGCGGTGGTTTGCTGATGCTCTGGTACGCCAGCCGTGGTCGCCGTGCAGAGGTGCAGGTGGATACGTCCCTCGCGGAAGTGCGGGAAGTGCTGCGGCATAAAATCAACCGTGCGAACCTGCTGGGGCGGTTTCGTTTTGAGGATGTCGGTGGTGTTTTCATTGATCGGCGCTCGGCAGGAAAGGGCCACACAACACTTGTGATGCGCGTGGGTAATAGCCATCGGCTGATCTATGTGGCGAAAGGCAGCGAAGCAGACATGATCACGCTGCGCGACAGGATCGGACGCGACCTGATTTCGGCGCAGATGCAGCGGCAAATGCCGCGCGTCGCGCCGCGCAGGCCGGTTTCGGGGCAAGGGCGGGCCGTTAGAGCCTCTTAACTCATAAAAAATCTTTGACGGAAATGCCCGCCGTTCCAGCGGGTTTTCTTGTGATGGGCGGCATGACGCGCTAGAGCAAGGAAAACAGATCCGAAAGGGAGGGACTATGCACGCATTCGTGTTTCCGGGGCAGGGCGCCCAGACGATTGGGATGGGCAAGGCGCTGGCCGATGCATTTCCGGCGGCGCAGGCCGTTTTTGACGAGGTAGACGAGGCGCTTGGCGAGAAGCTTTCGAGCCTGATCTGGGAAGGCGAGATTGAAGAGCTGACGCTAACAAAGAATGCCCAGCCTGCGCTGATGGCGACCTCGATCGCGGCGCTGCGGGCGCTGGAATCGGAAGGGCTGAATGTGGCGGATGCCTCTTTTGTGGCGGGTCATTCGCTCGGTGAATATTCTGCTTTGGCGGCTGCGGGCGCGATCAGCATCGCGGATACGGCGCGCCTGTTGCGGACACGGGGAACGGCGATGCAGGAAGCTGTGCCGGTTGGCGTGGGCGCTATGGCGGCGCTTTTGGGGCTCGACTTTGAAGCAGCGCGTGCGGTGGCTGAGGAAGCTGCGCAAGGCGAGGTGTGCCAAGCCGCGAATGATAATGACCCGAGTCAGGTGGTTGTATCAGGCCACAAGGGGGCTGTTGAACGTGCCGTCGAGATAGCGAAGGCGAAGGGTGCCAAGAGGGCGCTCTTATTGCCGGTGAGCGCACCGTTCCATTGCGCGTTGATGGAACCTGCCGCGCGGGTGATGGCGGATGCGCTGGATCATGTGGAAATCCGCACGCCGTCAGTGCCTTTGGTGGCCAACGTCGTGGCGCATTCGGTCGAGGAGCCTGCTGAGATTCGCTCCTTGCTCGTTGAGCAAGTGATGGGATCGGTGCGTTGGCGCGAGAGTGTCAGCTGGATGGCGGCGCAGGGCGTGACCGAGATGTGGGAAATTGGCGCCGGTAAGGCGCTCTCTGGCATGATCAAGCGGATTGATCGCAGCGTTGCGACGCGGGCTGTTGGCACGCCGGAAGATGTGGCTGCGGCGATTGCCGCGCTGAACGCATAACGCGAAAAGCGAAAGGAAGAGGGATGTTTGATCTTACGGGCAAGAATGCACTGATTACGGGTGCGTCGGGTGGTATTGGCGGGGCTATTGCCAAGGCATTGCACGGCGCTGGCGCGACTGTGGCGCTGTCTGGCACGCGGGTAGAGCCGTTGGAGGCGCTGGCGGCGGAGCTGGGGGATAGAGCGCATGTGCTGCCGTGTAACCTTCGCGACGCGGATGCAGTGAATGGGCTGCCGAAAGCGGCGGCGGATGCGATGGGATCGGTTGATATCCTCGTCAACAATGCAGGGATCACGCGCGACAACATCTTTATGCGGATGTCGGAGGAGGAATGGTCCAGCGTGCTGGAGGTGAACCTCACATCGACGATGCGTCTGTGCAAAGGCGTGATCCGTGGGATGATGAAATCCCGTTGGGGGCGGATTGTGAATATCTCCTCGGTTGTGGGGGCCACTGGCAACCCCGGTCAGGCGAATTATGCCGCTTCGAAAGCGGGCATGGTCGGGATGTCAAAATCCATCGCCTATGAAGTGGCGAGTCGTGGCATCACGGTGAACTGCGTGGCGCCGGGATTCATCACCACGGCGATGACCGACAAGCTGAACGACGACCAGAAAGCCGGTATCCTTGGTCAAGTGCCTGCGGGCCGGATGGGGGATGCAGATGAGATCGCGGCGGCGGTTCTCTACCTCTCCAGCCAAGAGGCCGGATATACCACTGGGACAACTTTGCATGTGAATGGCGGAATGGCGATGCTCTGAGGCTTTGCAAGCGCGAAGTTCTGGTGCATGTTAGCGGTACACGGCTGGATTGAACCAGTTTTGCCGTGAGAAATCGAAAGCGTTTGCCTAATAGGGAATCTCTGCTATAGGCGGCGCAGATTTGCCGGAAGGCGCCGTGGCGCTGGTCGGTTTGCCCATCGCGGGCAGTTGAGCCGCCCCGCGGGGCACGCAAAAAAAAACGGGCAAAATGCCCAAAGGAACGTGAGGAATTTAATATGAGCGACGTTGCAGATCGCGTGCGTAAGATCGTTGTTGAGCATCTGGGTGTAGAAGAGGACAAAGTCGTCGACGGCGCGTCCTTCATCGACGATCTGGGCGCTGACTCGCTGGACACTGTTGAGATGGTTATGGCCTTCGAAGAAGAGTTCGGCATTGAAATCCCCGATGACGCAGCAGAGACGATCCAGTCTTTCGGCGATGCGGTGAAGTTCATCAGCGAAGCTCAGTAATCTCCTAATAGATTTTGACAGTTTGGCGGCACCCTTTTGGGGTGCCGTTCTCGTTTCTAGGGCTGTTCCGGCCTTGCCCCAGGCGATTGCGCTGGGGTATCAGTATGGAAAGCAAACCATTAGGTGAGGGCAGATCATGCGGCGTGTGGTTGTGACAGGGTTGGGTCTTGTGACCCCATTGGCGGACGGCGTCGAAGCCACTTGGGAGCGGCTGTTGGCCGGTCAATCGGGGGCGGGGCCAATCAGCCTGTTTGATGCCAGCGGTTTGGCGACCACCTATGCTTGCGAGGTTAAGCGCGGCGATGGCAGCGATGGGACATTCAACCCTGACGCCTATCTCGCGCCGAAAGAGCAGCGCAAGGTGGATGAGTTCATCCTGTTTGGAATCGCTGCCGCGCAGCAGGCGATCGAGGATTCCGGCTGGGTGGCTGATACGGACGAAAAACAGCACCGCACCGGCGTTATGATCGGCTCGGGCATCGGTGGCTTGCAGACGATTGCGGACACGGCCGTGATGATCAAGGAAAAGGGTCCGCGCCGTGTGTCGCCTTTCTTTATTCCGGGCGCGCTGATCAATCTGATTTCCGGTCAGGTGAGCATCAAACACGGGTTCAAGGGGCCGAACCATTCGGTTGTGACGGCCTGTTCGACGGGTGCGCATGCGATTGGCGACGCGAGCCGCCTGATCAAATACGGCAGCGCGGATGTGATGGTTGCCGGTGGTGCTGAGGCTGCGATCTGTGAGATTGGCATTGCGGGCTTCAATGCGTGTAAAGCGCTCTCGACCAAGCGCGGCGATGATCCGAAAGCGGCGAGCCGCCCCTATGATGCGGACCGTGACGGCTTTGTCATGGGCGAGGGCGCGGGCATCGTTGTGCTGGAGGAATATGAGCACGCCAAGGCGCGCGGCGCGAAGATTTATGCCGAGGTGATTGGCTATGGCCTGTCGGGTGATGCTTATCACATCACCGCGCCTTCCGAGGATGGCGAAGGCGGCGAGCGCTCCATGCGTGCAGCCCTTTCCGACGCGGGAATCGAGCCTGCCGATATTGATTACATCAACGCGCATGGAACATCGACGATGGCGGACACCATCGAGCTGGGCGCCGTTGAGCGGATGATGGGCGATGCGGCCGCGAAGGTGACGATGTCATCGACTAAATCGATGACGGGCCACCTGTTGGGCGCAGCGGGTGCGATCGAGGCAATTTTCTCGATCCTCGCTATCCGTGATCAGGTGGCGCCGCCGACGATCAACCTCGACAATCCGGCAGTGGAAACCAAGGTCGATCTGGCGCCGAACGCGAAGCGGGAGCGGGAGATTAACGTCGCACTTTCCAATTCATTCGGCTTTGGTGGCACCAATGCGAGCGTGTTGTTCAGGAAAGTGAGCTGATGTGGCGGCATATCGCCTCTAATGCATTAACATTTTTCACGGTCGGCCTCTTCCTTTTGGGAGGGGTCGTTCTGTGGGCGGATCGTAGTTTTCGCGCGCAAGGGCCGCTTGAGCAGGCGATTTGCGTACAAGTGCCGCGCGGGGCGACGATGCGCCGGATGGCGGAAGACCTCGTGGAAAAGGGCGCCATCACATCGGCGGCCCTTTTCAACATTGGCTCGGATTATGCGGGGCTTTCCGACGATCTGAAGGCGGGGAATTTCCTAGTTTCGGAAGGTGCGTCGATGGAGCAGATCGTCGATGTGCTGACCCGTGGCGGGCATAGCACCTGCGGCACGGAAGTCGTTTACCGTGTGGGCGTGGCGCGCACGGCGGTGCAGGTGCGGGAACTGGACCCAGTTTCGGGGCGTTTCGTTGAGCGGCTTGATTTTGTGCTCGGTGAGGATGAAGTGCCGGTCGATTACATTGAAGTGCGCGAGGAGCCGGATACGCGCTACCGCGTTGCCTTGGCGGAGGGCGTGACCAGCTGGCAGGTTGTTTCGGCGCTGAATTCGATTGATGCGCTCACCGAGTATACGGATTTGCGGCCTGACGAGGGCATGCTGGCACCAGATAGCTACGAATTTGTCCCAGGCGATACGGTGACAAGCATCGTGGACGAAATGCAGCGGCGGCAGGCGTTGATCCTTGAGGAAGAGTGGCTCAATCGCGCCGATGATCTGCCGGTGACAACGCCAGAGGAGGCGTTGATCCTTGCCTCGATTATTGAAAAGGAAACCGCCGTTGCGGATGAACGCGGCTTGGTGTCGAGCGTCTTTGTCAACCGTCTGAGGCAGGGTATGCGCCTACAAACAGACCCGACGGTGATTTATGGCGTCACGGGGGGCGAAGGCGTGCTTGGGCGCGGGTTGCGGCAAAGTGAATTGCGCCGCGAGACGCCCTACAACACTTATGTGATCGACGGATTGCCGCCAACGCCGATAGCAAATCCAGGGCGGGCGGCGATCCGTGCTGCACTTAATCCAGATGACTCTGATTTCATCTTCTTTGTGGCGGATGGAACCGGCGGGCACGTCTTTGCGGAAACACTAGCTGAGCATAACCGCAACGTGGCGCTCTGGCGGGAAATCGAGGCTCAACAGCGCCGGGACGCTGCGGATGGTAACGAATAATTACCGAAATATATCAGTGATTTAATGCACCGGCTTGGTGTCAAATAAATTGACCGGCTCTGAATGGGCCGGCAACATCGGTCATTGCTAGACAAGGCATCCGACGGGCAAAGCCGCATCGGATGGCACGCACCTGCGACGGGTAACACGCAGGAAAGAACAGGCATGACACACACTCCAGAACCTGAACGGCTCGCGCCGGTGCTGGCGCATTTAAGGCGCTTCGTTGCGGATGAAGGCCAGCTAGAGGACCGCATGGCGGTGATCGAAGCCATGCGCATGGCATATGAAATGGTGACACAGGCACAGGAGACACTGAACAATGAGCAGAACGCCAGATCCGCTGATGACGCCGACACTGGCGATGACCTCGACACATTGCGGGCCGATATCGGGCGCAAGCTGGATCGCCTCAGAGGCTGTGGCGGTTCAGGAGGCGTTTCTGGAGGACTTGAGCCCGAGTGAGATCCGTGCATTGCCACATTTGTTCGAGTTCTGGGCGCTGCCGCATCAACTGCCGCCGAGAAATGAGTGGCGGACATGGATCATTCTGGGCGGGCGCGGCGCGGGCAAGACGCGGGCCGGCGCCGAATGGGTGCGCGCAATGGTTGAGGGGGCGACGCCGCGCATGGCGGGGCGGGCGCGGCGGGTCGCCTTGGTGGGGGAAACCATTGATCAGGCGCGGCAGGTGATGATTTTTGGCGATAGTGGCATCATGGCGCTTGCGCCGCCCGACAGGCGACCGGAGTGGCTACCGCAGATGGCTGAGGACGGTGCGAGTGGCGCAATGCGCTTCTGGGTCGCGCAAATGTCTGCGCTTTTTGGCGCGGGGCCAATTTCCGAGGTGGCCGCGCCGTGAGGCAGTGGTCTGTTTCGATATGTGATTTGGATTTCCTCGTGCGGGCGGCGCTCTGCTGGCAGGAACAAGACCGTGAGGCACGGATTGACGAAACAGTCGCAGCCGCCGCTGAGGCGCATCTCTATCGTTCGTCGCGGGGCAGGCCGCATCCGAACTTTGGCAGCGGTGCAATTATGGATGTTCTAGGCGCTTGCCCCCGAAAACCAACTCAGGTTGCGCTTGATTTCGCTTATCTGGAAATAATGCAGCGCGTCATCGGAACGGTATTGGAGCATTATCCGCGGGTACATGACATGCAGCGCGGGATGGTTGGATCAACGGATAGGCGCGCTGGTTCGAGATCCGCGCCACAATCGGAGCAGTAACCGAATTCATCGCTTTCGATGCGTGCAAGAGCAGCCATGAACCTTTGCCGTTGCGCCGCGCGGCGCGTGGCTTGTGCCTTCGCCATTGCTTGGTTTTGCAGCGCATCCATGCGCGATAAGCGCCTGACAGCTTGTTGATCCAGCTCGACGGTTTTTTTGTGCATCCTTGCCACGCGCGTCTTCAACCTTCAGTTCCTCAAGGCGTCGGTGAATTTCTGCGCGGTAGACTTCGAGATCAGGAGCGGGCATTTGGATTTATCCGCTTTTCGGTTTAAACTTTCATTTCACACCCTATCTGCGATAGACAGCAGGCGAAAGAGAGGGCCGAACGATGGCAAATCTGCATAGCAAATTGGCAAAAGTGGACCCGGTGTGGGACCGCATCTGCTCTGAGGCAGAAGCGGCCATTCGTGAGGAGCCGCTCATGGGAAGCCTTCTGCATCAGGGCGTTTTGCATCACGGCAGCTTTGAATGTGCGCTTGCCTATCGGATCGCCATGAAGCTCGCCTCTGAAGAGATGTCAGGCCAGATTCTGCGCGAGATCGCGGATGAGTTGTTGAAGGATGACCCCTCGATTTCGGCAGCAGCGCGGGCCGATCTGGTCGCGGTGAATGAGCGCGACCCTGCCTGCCACCGCTTCATGCAGCCGCTGCTCTATTTCAAAGGATATCAGGCTGTGCAGGCCTACCGTCTTGGTCATGCGTTGTGGAAGCAGGGGCGTAAAGACCTCGCCTATTTCATCCAGATGCGGGTGAGCGAAATCTTTGGGATCGACATCCATCCTGCCGCGAAGATCGGCAAGGGGATCATGATTGATCACGCACATTCGATCGTCATCGGCGAAACGGCGGTTGTCGGTGATAATGTCTCGCTCCTGCATTCAGTGACGCTTGGCGGAACTGGAAAAGAGGACGAGGATCGTCACCCTAAGATTGGTGACGGGGTACTTATCGGTGCCGGTGCGAAAGTGTTGGGCAACATCACCATTGGCTGCTGTAGCCGTATCGCGGCTGGCTCTGTGGTGTTGAAGGATGTCGCGCCGAATACGACCGTCGCGGGGGTTCCTGCGCGGGTTGTTGGTGCGGCAGGTTGCGACCAACCGTCGGTCGCGATGGATCAGCTTTTCAAAGATCAGACCTAAGACAGCTTCGTCATTCTGTGTTATCGTCCCGAAAGTGCAAAAATTTTCGGGAGAGACGAATGACTGGATTCTCGACAAATGGGCGCGGGCAGAAATATGCGTCGATCGTTGAGACGGTCGGCGATACGCCTGTTGTACAGATCAACAAGATCGGCCCGAAAAATGTTACGATTTATGTGAAAACAGAAGCCACCAATCCTGGTGGGTCGGTGAAGGACCGCCTTGCGCTGTCCATCATTGAGGCTGCTGAGCGGGAGGGCGCGCTCAAGCCCGGCCAGACCGTTGTTGAAGCAACATCGGGCAACACCGGCATCGGTCTGGCGATGGTATGCGCCGCGAAGGGTTATCCGCTCGTGATCACGATGGTGGAAACCTTTTCAGTAGAGCGGCGCCGGCTGATGCGCTTCCTCGGCGCGAAGGTGATCTTGACCCCGAAAGAGAAAAAGGGTTTTGGGATGTACCGCAAGGCGGAAGAACTGGCCAAGGCAAATGGCTGGTTCTTCGCGAGGCAGTTCGAGACAAAAGCAAATGCCGATATTCACGAGCGCACGACCGCGCGCGAGATTGTCAAAGACTTCGAGGGTGAGCGCCTCGATTATGTGGTGACCGGCTACGGGACCGGCGGCACCGTGACCGGCATCGGGCGCGTGTTGCGGAAGGAGCGACCCGAGACAAAGATCATTCTTACCGAACCTGCAAATGCCAAGATTGTAGGCTCGGGTTCAGCGCAAGAACGGCTTGATGATGGTTCTCCTGCGGGCAGCCATCCAAATTGGCAGCCGCATCCGATTCAGGGGTGGACGCCTGATTTCATTCCGCTCGTGTTACAGGAAGCGATCGACAAGAATTACTACGATGAGCTGCTGCCGGTCGCTGGGCCGGACGGCATGGCGTGGTCGAAACGGCTTGCGGCGGAGGAGGGCATATTCACGGGTATTTCGGGCGGATCAACCTTTGCGACGGCTATCAAGGTTGCCGAGGATGCACCGGATGGCTCGGTGATCCTGTCTATGCTGCCCGATATCGACGAGCGCTACCTTTCAACTCTCCTATTCGAAGATGTCGAAGCGGTTATGACGGAAGACGAGATCGCGTTGATGAAATCTACGCCCGGGTATCACTTCGGCGGTTAAATATGTGACTCAAAAAGAAAAAGGGCGCCACAAAAGGCGCCCATTTTTACTTTTATGACGGTTTTTAGGCCAACATGGCCATTGGATTTTCAAGCCCGTCTTTGATCGCTGCCAGCAGCTGCGCGCCTAGTGCGCCATCGATCACACGGTGATCGACCGAAAGCGTAACCGACATGACCGTAGCGACGGTGAGATCACCATCCGGCCCGACAACAGGCTTTTTCACACCTGCGCCGACGGCGAGGATCGCGCCGTGCGGCGGGTTGATCACCGCGTCGAAATTGTCGACGCCGAACATGCCGAGGTTGGAGATTGCAAAGCTGCCGCCTTGGTATTCGTGCGGCGCGAGCTTGCGATCGCGCGCGCGGGAGGCGAGGTCTTTCATCTCTGCGGACAAGACGGAAAGTGATTTTTGATCTGCGTCCTTCAGGACCGGAGTGAAAAGGCCGCCTTCGATCGCGACAGCAACTGCGACGTCGGAGGGCTTGAGTTTCAGCACACGATCACCCGCCCACACGGCGTTCGCTTCGGGCACCTGTTGTAAAGCCAGCGCGCAGGCTTTGATCACAAAGTCGTTGACTGAAAGTTTGACACCGCGCCCTTCGAGTTGCTTGTTCAACTGGCCTCTGAAAGCGAGGAGATTGTCCAGCTGGATGTCGCGTCGCAGGTAGAAATGCGGGATCGTCTGCTTTGCCTCTGTGAGGCGCGCCGCGATTGTCTTGCGCATCCCGTCAAGCTTGCTTTCCTCGTATTCCCGTCCTTCGTACATCTTGAGGACGGCGTCGCTGGACGGGCCTGCCGAGAGTGCGGCGGGCGCGGTTTGTGCGGCAGGAGCCTCGCTTGCGGCGGCTTGCGGGGCGGATGCAGTCGCGCCTTCAACGTCGACTTTGATGATCCGGCCGCGCGGGCCGGAGCCTTGCATCGACGCAAGATCAAGGCCCTTTTGAGCAGCGATCCGCCGTGCCAGCGGAGAGGCAAAGACCCGCTCTCCGTCCGCCGAGACCGGCGCGGCGGGTGCAGGAGACTCAGCAGGTGCGCTTGCTGCGGCTTCGGTTTGGGGTGCCGGTTCAGCGGGCGCTTCTGGTGCGGTGGGAGCCGCCGTTGCCGACCCGATATCATCAGCGCTTTCGCCGTCTTCGAGAAGTACAGCGATGACGGTGTTAACTTTGACGTTTTCGGTGCCCTCTGGGATCATGATCTTACCGACGACACCCTCATCGACGGCTTCAAATTCCATCGTGGCTTTGTCGGTTTCGATCTCGGCAATCAGGTCGCCAGAGGAGATGGTATCTCCTTCCTTTACGAGCCATTTTGCCAGAGTGCCTTCCTCCATCGTCGGAGAAAGAGCGGGCATCAGAATTTCTGTTGGCATCTCCGGTTCTCCTTAGCGGTAGGTCACTTGTTTGACGGCAGCGATGACCTCGTCCGTAGTGACGAGCGCATGTTTTTCGAGGTTAGCGGCATAGGGCATCGGTACATCCTTGCCGGTGCAGTTCAGGACCGGCGCATCGAGGTAATCGAAGGCATTGGTCATGATGTAAGCCGACAGATGATTGCCGATGGAACCGACGGGCCAGCCTTCCTCGACGGTAACGACGCGGTTTGTCTTCATCACCGAGGCGATGATCGTGTCGTAGTCGATCGGGCGCAGGGTGCGCAGGTCGATGACCTCGGCGTTAATGCCTTCTTCGGCTAGTTTTTCTGCGGCCTCAAGCGCGTAGGTCATGCCGATGCCAAACGAAATGATTGTGACATCCTCGCCTGCGCGCGCGATGCGGGCCTTCCCGAACGGAACGGTGAAATCATCGAGAACCGGAACGTCAAAGCTCTTGCCGTAGAGGATTTCATTTTCGAGGAAGATGACAGGGTTTGGGTCACGAATGGCGGATTTCATCAGGCCTTTGTAATCGGCAGCTGTGTAAGGCATGACGACCTTGAGGCCGGGGATTTGGGCATACCATGCGGCATAATCCTGGCTGTGCTGCGCGCCGACGCGCGCTGCGGCACCGTTCGGGCCACGGAACACCATCGGCGCCCCCATCTGACCACCGGACATGTAGAGCGTTTTGGCGGCCGAGTTGATGATGTGATCAATCGCTTGCATGGCGAAGTTGAATGTCATGAACTCGACAATTGGCTTCAAGCCCCCAAAGGACGCCCCAACAGCGATACCGGCAAAGCCGTGTTCGGTAATCGGTGTGTCGATAACGCGCTTGGAGCCGAACTCATCCAATAGACCTTGTGAGATCTTATAAGCGCCCTGATATTCGGCGACTTCCTCGCCCATTAGGTAGACGTCCTCGTCGCGGCGCATTTCTTCGGCCATCGCGTCGCGCAGCGCTTCGCGGACGGTTTGGGTTTTCATTTCCGTGCCTTCGGGCCAGTCAGGGCTTGTGTCTGGGCTTGGCGCGGCAGGAGCGGCTGCAATCTTGGCTGGCGCGGGCTCTTCGGCGGCCTGAGTTGGCTCCGACGCGGGAGCAGCGGGTGCTGACGATGTTTCTGCGGGGACGTCCTCACCTTCTTCGATCAACACGGCGATGGGGGTGTTGACCTTCACGCCTTCGGTGCCTTCCGAGATCAGGATCTTGCCGACCACGCCTTCATCGACGGCTTCGAACTCCATCGTGGCTTTGTCGGTTTCGATCTCTGCGATGATGTCGCCAGAGGAGATGGTATCTCCTTCCTTTACGAGCCATTTTGCGAGGGTGCCTTCCTCCATCGTGGGGGAGAGGGCGGGCATAAGAATTTCAGTCGCCATGTCTTAAGCCTCCTGCGGGATTTCAGCGGCGTAGATATCAGTCCAAAGCTCTTCGAGCGCAGGCTCGGGGCTCTCTTTGGAGAACTCGGCGGCTTGATTGACGTTATCTTTGATTTCTTTGTCGATCGCCTTCAGATCTTCTTCGGAGGCATGTTTGCCGGTGAGGAGGATCGAGCGCACATTTTCAATTGGATCACGTTCTTCGCGAATCTTCTGAACTTCCTCACGAGTCCGGTATTTTGCAGGGTCGGACATCGAGTGACCGCGATAGCGATAGGTTTTGACCTCGAGGATGTACGGGCCTTTGCCGGAACGGCAATGCGCAACGGCGCGTTCGCCGGCTTCCTTAACGGCGAGCACGTCCATACCGTCAACCTCTTCGCCTTTAATCCCGTAGGCGGCGCCACGTTCCCAGAGGGATGGCGACTTGGTTGAGCGCTGGACGCTGGTACCCATGGCGTAGTTGTTGTTTTCAATGACGAAAACGACCGGAAGATCCCATAGTTGGGCCATGTTATACGTCTCGTAGACCTGACCCTGGTTGGCAGCGCCATCGCCGAAATAAGCGAAGGTGACGCGGTCGTTGCCTTTGTATTTGTCCGCAAAGGCGAGGCCCGCGCCGATCGGCACCTGCGCACCGACGATGCCGTGGCCGCCATAGAAATGCTTCTCTTTCGAGAACATGTGCATGGAGCCGCCTTTACCTTTGG
>Ga0181571_10002731_pt1 | contig 13150 bp, 15 predicted proteins | sample 101ome_17_FD_132440 | JGI IMG/M metagenome (GOLD analysis project Ga0181571, IMG submission 132440) | Coastal salt marsh microbial communities from the Groves Creek Marsh, Skidaway Island, Georgia - 101407AT metaG (megahit assembly) | ecosystem: Environmental > Aquatic > Marine > Intertidal...
ATGAACGACGACTACGTGCACGCCAAGCGCAACGGTAGGGCCGTCCCGCTGAACAGCCGTCGTCAAAAGGACGGAGAGGCGTCGCTCCATGTTGTTAGTCAGAGATAACACTCACCGACCGCACGGTGATTTTGTCTATGACTTTTGAAAATGATCGAGCTCTCCACAATCAGAAGACGAGTAAAACGGCCATATTGTGGAAAAACCCGGGTCGGAATGTGGGACTAAATGTGACTGCGTCAGTGTACTGACCAGTCCCAAATTAAATGCGTGAATAACGCGCCGGTCACGGCTGAAACCCCGTTCCGTTCGGCGGGTTCGCGATCGCGTCTAAGTTAAAAAACCACGCGAGCGCGTCCGCATGGACCCTCTCGTGGATGCGCGCGCGCTCTCCGGGTTAGACGCGATCGCGAACCCGCCCATCCGCGCGCGTGAAGCCGCCGGAGGGTGTTTTCCCGGTGCCGAAAAATCGCCTAACTGTAAAATGACCCAGTTCTCGTATGGGCATTCAGCGTGGTGATATTTCACTAATTGACGTGGTTTCACTCGAGAAACGTATGCGAAATTGTCTGAATCCAGATTTTCGTTATTCAGGCGCTCCCAAATTATGAAAGGGGAATTTCATGAAATTTCCTTCGCGAATGACTCAAGAGTCGAGCTGTTTTCGCTCGCGAAGCTTTATCTCCATAATCATCGACTAGCTAGATAGTCTATGGTACCATCCGGTACCCATATGAATGAAGGTATCCATACCTTCGAACCTTCGCACCCCGGAAAAAACCCGTGCTCATCACGCAGTCAGTGTTACATGACATGATCCCGCCAGAACACGAGTGAATATTTGCTGTATTCGTGCACCTATCTTCCGAGCATCCGAGCACATATATCTCATGACCATAGTGCACTTCACGCCTTCGGTCACGCACATGCGTGGGTCCTCCGCGCGAAAAACGGTCCTTAAAAAAACCCGCACCTGCGTCTTCACCCAAAAATTGGATTGTTTGTCCGTGGGGAAGAAGTGGAGAACGCTTCCCACGACCCCGTGTTTGAAAACCTTTATTGCTCTTCATGTAATACGGCCGCCAAACTGTGACCCTCGGGAAGATGTCCTGCTCTGTTGCGGTGAAGTATCGCGTCCCAAGCGCACGCACTTCCAAGCATGCCTGCTACATGTTTTCTCGGGCATGTACTACACCACCAGTTGCGTCGCGTCGGCTTTTGCGTACGAAGCTTCTGGGGTGCTAAATCAGGAGGCGACACCTTTGCAGAACACCTTCGGCCTCACTTTCACCATTTTTTCTGCGTGGTATTTCCTTCGTGTAGTAAGAAAACGTGGGAACGCGGCGAAGAAATTCCGTGTAGCTAACTCTCTTTCCGTGAGTTTAAAAAAATGAGATGTGTTGCAACTTTCCACTGTCTTTCTAACTCGCACTGACAACTTGTCAATACGTGCTTTTGCAGAAAGAAGAGCGTGAAAGACGTGATCTCGAGGAACTCAAGCGCGTGGAAAAACTCACTGCACAGCAGTCATTTGTTGGAGGGATCACTGCAATAGGAATCTCTATAGTTCTGTACGAATTTGCACAGAACATCCAGGCATCCTTCGACAGTCGACCAGTCCCCGTGTCTTATCAGATTCGACAAATCTCAAATACAGTGCGCACAATTGTGGAAGGCCTGGCTTATCTCGCAACATTTATTTATGCAGCGAATGGAACAGGTTTAGTTGCCCTTTCCATGCAGAAACTGTTGGATACAGCTGTTCCGCGTGATACAACGGAAACAGATGGAGAAAATCAGCGAAGAACTGATACAAATCTGCATCACATAGAGGACGGCACGGATGGTGAGTGATTTCACTGGTGGCAACTTTTGACTGCTTTGCTTCGCAGCATAAGGTGCAGTTTGTTGCTTTATGTGCGCAGTAAATACTGACGGGCACTGTCAACTCACGTGCGAGTCGTGTGTTTGTTAATACGAAGGTACGATGGTACCTCCCACTTCATTTCAGCATAGAAGGGGCAGGCATTATGTTAACTTGCTTTTCTCATCGGAACGCGCGGCTTCCAGCAGATATGTTGCCATCTGTTTGCCATCGTGCCCATCTCCTAGTCCTAGCATGTTTGAAATTTCGAGGATCTGTGCTTCTTCATCCTGCAGCGTATCCACTTTTATCTCCACGCGCTGCAAATATGAAGCCTGCTTTTGGTCTTTTGTCCCACAAGTTGTTATATGTTTGCTGACTCGCAAGTGCAAGTTGCCGTGGGCCGCAACCTGTGGAAGATGCGTGACACAAATCACTTGGGTGCCACTTTTTGTCAGTTGGCTCAATGCTTCCCCTATTTGAGTCCCAATACGTCCTCCAACTCCACTATCAAGCTCGTCGAATATGGAAACCGTCCCGAGTCGCAAAGATTCGTGCATCTCTACATCGTCTGGGGCGTTCCTGCAAAATCCCGAAGAAGAACAATCGTGGTCAGCAAATATCATCGTCGCGACAAATTTGGAAGCTGTGGTTCGTGCTGTCACTTACAAATCTGATTTTTGGTAGCCGCGCTGCTTTACCTCTTTCCTTGCAAGTGGGGACAGTTTTATCGCTAGAAGCAGCCGGCACATTTCACCACCAGATGCAACCGTTCCGACAGGTCTCAACACCTCGTTCGGCCCAGTAGACAGAAAAAATTCAACGCGATCTAGTCCTCCTTTTTGTAACTTGCATGCGGACATATCTCCGACATGAGCATCCGGTCCTGGATATGTTTGAGCGATTGCGTCATGCAATTGCATGTCGGGTCTCTCCCACCAAATAGATATATCGAATCTACTGCCTTCCATACCTAAGGACGTGATGATTGACGACACGCTCTCACACACAGCAGCTGCAGCACTTTTGCGAGCCTTGGAAAGTTCAAGTCCTGTTGCAAAAACTTGTGCTTCTATGTCTCTTATCTTTTTTTGTAGTTCTGAACGCTTCGCCTTTTTGTAATCTGCATTCCCGATGACCTCAATGGCGACCTGCAAAACGAAACGATGTTTTGAAGTGTGTTAGTATCATTCGTTTTCTCCCAGAACAACTTTTTTCAAGCACACTACCTTGGCTGCCTCTTGCGCCTCTGCCGAACTCTGAACACCAATTCTATTGCAGAGCCTTTCCAGCTCACGCAGACGTGTTATGCATGCTTCCCGTTTCACCTGATCTACTCGAATCAAATGTGCATAGTCAAGCAAGCGACTTTGTGCATCCAAAATCAGGAGCTCAGCCTCCCGACACTTGGCCAGTGCATCCTCCAAACCCAGAAATGCTTCATCTGTGCGAGTGTCTGCCACTATGAGCTGAGCCTGTAGATCAGCATTCTCCTGAGCTGCTTGATGATTACTGGCTTTTATATCTGAGTCTGCACTATTTGTGACGTGGCGAGCATTTGCCAGCAAGGCTGTTAGCTGCGAAGTGACGTACCTCAGAGAGGTTTTAATACCTGCTTCCGTACCATTGCCACCACCATCAAACATGGTTGATAATCTTGCAGTTTCCTCAAGCGTCGCGTCTATCCCATCCAAATGTCTCAACATAGTTCTGAGCGTTACGTCCTCGTCAACTACTGGCCTGACTAGGTTGACATCGTGAATGAGACTCTCCAACTCTTTTCGCTCTTTGGCAGTCATACCAACTAGGTTGGAGGATTCATTCTGCGTGGCGCGGAGATGGGAAGATAGCTCAACAAAACGGCGGCGTAAATCAAAAGTACCTCCAACTGCATCTAAAACTTTCAGCTGGAATTGTTCTTCTGCCAAATGAGAGGCAGTTCCTTGCCCGTTGAAGTCGACAAGAACTCTGCCCAACTCTCTCAGAGCTTTTAGGGGTACTTGGGTGTCGTTTATGCGACAAGCACTTCGTACTCGGCGTGATGGTGCAGTTGTCATTATTCGTGATGATACCTGAGCCTGAGCGTGCGATTTATTACTGTCGTCAACGTCTACAAAAGTAAGGCGCCGCTCAATTTGCAGTTGACGAGATAGAACCACCGGCTCACTTTTTGCCCCTGTTTCCGTTGAAGAAAGTTGACGTTTTGCGGTGGCTGCAAAGTTATATCTGTCAGCTGGAACGTTGTGATGACTCAAGATATTGCAGACATCAGACATCACATCCGATCCAATATTAAATTTACCTCGGATGAGCGCGCTCTCCGCGCCGGATCGAATGAACTCTTCACCTGCCACCGCTCCACAGAGTTGTGCGATCACTTCAAGGAAAATAGATTTTCCACTTCCAGATTGTCCCGTGATAATGTTTAGTCCTGGATCTAGGCGTATGGTTTGTTCTTTCATGATGGCAAAGTCCTGAACAAAAATTTCGTATAGATGTGTATTACACTCAAACGCATGAGTGGGCAGAAAGCGTCGTCCGACTGTTGTGAGTCCCAGGGACTGTGTTCTGGACGAGGTGACACAGTGACTGCTCGAACATTTTCTCGCGACGAAAGACGAAGAGACCATCTTTTCCACAAACCTTTTACGCATGCAGCGGCCATTCCGAGGCTCCGTGCAATCAATGTGCAAACGTGATAGTCTTGACGTCATTTACGGCCAAAGCGCACAAGATGCGCAAAATGTTGGCACCGTTTCAGCTCAATATTAAAGATATTTCCTTCACTTTATTTGCTTCATAAACACGCACGAAACGTAATAATAAGGTTCACCTGCTTTATTTGCTTCGTTCGTAATAATAATTCGCACCTTCATTTAATATTCGTTTCTATCCATATTTCGTATCCATATCTTGATTGGTGCGTTTATTTGTTACGAAGGTACGAATGAAGGTAGTGCTATGGATACGAAGGTACCGAACGATGCGGTTTTTCGGATTTTCAAGGCTTGAAACTTTAAAGGAGTTTTTGACGCCGTATGGGCAATTTCCCTCCGAGCACTTGGCTAGCTAGGCAAACAGTCTGATCCTACCTGAGGCTTGTCATGATTCCGAGATGTCGAAAAACGAGGTGGTTGTAACGAGGTGGTTATAATAATAACGGATGAAGGTGTCAAATTAATGATACGAAGGTAATAAGCTTCATTCGTTCGTTCGAAACGTATGGATATCGTACAAGAAACGAATAAATATCAATAAATATCAATAAATATGATTAAATATGCAATACTTCCTTCATATATTTCGTTCATTGATTGTAACAGCAATATGGCAATATGAACGAACGAAGATATCATCTACGAAGGTATCTTGCTGCTTGCTTTATTTATTAGTCTATTTATTTATTTGTGCCTCCGATATTTATTTATTTGTGCCTTCGATATGATAAACGGAGCGCCACCGCGAAATACGAGCGGCGCGGGCCCTCGTGCGGCCGCAACGCCGCTCCGCCACGGAAATACCATAATCCCTAGCCCAAAACCCCGAAACAGCTTCAGCGCGACCCTGAAGACCCTGAAGACCCAGCGCGCCGCTCGTTACTCGTTCGTGGTCGAATGCTGTTGTGCCTCCATCGCTATTGTAGCGCGTGGCGCGCTTCAGGAACTGCAAGCTCGCATTTGTTTCTGGATCGGTTCGTTCTTTTTTGAATCGAATGTTGCTCGTTGTCGACTTTTTCCTTTTGCGCCGAGAGTGGACGGGCCGACGGAGTTTGCGCCCTGCAGATTGGACCTCACAAATCCTCGACTCAGCCTCGCAAACCTGTGAAATCATTGATAGTGCTCGATAATTTCCGTCTTTTCAGTCTCAGAGCCTTTCCGAAAGATCACACGTGCTCTCCGCCGCAAAAATACCAAGCGCAGTTGCTTAGAGTCCGGACCCACTGTACATCTACTGAGGCCTTTCGTTTTCCATGAAGGCTCCAATGAAATATGTTGTTGTCACCGGAGGTACGCGTTTCTGGCTGCACCACGTTCCCATCGAATCCAACTTCGAATGACTGTTCTTATGAACGAACGAGTCTCGCACGGGGCTTTGTCTTGTCCCTTGTCTCAGGTGTGGTCAGCGGTCTTGGAAAAGGAGTTACGGCGAGCAGCATAGGTGTCTTACTGAAGGCCGGAGGCTGGCGAGTGACAAACATCAAAATCGACCCATACATCAACATCGATGCCGGAACTATGTCGCCATTTGAGCATGGCGAAGTGTTCGTTCTTGATGATGGTGGCGAAGCTGACCTTGATCTTGGCAACTATGAGCGTTTCGTTGACTCAACTCTAACACGGGACCATAATATAACGACCGGAAAGATTTACCAGACGGTGATCGCAAAAGAGCGGAAAGGGGAATACCTTGGAAAGACTGTGCAGGTTAGTCCCTCGCGAATTAGTTATTGCGCCTTTATCTCTCAACAATGAACACGCACCTTCCACGTAACACAGGTAATTCCTCACATGACCGACGAAATTCAAGACTGGATAGAGCGCGTGTCAAGGCTCCCCGTCGACGGATCTCCCGGTCAACCCGACGTCTGCATAATTGAGCTCGGAGGAACAGTGGGTGACATTGAATCAATGCCCTTCATCGAGGCACTTCGTCAATTTCAGTTTCGAGTCGGCTCTGACAACTTTTGTCTCATTCACGTGAGTTTGGTTCCGGTCGTAGGTGCAGTTGGCGAGCAGAAAACAAAGCCGACTCAACACTCAGTTCAAGCGTTACGTTCAGCTGGACTCTCGCCACACATGCTGGCTTGCCGCAGCCAAGCCCCTCTTGAGCAGTCCGTGATGGACAAACTTGCCCTGTTCTGCCACGTCACGCCAGATTGCATCCTGAATCTTTGCGACGTGAGCAATATATGGCATGTCCCACTCGTTATGCAAGAGCAAGGCGGGCATTTGGCCATCATGCGGCAATTAAGACTTGATTTCCGGAAGCTTGAGCTTGACAGCTGGGCACATCGTGCCAACAAGTGGGACACAGTTACAATGCCGGTCAAAATTGCCATCGTTGGCAAATATACAGGTCTGGGCGACAGCTATTTATCTGTCACAAAAGCGCTGATGCACTCCGCAATTTCTGCTGACAGGAAGCTGAATATTGTGTGGGTTGAAGCCGGGATGCTCGAAGGCGCCACTCTTGCCGAAGATCCAACAGCTCACGCTGAGGCTTGGGAAAACGTTCACAGTGCAGATGGTATTTTAGTTCCCGGAGGTTTCGGCGAGCGTGGAACTGAAGGAAAGATACTTGCTGCAAAGTATGCACGAGAGAACCAGGTCCCATTCCTCGGCATATGCCTTGGTATGCAGGCGGCCGTGATCGAGTATGCCCGAAACGTACTTGGGATGAAGAACGCTCATTCCACTGAAATGGTGCCTGATTGTGCTGATCCAGCTGTGATTTTCATGCCAGAAGGATCAACAACTCACATGGGTGGCACCATGCGTCTTGGCTCAAGGAGGACGATCTTCCAAACGCAGGATTGCAAGGCTGCCAAGCTGTACAACTCCATGCCGTTCGTTGATGAACGCCACAGGCATCGATACGAGGTCAACCCTGATATTGTAGACAGGCTTGAGAAGGCCGGATGTGTCTTCGTTGGCAAAGATGAAACAAATAGACGAATGGAGATACTAGAGCTTTCCGGTCATCCATTTTTCCTTGCCACTCAGTATCACCCTGAGTATAAGTCAAGACCTGGGCGCCCATCACCACCTTTTATGGGTCTGGTTCTAGCTGCATCAGGACAGCTTGATCAGTACTTGACAAGTGAAGCAATTGGCATGCGGATGAACGCCCCCGGAGGCTTTCTTCAGTCGCCACTCAAAGCTTTGAAAGGACTAGCAAAAGAAGACGAACCTGACAGCCCCTGAGGGGTCGGTTTTATGTGTGTAACAATCCATGCCGAAGGTCTGTCCAGTAGGCACGAAGGGGAATGGATTTTCAATGCATATGCACGAAGAGGTCGTCTATCTTCGTCAAGGAATGAAAAGAATCAAAAGAATTTTCAACCATCGGTTTCAATCGTGTTCCCCAACTTGAATGAAACTATTTCAAATCACTGCTAATCATACGCACAAATTGTATTTGTCTTTTTTCCAGAGCCACAAACTCGTCTCTAAACTCCACGGGAGCAGGAAGTAAGATTGAACTCGTCGTGTGAGCATTGATTCCATGTCTCGATGTTGACTGGTTACTGTCAAGGCGAGCCAGGACCGGGTCTGGTGAGAGGGAAAGAATTCTTCTCTGCTGACGTGTGATTTTTCTCTTTGCTTTACAAGAGGTAGTCCGGCGCCGAGTCTCGCAAATTACAGCAACTTTTTTCACGCGCTTCAAAAATGAGCGTCTATCAGCGTGCCACTTATGCTTGAGATTCATTGTTTCTTTCGCGTGTGTATCTTTGCTTTGCTCAAGAAGCATCAACAATTTCCTTGACTCGTTGTCCAGCGCAGAAATAGTTGCCTCGAACTCGAAGTTCTGAGTTTTGATGAGGTGGAGAGCGTTACGCAACTCGACGACGCGCAGCTGCTCGCGCTTGAGATCCTGCGAACGAAAGCCACATTAATCAATCCCAAATATACTCCTGCTAGGAGCGACTTAAAAACGCATGTTTTGCTCTTACCGACTTGCACTGTTCAAGCAAATTAAAATGTGTTGGAAGCTGTTTTCCACTTTCTCCATCCATCGCAGCCAGGGCTCTGCGCAAACCCTCTGTTTCGCCAGATGCTTTCAGCAACTCCGACTTACAGGCGATCAATTCCGTCGCCGAAGCATCCAACTTTAAGTCGGACTCTAACTTGCTTGCCGTGGCACTTTGGTGAGCGCGTCGAGCTGAAGCCTCAGCTGAGTGTGCTCTCCTGTCACACTCATCCTGGATAATCTTAAGGCCCTCATCGTGCGAGGTTAGTCTCAACGATAGTGATCGGATTGCATTAGCTGCTTCGACGCGTTCGACATCGAATCGAGCCTTCAGTTCTGCAATCGCGAGGTTGGCATGTGCCGACACGCGTTTTACCTCCTCAAGGTGCCTTCTTTGGTCAGTTTCAACTCTGCGTAACAGGATTACTTTGTGTGATTCGGCTTCATTCAAGGAGCTCATCAGACGTTCGATATGGTCCTCTCTTTCCGTAATCTGAGCGACGGCGGAGCTGAGACGTCGCTCAAGCTGCCCTGTCAATGAGATCTGGGCTGCGAGCCTTTCCTCAGCTTTTTCAGCAGCTAGAACGGCATGTTTTCGCAAGTTAGATTGTGTGGCAAGGGCATCGTCGCGTGCTAAGAAATGGGTGCTATCTCGTAACTGTTTTTCGAGCTGTTTGACTTCTTGCGACTTAAGCTTTAATATGTCTTCCATGACTCGCAGTTCCTTGTGCAAGACACGAAGTTCTTGTGAGTGGTCACGTCTTAAGCTTTCATTTTCGCTGAGTAGGCGTGCAACTTCAACGTCGTGCTGCGCACGCAGACTCCTAAGGGCTTGAACAGCTTTCGCGTAGCTTTGAGTCGCGTCTTCTACTTCGTATTCGAGCTCATTCATCGCTTCCCGTGTTGGGAGTTCAAGTTCTTCTAAAAGTTGTTGCCGGAGCTTTTCCATTTCTTGAGGTCTCAGTATGCATTTGTGGGCCTCTTCAAATTGTTCACGTCTCATCTCGATTTCTTTGCGCGAGATCGCCGCGTGCTCTTCAAAGATAACCTCGGCCGCGTGGCTATCGGCGCGGATACTTTCATATTCTGCGGAAATGACGCTGTAAGCCGAGCGCATTTCGTCGTTGTGACGCTTGAGCTGTTGGTGAAGGGGAACGCAACGGTAAAAAACTTCGTGCGCAGGAGGTCAATAGTGCAACAACGAACAAGTGCTTCGTTGGTAACGCAAGGGTCACACCTGATCGTTGCTTTCGCGCATCAAACGGTTGTCACGCCACAGGCTTGCGAGCTCTTCCGCTAAGTCCTTTACTTCCTACGCACGTAGTCAACGCGGAGAACATCTTAAGACACGGGACGAGTGATGAACGACGACACGCCATTACAATACCTGAATAACACATGAATTGTGATGACCGGCGATGTCGTCTAGCGGCAGCTCCGAACGCGGCGGGGCACTCATCCCGTCGCGCGGATAGTAGAATGCGTCGCGTATTCTTGAATCACTGCGGACAAAATAGAGGGACGTTGCCGTTAACTAACGCACTGAGACCAAGCTCCCTGACCGTATTTTGGTTTATTTTCACCTTCGAAGATAAGAGTATACGAATGAAGGTTAACACTACTTACGAGTATGGATATGTAGTCTATGTAGTCTACGTACGAAGCTTAAAATAGTCTACCTTCGTAGACTACGAAACTTATTACCTTACTTGGTACGAAGGTACGAAGCAAGCAAGGTGACCGATTTCGGGAGTCAAAGAAGCAAAATCCTGCCGTAGCACTAATCTTAGGGCATTTTTATTACGACTACGGCATTTAATTGTCGCATGGTATCATAACATAGTGTGTGTTAATCAAATTTAAGATCCAAATCATGTGCTGTTCTGACTGTTTGCAATACAAAAGTGATATCGCCGCGCAGGGGTGGGACAGAAGTGTCGCAAAAAATCGAACTCAATTTCATACGAATACGTCCCTGTGACGAATGCATTTGCCATTGAGTTATATTTTTTGCGACACTCTTTCGCTTCGCCATGGCCGAACGAGAAAGTAAAAGACTCCGGCCAAACCTTGGCGGGAGACCTAAGGGTCCCCGTGACACTTGCAGATACATAGATCTACATGACGATGATCGGCGCCGGAAGTGGAAGCGCAACAAGCTGCGCGTTTCCTTAATTTCCTTAATTTCTGCTGTATGAGCAACGTAACAGAATCTATTGAATCTATTTCTGGACCTCCCAAAACACTCAAGGCCCTTGGGCCCTTATGGCGCCTTAGACCCCATGGCGCCCAGTGCGGACGGCGAGCGCGCTGAGCGGCTCACTAATGCGCTATCTGGCGCCAAAGATGGAGGACAGCATCGTCAGTAGCGCACATCGGCGTCGACGAGTTTGCGTCGTATGATACGACGTTGCAGCTGAACTAGAAGAAGCTACGACAATATGGTATCTGGTCCAAAATCCAGGTACCAAACTTTGGTCCAGGTACCATATTGTCGTAGCTTAGCGTAGCTAAGGCGCAACGTCGTCTGGTGCAACGCAAACTCGTCAACGCCAATGCGCACTCCTGATGATGCTGTCCTCCATCTTTGGCGCCGAACAGCGTATTAATGAGCCGCTCAGCGCTCGCCGTCCTGACTGGGGCTGACTGGGCGCCATGTAGGTAAAAAAACACTCGCGACTCAAAATTTATTACCTTGTACGAAGGTACAACCGACCGAATTCGGGTCCGACTGACGGTCAACGATGTGGAGAATGGTCTATTTATTTCGAAGAATAATGTCACGTCGAACACCCGGCCTGCCAAAGGTTGGAACGGTATCTGCAACCCTTTCGGTAGCCGAGCCATCCTCGTGCTTCCAGCTATTTGCAGTCTTCAAACATGGTACGATCTATCTATCTTCTTCAGCTTTAGCCGCGTCGATGCGTTGATATAACACCGTGCGCACGTATCATCGGGCAAAGCTTGTCGGGCGAGCGGGTATTCAGGGTTTGAGGCAGGCGTGGCCGCCCGGCGGCAGCGCGTTAGCGAGCACTGCGAACGGCGGTTCGATTGACCGGGCACACAGCTGCTCTCATTTTCGCAGATCATGAAAAAAGTTTTCATGTTGACCGCCAGACGTATACAGCTTTTCACGAACTCCTCTCGCGCGTCCTGGACCTATTAGGGTTTTCGCCGGGGAATGCATTTGCTTCCTTTTCCCCTGCTTACCGCCTTCGTTTCCCCTGCTGCCCTCTTGCAGGCCGACAAGAAAGAAAACCCCATGCGGGAGGTTCGCATTCATAAACTAGTCCTGAACATCTCCGTCGGTGAATCCGGCGACCGCCTCACCAAGGCAGCCAAAGTTCTTGAGCAGCTCACTGGCCAGCAACCAGTGTTCTCGAAGGCTCGCTACACCGTACGCACGTTTGGCATCCGCCGCAACGAAAAGATTGCCACGCACGTGACTGTAGGCAACAGGGACAAAGCGATGCAGATTTTGGTACGTTTAATTATAGACTTTGGTGGGCCCTGGCGGCTGTCATGGAAATCTGTTGTCCACCAAAGCCTAGCAAACACGTCACGCGACATCATATCCTACATCACAAAGGCACCGGCGTTGACCTAACCCGCACCCGTGCTCATTTCCGCGCCCACAGGAGTCCGGCTTGAAAGTGAAAGAATACGAGCTCATCAAGAGCAACTTCTCCCAGACCGGCTGCTTTGGTTTTGGCATATCGGAGCACATCGACCTCGGCATCAAGTATGACCCCTCTACTGGCATTTACGGTGAGTGTGCCCTGCAGTATTCCAACGTCCCATTCGTTTTCCCGACGCATCAAACAATGCTGATTACCGAGCGGCATAACCATTCGTTTTCCCGACGCATCAAACAATGCTGATTACCGAGCGGCATAACCGCGCATCGTGCCGTTCGAGTATGAACTTGGTGCTACACCATTCGCCTGCACCCCGGAACCGAGTATTTTTTTCAGTACTGGTTTGGCGGGGCGGCATTGAGCGGCAAATTTTGGTTTCCTTACACAATCGCAATTTTCCTGAGAAGCAAGATGCAAATGCTCGCATTAACAATTAATTTTTCTCTTAGGCATGGACTTCTTCGTCGTGCTTGAGCGCCCTGGCTTCCGTGTTGCCAAGCGCCGCAAGTGCCAAACCAAGATAGGTGCACCACACAAACTTAAGAAAACAGACGCCATGAAGTTCTTTCAGTCGAAATTCGAGGGGGTGATCCTCGCCAAGTCCTACAACTAAGCGATATATCTTCATTTGAGCGCGTTTTTTCAGTGGCGTCGCTAGGACGTTGTCCCTCAAGGCAACTTTTTGTATATCGAGAAATTGCCCTGAGGCATTTATCTATCTGCCCATAAGAATATTATTCACGCGTGCAGTCAGTATCTCCATCAATTGAACTCCTTGTTCGCCACACATTTCTAAACAGACAAAACTCCCGTGTCTTGATCGCTGGAATTCCTCTTCGACGTCTTCATCTTGACGACTCAGATTCTGGTCAAGAAAAGTTATCGTGGTTAAGAACCTTAACAGCCGAACATCATCATGCCAACTTTTTCCAACCACCTCGTTTTACATCTCGAATCA
>Ga0181571_10002736_pt1 | contig 13134 bp, 6 predicted proteins | sample 101ome_17_FD_132440 | JGI IMG/M metagenome (GOLD analysis project Ga0181571, IMG submission 132440) | Coastal salt marsh microbial communities from the Groves Creek Marsh, Skidaway Island, Georgia - 101407AT metaG (megahit assembly) | ecosystem: Environmental > Aquatic > Marine > Intertidal zone...
GCGACGGCGGCGCCCGTGGAGGGCGAGGACGACGGCGCGCCGGTCGTCGATACGACGATCGACGAGGACGTTGACTTGGCGCAAAAGATTTATGATTACGAACGCGCGCGCGACGACGCGTCGAGGGAGGCGGTGCTCGCGATCGTGACGAAGCGAGAGATGGCGACGACGATGGAGGAGCTGTGCGAACGATTCGGGTGGACGAGGGACGAGGCGGCGGTGAAGAGTATGCGAGAGGCGAACGAGACGCGGCTGCGCGAGATCGACGCGAAGATCGAGGACGCCAAGGAAAACTTGGGAGACGTGGAGGTTCGGGACGCGATGTACGAGAGGGCTGTGTTTTACGCGAGCGTCGGTCAGTGCGAGAAGGCGTGCGAGGCGTACGAGGAGACGGAGGAGAAGACGGCGTCGGTGGGGCAGAAGATGGACGGGGCGTTCGCCATGATGCGGGTTCGTTTCTCGCGGTTGGAACTTCAAGAGGTGAAGAAGTTGATCGGAAAGATTAAGGAGTTGCTTGATCAACCCGGTGGGGGCGATTGGGAGCGTAAGAACAGACTCAAGGTGTACGAGGGATTGTACTCGGCGGCGACGCGGGATTTCGAAACGGCGACCAAGCTGTTTTTGGATTCGTTGAGCACCTTCACGTCGTACGAATTGCTGTCCTACGACGATTTCGTCTTTTACACCGTGATTTGCGCCGTCGTGACGCTTCCACGCACGGAGCTCAAGGCAAAGGTGATCGATTCTCCGGAAATTTTGAGCGTGCTGAACCGCTTGCCCGGTCTGGGCGACTTTTTAAATGCGCTTCACAAGTGCGACTACCGCACCTTTATGAGCGCGTTTCCGATCGTCGCGTCGTACGTCGAAAAGTCCGTGTGGGTAAACCCGCACTTTCGTTACTTTTTGCGCGAAGTGCGCGTCGTGGCGTACGCGCAGTATTTGCAAAGCTACAAGAGCGTCACCGTCAAGAGCATGGCGGATAGTTTCAACGTGAGTGAGGAGTTCATCGATCGCGAGTTATCGCACTTCATCGTGAACGGTCGCTTAAACTGCAAGATTGACAAAGTCGACGGAGTGCTGCAAACGAACCGACCGGATTTGAAGAACTCTCTGTACCAAACTTTGATCAAGGACGGGGACGCGCTCTTAAACAACGTGTCCAAACTCAGTCGAGTGATAGATCTTTAGGCGCGGTCTTAGGCACCCCGCGCGTCTTAGCGTGTGACACGGATCGATACATCAAACAATCGTTCGCATGCAACGCGCTGCGCATCGCGCCGCGACTCATTCGCGTCCATTCGAGCGCGTTTCGTTTCGCGCTCGACTCGACGGAGACGCGGCGCGTCGCGAGCCTCACATCGTCGCGTGGCGCTCGACGCGTCGTCGACGTCGCCCGACGCGCGCGATGTCTCGGCCCATCGAAACATTCCCGGGGCGCGCGCGATACGTTCTGCGATACATCTATCCCGGCTCAACGCCTCGAAACGGTCGCGTCATCGACCTGGGCGAGCTCGACGGCGCATCGGCGGCGGCGCTCGCCATCGAGGCGACGATGATCGCCGACGGCGTGGATCCTGCGCGATGGAGCGTGCGCGTTTTCGACAACTTTCTCGAGGGCTGGCGCGCGCTCGGCGACGGCGCGACGACGTCGTGCTGGTTATCCGTGCAAGACGGCGCCTTTCTTCGATGCGAACTGTCGCTCGACGCCAAGACACAACCGGAACCGTCGACGTCGGACGCCGAGGAGAGCGCCATGGAGACGTGCGTCGCGCCTCCCGTGGGCGAGCAGAACGGATACTTCGGCATAGGCATCTACAACGGCAAAAACATCAACAATTTAGGAACGCTTTGGAGGAGCGCGTATCAACTCGGCGCGGCGTTCACCTTCGTCGTGGGCAGTCGATTCCGACGAGAGTGCAGCGACACGCCTCGGTCGTGGACGCAAATTCCGTGCTTTGAGTACGAAGATTGGAACGATTTCGCCTCTCACAGTCCGGTGGCTGCGGTGTGGGTGGGCGTAGAGATGGGAGGCACGCCGCTGGAGGATTTCGAGCATCCGCCCAAGGCGGTGTACGTCTTGGGCAGCGAAGACACTGGTCTGAACACGACCATGCTCCGCGCGTGCCGCCACCACATCGCACTTCCGACCACTGGGGAACGCTCGCCATCGTTCAACGTCGCCGTCACGGGTGCGTTGATCATGTACGATCGCGAAGTGAAGCGTCGCCGAGCCGCGCGCGCCGACGCTCGACCCGCTCAAAATCGTCGCGAGGGCATCGACAGCGTCAAACCGGCAAAATGTCCACCCAGAGCGTGATAACACCGTGTAACATCATCGTCCCATCGCGCGCGTCTCGCTCGTCTCGCGCTCAAGGCCACACGCGCGTCGACGCACCGTTTCGTCTCTCGGCGCCCCAGAGCCCTGAAAAAGCACCCGTCGAGTGGATAAGCTGCCGCCGACCCATCATCGCGACCGAAGCGCGTCACCTCGCGACGCGTGAGCACGCGCGCGAAGCGTCAACTCGAGTCAACGCGCGCACGTGTGTCGTCGTCGCGTGGGAGCGCACACCGCGACGCCCGCGCGCGCGCGGCGACGCGCGAGAATCGCGGCGTGCCCGCGCGGCGCGGTCGGTCGACACCCGGTGCACGCCGTGCCGGCGCGCGCGCCCGCGAGGACGGACGCGGGCGCGAGGAAGGCGCGCGCGCGCGTCATGCCGTGTCCGTTCGCCCCCCGCGCGCGCGAAACGGACACGGATGACGTGACGGAGGTCATCATCACGGATGGCGCGGTGGGAACGAAAAGGTGCGTCCCGAGACGACGACGATGACGACGGATGCGAGACGACTCGTGGCGGTGTTCGCGCCTGAGTCGAAAATATCGCGATGTGTGACTGACGACGCGTGTGATTAACGCGACGCAGACGCGCGGTGGACGCACTTTCGAGAGGGGAGGCGGATGAGCCCACGACGGGGGAGGAGGCGCCGGCGAGCGCGGAGGCGTTGGCGGAGGCGCTCGCGCGGGAACGCACGCGTAGTAAGCGCTTGGAGAATGAGTTGATGTCTTTAAAAGCGATGTACAGACAGTGTAAGGGGGCGTCGACGATGCAGAAACAGATCGCAGTGAAAGAGCTCGCCATGGACTCGTGCGCGGAAGGTATCACGATTGCGGATTTTACGCAACCCGACCAGCCGTTGATTTACGCGAACATTGGTTTCGAATTGATGACGGGATACAGCGTGCAAGAGGCTCTGGGTCATAACTGTAGATTCTTGCAAGACGCTGGCACGGATCAGAACGAACTCAACAAGCTGAGGACCGCCATCGAGGCGGGCGAGGCGTGCTCGGTGGTGCTCAAAAACTACAAAAAGTCTGGGGAAGAGTTTATGAATCAATTGTCTCTCACGCCTATTCGCGATGCAGATGGACAAGTTGTGTACTACGTGGGTATCCAGTCCGACGTGACGGAGCTCTTCAAGAGAAGAGACGACGAGTTGAACGCGCTGAAGAAGGTTGCGCGTGCCGAGGCGGCGACAGAGGCAAAATCTAGATTCTTGGCGCACATGTCGCACGAGATTAGGACGCCGTTGAACGGTTTGATTGCGGTCGGCCAACTGTTGGAGGACACAAATCTCGATCGATTGCAGCGAGAGTACGTGTCGACGGTGCGCACGAGCGGTGAAACGTTGCAGTCGCTTATTAGCGATATCCTCGATTTCAGTCGCGTCGAAGCCGATAAGCTCACGCTGCAGAACGAGCCCTTCTTTCCGGAGACGGTCATCTGTAACGTCATGGAACTCACGGCCATGCAATCGGGAAGGAAACGGTTGAACATTGGATATCACGTCGACCCAGGCGTACCAAAGGTGGTGATGGGTGACGCCATGCGCTTGCAACAAGTCATGCTCAACTTGGTGAGCAACGCCATCAAATTCACCGACTCTGGAAACATCATGGTGCGCCTGTATCTTGGTCGCGAAGAAACGACCGAGGTGGCGAAACAAGCATTCGGAGACGAGCGAGAGGGCCATGAAGCGCAAATGGTGAGATCGTATTCTGCGGGCTCGCTCGCCTCGACACAGAAAGAGTGGCTCGCGCCTCTCAACTGCTTCCTCCACATGTGTCCCCACTTTGCCGGAAAGTTGAAAGAGGCCACGGCGAACGAGGACATGAAATCCGACGATGCGTGGTATTTGCACTTTTACGTCAAAGATACTGGCATGGGTTTGGACGCGAGCAAGCTTCGCAATATTTTTCAATGGTTCGAGCAAGTTGACACGGGATCCACGCGCAAATACGACGGCACCGGTCTCGGATTGGCGATTTCGCGCAAGCTCTGTCACGCCATGGGCGGTACTATGTGGGCTGAGAGTCAAGGGTTGGGCAAAGGTTCCACCTTTCACTTTTGCATCAAGGCGAACGCGCTCTCTGAAGATTATTTGAAAAATGACGAAAAGGCGAGAAAATATCTCGCCGACGGCATGAACGCGCTGAATCAGTTGGAGCACGACTTGAGTTCAAAGTACGCGGCGCACTACAACAAGTCGGGCACGAAATTGAAGATTGCACTGTTCGACGAATCGGACATGATGCGTAGTACAATTTCTTGCGAGCTCGCGCGATGGGGATTCAGTGTGACGCTTCTCCACAGCGCGCAGGATCTCTTGTCGTACATGAACAGAGCCATCGATGGCAATGTGGAGGAGGTCGCGGTTATCGCCGAGGTGAGCAGTAACGCGATCGATATGATGTACGATTGGGCAAAGTCCCGGTCATTATTACACGGTGCGAGCGCTGGTCAAGGTCACGGCGTCAGCATGCAATCCAGCGGTGACGACAAGTCGCGCGACGGCGACGTACGCAAGCTGCCGCCATTCATCATCTCGACGTGGCCGAAAATCCATTCGCATACTCTTGATACGTCTGATCCGAGATGCTCTTGGGCAAGAGACAGCGTCGAGCCGAGCGACACGAGCGTGGAATCCGCCAAGGGAACAGCGGTCCTCGACTTTTTCAACTCCATCAATGGACACCGAATCTCGAGACCGGTCCGTCACATTCGGTTACGGCGAGCGCTCGAGACGGTTTTGAACGAAAAGACGCATCACGCGGACGCCATGGACACCGCGCGAACTCGGGACGCCGAGGACAGAGAAGACACGCGAGAGAACGTGAAAGCAACGCCTCTGGCGTCGCAAATTCGGATTTTGATTGCCGAAGATCATCCCGTGAACATGAAGGTTGCCAAGGCAGTGCTGAGTCGACTCGGGTACACCGACGTCACGGCGGCAAAGGACGGCGTCGACGCTTTAGAAAAGGTTCAAGCCGATCCCGCCGGTCTCGACGCCTTTGACATCGTTCTCATGGACTTACACATGCCCAACATGGGCGGCATAGAGTGCACGAAACGTCTGCGAGAGCTCTATCCGGAGAGCAAAGTTCCCATCATCGCGGTGACGGCGGACGCGATTCAAGAGAGTCGACAAGAATGTTTCAGCTCTGGTTTCACCTCCTATCTCACGAAACCGTTCAAGATTGAGACCATTCAACAGGCTATCCAGACCCACTACACCGCGCGCGATAGTGAACGAGAGACGTAGAGCTCTCATTGTAACGAACCGATCACTCATTCGCTGTACTCGAGCTCCTCCTCGCTCGTCTCGTCCAACAGCGCCTCCTCGTCTCGCCGTCTCGCGCCTCGACGAAGCCGCGAATCGAAGAGTCGCACGCACGTCTGCTTCACCCAAGTGATGAACGTCAGCGTCATCGGCACCCGCACGCCTTCCCGCGCGCTGCCGCTGTCGCGACTCCTCGTGCTCTGCGCCGGCGCCATGACGGCGGCGAGCGCGTGCGCGCCCTCGTGCGGCATTTCCTCGAGTGCGATTTTCATCGCGCACGTCAACGGCACGCCCAACACGGCGCCCGCGGCGCCCCACACCGAGTACCAAAACACCAGGGCGAGCAAGACGGTGACCTCGTTCAAATCTAATCCCTTTCGGTACACCACCGGTCCGATTAAATCGCCGACTAAAAACGACACCAAGTTGGGAACGACGGCGCCCGCCCAACGTTGCTGTTCCGACATGTCCGGTAACAACACCAACATGGGAAGCGGTAAGAGCGACGCGACGATCGAACCGAGGGTCGGTATGAAGAATAACCAGAACGATACTATGGCCACCGCGAACGATAACGGCCAGGGAACGCCGCACAATCCGAGCAACACGCCGACCAACAACGCCCGCACCACCGCGATTTGCACCATGATGCTCACGAATCGTCTCGTCGCCTTGTGTATGCGACGCACCATCAACGACCGCGCTCTCGACACCTCTCTCTGCGGAACCAACAGGAACAACGTGTAAAACAACATCAACATGACGTCTTGCACGTAATGAAACACGCCGACGCCGAGCGTCTCCCAAAATTCTTCATCCTTGAGTCTTGACTCGATGTTATTCAATATTCGTCCCCACGCCTCCTCCGCGACGTCGTCCTTCTTGAACACTCGCTTCGCGAAATCGCTCAACATTTGTCCAATATTCGTGATGCGCTCCATGAACCTCGCGTTCCATCCGGCGTCGGTCCAGTGCACCCACAGGTAGACGCGTCCCAGATACAACGCCCAAATCAACGTCCCGAACACCGCGCACACCACCGACAGCGCGAACACGATCGCCACCACGCGCGGTACCGTCACCGCGTGATGTCCTAGACAACAGCCCAACGCCCCTCGCGCGTGTCGTCGAACCACCTCGCGCTGATACTGCGCGTCGCTCACGAAGTCGACGAGCGGTCTGAGCAAGAGCGCCGCACCCGTCGCCGTGACGAGCGGACGAAGGAGATACGCCAAGACTTGCAACAACCAACACGCGCACGCCGAGGCGATGACGGCGACACCGAGAGTGATGACTGTGACGTCGCGCGCGCTCGCGGTGACGCGCGCACCGTGTCCTCCGAGGATGGGACTTAAATTCTCGTCGAACCGTTGCGCGTCTGGATGCGCGTCGAGCGGTGGGTGAAAGGGACGCGACGGCGACGGGGTGTCGCCGAGGTCTCGACGCGCGCTCGCGGGCGTCTCTCGACGGGATGGGAAGGTGAATCCATCGTCGCGGTCATCGCGGTGGATGACCATGGCGCCGCGGCGACGTGTGACGCGGTCGTCGCGACTAAACATCGTATCGATTGGAATACAACGCATCGTCAAGGCACGCACCCGACGCGTTCGAGGAGCATGACGTGACTATACAAAACGACGGGTTCCAAAGCGAGCGCGGAGGCGGCGCCCACGCGCGGGACCGGAGCGCCTCCGGGATTGGTCGTCGCTGACGCCGTGTACTTTAACGCGTCGTTGGGTTGTAAATATCCAGCCGTGCTGAGCGTCACCCTGACCCTGTTCACGACGGGCGCGCCCGTCGCGCCAACGCGTCGCGCATCGAGCGACGCGTCGTCGTTCGGCGTCTCAGCGTCCGGCAACGGCGTGTACGTCCACACGTGCGCGTAATCCGTCGGCGCCACGCGCGCGACGCCGTAATTCGTACTGTATCCCAGCGTCACCTGCCTGAAATCCTCTCGAGCGAAAAACGTTCCATCGCTCGCGCGAGTCTCCGACGCTCGACCGTTCGTGAACAACTCGACGCGCTCGGCGTTGTTGCTCGCACCTCGCCCAAGCCGAATCGTCGTCCTATTCGCGTCCTTCTCCGCGTCGTATTCCACCTCCTCCACCGCGTCCGCGCCCACGTACGCGTCGATGATTTCGCGTAAATTAAACGCTCGGTCCTCGTACACGCCGTCGTCGCCGCGCTTCCCGCGCCCTCTGGAGAACCGCACTCGAAACGTCGCCGCGCTCCCGACGTCCGGGACGAAGGCCAAGCTCATCTTCTGAAATCCCGGCGTGGACGGCTCTCGCGCGATCGTCTCCTTGCGCAGCGAACTCGGAAACTCGTACCCGGCAAATTCGCTCCGCGCCGTCCACTCGCCCTCCAACCACGCCGGGTAGCGCGTCGCCTCGGGACGAGAGGTGGCGAAGACGGCTTTCGGAAATTTCTTCTCGCGCACATCCGTCTCGACGCTCGCGCGCGCGCGTCGGGGCGGGCCGCCGCCGACGGCGGCGGCGGCGGCAGCGGCGAGTAACGCGTCGCGTCGCGTGCGCGTCGGCGCGGACGCGCGCGAGGTGGAGGGCGACGCCGAGGCGACCGTTCGCATCTATTTCGGCGCGCGTCTCTGACGACCGCGTCGGCATTCAGAGACGTTCCCGAGTCGTCGTCAGGTCGTCGTCGCGCGCGCGTCATGTCGGACGTGTGGACGACGAAACTCGCCGCCACGCGGCAGCTCCTCAACGAGCTCCGCGCCGATGTCGCGGCGTCGCGCGAGGACGACGCCAACACTAATCACCGGCGAAACGATGCCGAGCGCGCTCGCGCGACGGCGCTCGCGCGTCGCAAGCTGAACCGTCTGGATGATTTATTGGACATTCTCGAGGACTGCGCGTCCGACGGCGGCGCGAGCGAGGACGAGACGCGCGCGCGCGAGGCGCAGGTGCGCGAGTTTAGGAAGGAGGCGCGGCGTCTTCGCGGCGAGTCGGCGGCGGCGACCAAGGCGTCGAGAGACGTCGACGCGGGCGCGAACGCGAGCGTGGGGGCGTCCGACGTCGGTGCGAACGTGCGCAGAGTCGGTGCGGCGATCGGACGAGGCGTGAGCGACGCGGCTGCGAGTGTGAGTCAAGCGGCGGGTGGGTTGGTGGCGAGCGCGACGAGCAAGGCGAGCGAGTCGGCGGCGGCGATCGAACTCGCGGCGACGTCGGTGGTGATGCCGGAACGGGCAGAGAGTCAGCGTCAGCGCGCGATGACGAAGGCGATGGACACGACGGAGTTGATCGATCATCAGACGACGCAGATGAAGAGTCAAGACGCGGCGTTGGAGGGATTGGACTCGTTGGTGGGGAATTTGCGCGTGACGAGCGAGGCGATTCACGAGGAGGTGAAATTGCAAGCCAAGCTCGTGGAGGATCTCGAGGCGGACTTTTCGCACACGTCCGATCGCATGCGCAAGTTGCGGAAGCAAGGGTTTAAACTCGCGGGGGAGAAGAACGAGGAGGCGCGAGAAAAGATTGATAGGGAGGAGGCGCTGGCGGAGATGCGCGAAAAACTCAAGCTCAAGTCCAACACGGAAGTGGAGGACAGTTCTTGCGTCGTGCAGTGATGAATCGTTTGTAGTAGTTTACATTTACATTTCCAAAACGTGTCTTCTTTTTGCGTGTCTTCTAAGCTATACTCTCGTGCTCGACGCCGAGAGCGAGTGCACCGCGCGCGCGTACGCCGCGTCGGCGATGGCTTCGTCGATGCGAGAAATCGTCGTATCCAATCGTTGCTTCATCGCTTCGTTGTCACAAATCACCGTGCGCGTGCGATACTCCACAACGGCGTCGACGCCATCGACGCTCAGGCTCAGCGTCGCCTTCTTTTCGTTCACCTTGGCTTCACCGAACTGCGCCGAGAGCATGGCGGCGACGACGCGCAGACGCCACTTCTCCGCCGACGAATCATCCTTGGTTTTAATCGCCTCCTTCAATCCTTCCTCAGCCTCCTTCAATCCCTCGGGTTCGTTTTCGAGCTGTAAAATCGCGCTCAACGTCGCGTCAACGATCATATCCGTGAGCGGGTCGCTGCACCATTCGATGACGACGTGTTCGACACCCGTGACTTCGTCGGCGATGCGTTTGCGCACCGTCACCATGCCGTCGTTGATGGACAAGCCGTCCTCTATGCGCACGTCGAATTTATCCTCACCCTCGCGCGCCTCCACCTCGGCCGGGTCCGTCTTGACCTTTTTCGCGCGAGCGCTCGTTTTCGCGGTCGACGCCGGTTTCTTCTTCGACGCCGGTTTCTTCGCCATCTCCTCGGTTTCTTCTTCCTCCTCCTCCTCCGCCTCCTCGGCGGCGAGCGTGGAGACGACGTGTAATCCCTCAAACAAGGCTTCGAGGGCGAAGCGTAACGTGCTGATGGGCACCTTGCTCGGCACGAGTTGACGCTGCGTGACGAGCGAGGTGCGGAGTTTGGTGTAATTGTTGACGTCCTCGGCGGCGATGAGCATGGTGCCGAAATCTTTTTGTACCAAGACGCCCGCCACGCGATCGCCCTCTTCGATTTCCCGCTCGGCGAGAAGACCGGTGAGTTTGGCGATGCGTTCGCCCTTGTGGATAATCTCCACGGGTTGGCAGTTTTTGGGTGTGTACACGTTCATCTTTTTGTCGTCCGCGGCCGCCTTGGCGTCGAGGGCGCGCTTTAAACGACCCATCTCGCCCGCCTCGCCGTGAACGAGGATGACGTGCGGCGGCGCCAAGGTGTCCAAAAACGCTTGCGTCTGCGGGTAATCGGCGTGCGCGCTGAAAGAGATGGCGTCGACGGACATGTTGAGCTGTAACTCGGAGCCGTCGCGGGCGGTGACTTTGTGCACGTCGCCAAGAATCTCTCGAGCGAGGGTTCCCTGGACGGCAAAGTCGGCGATGATGACACCGTTTTTGGGATCTTCGCACCACGCCTCGAAGAGTTCTCGCGATAAACCGCTCTGTAACATGGATGGCGTCGCCAACACGACGCACGGACCGGAACCGTCGAGATCAGAGGATTTCGTGATGTGTTTGACGTGGTTAAACACGAACGGATTCGCCTCCTCGAACGCCGCCTTCATGTCGGAGTTCAAGACGTTGATGTACGTCTGGTAAATGGTCATCGCTTTTTGCGCGAGAGACGACGCTTGGTAAATCGGCACGCGCTGTAAATCGGGATTTTGCGCCCAAAAGTCTTCCAAAATCAATAAAAGCTCCTGCGCGCGTCCGAGCGCGACGACGGGCAACAACACGCGTCCGCCTCGGCGCAAAATCGTCTGCACTTTTTCCGTAAAGCGAATCTCCCGCTCCTCCCGCGGCGAGTGCGGCGACACCCCGTACGTGCTCTCCACGATCACCACGTGCGGCGGAATCGCCGGAACATCCGCCGCCGGTAAGTGTCTATCCGCGATTCTCGAATAATCCCCGGTGTACAACACGCGCAATCCTCCGATGTCCACGTTGAACATGCACGCGCCGAGCACGTGTCCCGCGCGATACGGCGTCACCTTCACCCCATCGATGTCCACCTCCTGATGAAAATCGATCACCTCAATCTTCTTCATCGACGCTTCGAGATCCTTCTCCGTGAACAACTGATCGTTTCCATCCGCGCTCTTCAACAACCGGACGAAATCTTGCATCAACATGTTATAAATCGCCTTCGTCGGGTGCGTCATGAAGATTCTCCCGTTGAAATCCGTACGACCCACTAAAAACGGTACCGCGGCGCAGTGATCGAGGTGAAAGTGCGTCACCAACAGCGCGTCCACCTCGCTGAGATCGATCTCGTCAAAGTACGGCAGCGACGCGATGCCGGCGTACCCGGGATGGATCCCACAGTCGAACATGAGCGTCTTGCCCTTAAACTTTGCGATCACGCACGAGCGCCCGACCTCGCTGCCGGCACCGAGCGGGACGATCTCGAGGAGTTCACCCGTTTCATCCTCCAAGGCGGACGGCGTCGCGGCGTCGACGACGACGGCGGTCATGACGACGACGGGGAATGAACGCGCGGGGTCGCGCGAGGTCGAGGTCGAGGTCCACGCGTGTCCAAATGTCCGAATTTTAGTGACGACGCCGGCGTCTCGGCGAGTCGCGCGTCGACGTCGTCGAGCGCGCGCGTGTTCTCGAAAAACGCGCGCTCGACGTTTTCCAACGCCGTTCGTAAATCTTCGGCGTCGCGAAGGGCGTGCGCGCGCTCGACGTCGAGCCAACGCGCGCGCGCGCGGAGTTCGCCGTTTTCGCGCTCGAGCCGACGGTTCTCGTCGGCGTAGTCGCCGAGGAGGGATTCCACCCGTCGCACGCGGTGAATGACGTCCGAGGTGTGAAAGACAGAGTTGGAGAATCGACGGTGGCGCGCGTCGCCGCCGCTCGCGCGCGAGCGACGCGGTGGTCGGTGGTCTCGAGGCGACGGTTCGCCGAGCGCGGCGAGCCGCCGCCGAAGCGCGACGTTGTCCGCCCTGAGTTCATCGACGACGCGCCGCGCGTCGGCGTCGTCGACCGTCGGGGGCGCGTGGTCCCTGACGTCATCCACGTCGAGCGCGATGGAGGCGACGCGCGCGGCGTACTGAAGCGTGCGCACGGTTTCTCTCGCGTGTCGCTCCTCGGACGAGCAACACGCGATCATGAGCGTGAGAGACGCCGGGCTCAGGGAATCCATCATGAGTTTCGTGAGTTTGCTGTCTCGATACGGCACGTGCGTCGTGGACGCCTTGGCGTCGTTCGGACCATCCGCCAGGGTGGAGATCACCTTACCGAGCGCGAAGAGACTCTTATTGATCAGACTCGTCTCTCGAGACGATTCGTCGTCGCCGCCGCCGCCTCGTTTTAACCGTTCGCTTCCCGCCAAATCGACAAAGGTCACCTTGCCTCGATCGACGTACACCGTCAACACAGCGTGTGAACGCGAACTCTCCGCGTTCACCGCGTTCGCTCGCACGCGTCGTCTCGCGCATCCTCTTTGCACGCACGCCAACGCCTCGCTCGCGCTCGCGCACGTCTCGCACGTCAAATTCGGCACGTAAAAACCGTCGCGCTTTCTCCACCGCACGCGAAGACTCGACGACGACGACGACGACGACGACGAATCGCGGGCTAATAAATCGATGATTCGCTCCTCATAAATCTCGTAATGCGTCACCCGCACGACCGCATCATCGTTTCCGGACGATCGACGACGACGCGACGCGTCGAACAGAAACCGAATCGACCGCCCGACGACGCCGTCCTCCGCCTCCGCCCCCGCCTCTTCCCTCCCATCCTCGCGCCCGCGTCGACGTCCTCCGCGCGATACACCGCACCGTCCAGACATCGTGTACGTCTTCCCACTCCCCGTCTGCCCGTACGCCAGCACCGTCCCCGCGCCGCCGTCGAGCGCGCGTCTCAACACGTCTCGCACGCCGCTCTCGAGAAAAAACTCATCCTGCGTCGCCCCCGCGTCCACGCATCGCATCTCGCGCGTCGCCATCGCCACGGTGTGCGTATCTCGACGACGACACGAGACGGTCCGCGCGCGATTTTCGCGCGC
>Ga0181571_10002737_pt1 | contig 13133 bp, 7 predicted proteins | sample 101ome_17_FD_132440 | JGI IMG/M metagenome (GOLD analysis project Ga0181571, IMG submission 132440) | Coastal salt marsh microbial communities from the Groves Creek Marsh, Skidaway Island, Georgia - 101407AT metaG (megahit assembly) | ecosystem: Environmental > Aquatic > Marine > Intertidal zone...
CTGAAGTTGATGACCAACTGGAGCGCCGACCTGTTGCAATCCTGCAGACTGCCCATCTGATGCGCAGTTTCAGAAGAAATCCGCTGGGGGGGGTTCAAATCCCTCTGCTCCCACCAATTTTCACTTTTCAAGGACAAACGTCGCCAAAATCTTGAATTGGCAAGAAAGCCAGACTTGGCTATGAAATCCCTCGATTGGGTCATTGAGCACTGGCTTGTTGCCCGTTGGGTGGTCTTCGCCATTGTGGTCGGCTCTGTTTGGGGCACGCTGAACACGGTTTTGGCTAATGACCCCCCGACTTCTTCGGGAATCGTCGATTCGGATGGGTGGATGAGTTTCTGTTGTGGCTTGGGCGTTGGGTTGTTGATTGTCCCGCTTTGGGGGATTCATCTCAGCGAGGGATACCTGAGCCGGAACTTGTCTGTCTTCATTGTTCTCATCTTGATGACCGTCTCGCTGACGTTGGGCATTGAAACCACAGAGGGGGCATTGGAGGATGCTGGATTTTGGATTGCCATGTTTGTAGTTTGCATCTTTGCGTTCAGCCTCCTCGCGTCGCCTGTGAACTATCTGGGCGCATTGGCTCAACGCTTGTCCTCTGCGGACGACGAGCAATGAGACAAAACATCTCAGCGTTAGGTTGATGCCACCTCGCGACTTCGCCAACGTCAAGGGATACCATGCAACGAACACTCGCCTTTGTGGTCCTTGCGTTGTTCATGGCCCCCCTCACCGGCTCGTTGGTGGTGACCTCAGAACCCATCGAGTGGTCCACGCTTGATGACGACGACTTCCAATGGATTCGCTCTGGCTACACCACCGTGGTTCCCGATCAGGCAACTCCCGCATGGGTTGGCGACGAAGCGCCCTGGTGGGAACGCACCACGCTTGACATGAACAGGAACAAGGTTCACGACAGCCTTGAGACATTCTTTGGTACAACCGGCATTGGCCTCTCCTATGGCGTCGATGTCTCAACACACCACCTTGCTCAACTTGACGCCCTAGGCCTTGCTGTTGTTGATGTCATTGAGTCCGTTGATGCCGTGTTGTTGGGCCAAATCAACGCCACGATGATCGCTGACCTCGCTTCCCTTGACGATGTGGTGATGGTGGAACGCTACGGGCAAATACACCTCTACGGCGACATTCAAACGCCTGCCGTCAAAGCACGCAACTCCAGCTTCTACCCCGTTGGGGCCTGGGACCTCGGCTACACCGGTGCGGACGTGAACATCGCCATGGTGGACACGGGCGTAGACAACGAACACCCGGGTCTTAACGAGAAATTCATCGCTGGCTACGACGCTGTATGCTATCTCCACAGTGACCCCTCCTGCGTCATCGCTGGTTTTGGTTCACGAGAAACGGATGGAACCTTTGACCCCGATGATGGCCACCAGCACGGGACAGCCTGCATGGGCATGGCCGCAGCGACGGGCGTTGATTCAAGCGGGTCCCAAACAGATTTCTACGGTTCCGCCCCGGATTCCGACCTGATCGATGTCCGAATTGGCACCGATGCGGGTGCTGGACCTTTTGAGAACTATTTGCTGTCCCAAGAGTTCTACGAATCCGCCATGAACGGTCTCCAGTGGATCATTGACAACAAGGACACTGCATGGGAAGGCGCCGACGAGGAAAATTACGGCATTGACATCATTTCTCTCTCGTGGGGCATCACCTCTCACGAAGGCGGGGGGTCGGATGGCGAGGACATGCACAGCCGTCTGCTCAACGAAGCCATGGAAGCAGGTGTTGTGGTTAGCGTCGCAGCCGGAAACGACGGTCCGAGCAACGACGGTCTCTCCGGCATGGGCTCCTCGAGCCTCTCCATCACCGTCGGAGCAACCGACGACAAGAACACCGTTGACCGAGATGACGACACCGTGGCTGGGTACTCGTCCCGTGGTCCTCGTCGAGACAACGGGGACGGTAACCCACTCAACGAATTGAAACCTGAAGTTTCGGCTCCGGGGACAAACATCGTACAGGCAGAAGGGTGCGTGAGCAGCGGTTCATGCAACAATTTCATTGGCGGCGATGCCTCAGACAACGGCTACACTGGGCGCGGCTCGGGAACCTCCTACGCTACACCTTCTGTGTCTGGGATTCTTGCTATGATGATCGAGGCAAATCCTGACTTGAGCACAGCAGAAATGAAAGAAATTCTGAAGCTCACGGCCGAGCGGCGTGGCGAACCCTCCGCTCCCGATGTGGATCCCTTTTGGAACCGAGATTTCGGTTGGGGCATGGTCGATGCTTACGAGGCTGTGTCGCTCTCCATTTATCTCCGTGACCAAAACTTGACTGGAAACGTCGACGTGTCCACGCAAGTTCACATCACAAATGCCAGCGTCAACGAATCCACGGGACTCTACGAGGTTCGTGGGGTCGCTTGGGGCCAAGCAGGCGCCGTTTCGGCAGTCGAAGTACGCATTGATGGTGGTTCGTGGATGAAGGCCACCTACGAGGTGGTTGAAGGCGAACTCGGGCCACTTGAGCGATTTGAATGGATGGTCGCCTACGACATTGACCAACTTTCTAAGGGCAATCACACGCTCGAAGTACGCGGCTTGAATCAAGAAGGTACGCCCTCTCTTCCCGTCTTTGTGACCTTTTCTGGAACTGGAGCAGGAAGCGATGGAGCAGGAGGACTGAACGCTGACCTGCTCTTTGTCGTGGGTGCCGTGGTTCTCCTCGCATTGATGGTGATGTTTGCCGTTGGCGGTCGCACTGACCCACCGCTTCTGCTTGCCTCTGTTGAGAGCGACGCAATTTCTCATGAGGTCGTTGACGCAGTCTTGGTTGAGGAAGAGGCGAAGAAATCCGGTAAGGGCTCGAAAACATAACTGCATTGAAATGCAACGCTGGCCTCGCCGAAGTCATGCGCACCTTCAGTGACCGTGCACTTGCAATTCAGCCCACTGGGGTGCGCAAGATGTTTGACCTTGCGGGTGATGATGTTATTTCCTTTGGTCTGGGCGAACCCGACTTTCAACCGCCTAAGGTCGCCATCGATGCCTTCTATCAAGCCATGCTGGACGGGCGCAACAAGTACACGACCACCGCTGGCCTTCCTGCGCTGCGAAGGAAAATTGCTGAATCGTGGGCCGCTTATGAAACAGGCATGGACGAGCAAAATGTCTGCATGACCATGTCCGGAACCAATGCGTTGCTGAACCTCTTCATGACCTTGGTCAACCCGGGACAGAACGTCCTCCTACCCGAACCGTATTTCCCTCTGTATGGCCCTGACGCCACCCTTGTGGGTGGAGAGGCCAAGTACTACCCTTGCTTGTTTGAAAATGAATTTATCCCAAGCGTGGCGGACCTCGAAGACTTGGTGGATGAGAATACGGTCGCCATTCTCTACAATTTTCCGAGCAACCCGACCGGGGGGACATTAAACGCCCAGCAGCGAGATGATTTACTTGCCTTCGCCAAAAAACACGACCTCTGGATCATTTCGGATGAAGTCTACGACCGCATTGTCTTCGAGGGTGAGCATGTCTCGTTCATGGGAACCGGATATGACAAGCTGATGGTGGTGAACTCTTTCTCCAAAACCTTCGCCATGACCGGTTGGCGTATCGGCTATGTGATTTCCACGAATGTTGAGGCGATGAAGCAAGTCATCAAAATCCAGTATTATATTTCAGCGTGCAGCAACGATGCCATGCAGTACGCTGTGCTTGAAGCGATGAATCAAGCCAATGACTACCCTGCCATGATGGCCAGTGAATTCCAGCAGCGCTGCAACCTCATCGTTGACAGACTGAACGCCATGCCTGGTGTTCAATGCCACCGGCCCAAAGGGGCCATCTATGTCTTCCCGAAAGTGGATGTCCCAGGCATGACTTCCGAACAGGTTGCGCTTGAATTGCTGAAAGACGGCGTTCTTTGTTCTCCGGGAAGCGCCTTTGGCCCCTCCGGCGAAGGCCACTTGCGCTTTGCTTACACCATCAGTCAGGAGGACATCGCTCGTGGCATGGACAAGGTAGAGGCGACGCTCAACCGATTACAAGCGTAAAGAGGCGAAATATATGGGTCTCGGAACAATCCTCGCCCTGTTCAGTTTGGGTGCGGGTATTGGTCACGTCGGTCCTCGGCTGCCAACGTTGTGGATGACCCGTGGAAAGGGGTTCAATGTCCGCTTCTCCCCACATCCGCAACCCGTCAACTTGACGCCCCACCTGACGCAGCGTGTTCTCCACCTTCGCACCTTTTACTGGCTCAGTTTTGTTCTTGGAGGCATGGTGATTGGTTTCGGTGCAGCCAGCCTCCGTTGGGGTTCCCCCACCTTTGGCTTCGGCCTTTGGATCGCTGCCTCTTGGATGATGCTTTCAAGGCTTCAAAACGCCCTTGCAGGTCGCCCTGCACCTTGGTCGCATCAGATGGCTGTTGAACTTCAAGCCGTGATGGATCGTTCTCGGACGGGTGAGTCATGTTGTGGCGTTGCTGCACCCGCGTGGGAGGTGCAGTGTGTGCGCTGCCAATCCTGTCAAGCTGTCCTCTCTCGTATGGCTCGGCCCGACCTGGGGCGCCCGCGCAGCGACGGTCGGTTACGAGGTATGCTTCGCCTTCTCATCACCGATGGGTATCCGATGAGCGACCCGTTGCCCGAACCCAAAGCAGAGCAAGAATAGTCCTTTTTTTCTCTAAACGAGGGCAACCTTTGAGAAAAGCACGGGATGGCTCGCATCTATGGACCACCGTCCCAACGTTGGCTCGCTCCTAGCGCGCTTGGGACTGACCGGCCAACTCCTCGCCCAAATTTTCCTCACGCCGATGGCTGCGTTTTCGTTGACCTATTTGCTGGTGTTTTCAGCCCAGGGCGGAGACTTTCGTTTGAGCATCGAAGTGGACATGATTCCTTGGATCGGTATGGCTTCGTTGTTTTACGGTATGCTGGCGCTCGCGTTGGCGCTGTCCATGGGGGGTTTTGTCCCCATGAAGGTGATTGAATCGGGTGGTTGGCGCCTCGCTCTTGGCTTGACGCGACATCCCGGAAGCTCCGTTCACCGCTTTGCTGCGCGCCAACGCTACGCTGGTTCTGCTCACGGGCGCCTGTCGTTGTTGGTTCACGAACGCTTCACGGCAGGACATGCGCTGTGGACCATTCGTGGTTCGCTGGTGTTGTTGGCCATTCCCTTCCAAGTTCTGCTGGCTACCATTCCACTCACCCTCGTTCTTTTGTTTCCCGACGGCGTGATACATCAGCATCGTCAACTTGAGCTTGCCCTGTTGCTCTACTGCTTCTGTCTCTTCCTCTCCATCCGGCTTTTCCCTTGGTTTGCCAAACGCTACATTACGCTGGCTTCGTTAGGGAGGAAATTCCTCGGGAATACGTTGCGTATTTCATGGGCCTTCCCAGTCTTTTTGCTCTGGTCAATGGGCCAGTTGTCAACCTATATCGTGCAGCGGGCTCTCGGGGATAACGTGGCGTTGAACATCGCGTTTGAGCAGGATTTGTTCGAATCCCTCATCTCCGCCAGTTCAACCCCCGAGAGTTCGTTTCTGAACCTGCTGACAGCGCTGGCCGTCATGCCTATGGCGGCCTTTACGACCTTGGCGGTCTTGGGAGGTGGGTCTGGGAAACCACCGACATGGATGCAACCGGGGGTGTCTCTGAGCGGCGATGATGAGGTGCAGGAGCAACTCGATTCCCTCTCTTCGAGTTTGGACCAGTTGGCTGCTGAGGTGAACCAACAAACCGTGGCCGCGCCTCAACCCGTCCACACGCCAGCGGTGGTGCAGCATGTCGTCGTGCCCGTGATTCAACCCGTCCCTGCGCAGGTTGAAGACACGCCGCCGCCCATGCAACAAGACACCTCCTCAATGGTGGATGATTTGGATTTCGATCGCCTTGCCTCCTCGCTTTCTTCACCACAGGAGCCTGCCAAGCCTCAAGGCCCCGCCCACGACGAGCCAATCATCAAGGGATTCAACCTTGATGAAATGGATTAATGTGCAAATCCTCACATCAAGAACGAACCACGGAAAGGCGACCTTCTTATGCTCCATCCTGTTGGGAGGGACTGATGATGTCCATGCGCCGATTGATGCCCTTCACCATTGTGATGCTGCTCGTGTTGCAAACGACCGCTTTGAACTTCGTTTCACCTGCCGAAGCCGCCTCTGGTCGTGGCGGTACGAACGACGATTTCACGGTGAAATCCATCACTATCGGAAACGCCTCGGTAGGCGCAGACCAATGGGTCCAGTCCGACGGCAGCGTCGTGGATTACATTTTCATCGGCCAAACCATCGAAGTGACGGTCGCTATCCAGCGCTTCGGACAATCGGGTATCGGGGAAGAAGCCCCCGTCCAACTCGACATCGTTCATCCTGTTGGGTTCGTTATGGAATCCTTCTCGTTTGACACAACCTTGCTCACAGGTGGCCAATCCTACAATCACCTGCTAAAATGGACTCCAAGCGCTGCCCATTCCATTCTTAACACCAGCACGAACGACCTTCACGGTGGCTTGATTCTCAGAGCGACGGTGACCTTTGCAGACGACAACACCAACGCCAACGACCAGCGAGAAAAGGTTGTCCCAGTGGCCGTTTCAGCAAACACCATGGAAGATTGGGCTGCCACTCCTGCCCCCCAATTCCTTTCCGGCAAATACCCTGCAGAAGGCGGCGATGCTGTTGCAGCCGGTTCATGGCAAACGGACGCCACCACCAGCGCCGTTGGCTCCAAACATTGGCGCCACTCCTCTCCGGGGAGTAATTACCCGTCCAACGCTGAGGCGACCCGATTGGTCCACGCCCGATATATGCAGGGCAACTCCTGCGATACCGACGCTCCCGACCCGGGCATGACGTTCGTCTATCAGGCCTATCTTTGCCGAATTCTGTTTTACTCCAACGAATTCGTATCAAGTCAATTCCATCTCCAAGCATGGGGTAGCATGGCTGCAGGGGACAGTGTCTCTATGGAACTTTGGCGCGGCTCTGGTAACATCAGCGATCCGTTTGAATCCATTTCCTGGGACATATCCCAAGGCAACCCAAGCGCAGCACCAGGTCAGTGGACCAACATCTCGTGGGACCCCCAAGAGACATGGGTGCAGACGCCGAACCTCGCCAATCCCGAAGTCTTCCTCGGTGGCAGTTCCTACTCCTTCAGTGTCCTGTTTACCTCGGACAGCAGTGTTGCAAGCGAAGGCTTCCACATTGACGACTTCGTTCACTTCGGTGTCAGCCGTGTCACGGATTACACCTTGGATGTGGAGTGTGACAACCCACTGAACGGCTACACGCTCGCACCCAACGAAATGGCTGTCCTGCACTGCTATCTCACCAACAACGGCTATTCGCCCGCCACCATTCGGTTGCAAACAAACGTGACCAACGACTCCTGGATGGCACCCTACCCCATCATTCGACTCGACGTTGAGGGCAGCAGCAACCACGGCACCAACGTCATTATCCCGCCGCTCGGTGCTGGAAAGACCATCGAGTTCTGGGCCAACCTCACGGTACCTGCGGGTGCTGATGTTCAACAGCGGGTCTGGAATTTGTGGCTCAAGGACGCTAGCAGCGCCCAACTTGGCGAAAAGGCTCGTCTGACGATGGACTTGGCTGTGAGCGAACAATTCAGCGTCGCCCTGACGTCAACCGCCTCTTTGCTTGCTGCGAACGTTGCTCCCGGCGAAAGCGGTCTTGTTGATTTCAAGTTGCAAAACACCGGTAACCGTGACGCAGCGTTCAATCTTGCCACGACTTTCTCAGAGAATACTGGATGGACCGCTTTGGTGCAAAACGAAACGGGCGTGGTTAAGCAAAACCCAATCACGCTGTTCAAGGGAGAAAGGGTGGATTTGGTACTCAACCTCACAGCACCTGATCTGGCAAACCCGGGCACCGTTTCGTTCAATCTGCGAGCAACGTGTCCTTCGTGCAGCACGGCGTTGTTTGGGAACGACGTGTTGGTACGAAACATCGAAGTGCCGGTGATTCGTTCCGTCGAACTGGTTGCCGAAGAAAACACCTTCGAGGGCGCTGCCAACGGAATCAGCAAATCGATGTATCTGAACTTGTTCAACCTCGGCAACGATGACGAGCAATACAACCTCTCGTTGGTCCAGAGCAACTGGCGCCTCCAAGCCTCGCTCGCAGCCGACCAATCACCAGTCCTCGACGCATGGGACGGCGAGTCGGTTGTTGCGGTGTCTTTGGCCATGCCCGTTGGGTTGTCTCCAGGATACTATTCGATCACGGTCACGGCGACCAGCGTAGACGATGCCAGTGTTTCCTCCTCAGTTGAGTTGATCATACAGATTCTCGAGACCGCAGCCGTCCACGTCTCGAACGAAGAAACCGGACAATCCTACATTCCTGGCGACTTGGCCCAAACGATGTCCTTTGAAGTGCGAAACGACGGTAACAACGCTGACAGTTTTGCCATGAGCCTGAACATACCCAACGGCATGGTTGCGGAGTTCACGAACCTCGTCGATGGCAACACCCCAGAGATTGAAGTAGGATCCAGTTACAACGTCTCGGTGGAATTCTCATTCGTTGAGGGTACCGAAGGGAGTTTGGTGCTCACCGTCGTGGCGACAAGCAACGCCGATACCGGCATCAGTGCTTCCGGTCAAGCCACCTACTTGGTGGGTTCCCAAGACTGGCTCCGCATCTTTGCCATCCCGCCGCTTTCCATCAGCGAAGAGGGAGAGTACGAGGTTGCCATTCGCGTCGTCAATCAATACACCACCGGACAACGGGTTGTGATGGACCTCGACACAGGGGAATCAAATTCATGGTTCCAATCATCTATTGCTCGGTTGGATAAGGATTTCACGCTTGGCATCGGTGAAACGAAGGAGATCACCCTGACCGTTGATGTCACCGAAACGACGCTGAAGAACCTCAACGACGACACCCTCACGGTCAACATGACCGTTTGGGCCCGCTCCGAAACGGTCAGTGACGCTGCCAACGCCGTTCTCCAAGTCACCCTTGTGCGCATGGAGTCGGACTCCGCTACAAACACAGACGGTGCAGGTGCCGGCTTGCCGCTTGAAGAAATCGCCCTTTGGATTGTCTTCATTGTCATCCTCGCTGGTGGTGCGATGGTCATCATGATGATTTTGCGAACTGAAGAAGAAGAAGACGAGTACGAAAAGTGGGGCGAGGAGGGCTACGAAGACAGCCTTTCGGCAACTTACGGTGCCGTAGCCGCTGCGCCGACGGTGCCTGCCGCCATGCCCACGCCCGCCCCTGCGCCAGCAGCGCCTGCGCAAGCACCAGCGCCAGCTGCTGACGAAGGGATGCCGCCTCTTCCGCCAGGTGGTTTGCCCGCTGGTTGGACCATGGAGCAGTGGAAGCATTACGGTCAACAATGGCTCGACCAAAACCAAGGATGAGCGATTTTGAACCGTGACGCTGACGAAGCGTAGGGTTCAAGTTGCAGGCAACCTCGCCAACGATGCCGGAGGCTCAAACCATGTATGGAAACGGACAAGCGCCCATCTTCATCCTCAAGGACGGAACCCAACGAACGCGAGGGCGCACCGCCCAGTCAAACAACATTGCAGCGGCTAAGGCGGTCGCTGATGCTGTCCGCTCAACGCTGGGTCCAAAAGGCATGGACAAGATGTTGGTGGATTCTATGGGCGACGTTGTCATCACCAATGACGGGGCGACGATTCTCAAGGAGATGGACATTGAACACCCCGCAGCCAAGATGATTATTGAAGTCGCCAAAACCCAAGAGCAGCATTGTTTCGACGGAACCACCTCTGCCGTGATTCTTTCCGGCGAATTGCTCAAGCGCAGTGAAGATTTGATCGAACAAAACGTGCATCCAACCGTCATCTGCGAAGGTTTCCGACTTGCTGCAGAGCGTGCTATTGACCTCATGGAAGGTCACGGCATCTCCACAGAAAACGACGATGCTGTGCTCCAAGAGGTTGCCAAGACGGCCCTCACTGGAAAATCTGCGGGAGCCGTGAAGTCCTTTATGGCCGACATCTGTGTTCGGGCCGTTAACGCTGTAGGCGTTGTTGAAGACGGAGAGCGTCTCGTGGACCTTTCCGACATCAAAGTCGAAAAGCGCCAGGGCGGCTCCATCAAGGATTCAACCCTCATCGACGGAATTTTGCTCGACAAAGAACGGGTTCACGCTGGCATGCCGCGCACCATCAGCGATGCAAAGATCGCCCTTGTGAACTCCGCCATCGAAGTCAAGAAAACCGAGGTAGACGCCAAGATTCAGATCACCGACCCCAACCAACTTGCGTTGTTTTTGGAGGAGGAAGAGAATTACATCCGGAACCTCGTCAACACCATCGAAGCGGCTGGTGCCAACGTTCTCATCTGTCAGAAGGGCATCGATGAATTGGCTCAACATTACCTTTCAAAGAAAGGAATCTTTGCCATTCGCCGTGCCAAAAAGTCAGACATGGAAGCGTTGGCAAAAGCAACCGGTGGCTCCATCATCACGAATCTGGAAGACATGAACGGTGACGATTTGGGGGTTGCTGCACGGGTCGAAGAAAAGAAAATCGGAGATTCCGACATGACCTTCGTCACCGGATGTCCCGAAGCGAAATCCGTCTCTGTGCTCCTTCGCGGCGGAACCGAACACGTGGTTGATGAAATTCGCCGGGCCTTTGATGACGCTGTTGGCGTGGTCTCGGTTGCCTGGGAGGACGGTGCTGTCCTCACCGGCGGTGGAAGCGTTCTCGCCGCACTCTCCCGTGACCTACGAACCTACGCCGAAACGGTGGGTGGGCGTGAACAAATGGCGATTGAAGCCTTCGCCTCTGCGCTCGAAATTATTCCTCGCACGCTGGCAGAGAACGCAGGTCTCGATCCCGTAACAACGCTCATTGAGTTGCGAAAAGCGCATGCTGACGGGCAAACTCATGCAGGCATCAATGTCTACGAAGGTGGTGTGGTCGACATGAAGGGCGCCAACGTTGTGGAACCACTGCGAGTGGTTGAACAAGCCATTCAATCAGCGACCGAAACGGCCATCATGATCCTCCGAATTGACGACGTTATCTCCTCCAAGGGCGTTCCAATGGACGATGGCATGGGTGACATGGGCGACTTCAACATGTGATGTTGTTTTCTTGCGTTTTTTTCTTCCAAAAAACGAAGAACGGAAGCCCTTTTTGCTCACGGGCCAATAATAACCTTCAAAGGCCACTCAAGGCTGGGAAAGACTGCCCACAGAGCGTGAGCAAGAGGTCATCCTATGGCAGTCGTCGCAAAAGTATGGATTGATGAAGACTGTATCACTTGCGATGCGTGCGAGGACATCTGCCCTGAAGTGTTCAAGGTCACCGACGACTCCTCACAAATTTTGGCAGCCGTTCGTACGGACGGCGTGTTTGACCGAAACGTCGGGGGCTCGCCTTTGGTGGGAGCTCTTGGCGCCGAACTTGGTGACATCATTATCGAGGCAGCAGAAGCCTGCCCGGTTGAAGTCATCAAGTACGAATTGGTCACCGACGGTGCTGCTGAAGCACCCGCTGAGGCTGCGCCCGCAGAAGTTGAAGCGGCCGCTCCCGCAGCCGCTGCGGCTGTGCCTGCTGCAGGTGCTTCCGAGGCATTGACCGCTGTGTTGGGTGGTGACCGAAACCTCAACATTCTCTTTGGTTCACAAACAGGAAACGCTGCTGGTCTGGCTGAGAAGACGGCGAAATTGGCCGCAAATTATGGCCTGACCGCCAATGTCGTTGACATGGACGGCTTCGACCTTGCATCTCTTGCCTCCATGAAACGAGTCATGATCATCACGTCCACATGGGGCGAAGGCGAGATGCCAGACAACGCTGATGCACTGTGGAACGCTATCAACGCCAACGGTCCAGCTCTGGCGGGCGTGCATTTCTCGGTATGTGCCATCGGCGACACCTCGTACGACGAATACTGCAAAGCCGGTCATGATTGGAATCAAAAACTTGCAGCCTTGGGCGGTGTGGAAGCCTTCCCGATTCAAGAATGCGATGTTGATTTCGAGCCACCCTGGAAACTTTGGGTTGACGAGGCACTACCACGTTTGGCTTGCGTCGATGAATCAGGCACACTCCAAGTGGAGCTCCTCGACGAGATGAAGGCCTATGGCGCAGGGGATGACGACGATGTTGTCGAAGGTGACTTCACGCCGGGCACCATCGTTCGTGAAGACCTCACCATCACGCTGGAAATTTTCAGATACTGCCCCGAAGCCGCGAGTTCCGGCTGGGACACCCTCACCTGTTCCGTGCCAGGGCACGCCTCGCTTGAAGATGTGCTGCTCACCATGCAGCGAGACATCGATGGGAGCCTTGCATTCCGCCGTGGCGGGGTTGCAGGCACACCAACCACCGGTGTTCGCGCTAACGGTCGGGTTGTGCTCAGCGACTCAACCATGATCGGTGATGTCGTGGCTGACGGCGGACGTCTCCGTATCGAGCCGCTCCCCGGTCATCCCGTTGTCCGCGACTTGGTGGTTGACACCAGTCGATACGAGAGCCATCGAAGCCGGGCAGAGCCGTGGATGAAAGCCGACCCCCGTGAAGGCGAGAGACTTCCCTCAGGCATGGCCATGGGTACAATGGATGCCGCTACGGCAACGGCCTTGCACCAGGCCGGCGATGTCCAATCCTTCCAACTGATTCAAGCCATGTCCGATACCCTACCCCACGACCCGCATTATGAAGGTCCAGGTGTCCATTTCCAGCAGTGGTTGCGTGTGCTCGATCCGAGAACATCCGAGAAGCAACGCCGGCAAATCATGAACTCTCTTCAGGAAAAAGACGGTGTTTGGTCGGAAGCCGACCACGCCAGCCTCATGCGCTATGGCGAGGATGGTCGTTTGGCTGCACGAGCCCTCAACGAAGCCCGAGGTGCGTTGCTCAATCAACACCGGTATGCAGGAAAATCCGGCCGTCTCGTTAAGTGGTACGGGCGCAGTGTCAAGTGGTCTGGCAACGTCAATGAAACCACACTTTACCGTCAAGTTCTCGGCCCCCTCGGTTTGGTCAGCAACGTCTTCAGCGGCGTATCTGCCCGTATGGCCCTTGCGTTTACTCGCAACGGCGGTCCACCAATCCGGAGCCTGCAAGCCTTGCTCGTTCCCCCAGCAGGATTGGGCCGTATTCCCAAAATGTTCAACGGGAAAG
>Ga0181571_10002742_pt1 | contig 13124 bp, 7 predicted proteins | sample 101ome_17_FD_132440 | JGI IMG/M metagenome (GOLD analysis project Ga0181571, IMG submission 132440) | Coastal salt marsh microbial communities from the Groves Creek Marsh, Skidaway Island, Georgia - 101407AT metaG (megahit assembly) | ecosystem: Environmental > Aquatic > Marine > Intertidal zone...
CGTCCCAGGTGAAGGACCGGTCGTCATCATCGGGAAGCGGCGCGTTGCGATCCCACCAGTCGATGGTCTCGCCGCCCATCCAGCCGGCCTTCAGCCGGTAATAGCGATGCGCCAGGTCGGCATTGCGGGAATCGACGGCGCTGACCAGCGCATCGACCGTTTCGTCATCGACGTCATTGTCCAGATTGCGCGAGGCCACAGGCCGCGCAAAGCCACGCCAGCGGTCCTCGACCTCCTTGTCCTTGGCGATGGTGTTCAGCACCAGCGACAACAGGCGCTGGTTCGCACCCATGACCGAAGACAGCGAGGCGCCTGCCTCGCGGCGCTCGTCGGCGTCCGCGCTGGACAGCGAATTCAGGATTTCCGCCTCGGTGACATCGGTTCCGCGGAACGGGAATCGCAGCGAAGCCGCGGTCTCGTCGAACAGCCTGACCCAGGCCCCGCGCCCGCTCGGCGCGCGTTCGGCGAGCATGCGTTCCATGTCGGGGGCAAGCATGTGCGGTGCCCATGCCCGCACGCGGCGAAGCCATGGCGCCCAGTGCGCCAGAGCCGGCACCTCGAGAAGCGTGTTCATCCTGTCCTGCGGCAGACGCGCCAGTTCAAGCTCGATGAACAGCAATGCGGCGCCGATTTCGGCCCCTGCCTCGCGGATGGACTGGTGATGCCTGGCGATGTCAGGGTCGGTGGTATTGGCGGCGAATTCCAGCTGCGCATGGCTTGCCGCCTTGCCCAGGATTTCGGTGATGCGCTGATATTCGGTTATGACGGCCGCCAGTTCGGCGCCCCCGGCGGTCTCGAGCTTGCCCTGCCAGTTCGCGGCGAGCCCGTTCGCCGAAGAGCGACAGGCTTCGATATCCGCCTTGATCGAGGCGTCGCCGATATCGGCATAGAGATCTGTCAGGTCCCAGGTTGGGCAGCTGTCAGGCATGGCTTACTCCGCATGTGTCGCAGCTGTCTTGCACCTTCTCGCGCTGCCCCCCGGATATGGGGTCAGGGCCGGGCCGCCGCAAGCGGAAAAACCGAATCCCGAGCATGGGACCGGATGCCGCGCCTCACGCCCTGTCACGCCGATGTAAGGCATTTGACCTTGCACATCGGCGTCACAATACATACCATCACAGGGCTCGATACAGTGTGGGGGAGAGCGCTGCGGCTTCGACTTGCCGTGGCCACCGAAGGAGCAACCGCCCGGGAAACTCTCAGGTACCCGTACTCTACATTGTGAGCACTCTGGAAAGTGGCACGGCTGTGCCCACCGACGGGGAAAGCCGCCTGATCATGCGTCCTTGACGGATGCGAGGCGGGAAATCTCTCAGGTTCGACGACAGAGAGGGCGCATTCGGACAATCCGTTCCGGACAATCCGAATGCCCTTTTGACGCGTTTGAACGGGAGACACCCCGTGGAGACCAATTCCTCTCTTCACGAAACCGTACTGGCAGATTTCCACGTCGCGCATGGCGCGCGCATGGTGCCGTTCGCCGGCTGGAACATGCCGGTCCAGTATGCCGACGGGATCAAGGCCGAACATCTGGCCACCCGCAATGCCGCCGGCCTGTTCGACGTGTCGCACATGGCCCAGGTCTGGCTGTCGGGTGACAATGCCGATGCCATGCTCGAGGCACTGACACCGACAGACGTCGCCGGCATCGCCGAGGGGCGGGTGCGCTATTCCATGTTCCTGAACGAGACCGGCGGTGTGCTCGACGATCTGATGATCGCGCGTCTCGACGGCATGCTGCAGCTGGTGGTGAATGCCGGCCGCGCCGACCACGACATCGCCCATCTCGAGGCGAATCTGGCCGACGGCGTGGACATGACGGTGCGCCGCGAACGCGCCCTTCTCGCCCTTCAGGGACCGGCCGCACCGGATGTGCTGGCCCGGCTCGGCGTCGATCTCGACGGCTTCTTCTTCATGCAGGTGGGCCATTTCGACATTGCCGGCATCCCCTGCATCATCACCCGCTCCGGCTACACAGGCGAGGACGGGTTCGAGATTTCCATGCCGGTCGAAGCGGCGCAGACACTGGCCGAACGGCTTGTCGCCGATGAAGACGTCAGCCTTGCCGGACTTGGCGCCCGCGACACGCTGCGGCTCGAGGCCGGGCTGCCGCTCTGGGGGCATGAGCTCGACGAGACAATCAACCCGGTGGCTGCCGGGCTGCGCTTTGCCCTGTCGAAGCGGCGGCGTGAAGCAGGCGATTTCCCCGGCGCCGGACCGGTCATGCAGGATTTCACCAACGGCGCACCGCGGGTGCTGACCGGCTTGCTGCCGCAGGGCGGCCGGCCGGTCCGCGACGGCGCCGAGCTGGCGCTGGACGGCAATATCGTCGGCCATGTCACATCGGGCGGCTTCGCGCCAAGCCTTGATGCGCCGGCGGCGCTTGGCTTCGTCGAGGCCGCGCTGGCCACCCCCGGCACCGAAATCATGGCCGTTGTGCGCGGCCGCGAGACCCCCGTCGTCACCGCGGCACTGCCGCTGGTGCCGCACCGTTATATCCGTGGATGACAGCTTAGAAGGAGAGCAAAGATGCTGCGTTACACCGAAGACCATGAATGGATCAATCTGGACGGCGACACCGGCAGTGTCGGCATCTCGCCGCACGCCATCGAACAGCTTGGCGATATCGTCTTTGTCGAGCTGCCCGAAGCCGGAAGCTCGGTCTCGAAGGGTGACTCCGTCGCCGTGTTCGAATCGGTGAAGGCGGCGTCCGACATCTACAGCCCGGCAAGCGGCGAGATCACCGAGGTGAACGAGGCCCTTCTCGACGATTTGTCGTCGATCACCCCTGAGCGGGCGCATGATTGCTGGCTGTTCAAGATCAGGGTCGATAATGCCGGCGAGCTCGACGAGATGATGGATGAGGATGCCTACAAAGCGATGATCGCCTGACCAAGCGGCGAACGGGACGGATGGCGTCCCGGGCGGCCCCCACCGCCAGCCCTGAAGAAAGACCGGAAAACTGGCCGGAAAACTGGAAGAAACGCGTGACAAGGCCGGGTGCCACCGGCGCGGACAAAAGCAAAGGAGACGTAACATGTCACCACTGGAAGCAGGATTTGGAGAGGCCGGCGCGACCGCTGGCGCGACACCGCAGGCAGCCTTTTCGACCCGGCATATCGGGCTCAACCAGCATGACGTGACAACCATGCTGTCGACGCTCGGGATCACGTCGGTTCCCGAACTCCTTGACGAGGTCATCCCCGCAAATATCCGTCGCAGCGACCAGATGAAGATCGGCGCGCCGCTGTCCGAGGCCGAGGTGCTGGACGAAATGCGCGCCATTGCCGGACGGAACCGGATCGTGACCTCGATGATCGGCATGGGATATTATGATTGCCACACCCCGCCGGTGATCCTGCGCAACGTGCTGGAAAACCCGGCCTGGTATACCGCCTATACGCCCTACCAGCCGGAAATCTCGCAAGGCCGGCTTGAAGCCATCCTGAATTTCCAGACGATGGTGCTTGAACTGACCGGCATGGACATCGCGAATGGCTCGCTGCTCGACGAGGCGACAGCCGCCGCCGAAGGCATGGCGATGGCGTTCCGCGCGAACCGGGCCAAGGCCAGCATCTTCCGGGTCGATCCCGACACGCATCCGCAGACCATCGCGGTGCTGCGCACGCGGGCCGCGCCGATCGGCATCGAGCTGGAGATCCGCCCGACATCCGAGCCCTATGGCGAGGGATGTTTCGGCGCCCTGATCAGCTATCCGGCCAGCGGCGGCGAGGTGCGCGACATAAAGCCGGAGATCGAGGCGGTGCAGGCCGCCGGCGGCCTTGCCATCGTGGCAAGCGACCTGCTGGCGCTGACGATGATCGAATCCCCCGGCGCGCTGGGGGCAGACATGGTTCTCGGCTCGGCGCAGAGATTTGGCGTGCCCTTCGGCTATGGCGGGCCGCATGCCGCCTTCTTTGCCTGCCGCACGGCGCATCAGCGCTCGATCCCGGGACGCCTTGTCGGCGTCAGCCAGGACAGCGGCGGGCGCATGGCCTACCGCCTTGCCCTGCAGACCCGCGAGCAGCATATCCGCCGCGAGAAGGCCACCTCGAACATCTGCACCGCACAGGTGCTGCTTGCTGTGATGGCCGGATTCTACGGCTTGTGGCACGGCCCGGAAGGGCTGACCCGGATCGCCGGTCACGCCCATGGCCTGGCCTGTCGCTTTGCCGCGGCGATGCGTGCCGCCGGCCGCACGGTTCGCCATGGCAGTTTCTTCGATACCGTCACCATCGAGGCGGCGGACGATCGCGATGCGCTTGTCGCGGCAGCTTTGGAAGCCGGCATCAACCTGCGTCCGCTGGATGGCGCGATCGCGGCGAGCTTCGACGAGACGACTACTGATGAGGTGCTGGAATCACTGCTGGCTGCGCTTGGCGCCGGCAGCGCCGGAGAGGCGCCCTCAGCCATTCCGTCATCGCTGTCCCGCAAGGGCGGTTTCATGCGCCAGCCGGTGTTCCACCGCTACCGTACCGAGACCGAGATGCTGCGGTACATGCGCAGCCTCGCCGACCGCGACCTGGCGCTCGACCGCTGTATGATCCCGCTGGGATCCTGCACCATGAAGCTGAACGCCACCGCCGAGATGATCCCGGTGACCTGGCCGGAATTCGCGCGGATCCACCCCTATGCCCCGGCCGATCAGGCAAAAGGCTATGCCGAGATGATCACCCGTCTCGAGGAGATGCTCGCCGACTGTACCGGCTATGCTGCCGTATCGCTGCAGCCGAACGCCGGATCACAGGGCGAGTTCGCCGGCCTGATGGCGATTGCCCGCTACCACCAGTCGCGCGGCGAAGGCCACCGCAATGTGTGCCTGATCCCGCAATCGGCGCATGGCACCAATCCGGCATCTGCTGCGATGGCAGGCATGAAGGTCGTGGTCGTGAAATGCGATGATAACGGCAATGTCGATATCGCCGATCTGAAGGAGAAGACCGAGGCCCACCGCGATGCGCTTTCGGCGATCATGGTGACCTATCCCTCGACCCATGGCGTGTTCGAGGAATCGATCGCCGAGCTTTGCGATATCGTTCACGAGGCTGGTGGCCAAGTCTATGTCGACGGGGCCAACCTCAACGCCCTTGTCGGGCATTGCGCGCCGCCGCAGTTCGGTGCCGATGTCAGCCACCTGAATCTTCACAAGACCTTCTGCATCCCGCATGGCGGCGGCGGCCCGGGCGTCGGCCCGATCGGCGTCACCGCGCATCTGGCACCTTTCCTTCCGGGCTCGCCGCTTGATGGAGAGGGCGCGGTCAGCGCCGCGCCTTTCGGTTCCGCAGGCATTCTTCCCATCACCTATGCCTATATCAGGATGATGGGAACGGCCGGCCTGACGGATGCCACTTCGGTGGCGATCCTGTCCGCCAATTACATGGCGGCGCGTTTGAAGGCGCACTATCCGGTGCTCTACACCGGTTCGAAAGGACGGGTGGCGCATGAATGCATCATCGACATTCGCGGCATTCAGGACCGCAGCGGCATTTCCAACGAGGATATCGCCAAGAGGCTGATCGATTTCGGCTTCCACGCGCCGACCATGTCGTTCCCGGTGGCCGGGACATTGATGATCGAGCCGACGGAATCGGAATCGATCGCCGAAATCGACAGGTTCTGCGACGCGATGCTTGCCATTGCCGGCGAGATCGAGCAGGTCGAGAAAGGCGTCTGGCCGGCGGATGACAACCCGCTGGTGAACGCGCCGCACACCGCGGCCGACCTGATGCGGGACGACTGGACGCATCCCTACAGCCGCGAACAGGCAGCCAGCCCCGAGGGCGACAGCCAGGCCAACAAATACTGGCCGCCGGTCAGCCGCGTCGACAACGCCTTTGGCGACCGCAACCTGATCTGCAGCTGCCCCAGCATCGATGAATGGGAGGCCGCCGCCGAATAACGACGGCCTTTCATCGCAAACGTGACAAACGGGGGTGTGCTAATGCGGCACGCCCCCTTTTGTCCGGCGGATATTTACGCCCCGCCAGCTTGGCGATATGATCTGGTTCCCACATACCAAGGCCTTTACTGACATGCGTGATCTTCAAAGCCCCGGCCGTTCGCCGGTTTCCGCTCCGAATGGAATGGCGAGCACTTCCCACCCCCTGTCGACCCAGGCGGCCGTCCGTATCCTTCAGGATGGCGGCAACGCCATGGACGCGGCCCTTGCCGCCTGCGCCGTGCAGGCGGTTGTCGAACCGCAATCGACCGGCATCGGCGGTGACTGCTTCTGTCTCTATTCACCGGGGGGCGGCGACAGCATCACAGCATTCAACGGGTCGGGACGCGCGCCGAAAGCGCTGAATTCCGAATGGATGCTGGAACAGGGCATGACCAGCATCGAACGGCATTCGCCGCATGCGGTAACCGTGCCCGGCGCGGTGGATGCCTGGGTCCAGCTGAACCGTGACCATGGCAGCATGCCGCTCGACCGGATCCTCGCAGCCGCGGTCGGATATGCGCGTGACGGCTACCCCATCACCCAGCGTGTCTCGGCCGATTTCGCCCGCGAGGCGGATATTCTGAACGAGGCAGGACGGGCCGTCTTCGCCCCTGACGGCAAGCCGGTGCCGCTCGGTGCGCGCCATGCCCAGCCTGCCCTTGCCGCCACGCTCGAGCGCATCGGCCGCGAGGGCCGCGCCGGTTTCTATGAAGGTCCTGTCGGCGAAGAGCTGCTGTCTGTGCTGAAGGGTCTTGGCGGACGTCACGAGGAAAGTGATTTTGCCGATGCCGTCGGCGATTATGTCACCCCGATCAGCACCGAATTCCGTGGCAACCGTGTCTGGCAATGTCCGCCGAACGGACAGGGCGTGATTGCCTTGCTGCTTTTGAACATCATGAGCGGCGTCGACACCTATGGCGACACGCCGCTGTCGGCCATGCGGATTCACCATGAGATCGAGGCAGGCCGCCTTGTTTACCGCGATCGCGGCGCCGTGCTGGCCGATCCGGCCTTCTCGGATGTGCCAGTCGAACAGATGCTTGACCCGGCCTATGCCGACAAGCTTCGCGCGCTGATCAGCGACAGCAGCAGCCTTGACCCGATGCCGCCGAGCGAACTGCCGCGCCATCGCAGCACCGTCTATATCAGCGTCGTCGACAAGGACCGCAATGTCTGCAGCCTGATCAACACCCTGTTCGACGGCTTCGGTTCAGGCATCATGGCGCCCGAGAGCGGCGTGATGCTTCACAACCGCGGCCAGGGCTTTGTCGTCGATCCGAATCATCCGAACGGAATCGAGGGTGGCAAGCGGCCACTCCATACCATCATCCCGGCAATGGTGACCCGCGATGGCAAAGCCAGCCTCAGCTATGGCGTAATGGGCGGCGAATATCAGGCCTTTGGCCATATGCAGTTCCTGACCCGCCATTTCGACTATGGCATGGATGTGCAGATGGCACAGGACACGCCGCGCTTCTTCCCCGAGCCGTTCAAGGATTTCGTCGAGGTGGAGGGCCCCATTCCGGAGGCCACCCGCGAGGCGCTTCGCGCGCTTGGTCATGACATCCGCCCGGCATCCAAGCCGATCGGCGGCTCGCAGGCCATTTCCATCAACTGGGAAAACGGGCTTCTGACCGCTGGCTCCGATCCGCGCAAGGATGGCTGCGCGATGGGCTATTGATCACGTCCCGGCAATGGAGTGGCCGGAAGGGGAACGGGAGATGACCGGAACATCTGTTGAAGGGGTGATCGATCTTGCGGCCTGCCCGATCGGCGATGCCGGGTTCGTCGCCAGTTGCCGTGACCAGCTGGACAGCGACGGGGTGGTCACCATCCCGGGCTTCCTGACCGCTGACGCGGTGCGCGACCTTGTCGCCGAGGCGGAAGCCGGACGGAAGGACGCCTTCTTCACCAGCTCGACACATAATGTCTATCTGACACCGCCAAGGCCGGAGCTCGGCGAGGACCATGTCTTCAACCGGCAGATCACCTCCTCGAAGGGCTGCATCACGACCGACCAGGTGCCTGCTGCCTCCGACCTTCACACCATCTATGACTCACCGGAATTCCGCTCGTTTCTGGCGCAGGTGGTCGGCGAGGATGCGCTTCACGAATATGCCGACCCGCTGTCCTCGATCAATGTGCATTATGCAGGCGAGGGTCAGGAGCTTGGCTGGCATTTCGACAATTCCGCCTTTGCCGTGACGCTGCTGTTGCAGGCGCCCGAGGATGGCGGCGCGTTCCAGTATGTCCGCGATCTTCGCGACGCGGACAATGGCGAGATGAATTTCGACGGGGTTGCGGCTGTTCTCGATAGCGATGAATCGCCGGTGACGCTTCCCGTCGCGCCGGGTACGCTAGTGCTGTTCCGCGGCCGCAATTCCATGCACAGGGTCACGCCCACCATCGGTGACCGGACCCGCATTCTGGTCGTGCTTGCCTATAACGCCGCCCCGGGAATCGCCCTGTCGGAAGCGGCGCGCATGACCTTCTACGGCCGGCTCGGCTGAAAGTTTCCCGGCTATGGGACTTCGGGCTAGAGGGCTGCGGCCAGCTCGCCGGCAAAGACACCCATCGCCTCGCCCATCGCAACGCCAAGCGCGTTCACCCCGTCGGCCGGATCCGAACCGGCAAGCGGTGCACGACCCCAATAGCTTCGCGCCAAAATGACATCGCCACCAGTCCCGAATCGGCAACGCGTTGTGCTAGCCTGTCGAGTCGCTGTTCCATGCAAATGGCATAACGTTAATTAAGTAAAAACTCAAACAGTTGCGTGGCATGAAAATGAACTACCCGTGAAACGGGTAATTTCTTATTAAATATCTATTAAATTTCTGGGGCGAACCACTCAGGACCCGCTGATCAGTCGGTCCAGATGGCGGGCAAGATGCACCACCTCGCGGCCGGTGCCATCATCGATCTGGCAGCGGCATGAGGTGCCGTCGGCGACAATGGCAGCGTCATTGGGCGCAGCACGCACCGCCGGAAGAAGCGACGCCTCGGCCATGCGGATGGACACATCATAGGTGTCGCGCCCGTAGCCAAACGCACCGGCCATGCCGCAGCAGGAAGTCTCGATTACCTCCACCTCGGCGCCGGCGATGTCGCGAAGAACAGCCTCGGCGGGTTTCACCAGGTCAAAGGCTTTCTGGTGGCAATGGCCATGCAGCTTCACTGGCCTCCTGGCGGCTGCGGCAGGCACTGGAAGATCCGGCCGGTCAGCCTCGATCAGCTCGGCGAATGTCAGTGTGGCCTCTGCCACAGCTTCGGCCTGCGCTGTGCCAAGCAGCGCCGGCACCTCGTCACGAAGCGCCAAGGTGCAGGACGGCTCCAGCCCAACGATGCGCACGCCACTTCTTGCCAGCGGATAGAGCGCCGTCACCAGCCTTTCGGCCTCGGCGCGCGCCTTGTCGACCATGCCCGCCGAGAGATAGGTCCGGCCGCAGCAATAGGGACGTCCAGCTGCCGGTGTCGGGGCGAACACATCATAGCCGGCGGCACGAAGCACCCGGATTGCGGCGCGCAGATTTTCCGGTTCGAAATAGCGGTTGAAGGTATCAGCGAACAGAACCACCGGGGTTCCGGCTCCGGTCGGGGCCGATCCGATCTCGCCGTTGCGGAAGGCGTTGCTGTGCCATTTCGGCAATGACCGTTTCGTGGTGAACCCGGTCAGACGCGACACAAGCGAGGCCAGCCCCGGCACATAACGCCAGACAGACTGTACGAGGTTGCTGAGGCCGGAGAGGCCGGAGGCCAGCGGCGCATAGGCCGGCAAGTTGCCGATCAGCCTGTCATGAAGCGGGATGCCGTGCTTTGCGGCGCGCGCCGCTGTCACCTCGACCTTCATTCGCGCCATGTCGACGCCGACCGGGCATTCCCGCTTGCAGGCCTTGCAGGACACACACAGCTTCATGGTCTCGGCCATCGCATCGCTTGCCATGGCGTCGGGGCCAAGCTGGCCCGACATCGCAAGACGCAGCGAATTCGCCCGTCCGCGCACCGCGTCGCGCTCGTTGCGGGTGGCCCGGTAGGACGGGCACATCACCCCGCCAGTCAGCTTGCGGCAGGCGCCGTTGTTGTTGCACATCTCGACAGCGCCCTGGAACCCCCCAGCGGCGCCGGGCCATGCCGCCCAGTCGAGAACGCTGTCGAAATCCTCCGCCTCATAACCCGGGGCGAAGCGGAACAACTCGCGGTCATCCATCTTCGGCGCGTCGATGATCTTGCCGGGGTTGAACATGCCCTGCGAGTCGAACATCGCCTTCACCTGGCGGAACAGGTCTGGCAGCACCGGCCCGAACATACGGTCGTTGAATTCCGAGCGGACGATGCCGTCGCCATGCTCGCCCGAATGCGATCCGCCAAAGGACCGCACCAGCTCGAAGGCCTCTTCGGCGATGGCGCGCATGGTTTCGGCCCCGCCTGCCTGCTTCATGTTCAGAACCGGACGGACATGAAGGCAGCCGACCGAGGCATGGGCGTACCAGGTGCCCTTCACTCCGTTGCGATCGAATATGGCGGTCAGCTTGTCGGTATATTCGGCGAGGTCCTTCAGCTCGACCGCGCAATCCTCGAGGAAGGAGACGGGCTTTGCCTCGCTCTTCTCGCTCATCATGATGTTTAGACCGGACTTGCGCCACTCGGCGATGCGGCCCTGCATGCCGGGGTCGATGGCATCGACGACACCGCCGCGCAACGCCGCGCCCTTGTCCCAGCCGAAGCCGAGGTCCCCCATCATCTCGTGAAGCTGGCGCAGCCGGCGCTCGTTCTCCGCCATATCATCTTCGGCGAACTCGACGAGAAGAAGCGCCGCCGGATTGCCGCGCACCGCCTCTTCGACCGTCGGCTGGAAGATCGGGATGGAGCGGGCGAGCTCGATCATCGTGTCATCGACCAGTTCCACCGCCACCGGATCGAGCGTGACGAGATGCTGCGCCGCGTCCATCGCCTTGTAGAAAGTCGGGAAATGGCAGATTCCCATGATCTTCTTCGCCGGCAGCGGCCAGAGCTTGAGCTCGATCGCGGTGCTGTAGGCGAGCGTTCCCTCGGACCCGACAAGAAGATGCGACAGGTTGATGCCGTCGCCAGCCGCCCCGCCGGGGCGCATCGCCATGGCATCCGGAATCAATGCATCCACATTGTAGCCGCCAACGCGGCGAAGCACTTTCGGAAAGCCGTCCAGAATGTCGGCGCCATGGGTCTCGCCCATCGCCAGCAGGCGCGGCTGCAGCTCCTTCAGCAGTCCGGATGGTGATGTCGAGGCGACATCGCCGAACCGCGCCGTCGACCCGTCGGACAGGATGGCGTCGATGGCGGTGACATTGTCGCGCATCATGCCATAGCGGATTGAACGGCCGCCGCAGCTGTTGTTGCCGGCCATGCCGCCGATCGTGGCGCGGCTGGAGGTCGAGACATCGACCGGGAACCAGAGCCCGTGCGGCTTGAGCTGGCGGTTGAGCTCGTCAAGGACGATGCCCGGCTCGACAAGGCAGCGGCGTCCCTCGACATCGAGTTCGAGTAGCCGGTTCAGATGCTTGCTGGCGTCGATGACGACGGCATGGTTGACCGTCTGCCCGCATTGCGATGTGCCGCCGCCGCGCGGCAGCACGGCGATGCCCTGCTCGCGCGCGAAATCAAGCGTCGCCTCGACATCGCCCAGCGTCTCGGGAACCACCACCGCATGCGGCATCATCTGGTAGATGGAGGCGTCCGCGGCATAACGGCCGCGGGTGAACGGATCGTCCATCACCGAGCCCTTGAGACGGGACCGCAGCGGGGCGAATGATGGCGACGGGATACGGATTTCGTTCGGCATTGCGGTTTCCGGGCAGGCAGGCTGGCGGCGACGGGGACAAAATCACGGGCATAGCGTCGCGGCAGGCGCGCCCGTGGTTGTAAGGTGATGACGAAAAATCTAGGTTATTCGCTATCCCATTCCAACGTGAAAGATTATCGCACATGAATTCGAGCACCTATCAGGCCGGCCGGCATTTCCTGCAAATCCCCGGACCGACAAATGTTCCTGACAGAATCCTGCGGGCGATGGATCATCCGACCATCGACCATCGCGGCCCGGCCTTTGCCGAGCTCGGCAGGAAATGCCTCGACGGCATGAAAACGGTTTTCAAGACCGACACGGCGGTGATCATCTATCCGGCGTCGGGCACCGGCGCCTGGGAAGCCGCGCTTGCCAACCTGGTCAACGAGGGCGAGCGCGTGCTGATGGTCGAGACCGGCCATTTCGCCACCCTGTGGAAGAAAATGGCGGACAAGCTCGGGATCGAGACCGAGTTTCTCGAGACGGACTGGCGCCGCGGTGTCGACCCGCAGGCCATCGAGGACCGGCTGCGTGCCGACAGCAGCGGCGACATTCACGCCGTCTGCGTGGTCCATAACGAAACCTCGACCGGATCCACATCGCGGATCGGCGAGGTGCGGCAGGCCATGGACGCTGCCGGTCACGGCGCGCTTCTTCTCGTCGACACGATCTCATCGCTCGCCTCGATCGACTACCGGCATGATGAATGGGGTGTCGATGTCACCGTGTCCGGATCGCAGAAGGGCCTGATGCTGCCGCCGGGCCTGTCGTTCAACGCGCTGTCGCAGCGCGCCATCGACGAGGCGAAAACCGGCGGACTGCGCCGGTCCTACTGGGACTGGGACGAACAGCTTGCCGCGAACAAGGGCGGCGCTTTCCCCTACACGCCGGCGACCAATCTTCTCTATGGTCTCGCCGAAGCCATCGACATGCTGCATGAAGAAGGGCTGGACAATGTCTTTGCCCGCCATGACCGCCATGCCGAGGCGACACGGCGCGCCGTGCAGGCATGGGGCCTCGAGGTGCTGTGCCAGGAACCACGCGACTATTCCAGCTCGCTGACCGCGGTGATGATGCCGGACGGGGTCGATGCCGATGCCTTCCGCACCACCGTGCTGAAGCACTTCGACATGTCGCTTGGCAACGGGCTGTCGCATCTGGCCGGGCGGGTCTTCCGCATCGGCCATCTCGGCGATTTCAACGACCTGATGCTGACCGCCACGCTGAGCGGTGTCGAGATGGGGCTTCGCGTCGCCGATGTGCCGCACCAGTCCGGCGGGGTGAATGCCGCCATGCAGTATCTGGCCGAAAACGCGGCCTGACGGAACACGGGAACAGCCAAGACGAGGATCGGGATCATGAGCA
>Ga0181571_10002752_pt1 | contig 13105 bp, 13 predicted proteins | sample 101ome_17_FD_132440 | JGI IMG/M metagenome (GOLD analysis project Ga0181571, IMG submission 132440) | Coastal salt marsh microbial communities from the Groves Creek Marsh, Skidaway Island, Georgia - 101407AT metaG (megahit assembly) | ecosystem: Environmental > Aquatic > Marine > Intertidal...
AAGGCTATGAGCAGGTGATCATTCTCGCCAATCCGAACAAGCCGGACGAAACCCCGCAGATCGCCCGCCAGATCAAACTGGCGCGCGCTTTGATGGCCGGAGTCGGGGCGGATGACGAGGCGCGCTTCGTGCTGATCGATGATATCGATCCCGACATGGTGGCCACGCGGCTGCGCGGCACCCGCCCGAAAGGCAAGGTCAAGCCGGCCCCGTTCAGCCCGCTTGGCAGCCCGCGCGGCATCACCCGCCTCGCGATGCGTGGCCTTGCCAGCGCGCAGAAGACCGCGCCGGCGGCGATCCCGCTCCCCGAGGGCGCGCCCTATGGCCGGGTCGAGATCGATACCGACAACTGCACCATCTGCCTGTCCTGTGTCGGCGCCTGTCCGGCCGGTGCGCTGCAGGACAATCCCGATGCGCCGCAGCTGCTGTTCCGCGAGGATGCCTGCCTGCAATGCGGCATCTGCGTCGCCACCTGCCCAGAAAAGGTGATCTCGCTGGTCCCGCAGTTCAACCTCGCCGACAGCGCGATGAATGCCGAGCTGGTGATCGAGGATACACCCTTCCACTGCACCGGATGCGGCAAGCCCTTTGGCAGCTCGCGTTCGATCGAGCGGGTGATCGACAAGCTGTCAGGCCACAGCATGTTCAGTGGCGAGCGGCAGATCGACATGCTGAAGATGTGCGAGGATTGCCGGGTAGAGGCGATGTTCGACAAGGATGACAGGCTGATGGATGTCGGCGAACGTCGCAAGCCACGGACAACAGATGACTACATGAACTAGGGTCTCCACCCCGGTTCAGCTGGTCGCCAGCGGCAAATTGGCAAGCAGGTTCTGTGGCTTCATGCGAACGCTGCCAGCCTGATCCATGGCGAGGCCAAGATAGACCGGCCGCCCGGCCATTTCGGAAATGAAACCGTCTTCCGCCTCAAGCTTGAACAGGCACAGGATCGCGCGCAACCGGTCCTCGCCGACATCCGCCCCGCTATAGAGATCGTTGAACAGGTCGTTCGAGACGCTGTCGAGCCCGACATGCCATGACCAGCTTTCATCCTCGATCCCGTGCATCGGCTGGATACGGGTCGTCACGCCGAGGAAATAGCCGATCCAGGCCTCCATCACGCGGCACAGCCCGTCAAGAGCCGGCTGCGTGAAGGCAAGATCGACCGAGGTGTTGAACATGTCGGAACGCGCCCAGTATTCATCCGCCGTCTCGGTGGCGAGAATGTCGATGCTGACCTCGTCAGGGGCCGGCCCTTCCTGGAGCATCCGCGCCATGCCGGCCTGGAGCTGCACCGTCGCATGGTCGGCCACCATGATGCGGCCATCATCCAGTGTCACGGTCTGTTGGCGGAACAGGCATTCCGCTGCCCGGATCTTCAGCGTGTCGGTGTCCCCGTCAAGGATGTTACGAAGGATGATCTGCGTCAGCTGTTCAAGAAACAGCGGCGGAAAGTCGATCCTGACACCGCGAACAACCGCCATATAGGCAGCCTCCAATGTCGGGTATTGCGCCAGAAAGCCGCGAAAGGCCAGCACCGCGCGGTAATTATGGACCACATCACGATCGATGATCGGCTCGAAATCCGCCTCCGTCACCTCGGCGAACGGGTCCTCGCTGAGCCGCGCATGCAGGGCGCGCTCGGCGGCGCAGGATTCCTCCTGCGGCGCGATCTCGTCACGGGCGTAATAGGCCAGCATGAAATCGGCGCTGGGAACAAGCCGTCCCTCGGTATCGCGGTCAAGAAGATGCCAACCCGAGGTCAGCCAGAAATCCTGTGTCATGTCCATTCCCTCGGTTTGCGATGCCGGGCCTTATCCGGTATTGGCGGATTCATCATCCGCAACCATCGTCCAGATTTTCTGCTCGGCGCATGAATCGGCCTTTGACAGGCTGCGGAAACTCTCGGTAATGCCATCATCGCCGAACTGGCGCTGAATTGTCAGCAATGTGCCGGTTTTGTGCTGCCCGCACAGCTCGGCCATGAAGGCGATTTCCTCGCTGGCAGCGGCGCGCGCCACCTCGAGGTCGGGCGCGCCAAGCCGTTCGACAAAGGCGCTTGCCACCTCGTCGGTCAGGCGCGCCACATCATCCGCGCTGGCATTGACAATACTGACCAATGTCGAAAACCCGAACGAGCCGGTTCCCAGAAACCCGTTGCTGAAGGCCTGCTTCACCTTGCCGGTCAGCGCCTCGGGCGCGATATCGGCGAAACAGAAGGTGCCAACAAGCGCCCATTCACCTTCCTCGGCGGCAGCCGGGAAGACATTGAGATCGGAGGGATCAAACCTGATGGTGCGCGCCAGCTTCACAACAAAATGCCCTTCACGACATGTCCTTCACGTTATATCCCTCACCGACGACAGTTCGGCCGGCCCGCACACACTCTCGAACTCGGTCGGGATAAGACCAACCGGGCGGCCGTCGATCCTGATCAGCGCCGCCCCGTCTTCATCCAGCCCGACCCAGTCAGCCATGCTGCCATCGGCAAGCACCATCTCGGCGCCTTCCTGGAGGCGTTGTACCCACAGATCGTGAAGCGGCCGGAACCCGTCATCCTCCCAGCGATTGACCCAGGCCATGAAATGCCGGCACACGGATTCCACCAGCCTCGTGCGCGAAATGAACCCGCCGCCTTCCTCGGCAAGCGAGGTATATTCCAGCCCGCCATCGTCATGCCACACATCTTCCGAGCCGGTCCGCACAGACAAATCCAGGGTCATCCCGGCGACCATCCAGCCAGGGACATCTTCGCGGCCGGCGGCCGGATCGGCAGTCACCCACACCCGTCCGGCGCGACCGCGATTGAGCAATATATAGCCCGGCAGCTGATAGGACACGACAACCTCGGGAGGTGCCAGCGCGCCAATCGCATCACCGGCGCCGATCATCAGCGCATACAGCATCTGGCCGGCCCGACGAAGCGGTACTTCCGGGCCAAGAATGACTGCCATGTCGACGAGTTTCGTTTCCTCGGAATACAGAACAGTGCCAATTTCGGCCGTGGCGACGGCGGCAAGCGCCTTTGCCGCAACATCCTGGCCAACCGGCACCGGCATGGCGGTCAGCAGCGGCGGCAGTTGCGGCGCATCACCATCCTCGGCCGGAAATTCCTCGTAATACAGGCTCATGCCTCTTCCTCCTCGCGCCGCAGATCGGCGACCTCCATAAGGCGCCGTGCGATCTGGCGGTAGGTTTTCGCCTGCACCGAACGCGGATTGGCGACCACCACCGGCGTGCCGGAATCTCCTCCGGTCCGCACCTCCAGCGACAGCGGAATCTCGCCAAGCATCTCGATGCCGCGGCGCGATGCCTCGCCGGTCACCCCGTCATTGCCGAAGATATGATCGGTGCGCCCACAATCAGGACAGGACCAGTAGGCCATGTTCTGGATCATGCCAAGCACCGGCACCTCGGCCTTGTCAAACATGGTGATCGCCTTCACCACGTCAAGAAGCGCGATGTCCTGCGGTGTAGAGACGACGACCGCGCCGGCAAGACTGACCTGCTGCGCCAGCGAAATCTGGATATCGCCGGTTCCCGGCGGCAGGTCGATCACGATGACGTCAAGCGTTCCCCAGGCGACGGAGTCCAGCATCTGTGTCAGCGCCGACTGCACCATCGGCCCGCGCCAGATCATCGCCGTGTCATCGGGAACAAGAAGCCCCATCGACATCAGATGCACACCATAATTTTCCAGCGGGCGCACCATGTCGCCGCCGGCCGCGGCGGGACGGCCGCTGACGCCCAGCATGCGGGGCAGCGACGGCCCGTAGACATCGGCATCCAGCAGCCCGACCCGCAACCCTTCGAGCCGCAGGGCGATCGCCAGATTCACCGCCGTGGTCGATTTGCCGACACCGCCCTTGCCCGATGCCACAGCGACAAAGCGCCTGACCTTGATTTCATGAACCTTCTCGACGGTTTCATCGGGCACCGCATCTGCCGTCGAAGCGGTGCCGGAATGCGCCGTCACGACGACCGTGGCGCTGGTCACGCCGGGGATCGCGCGGGCCGCCTTTTCTGCTGCCTGGCGCACCGGCTCCATGGCCGGGCCGCGATGCGCCGGCACCTCGAGCGCGAAGCTGATATTCGTCTGTTTGACATGCACCGCGCTGACCATGCCGAGATCAACGACGGACCGTCCCTGCGACGGGTCAATCACCTCCCGCAGCGCCGCGATCACGTCATCTTCGGCAATCTCAGCCATTGTCATCCGGGGTCAGGAGGGTCCCCTCGACGCGATGCGTGAAACCAAGGGCGGCAATCGTCACCTCGGCATTCACCGCAACCTCGGCGCCGGCGGCCATCTTGCCATCGGCAACCGCCGCCTTCAGCGCCGCCTCAAGCTCCTGATGCGCTGTCACACCAAGCTGCTTCAGGAATTTGCGCATGGCGATCTCGTCCTCGCTCATCTCGTCACGCCTGTCTGTTCCCATCTTTCTGTCCTCTCTGATACCGGCAAGCCACCCTAGCGGGCCGGTGATGGCAATGTCCTGACAAAATCGAGGATGGCGTCGACATCCTCAAGCGTCAGCACGATTTCATGAACAAAGGCCGGCCGTTCCTTTGACCGGTCGGCACTCACCTCGCTGATCCGCACCAACGCCGGATGTGGCGGCAGCACATAGAATTCCTCGAACCGGCGTTCCCAGTCGGCAAGATATTTCATGCCGATAAAGGACGGGGTCGATTCGATCCCGCCATAGGGATTTATGTCGCCAACGACATGGCAGCGCGTGCAATGCGTCGCCGCCACCTCGCGCCCGCGTTCGACATCGGCGCCGGCCGGCAATGCCGCCGCCGTCATAATCATCACCCAGCATGCCACCGCGCCAACCGTGCGCCAGCCGCGCCGCGCAGCCTGCGCCTTTTGCATGACATCTGTCGTCCCTTGCATTGCCGGGCCTTGCATTGCCGGGCCTCAGACGTTGGGGTCGGCAAGATGACCGCGCAACATGTCGGCATATTGCGCTGTCATATGTTTGATGAACTCTTCCTGGTCGGATATCTCGATGACATTCTTGCCGACATGCGCCGCATAGCGCGCGGCCGCAAACAGCATCACCATCTGCAACTCGGTCGCGTCGATCTTGCGGTTGCGCTGATTGGCGAGCGAAATGAACTGGTCGGCAACCCGCACAAAGGCTTCACCGTCAAGCCGACCGGGAACAGCAGTCTCGGGATCGAACCGTTCCGGTCGCTGATGCCAGTTTGGATAAGTCATGACGGTCTCCCCCGTGCCTGCGCATAGATGCCAAGACAAGAGCAAACCAGCCGGGCAGGCAAATGACAAGGTGTCGCAACCGCGCACCGGCGCCGCGCCACCGGGATGCGTCTCGGGGGCTCATCATGGGGGCGCGTCAATCTGTACCTTTTGCAATAAAATGCGGTGCGCTAGCTTGGGCGCTGCAAACCTTTTGCTGTGCGCAACGATGTGAGTGGACCGATGGTATCATGTGTCTGTTATCACCTCGTTCGGTTTGGACATGACGCGCTGAGGCGTCGCCGCAATCGAACGACCGGCCTTGCCGCCCTTCTGGTGGCCTGTTTTCTTGTCGCCCCGGCGCAGGCTGGCACGTCCCTGATTCTGCAATCGACAACCTCGACCGACAATTCAGGGCTGTATGACTATCTGCTGCCGCATTATGCGGCAATCAGCGGCACCGAGGTGAAGGTTGTCGCGGTGGGAACCGGCCAGGCGCTGGAAAATGCGCGCAATTGCGACGGCGACATTGTTATCGCGCATGCGCGCGAGCTGGAGCTGGATTTCGTATCCGCCGGCTATGGCACAGAACGGCATGATCTGATGTATAATGATTTCGTCATTCTTGGCCCGCAGCAGGACCCGGCCGGCATCGCCACCGCGAAGACGGTTGGCGAGGCCATGCAGGCCATCCGCGCACATGGTGCGAACTTCGCCTCGCGCGGCGACAACAGCGGCACCAACCGCGCCGAGCGCCGGCTGTGGAAAGCCGGCGGCCACATACCGGATGCCGGCGACAGCGGCTGGTACCTTGAGACCGGCATGGGGATGGGCGCGACGCTGAATTTCGCCGTGCAGGCAGAGGCCTATACAATTAGCGACCGCGCCACCTGGCTTGCCTTCGGCAACAAGGCCGGCCATGAAATCCTGTTCGAGGGCGACCCGAACCTGTTCAACCAGTATGGCGTCATCCCGGTGTCACCCGCGCGATGCCCGATGATCAAACATCAGGCCGCGCTGGATTTTCGTGACTGGCTTGTCTCTGCCGACGGGCAGTCCGCCATCGCCGCGTTCCAGAAACATGGCAGCCAGCTTTTCTTTCCGAACGCAGCTGTGGCAGGCTCCGCTCTTGCCAGTCGTCAGGGCACCGTCTCGTCACCACCACCAGGGATGACCGCCAGCGTGAATTGACGCAAACTCCGTCCGGACTTCACGAAGCCGTGACAATTGGCGCAGATGATACCGCCATGTCAAATCCGAAGGGGCGCTCCAATGGCAACGACGCTTTTCACCTCGGCCGCCGGTGTCTTTCGCGGCAATCTGCATGGTCACTCGACACATTCCGACGGACAGAACAGCCCGGCCGATGTCGTCCGTCTGCACCGCGAGGCCGGCTATGATTTCACCTGCCTGTCCGAACATCTATGGACCGACCCGCGCTTCAGCGCGCCAACCATCATCGATGCCACAGCTTTCGACAGTGCGGATTTCATCACCATCATCTCGGCCGAACTTCACTGCCCCGGAAAGGCGCATGACAAGGACGGCCTCTGGCACATCGTCGCCAACGGTCTGCCAGCGGATTTTCCGGTGGCAGACAGCAGCGAGACCGGGCCTGAACTTGTCGCCCGCGCCGTGGCGGCGGGGGCCTATGTCACCATCGCGCATCCCGAATGGTACAGCCTGACCGATGACGAGGCGCGCAGCCTGGCCGCGGCTGGCGCGCATGGGGTGGAAATCTACAACCATTCCTCGGCCATCGAGGCGGGACGTGGCGGCGGCATCGCGACGCTCGACCTGCTGCTGAATGAAGGGGACCGGGTTCATCTGACGGCAACCGATGATTCGCATCATGTTCCCGGAGACGCCTTTGGCGGATGGGTGATGGTGGCGGCGGACAGCCTGACCGCCGGCGACATCATCGCTTCATTGAAAGCCGGCAATTACTATGCTTCGTCAGGTCCCGACTTCATCGACATATCCATCGATGGCGCAAATCTTGATGTCGGCACCTCGCCGGTGGACCGGATCATCCTCGCTGGCGACAGGCACCGCGCCGAATTTGTTGCAGGCGAAGGCCTGACAACGGCGAGTTTTGACCTCGCGTCTCTTGACAGCGCCTTCTTCCGCGTTGTCGCGATCGACGCCAGAGGACAATGTGCCTGGTCAAACCCCTATTGGATGGATGATCTTGGCTGAGGCTCCGCCGCGCGCGGTTGTGACCGCACCGTCAAATCCCCATATCCCCCGCATGGCACGGCAGTATTTCATTCACTTACAATTCCGCACGCTGATCCGCTTTCGCGCCTTCTTGGTGGCTACCCTGCTGGCGATGCCGGCCTTGCTGTCTGCACCCGCCGCGCAGGCCGAGCCGTTGGCCGAGGCTATCGACAGGATTGACGGCAATGTGCTGTTCCTTCGTCATGCGCTGGCACCGGGGTTCGGTGATCCCCCGCAATTCGACATTGACGATTGCGCCACACAGCGCAATCTGAACGATGTCGGGCGCGATCAGGCGCGTGCCATCGGCGCCTATATGACGCGCCATGATATCACTCCGGACATTGTTCTCAGCAGCCAGTGGTGCCGGTGTCAGGATACGGCGCGCGACATGGCGATCGGCCCCTTTTCCACCCATATCGGGCTGAATTCCTTTTTTGACGGGCATGTCGACCGCGACCGGACGCTGGCGGCGCTACGCGAACATATGGCGCAGGTCGGGCCGGACAGGCTGGAACTGATGGTCACGCATCAGGTGGTGATCAGCGCCATCACCGGCATTGCCCCCCAGAGCGGCGGCATGGTTGTCTATAACAGCCGCACCGGCGAGGCCGTGTCGGTGCCTCTGCCCATTGAATAGACGGAAAGCGAATTGACCGCGTCGCCGCGTCTGCTAGCGTGGCGCGATGGTGAGTGACGCGGCGAGGAGGCCGGCGAGATGAATGAACCGGCACCATCGCGTGGCGGCCGGCGAGGACGTCGGGATCGCACGGCCGGGGCCGCACCGGCCCGCAAGACCGATTATCGACGGCTTCGCAACCCCTTCCCGCAGATGAAGCTCTATTCCGATGACCAGATCGCGGCCATCCATGAGGCCGCGCTGACGATGCTCGAGACGCTTGGGATGAAAATCCTGCTTCCCGAGGCGCGTCGCATTTTCGCGGCAGGCGGGGCGCAGGTCGATCAGACAGGCGAGATGGTCCGGATCGGGCGCGAGATGGTGACGGCGGCGCTGGACAGCGCGCCGCGATCGGTGCTGTGCCGCGCCGCACGGCCGGACCGCGATGTGCTGCTGGAGCCCGGCATGCTGGTCTTCCAGCCCGGGGCCGGCGCGCCGCACGCCACCGATCTTGAACGCGGACGCCGCCCGGGAACAGGCTCCGACTTCCGCGAGTTGATCAGGCTGACGCAGCATTTCGACGTGCTGCAGATGGTCCCGCCACTGGTCGAGCCGCAGGATGTGCCGATGAATCTGCGGCATTATTTCACCATGGAAGCGCAGTTGACCCTGTCGGACAAGCTTCCCTTCATCTTCAGCCGCGGCACACCGCAGGTGATGGAAAGCTTCGAAATGCTGCGTGATTTCCGTGGCTGTGATGATACCGGCTTTATGGATGAGAGCCATTGCTACACCATCATCAACACCAACTCACCGCGCCAGATCGACATTCCGATGGCGCAGGGGCTGATCGATTTCGCCCGCCACGGGCAGCTGTCGATCATCACCCCCTTCACGCTGATGGGGGCGATGGCGCCAATCACCGTCGAGGCGGCGATGACGCTGAGCCATGCCGAGGCGCTGGCGGCGATCACGCTGACGCAGCTGGCGCGGCCCGGCGCACCGGTCTGCTATGGCACCTTTACCTCGAATGTCGATATGAAATCGGGGGCGCCGGCCTTTGGCACGCCGGAACATTTCCGCGCCTCGCTTGTCGCCGGCCAGCTGGCGCGGCTTGTCGATCTGCCCTGGCGCTGTGCCAGCGGTTCGGCCGCCAACATCAATGATGCACAGGCGGCGAACGAAACCCAGTTCGCGCTGTGGGGATGCCTGATGGCCGGGGCGACAGTGGTGATCCACGCCGCCGGCTGGCTGGAAGGCGGGCTGACCGTGTCCTATGAAAAGCTGATCACCGACATGGAAGTGCTGCAAATGGTCGCCGAGCTGTGCGCCGACACCGCACCCGACAGCCCGCAGGTCAGTCTCGGCGCCCTTGCCGAGGTGGCGCCGGGCGGTCATTTCTTCGCCGCCGCCCACACGATGGCGCGCTACCAGACCGCATTCTATGAACCGCTGGTCGCCGACTGGGCCAATTTCGGCACCTGGACGGACAGCGGTGCGAAAACGGCAAGCCAGCGCGCCACCGGCATCTGGAAGGACATCATCAACCACGATGCCGAGCTTGGCCTTGACCCGGCACGCATCGGCGCGATGCAGGACTTTATCGCCGCGCGAACAGCGGCCGGCGGAGCCTTGCCGGAAAGCTGAGCGCCGCACCACCGGAAGTTCATGGCGAGGCGAAAGAAACGGGCCGGCGTGGCCGGCCCGTCTGCAGGGAGGAACCATCAAGGTATGATGCAAGGTTGCAACGCCAGCATGGTCGCAAAATGGTCCAAAAAAGGCCATTTCAGGGCAGGATGACCAGCCCCTTGAACAGCCAGTTCACCATCCCATATCCATTCTGTAACGCCGTAACGGGTTACAACACCAAACGTCAACACGCCGCCTTGCCTGATCGGGAGACGGCACCAGACTCGCTTGAAAGAGGAGATGAGAATGACTCTGTTTACCACCCCCATGGCCCGCCAGTTCGTTGGCTTCGACAGCCTGTTCGAGGAACTGAACCGCCTTGCCGACCGCAAGGAGCCGAACTATCCGGCCTACAACATCGCCAAGGATGATGAGGAACATTACCGGATCGAGCTTGCACTCGCCGGTTTTGGCACCGACGACATCAGCATCCAGACCGAAAAGGGCGTGCTGACCATCGAGGCCAGCAAGGGCGAGGATAGCGGCAATTATCTCTATCAGGGGATCGCGCAGCGCGGGTTCTCGAAGATGTTCCGACTTGCCGAATATATGAAGGTCGAGGAAGCGCAGTTCGTCGACGGCATCCTGACCGTCTTCCTGAAGCGCGAAATTCCGGAAGCCGACAAGCCGAAGCAGATCAGCATCAACGCAAATCCGAAGACACTGATCGACGCCGCGTAGGGCCTTTATCAGAACCGAAAACCGGGGGTGGCGGTCGCAGGGCCGCCGCCTTTTTTGTGCCGAGCTGTCCGGCAATTACTGGCCGGTCGCCGGTTGACGGCATGCCTCAGGGCAAAAAAGATCCCCGGTAGCGCAGGCCACCGGGGAACCGAGTTTCAGGAGGGAGAAACATGAAAAACTGCTCATGCACCCTCTGAAACGGCGTGTCGCCGAATTTGTTTAATGCGCGGGATCGGCACCGGTCAAACTTCGTTGCCCGAGCGGCCTGTTCCGTCCTGGAAAAGGGGGCAGACAGTCAGAGCCAGCGCCGCCTGAGACGCGGCATCAGGCGTCCAAGCTGTCGACCACCATCGCCAGATCAACACATTCCGGCACCGGGCTGATGACCCGCCCGTCAGCAAGATGCTGCAGCAGATTGTCGACAACGAGGTTGCCCATGGCGCGCCGGGTCTCGACCGTGGCGCTGCCGATATGCGGCGTGAGAATGACATTCGGCATGCCGAACAACGCCTCTGGCACGTTCGGTTCATCGGCGAACACATCCAGCCCGGCGGCACCAAGCCGCCGGTCCTGAAGCGCCGCCACAAGCGCTGTCTCATCGACCACCGACCCGCGTGAGACATTCACCAGCAACCCTTCCGGGCCAAGCGCGTCAAGCACCCGCCGGTCGACAATGCCGCGCGTATCATCCCCGCCCGGGGTCACGACAAACAGGATCTCGCAGGCGGCGGCCATTTCGGCAAGATCGTCATAATACTGATAGGGGACATCGCGCGGTGCGCGGTTGTGATAGGCAATCTCGGCATGGAAGGGTTCCAGCTTGCGGGCCAGCGCCAGCCCGATCCGGCCAAGACCGAGGATTCCGACGCGCCGGTGATCAGCCGAACGCGACAGTTTCACATGCCCCTCTTCGGGCCAGCGCCCAGCCCGCACATAGGCATCACTTGCAAGAAGATCGCGATAGCTTGCCAGCATCAGCATCAGGGCGGTTGTCGCCACCTCGTCACTCAGCACCCGCGGCGTGTGCGTCACAAGAACCCCGCGCGATACCGACAGACCAACATCGATGGCGTCATAGCCGACACCATAATTGCTGATCAATGCCAGGTTCGGCATCGCCTCCATCCAGTCCTGCGCGACCCCGTAATGGCCATCGGTCAGCACATACCGGATGTTGTTGCCTTCGCGCCCCAGAAAGCCGGCCATGTCGTCGATCCGGTGCGCATCATGAAGGTCCAGACGACCAGCGAGACGGTCACGCATCTCGGTGGTGATATCGCCGATGATAAGAAGGCCAACTGTCATTGCTTTGTTCCTGTTCGGTGATCTTCATGGTCGCGCGGCAATCACGCCATATCGGCATGCGGCCCGGCAGGTTGCCACTACATCGTGGCACCGATCTGCCAGGGCACGAATTCGTAATCGCCAAGCCCCTGCGCCTCGGATTTTGAACGCGCGCCAGACGCCACATCGAGCAGCATCTGATAGATTTCACGCCCCATCTCCTCGAGCGAACGTCCCTCGGTCAGCATCGCGCCGGCATTGATATCCATATCCGCAATCAGCCGCTCATACATTTCGGTGTTGGTCGCAATCTTGATGCAGGGTGAAGGCTTCGAGCCGAAAGCCGATCCGCGGCCGGTGGTGAAAGTCACCAGATTGCAGCCGCTGGCGATTTGGCCTGTTACAGAGGCCGGATCATATCCCGGCGAATCCATGAAGGTGAAGCCGCGCGCCGTCACCGGTTCAGCATATCTATACACCCCGGCCAGTGGCGAGGTGCCCCCCTTTGCCGCCGCACCAAGCGACTTTTCAAGTATCGTCGTCAGCCCGCCCTTCTTGTTGCCGGGGCTGGGATTATTGTCCATCGAACCACGGTTGCGCTCGGTATAGTCCTGCCACCACTCGATGAGGTCGACAAGACGCTGTCCGGTGGACTCATCAACGGCGCGGCGCGTCAACAGATGTTCGGCGCCATAGATTTCCGGCGTTTCGGCAAGCACCCCGGTGCCGCCCTGCGCGACCAGCAGATCGCAGGCATAGCCGAGCGCCGGATTGGCGGTTACACCCGACAGCGCGTCCGACCCGCCGCATTGCAGCGCCACCATCAGCTCCGACGCCGGGCATGGCGCGCGGCTTGCCCTGTTCACCTCGGGCAGCATCTCGCGCACCATCGCGATCCCGGCCTCGACCGTCTTCGCAAGCCCCATCGAATCCTGAATGTTCATCGTCTTGAAAAGCGGCCCCTGCTTCAGGCCATAGGCCTCGAGAAGCCAGTCGATCTGGTTCATCTCGCATCCCAGCCCGACCATCAACACCCCGCCATGATTCGGGTTCCGGGCGTAGCCCCACATCACCCTTTGCAGCGCCTCGAAACCCTCACCTGACCCCGCCATGCCACAGCCGGTGCCATGGACGAACGCCACCACCCCGTCGACGTTGGGGTATTTGGCCATCTCTTCGGGCCCGAAGGCCGAGGCGATCATGCGCGCCGCCGTGGCCGAACAATTCACCGATGTCAGAATGCCGATATAGTTGCGCGTGCCGGCACGGCCATCGGCGCGACGAAAGCCCATGAAGCTGTCCCGTGCCGCCGCCTCGACAGGCACCACCGGACGCAGATCGGTAGCGAATTCATAATTCGCCTTGGTGGCGCGGAATTCGACATTCTGCACATGCACATGCGCGCC
>Ga0181571_10002757_pt1 | contig 13094 bp, 21 predicted proteins | sample 101ome_17_FD_132440 | JGI IMG/M metagenome (GOLD analysis project Ga0181571, IMG submission 132440) | Coastal salt marsh microbial communities from the Groves Creek Marsh, Skidaway Island, Georgia - 101407AT metaG (megahit assembly) | ecosystem: Environmental > Aquatic > Marine > Intertidal...
GGAACGTGAACGTGGCATCACGATCACGTCCGCAGCAGTGACCTGTAGTTGGGATCAGCGCGTTGAGGAGGGAATCTCAAAGCTGTATTCTGGACAGAATCAGCGCATCAATATCATTGATACTCCAGGACACGTTGATTTCACCGCTGAGGTAGAGAGATCTCTTCGTGTCCTTGATGGTGCAATTGTGGTCTTTTGTGGAGTGGCTGGAGTTCAGCCTCAGACCGAAACAGTCTGGCGACAGGCCAACAAATATCAGGTGCCAAGACTCGTCTTTGTGAACAAGATGGATCGTGTTGGTGCAGACTTCAATAACGTGGTTCGTGAGGTCAGCGAGAAGTTGGGAGCGCGCGCAGTGCGTATTTTAATCCCGATTGGTTCAGAAGAATCTCTCCGAGGTCAGATTGACGTTCTTAATCAGAGGGCAGTGCTTTACACCGAAGATGATCTTGTTGGTTCGACCTATCAGATTGCGGTTCTTGATGATGATCAACGTGCTCTTGCCGAAGAAGCATATGCTGAACTCCTCGAAGCGGTCGCCGATGCGGACGAGAAGGTTGGTGAGATGTTTTTGATGGAAGAGCCCATCTCTGTTGCAGATTTAAAGGCGGGGCTTCGCCGGGCGACGATCAAAAATGCTCTCGTTCCCATCGCTGGAGGATCGGCCTTTAAAAATAAAGGCGTCCAGTTCCTTCTTGATGCGGTCGTTGACTATCTTCCGAGCCCTCTTGATGTTCCCGCCGCTGAAGGACTTAATACCAAAGATGAGTCTCAGTCGGTGTCTGTTGAGACTTCCGATAGTGAGAAGTTTTGCGCTCTCGCCTTCAAGCTTTGGAGTGATAAGTACTTTGGTAAGCTCGTTTTCTTTAGGGTCTATTCCGGGACGGTTTCGAAAGGGGATATGATCTATAACCCTCGCACCAATCAGAAAGAGCGCGTTGGTCGTCTCATTCAGGTTCAGGCAGATAAGCACGAAGAAATTGAGACCTGTTTTGCAGGTGATATCGCGGCACTCGTTGGCCCGAAGAATATTCAAACTGGAGACACTCTCTCACACCAGCAAGCTGGAATTCTTCTTGAGCCACCTCTTTTCCCTGAACCTGTGATTTCGATGGCAGTTGAGCCACGGACCAAAGCTGACTCTGATAAGATGAGTGTTGGTCTTGATCGGCTTTCTGACGAAGATCCCACTTTTGTCGTTCGTCAAGATGAGGAGACGGGGCAAACGATCATTGCGGGAATGGGAGAACTCCATTTGGAGGTCATCATTGACCGACTCAAGCGGGAATTTAACGTTCAAGCGAATGTCGGAAAGCCTCAGATCGCTTATCGCGAGACGATTACCACTCCTGCTAAAGGAGATGGGAAGTTCATTCGTGATGCAGCCCTTGGTGGGAAAGCGATGTATGGGCATGTGATTGTTTCCGTCTCACCCAATGAGCGAGGAATGGGTATCGAAATTGATCACTCGGTTTCTGCTAGTGATATTCCTAAGGAGTATCTTCCCGCCATTATCTCTGGAATCGAAGATGCGACCACGAATGGTCAAGTGGCTGGTTTCCCGGTTGTCGATCTGAAGGTCAATGTTTGTGGTGGCTCCTTCCACGAGGTCGACTCCAACGATAACGCTTTCAAAATTGCAGCCATCTTTGCGATGAAAGAAGCCTTTAAGGAGGCTGGGGCAATTCTCCTTGAGCCAGTCATGAATGTTGAGATTGCAACTCCTGATGAGTTCCAGGGAGACATCATGGGGGACTTGAATCGTCGTCGCGGGCAAATCCAAGAAATCGAAACTAAAGGCCCGATTGCAAATGTCTCGGCAATCGTTCCTCTTGCAGAAATGTTCGGCTACTCAACGGACGTTCGCACACTTTCATCCGGTCGCGCCTCCTACACCATGGAGCCAAGCAGCTTTGAGGAAGTTCCTCGCAATATTGTTGATCAACTCATCGCTGAGCGCGGGGGTGGTTATTAAGACAAAACTTTTCACTACACAGACAAATCTTCCATCATGAATCAAAAAATCCGCATTCGCCTTCGCGCCTTCGACCATCGGGCCATTGACCGGTCAACTGTCGAGATCGTTGAAACCGCTAAGCGCACTGGTGCTAAAGTAGCTGGTCCTGTTCCTCTGCCAACTCGGATTGAGAAATTCTCGGTCAACAGCTCCGTGCACGTGAACAAGAAGTCAGCTGATCAGTTTGAGGTTCGCACCCATAAGCGTCTTTTAGACATCGTTGATCCAACGGCCCGCACTGTTGATGAGCTCAAGAAGCTCAATCTCCCAGCTGGTGTCGATATTCAGATTCACATCTAATCATTCATTTAAACCTAAATTTCCAAAACGGAACCAAGACCCATGTCACTCGGTATTCTCGGTAAAAAAGTCGGTATGACTCGTGTTTTTGACGCAGAGGCAGGATGTAGTATTCCTGTCACTGTTGTCGATGTGAACGGCAATGAATTTCTTCAGGTGAAAACCACGGAAACGGATGGATACAGTGCTATCCAAGTTGCTTTCGATGATCAAAAAGAGCGTCGTCTCAACCTTCCTGAGCGCACGCATCAAGCGAAGCAGGGTGCAACTGGCGCCAAGAAGCTTGTTCGTGAGTTTCGTTTTGAAAATGAGGCTGATCTTCCAAGCAAGGAAGATGGTCACCCAGGAGCTGCCCTCTTTGAGGCTGGTCAGTGGGTAGATGTCATTGGCACGACGAAAGGTAAGGGTTTCCAAGGTAACGTGAAGCGCCACAACCACAATGGACAACCTGATGGGCACGGGCACATGATGCACCGTCGGACAGGTGCAATTGGTGCGGGTTCAACTCCAGCTCGTGTTTGGAAAAATCAAAAGATGCCAGGACACGACGGTGTCGTTCGTCGCACGACTCAAAATTTGAAAATCGTTCAAGTTCGCCCTGAAGATGGCGTGATCCTCATTTCTGGTTCCGTTCCCGGTCACAACGGCTCTTACGTTACCGTTCGCCCGGCCATCAAGAAGGCAGCAGCAAAGTAAACCTATTTTCGATTGATAGAAAGAACCTGATCCATGTCAGCATTCACAATCCAAGACGCCGAAAAGGCCAATATTAAACTCGTTACTGACGGTGAAAAAGGAAGTCAGGCTGTTCACGATTTAGTCGTGGCCTACCAGGCAAACCGTCGATCCGGAACCGCACAAGCTAAGACTCGCTCCGAGGTGAGCGGGACTGGTAAAAAGATGTATCGTCAGAAGGGCACGGGTAATGCTCGTCACGGTGACCGAAAGGCTCCCATCTTCGTTGGTGGAGGTGTTGTTTTTGGTCCTCGGAACCGATCATACGCCAAGACCGTCAATAAGAAGACCCGCACCCTGGCTCTTCAGCGCGTCTTAGGAGATAAAATCAACGAGGGAAAGGTCGTGAGCGCTTCTTCTTTCGAAGTCGCCTCAGGTAAGACCAAAGACTTTGTAAGCACCGTTCAGGGTCTTTCGGACTCTAAGCGTGTTCTGATCATTGGAGGTCGTTTCAGTGGAGAAACTTACCTCGCCGGGCGCAATGTTTCCTGGACCCTCTTACAGACCGCAGAAAACGTGAATATTGAAGAGATTCTCTATCACGACACCATCGTCCTCATCGATGATGCCCTTCAAACCCTCGCAAGTCGCACTGCATAACACGACCAAGCCATGAGAGATATTTACCAAGTTATTGATACCGTTCGCATGTCTGAGAAGGCCGCCCTTCTCCAGGAAGACGAGAATACCTACACTTTCAAGGTTGATCGCCGTGCAAACAAAATCGAGATCCGTCAGGCCGTCGAGAGGCTTTTTAAAGTGAAAGTGCAGGACGTTCGCACAAGCAATTGCGCCGGAAAGGCTAAGCGTCGCCGTCGTGCCGACGCTGGACGCACCGCCGCATGGAAGAAAGCTTATGTCCGCCTCAAGGACGGTGAGTCACTCGACCTTCTTTAATCCCTAATTACCTTTTTCCAGATTCACAGGAACCTCAGTCAGAAAGGATCACTCCAATGCCACTGAAAAGTTTTAAACCATTTACTCCAGCCAACCGGTATAAGATGTTGCCGGCTTTCGAGGAAATTACAAAGTCGAAGCCCGAAAAGAGCCTCCTTGAGCCTAAAAAGCGCTCTGGTGGTCGCAACAATCAAGGCCGTATCACTTGCCGTCATATCGGTGGAGGTCACAAGAAGAAATACCGAATCATTGATTTCAAGCGCACTAAGCGCGACGAGGTCGCAACCGTGATCGGAATTGAATATGATCCGAATCGGACCTGCCGTATTGCTCTTTTAGAATATGAAGACGGAACAAAGTCTTATATTCTTGCTCCTTCCGGACTTACCGACGGAGCGAAGGTGCAAGCTGGTGAGAAGGTCGAGCCAAGTGTTGGTAATGCAATGCCACTCCGAAGTGTTCCCCTTGGAACCGCGATCCACAACATTGAGTTAAGACCAGGTTGTGGGGGTAAGGTCGCTAGAGCTGCTGGTCAGCAAGCGATACTTGCGTCGCGCGATGGTGGTTACGCGTTTATCAAGATGCCCTCTGGTGAAGTCCGTAAGTTCCGCGAAGAGTGCTACGCAACGATTGGAACCGTCGGAAATCGTGACCACATGAACGAGGTTTCTGGTAAAGCAGGACGGACTCGTTGGCAGGGAATCCGGCCAACCGTACGTGGAATGTGTATGAACCCAGTCGATCACCCCAACGGTGGTGGTGAGGGTAAGTCCAAGTCTGGTGGTGGTCGTCAGCACCTCAAGTCACCTTGGGGGCACACCAAAGGCCAGAAGACGCGTAAAAAGCACAACCCAACAAGCGCCTTCATTATCGAAGATCGCCGCAAAGCTAAACGCCGGTAATCTCCATTTTTTCTTATCCTAGTAACTGTATCAAATTATGGCACGTTCACTCAAAAAAGGTCCTTATGTGGATCAAAAACTCTTAGCCAAGATCGACGCCGCAGTGGAGTCTGGCAATAAAAAGCCAATTAAGACTTGGAGTCGCCGTTCGATGATCACTCCTGATTTTGTCGGACATAACTTCGCGGTGCACAATGGGAAGACCTTCGTTCCGATTTTCGTGACCGAGAACATGGTCGGCCATAAATTAGGCGAGTTTTCTCCAACCCGCATCTTCAAAGCCCACGGCGGCATCGGTAAGAAGTAATTATTCTCATTCCATTTCCTAGCCATGTCTCTTCAAGCATTCACACTTCCATTCATCGCCGGAGCGTTGCTCTTTGGTGCAGGATGTGTGTGCGCCGATGAGACACCGGTTGAGCGTCTTGAGCGTGAGAATCGTCAGCTGCAATTGCAGCTCAGGAACCTCCGCCAAACTCGCGCGGCTTCACTTCAGAGAGAAGAAGCGAAAACTGCCGCTCTTAAGGAAATCCGGGAATATCTTGCCTTATTTGGAAAAGACCTATTTGACGGGGGAGATCGTAAAGTTCTCCAAGCCGTCTCAGATTACCAAGTTGTCAGTGAGCGGCTCAATGAGCTTGATCACGCGGCGACCAGTCTCTTGCCAGTTCTGAAAAACTATCTTCAGACTGCCGTTGCATCGGATCCTGAAGCACGTCTTTCGGTAGAAAGTCATCTTCGAGAGCTTGAGGCAGCGATTGGTATGAGACGTCGACCGCAGCGCAAAATCGAGCAGGGAACGACCCAAGAAGCTCGTGTTGTAACGGTTGATTCTGAGACTGGAGCGATCGTGGTGAATGCTGGTGAAGATGCTGGTTTCACCGTGGGGATGCTCTTCCGCATCGAGCGATCTGGAAGCTCAATTGGCGACGCCATCGTTGCCGCCACAAGACCCAACGTAAGTGGGCTACTAATGCAAAATTTAAAAGATTCTGATGTGCCGGCACAACCTGGCGACTTCGCAAAAATTATTCTCAACACTGACCCGACAGACTGATGTTAGTTCGTTCGACCACAAAATACGCTCGGATTTCTCCGAAAAAAGCACGTGACGTTGCTCGTGAAATTCAGGGACTTGCTGTTTCTGATGCTCTTGATGCTTTAACTTACACTCCTAAGAAATCCGCTCATTTGATTGGTAAGACGCTCAAAAGCGCCATTGCCAATGCTGAGAACAACCATGACCTCTCGGCAGATGAGTTGATCATCAAAGAGGCGGTGATTGGCGAGGGACCCACTTTGAAGCGCTTTAAGCCGCGTGCTCGTGGATCTGCTGGAGCGATTCGTAAGAGAACAAGCCACATTTTCATTACCTTGACGGACGAATTTGAAGCTCCCGAAGAGAAGAAGCGTTCCGGTAAGCCTAAGAAGCGTGATACCATCAAGTCTCTCTTTGGTGCAGCCAAGCCCGCTGCCAAGGAGGAAGAACCAGCTGCCGAAGAGGAAGCGCCCGCTGTCGAGGAAGAGAAGGAAGCACCAGTTGCTGAAGAGGCCGCTCCGATTGAGGATGCTTCTGAACAAGCACCTGAGGCCAACGAAGAAGAGTCTGCCGAAGAAGCCAAATAAAATCATTTTACCTTTAAAGAATCATGGGACAAAAAGTTAATCCAATCGCATTCCGTCTCGCCGTCAATAAGGACTGGCGTTCAAAGTGGTTTGCCAGCGGCAAGGACTACACCGACAAACTTCATGAAGATCTCAAGATCCGGAAGTATGTCGCAGGCAGACTCCAGTCAGCAGCTCTTTCTAAGGTCGTTATCGAGCGCGCTTGGAACAGTGTCCGTGTCACTCTTCACACCTCCCGACCTGGTCTAGTAATCGGTCGTAAGGGAGCTGAGATCGAGAAAATGACAAATGACATGAGCAAAATTGCCAATGGAGCTCAGGTCAAAATTGACATCGTTGAAATTCGCAAGCCAGAGCTCGATGCACAGTGTGTTTGCGAGCAGGTGTGTATCCAGTTAGAACGTCGGATTGCTTTCCGTCGCGCTATGAAGCGGGCTGTTCAGACAGCAATGGATTTCGGTGCGAATGGTATCCGTATCCGCTGTGCTGGCCGTCTTGGTGGCGCTGATATTGCTCGTGCCGAGTGGTATCGTGAAGGGAAAGTGCCTCTTCAGACTCTTCGTGTCCCTATCGACTATGGGTTCGCTGAGGCGAAAACAGTCTACGGAATCATCGGCGTCAAATGTTGGATCAATAAGAATGAGGACGCCGATAAAGGAGGGCGCCCTCAAGGACATGATCGTCCACGCCGTCGTCGTGATAACCGCGGAGGAGAGAATCGCGGTGGCCGCTCTGAGAATCAAAATAATTCAGCTGATAAGAAAAGCGCTCCAGCTTCATAGTCAGCCCAATCAACGTAACACAAATTTTAGGAGGATAGAATCATGCCTTTGATGCCCAAAAGAACTAAGTTCCGGAAGTCTCACCGGGGGAACCGCGGCGGTAACGCCCAGCGTGGTACCGATGTGAGCTTCGGTGACTTCGGACTCCAAGCCCTCGGTCGTGGATGGATGACCAATCGTCAGATTGAAGCATGCCGTATTGCGATCAACCGTTACCTCAAGCGTAAGGGTAAAACTTGGATTCGTATTTTCCCTCACAAGTCAATTACTCGTCGTCCGCCCGAAACTCGGATGGGTAAAGGTAAGGGCTCAGTCGATGCTTGGGTCGCCGTCATTCGCCCTGGAACGATGCTCTTTGAAGTTGGTGGTGTCCCTGAGTCGCAAGCTCGTGAAGCCATGCGCTTGGCTTCCTACAAGCTTGGTTTTGAAACCCGTTTTGTCGTTCGTTCCCAGCACTGATTTCCTAACGAGGAATCAACAACATCCACTTAATCGAAAGGAATCAAATCATGCCTCAAACTAAGTTCAAAGAAATCGCGGAGCTCTCTGTCGAAGAGCTACAAGTTCGCCTTCGCGATCTGAAGGAAGAAGCCCTGACCCTCCGCCTCCAGCAGGCAACGGGACAACTCGAAAATACGGCTCGTCGTCGCACCGTTCGTCGTGAAATTGCGAAGGTGATGACCGCACTTAACCAGCGTAAGTCCTCGTAAAGGATTCTTCTGGCTAGAAACTCTCAAACACTCTTTCAAACCAAATGTCTGAAAATCAGGAAAGCAATGTAACAAAGGGCGACTTCGTTCCCTCTGATGCTGAAAGCAGCAAGAACTTAAAAGTTCGCGTCGGTATCGTGAAGTCCACCGGCATGGAAAAGACGATCGTTGTTGAATACGTGAGCCGTGTGCCTCACCCCAAGTTCAAGAAAATCATCAAACAATCCAAGAAGTTCTACGCTCACGATGAGAACAGCGAGGCAGCTGTTGGAGACAAAGTTCGCATTGTCGAGACTCGTCCAATTTCGAAGCTCAAGCGTTGGAAACTTGCTGAAATCCTCAGTCACTAAACTGCCGAGCTTCTGTAGCTCGCAACCTTATAATCAATTTTAACGATACTTATTTCGCTATGATCCAAATGGAATCAAAAATTCAGGTCGCTGATAATACTGGCGCCCGTCAGGCCAAGATGATTGGTGTTATTGGCAAGCGGACAAAATCCGCTCGCGTTGGCGACGTCATCACTGCGCACATCCGTGAGTCGATCCCAACGGCATCGATCAAAAAAGGAACGGTAGTGAAAGCGGTAGTCGTTCGCACAGCTTATCCTGTCCGACGTGCTGATGGGTCAGTTCTTCGTTTCGACGAAAATGCGATTGTCATTATCGATAAGGACGGAAATCCGAAGGGGACCCGTATCTTTGGACCAGTTGCTCGCGAGCTTCGTGAGAAAAACTACATGAAGATCGTCTCTCTTGCTCCTGAAGTTCTCTAAACTACGAACCTTGTATACTCAACTGGACCATGAAAGTTAAAACTCACGTTAAGGCAGGTGACGAAGTTGTCGTCATTGCTGGAAACCATAAAGGCAAACAAGGGACCGTGACTTCTGTCAATGCTGCCAAGCAGCAAGTGATTGTCGAAGGTGTCCGCACCATTAAGAAGGCGATTCGACGCTCTGAAGCCAACCCAGACGGTGGCATTGAAGAGCAAGATGGCCCAATTCACATTTCAAACGTAAAAAAAGTCTAGGCTGTAGGCCCTGACTATGTCAGGACCCAGTCGCCCGCTCCAACCACTCGAATCAATCGGATAGGGGAGCACCCCGTGCGCTTAAGCAGACTAACCAAGCTGACCCGCCAATTATCAAATGAAACCAACACTACAGCGCCTCTATGAGGAGAAGCTTGTCAAAGCTCTCCAAGATGAGTTAGGCCTCAAAAACGTCAACGAGGTTCCCCGCCTCGAAAAGATTTCCATCAACTCTCACGTCGGTCATTACGCGAATGAGCGCAAGGCTGCTGTTGAGGACGCCGTGGAAGATATGTCCAAGATTACTGGTCAAAAGCCATCCGTGGTTTATGCCCGTAAGTCCGTGGCGAACTTCAAGGTTCGTGAAGGCGAAGCCGTTGGAGCTCGTGTGACCTTACGTGGGAATCACATGTGGGAATTCCTGGAGCGCTTTATCGCTGTCACCTGTCCAAACATTCGTGACTTCCGGGGCCTTCCATTCAAGTCCTTCGATGGGCGGGGTAACTATGCCGTTGGCTTTTCTGATCAATCAATTTTCCCTGAAATTGAGCTCGATCAAATCAAGCGTCAGATTGGTTTTGATATTATTTTTGTGACGTCCGCTCAGGAAGATGCTCATGCCAAAGCCATGTTGAAGGCTCTTGGAATGCCCTTCCGAGATAATGTTAAGGAGGAAACTGCTGCCTAACCCCAAGATACTTTCATATTATGGCAACTCTTACAGACCCTATCGCAGACTTTTTGATTCGTCTCAAAAATGCTTCTCGCGCTGGTAATGAATCATTCCGAGCTCCTCATTCCAAGTTGAAGGTGGAGATTGCTCGAATCCTCAAGGAGGAAGGATATATCTGGAACTACGAAGTTGATACCTCTGGTCAGTTCCCAGAAATCGTCGTGAAGACGAAATTCATCGATGGTGTCCCTGCATTGACTGATCTTAAGCGGATCTCAAAGTGTGGTCGCCGCAAATACACTGGCTCACAGGAGATCCCTCGCGTTCTTAATGGGATGGGAATTTCAATCCTTTCAACCTCGAAGGGAGTGATGACAGGACATCAGGCTCGCAAAGAGAAAGTGGGAGGCGAAGTGATCGCCTTCGTTTGGTAAACCCTAACTCATTACCCAGAAATATGTCACGAGTAGGAATCAAACCAGTTGCTGTCGCCGATAAGGTTACAGTAAGTGTGAATGGCCAAAGCGTTCAGGTTGAAGGCCCCAAAGGTAAGCTTTCTCTAGAACTTCCTGAGGGACTTTCTCTCAAGCAGGAAGAAAATGAATTGATCGTTGAGCGTGCGAATGAACATCGCCACGTCCGAGCTCTCCATGGAACTTTCCGTAGTCTCGTCAATAACTTGGTTGTTGGCGTCAGTGAGGGTTTTGTGAAGGAGCTTGAAATCCAAGGTGTCGGTCTCCGTGCTGCCGTCAAGGGGAGCGATCTCGATCTTAGCCTTGGTAAGTCACATCCGATCATTCATCCAATTCCCGAAGGTCTTACGGTCACGGTGAACGATAACACCAAGATCAAAGTTGAGGGAATCGATAAGCAACAAGTGGGGCAGTTTGCCGCTGAAGTGCGTGCTTACTATCCACCTGAGCCCTACAAGGGTAAGGGGGTCCGCTATGTTGGTGAATACGTCCGCCGCAAAGCCGGTAAGTCTGTTAAGTAAACCCTGACGAAACACTAGAACTCCAATTTAAAATGAGCACTCTTAATCGAAAGGAACTTCGTCGTAAGGTTCACCGCCGTATTCGTAAAAAAGTATCAGGAACCGCTGATTGTCCGCGCCTCGCTGTGCATTTCTCAAACAAGAACGTGTATGCCCAGGTGATTGATGATATTGCAGGAAAGACAATTTGCGCCGCTTCAACTCTTGATTCTTCAATCGAGGCAACGGGAGCTAGCATTGCGACTGCTGAAGCTGTCGGAAAACTCATCGCACAGCGCGCAACCGAAGCCAAGGTCGAGGCGATTGTCTTCGATCGTGGTGGTCACATCTACACTGGTAAAGTCAAGGCTCTCGCCGACGCCGCCCGCGAAGGTGGTCTTAAATTCTAATCTCTGCTCCAAATAAAAATGGCAAATAACGAAGATTCCAAGCCAGCAGCCGAAAAGCCTGCTGACGAAGCAAACAAGCCTGCCGAGGCTCAAAATAACCGCGGCGGTGGCGGAGGTAACAACCGTGGCGGAGGTAATAACCGTGGCGGATTTGGTGGACGTCAGCGCGAAGCTGCTCCAACAGATAGCGAAGGAAATGAACTGACCGAAAAGGTCGTGTTTATCAACCGATGCTCGAAGGTCGTCAAAGGTGGTCGCCGCTTTAGTTTTTCTGCTCTCGTCGTTTCGGGCAACGAGAAAGGTTCAGTTGGCGTCGGTTTTGGTAAGGCCAATGAGGTTGCTGAATGCATCAAGAAGGCATCTGGCGTCGCAACGAAGAGCCTTGTAAAGGTCAAGCTTAACGGATCGACTATTCCCCACGAAGTGTATGCTGAGTACGGCGGTGGTAAGGTTCTTTTGAAGCCTGCCTCTCCGGGAACGGGTGTCATTGCTGGCGGTGGAGTGCGTGCCGTTTGTGAAGCCGTTGGTATTCACGACGTGCTTGCAAAGTCGATTGGCTCGAACAATCACGCTAATGTTGTGAAGGCAACGATCAAAGCCCTTACGAAGCTTCGCACTCAGGACGATATTAACGCCCTTCGCGGAAAGAAAAAAGAGAAGGCCATCTAAGCTGGCCGTCTTGTTTTGAACGAATATTCTAAGTTAAAAAGAAATGAATCTCCACGACCTCAAACCTAATCCTGGTGCCAAGCATCGTAAGAAGCGTCTTGGTTGCGGCGAGAGCTCCGGGCTCGGTAAAACTTCTGGTAAAGGCCACAAAGGGCAGAAAGCTCGCTCCGGCGGTGGCGTTCGTCCAGGTTTTGAAGGAGGACAGATGCCACTTGCTCGTCGTCTCCCCAAGCGCGGTTTCAGCAACTACCAGTTCCGTGATACCATCGCTACGGTCAATGTCTGCCAGCTCGATTATTACTTCGAAGATGGTGCCGAAGTCAACGAAGCGAGTCTTCGCGAAGTTGGCCTAGTCAAAGGACAGATCGATCAGATTAAGATCCTTGGACAGGGTGATCTCACCAAAGCACTGAAGGTCTCGGTAAATCAAGCGAGCACTTCTGCAAAAGAGAAGATCGAGAAAGCCGGCGGTTCGATCGAATTATAATCGCCGGTTTTTCACCACTCAGTGAAGGTCACTTTTCACGCAAAAAACACGTTGAGCCTGTTTTCACGGGCTACAGCGTTTTTTGCGTTATTGGGTTTCCTTATCATGACTTCTTGCGGCGAGGAAAAACCGACTCGTTTGTCTGTGCTGCAAAGTCAAGCGGAGGCTCTCTCGAGCATCGCTGAGATTCTGAATTCGGTCGCCGAGGGTGCCGATCCTTCCCAGACGAGTGTTCGTTTGAAATCAGTGGCAGAAACTCTCAAAGAATTGCGCCGTGACATGGCTTCTTTGGGTAAGCCCAAGGCGCAAGAAGTTGACCTCATTATTAATCATAAAGCATATCAAGAAGCGACCGCTGCGTTACAGGAGGCTCTCGAAAGGCTCCAAAGGTCAGGTAAGAGCTCTCCAGAGGTGATCACTGCCTTGAATGCGATCCACGACTCGGCACCCATGCCAGGAGAGGGATCACTCCCCTAAAAATTTTATCTAGTAAACTCAATCACCATGATTTCCGCATTTACCAATACTTGGAAGATTCCTGAGCTACGGGATCGTATTCTTTTCACCATGGCCATGATCGTGATTGTGCGCCTTGGAGTTCATTTGCCCCTTCCCGGTGTGAACATGGACGTGATTGCTGAGCACCTCAAAAATCTAGCCAAAGACAACGAGGATGGAGCTGGCGGGGGTGTGGGTGCGATTCTCAACGTCTTTTCTGGTGGTGGTCTCACGAGCATGGGTTTGTTTGCCCTTGGAATCATGCCTTACATTTCTGCTTCCATCATGATGCAGCTTCTCAGTGCGGTGGTTCCTAAGCTTGCTCGCCTTAAGAAAGAAGACGGAGGTCAGCAAAAAATCAACCAATGGACTCGTTTTGTGAC
>Ga0181571_10002762_pt1 | contig 13085 bp, 10 predicted proteins | sample 101ome_17_FD_132440 | JGI IMG/M metagenome (GOLD analysis project Ga0181571, IMG submission 132440) | Coastal salt marsh microbial communities from the Groves Creek Marsh, Skidaway Island, Georgia - 101407AT metaG (megahit assembly) | ecosystem: Environmental > Aquatic > Marine > Intertidal...
GTCACCTCTTCTTGCGTGTTCACCAAATCCATGGAGGACACGAAATCAAAATGAATCGGGTCGAGGTTGTTGGTGATGGGGTGCCCGGTTCCGAGAGGCATGGCCAACGGGGCAAAGTACCAATTGAACAAGCGCATGTTGCGTTGGTTGCCCATCGGTCCCGCGTCAAGCATGATGGGCGCGCATTGCGGGTCGATGATCAAATCTCGGTTGAGGCGAACCCCGTAATCGAAAAGCTGGTCGTAGAGCCCCAACGGGTTTTCGACTCCGTACGTCTCGTTGGCGTTGCGTATGCTGTCCAGGTCGGTGAGCACCGGGTCGACCATCCACAGGATTCGCCCCCCGTTCATCAGAAATTGGTCGAGGATGACCTTGTCCTTTTCGGGGAAGGCGCTGTCGGGCTTGGCCACAATCAGCAAGTCGTAACGGTTCGCACGGAACCGCATGCCGTCGAGCTTCTCAGACAACACGTTCAAGCGGCCGTCCAACTCTACGCGGGCCACGAGGTGGTCCTCCTCCAGGGTCGTGACCAAATCGGCCATGGCCAAATCCTCGAGCTCTCCGTGGCCTTCCAGAATGGCAATGGCTTTCGGCTCGAATGCCGTGCTTTGGCGGATTCCAGAGGCCAGGTTGAATTCCAACGTGTTGATGGAACCTTGAATCATGGCTTGGTCCGCCTGAGGGATGTCGCTGCCGAAGAACTGAACAGGCAATTCTTCCCCCCGGTAGCTGATCATGGCACCAGGCCAAACCGTTTGGAACGCCTGACGGCCGTTGTCCTCGAACGCGATGCGGGTGAACTCCAAGCCGCGTTCGAAGAGGGCTTGCTCGTTTTGGCCTACGGTTTGCGGGTCGTCCACGGCGTACACGTCCACAAACTGGAACGTCAGCTGGCCCTCGCTTGCTTGCGCCATCCGCTGCAACATCGACTCCACTTCGCCTTCAAGCCGCTTCCATTCCTGGGGAAGCTCTCCAGTCAAGTAACACGTCACCAACACGTCGTCTTGGAGCCCCTCAAGAAGTTCCAACGTGCCTTGGGCAAGCGTGTGGCGCTTTTCAGCCGTCAAGTCCACTGCACCGTGAACGAGTTGTCCCAACACGACCAGAACCGCCACCACGGCTGTGGACAACGCCAACGACGTACCCTCTCGCAAGACCCGCCCCCTTCGGAGGGCAAGAACGAAACGGGCGAGAAGCATCGACACAGCCATCCACGCCACGAAGTACACCACGTCCCGCGAATCCAATCGTCCGTGGCTCATCGCCTCGAAATGAGACTCCATTCCCAGCTGAACGAAGGCGTTTTCCCACGCTCCAAGCCAGGCAAAGTCGGCGACGGCGCCAAAGCCGAAGTAGAGCACGATGGATGCAAGCATTCCCGACAAGAAGGCCACAAGGGGTTGAACGGTGCATATCGACGCCACCACACCAATGCCGGTGAGGGCTCCTGAAAACACCGCCAGCCCCAAATACGAGCCCCAAACGGCGCCGAGATCCACGTTCCACGCGGGGCGTCCCAACATCCCCACCACCAGCACGAACGACAACGTGGGCAGCAAGGCCGCCAAAGAGACCGCCCAAGCCCCCAAAAATTTGGAGAACACCACTTGCCCCTCGGTCAGCGGGCGCGTCAACAAAAGTTCCAACGTCCCCGACCGATGTTCTTCGGCAAACGACCGCATGGTGATGGCCGGAATCAGGAACATGAGCACCCACGGAGCCATCGCAAAGAAGGGGTCCAGCGACGCCATGCCGCTGTCGAGCACGTTCCAGCCGCCGGGAAACAGCCACAAGAACATGCTGGTGAACAGCAAGAAGACCGCCACCACGGTGTACCCGAGCAGCGAACTGAAGAAGGATTGGATTTCTTTGAGGACGAGGGCTCTCATGAATCGGAGGCCAAAGATAGCCCCTAGCCTCGCTCCGCCACCTCGTACGACCACACCTCGGCCGGGGCGCTGAACAAGGCCTTCGTTGAAGGCCAAACCACGCCAAAAAGTTCCGACCTGCGGTACGCGTTGAGCGCGTCCTCACTTTCCCATCGGCTCAGGGTCGCTCTAATCGACAGGTCGGCGGGGTCGGTCAACAATTCCACACCCCGACATCCGGGCTGGCTTTCGATGTCAGCGTGATGCCGATGGAACAGCGCGTCAAACGCGGTGAGGTCGTGCGGATTCAGTGAAAGCCGTACGACGCGAACAATCACAATTCCAGGGCTGAAGATTCAAACTCAATGCGCACGGGGTCGCCAAACTTGAGGCCGAGCAAATCCGTTGCGCCCCCGTACCCCGTACCCGAACCGCCCATGCAAATGGCGATTTCCAAAAGCCCCATGGAATTGAACACAGCCACAGGTTCGCCCGGCGTGCCTTCGAGGTACGTAGTGCAGATGCGGCGAATGTCACTTCGCGCCCGCCGCATGCTGACGAAAAACGCCCGACCTCGGCTGGCCTCCTTGAAAAGCGCACGGTCGATGTCCGTGATGCAGTTGCCGCGTTCGTCGACGTGCCGCACGTGTCCCACAAGGGCGGTGCCTTCAATCACGGGACGGACGTTCTCGGCTTGGGTCACCAGCGCCGCGGGGCGACCCAGCATCTCTGGAATCCCGCCTTTGGCAAGGTGGGTTGCGGCCGGCACAAAAAGGGAGCGTTCCGGGAAAGTGGGCAGGTCTTCGTCGGTTTGGACTCCGCTCATGTCAAAGACCGCTTCCGGCTGCTTCGCCCCCATCAATTGAAACACGCCGGTGTCCGCACCGATGAAATACTGGTCGAACATCTTCACGATTCGGTGCGGGTGATCGGGCGATTCCACCGCGTTGACTGCGATGAGGTGAACCGTGCCCTTGGGGAAACTCGACAACGCCGCACGCAGCACAAACGCGGCGTGAACCGGATCGAATTTCCGGATGCTGTGGGTCAGGTCGACGACCTGAGCCTCGGGCATTCGCTTCAGAATGCTGCCCTTGAGCAAGCCGACGTACATGCTGTCGGCCCCAAAATCGCTGATGAGGGTGATGGGAGTCACGAACGCAAAGGTGAGAAAGCTACTTTTGTCCTCCACATGCACGAAACCATTCTTTCGCTCGAAGGCCTCGACCTCATGGCGTTCCTTGGACAGGGCAACGCCAACCTGCGTGCCTTGCAGGCCCGTTTCCCCAAATTGCGCATTGTCGCAAGAGGCACAGAACTCAAGGCCATGGGCGACCGCGAAGACCTCGGACGGTTTGAGGAGGTAATGCGGATGGTCATTTGGCATGTTGACCGCTACAACAGCATTGGCGAGGACGACATTGAGCGTCTGGCCAAATCTGAAGAAGCCTCCCTCCTTCAGCAATCCTCGCACGACGACGTCATTGTGTACGGACCGGGCGGATTGAAAGTCACTGCGCGAACGCCCAACCAACGCCGCCTGGTGGAAGCCATTCGGGACAACGACATGGTGTTTGCGGTCGGACCAGCCGGTTCCGGAAAGACCTACACCGCGGTGGCCATGGCGGTGGCCGCTCTCAAAGACCGCCGCGTCCGGAAAATCATCCTCACGCGCCCCGCGGTGGAGGCCGGCGAAAACCTCGGTTTCTTGCCTGGCGACTTGAAAGAGAAGCTCGATCCGTACCTCCAACCGCTGTACGACGCGCTGACCGACATGCTTCCGTACGAGCGCGTGGCGGACCACATGGAAAAGGGCGTGATCGAGGTAGCTCCGCTCGCGTTCATGCGCGGCCGAACACTGGACAAAGCGTTTGTCATCCTCGACGAAGCCCAAAACGCAACCTCCGCCCAAATGCGTATGTTCCTGACCCGCATGGGCCGCGATGCCAAATTTGTCATCACAGGCGACGGCTCGCAGGTTGACCTGCCTCGCAACCAGCGGTCTGGCCTGCTCGACGCCTTGCGTCTACTCGAGGACGTGGAAGGCATCGGCACGGTTCGCCTGACGGGCATGGACATCATTCGTCACCGACTTGTCAGCTCCATCGTGGACCGCTTTGACGCTGACGACGCTCGACGCTCCGAAGAAGCCGAGGCCCGACGCGAAGCGAAGCGAGCCGAACGTGCTGCGCGTTCCGAAGAATCAAAAACGCCCCCCTCTTCACTTTCATAATTGCTTGAATGAAATCCATACGAAACACTGATTTTCAGTTTTCTGGACAGACCAACGCGTACTTTGGAAAGGTGCGTGACATGTACACCATTGGCGACGATTTGATGGTGGCCGTGGTGTCCGACCGCATCAGCGCCTTTGACGTGGTCATGCCTCGAGGCATCCCGTTCAAGGGGCAAGTGCTGAACGGGGTGGCGAGCCACTTTCTCGACGCAGTGACAGACATCGTCCCCACGTGGAAATTGGCGACTCCGGATCCCAACGTAACGGTAGGCCACAAGTGCGAACCAATTCGATTGGAAATGGTCATCCGTGGGTACTTGACCGGCCACGCTTGGCGACAGTACAAAGCCGGACACCGGGAACTTTGCGGAGCGCCCATGCCGGACGGCATGAAGGAACACGACCGGTTTCCCGAGCCAATCATCACCCCGGCCACAAAGGCCGAGGAAGGCCACGACGAAGACATTGCCCCCGCCGAAATTCTGGCTCGAGGGATTGTCACTCCTGAGCTTTGGGCCGAACTGGAGCGCGTCACCCGTGCCTTGTTCCAACGCGGAACGGAACTTGCGGCGAAGCAAGGTTTGATCTTGGTGGACACGAAGTACGAGTTTGGCCTGCGCAACGGTGTCCTGACGCTGATCGACGAGATTCACACCCCCGACAGCTCCCGTTATTTTTACGCCGAGGGCTACGAGCGCCGGCAAGCCGCCGGAGAGCCTCAAAAGCAACTGAGCAAGGAATTCGTTCGCGAGTGGCTCATGGCCCACGATTTCATGGGCAAGGAAGGCCAAACGCCCCCCCACATGGACGACGACTTCCTCGACACCGTGACTCAGCGCTATGTGGAGTTGTACGAGAAGGTCACCGGCATGGACTTCCAAGGCGACGACCACCCCGATCCCCTCGGCCGAGTTCATGAAGCGGTGGAAGCCTGGCTTTCTGAAAACGCCTGACCGTGGCCGCAAAACTTCGACGTGAGCCCTGGCACGAAGACGCCCGTGCCGCAGTGCAGGTGCTGCGTTCCGGCGGGATTGTGCTTCACGCCACGGACACGGTTTGGGGCCTTGCTTGCGACGCCACCAACGACGAGGCGGTGAAGCGAATGAATGCCCTGAAATCGAGGCACCCCGCGCACCCCGTGCTGGTTCTTGTTGCCGACGAGGGGCATGTGGAAGAACTTGTCTCTGAGGTGCCAGAGGCGGCTTGGGACTTGATGGAACACTCTGACCGCCCCGTGACCGTCATTTACCCGGAAGGCAAGGGAGTTTCTCCCCTGCTGCTTGGAGGCGACGGGAGTTTGGCCGTGCGTTGCATTCGCGATCCCTATTCGGCCTACGTCATTCGCGGCCTCGGTCGCCCGGTTGCCTCCACAAGCGCCAACGTCACGGGCGGCCCAACCCCGAAGAGTTTCCGCGATGTCCCGAAGTCTTTGCGAACTGGAGCTGACCACGTGAGTGCGCACCGAAGGGCCGAGAGCGACGGACCTGGCATCCCCTCCATGATTGTGGCGTTCGACGAAAACGGAAGGTTTCGCTTTGTGCGGAAATGACCCGCATCCTCGTTCCGTGGGGTGACGGGCGTACCTTTGCAACGCTGTTTCATGAACCTCGCTTCCCACCTCACTCACCCTGTGTTCAAGCGCGTCGGCGAATTGGCCGACGAGCGAGGACAACGTGCCTTCGTGATTGGCGGGTTTGTGCGGGACCTGCTGCTCGACCGACCTTGCAAAGATTTTGACATCGTCACCGAAGGAAGCGGGATTGAATTGGCGCGAGCCACCGCCTCTCGCATGGGAATCAAACAGGTGCACGTGTTCAAGAACTTCGGCACAGCCATGTTCCGAGCGCGCGACTACGAGATTGAATTCGTCGGCGCTCGAAAGGAAAGCTACACGCGGGGAAGTCGGAAGCCTGTCGTCGAAGATGGCACCTTGGAAGACGACCAAAACCGCAGGGACTTCACCATCAATGCCATGGCCATCAGCTTGAACGCTGCCACGTTTGGCAAGTTGGTGGATCCCTTTGGCGGACTGGACGACTTGGACCGCAAGTGGGTCCGCACCCCGCTCGACCCGGACATCACCTACAGCGACGACCCGTTGCGCATGATGCGTGCGGTCCGCTTCGCTTCTCAACTTGGGTTTCGCATCGAAGAGGGAAGCCTGGAGGCCATTCGCAGAAATTCGAAGCGCCTTGACATCATTTCGGCGGAGCGCATTCACACCGAATTGAACAAAATCATCCTGTCGCCACGGCCTTCACGCGGCTTCAAACTCCTGTTCAAAACGCGCCTCCTGCACCAGTTCTTTCCTGAGATGGTCGCGCTGCATGGTGTTGAATGGCGCAAAGGGGTCGGACACAAGGACAATTTCTACCACACCCTTGAGGTGCTTGACAACGTCGCCCAGCACAGCGATTCGTTGTGGCTGCGCTGGGCTGCCATCTTGCATGACATTGCCAAACCGCCGACCAAACGTTTTGACCCCAAAGCCGGTTGGACCTTTCACGGCCACGAAGACCGAGGCGCACGGATGGTCCCCAAAATTTTCGCGCGGTTGAAATTGCCTATGGACGCCAAGATGAAGTACGTCCAAAAGCTCGTTCTGCTTCACCTTCGCCCGATTGCGCTGACCAAAGACGTGGTTACCGACAGCGCGATTCGGCGTCTTCTGTTCGAGGCAGGAGACGACGTCGACGACCTGATGATCTTGTGCCGTGCTGACATCACCTCCAAGAACGAAGCCAAGGTGGAGCGTTACCTGCGGAATTACGACGTGGTGGTGACGAAGCTCAAAGAAGTCGAGGAGAAAGACCACATCCGGAATTTCCAACCGCCCGTGTCGGGGGAAGAAATCATGGAAACGTTTGGCATCCCTCCCTCCAAGCCCGTTGGAGACATCAAGAACGCCATCAAGGAGGCGATCCTTGAAGGCGACATTCGCAACGACGTGGTCGAAGCACGTGCGCTGATGTTGAAGCTTGGGCTTGAAATGGGCCTCAGCCTTTCCAGCCGTCCTTGAGGGTCACGGCTCGGTTGAACACCAACCGACCTTCCTCGGCCAGTTTGCTGTCCACGGTGAAATAGCCTAGGCGCGTGAACTGCCAGGGCTTCCCCGCTTCCGCATTCTTCAACACGGGTTCGATTTTGCATCCAGAAAGCACCTCCAGCGAATCTGGGTTCAGGAATTCCATGAAGTCACGGTCTTTGTGACCGTCCGGGTTTTCGTTCGAGAAAAGCCGGTCGTACAGCCGGACCTCAGCATCCGCTGCGTGACTGCATTCCACCCAATGCAGCGTGCCTTTGGCTTTGATTCCGCTGGAGTCAGATCCGCTCTTGCTGTTGGGGTGGTATTCGACGTGAACTTCTGTGACGTTGCCCACCTCGTCGACCACGTGGTCCACGTACGTGACAATGTACGCCGACTTGAGACGGACTGAGCGGCCCGGCGCCAACCGGAACCACTTCTTGTTGACTCCTTCCACCTTGAAGTCGTCGGCCTCGAAGTAAAGCTCACGGCCAAACGGAACTTCGCGCGTCCCAGCCGATGCGTCTTCAGGGTTGTTGTCCGTGGGCAACCATTCCACCTCGCCCTCAGGGTAATTCGTAACCACCATCTTGATCGGACGCAACACCGCCAAGGCGCGTGTGGCCGTGGCATTCAAATGGTCGCGGAGTGAGAATTCCAGCAGCCCGACGTCGATGACGTTGTTTCGTTTGGCCACTCCCACCCGGTCGCAGAATTCCCGGATGCTCTCCGGAGAATACCCTCGACGACGCAACCCACTGAGCGTGGGCATGCGCGGGTCGTCCCATCCATCCACCACCCCCTCTTCCACAAGACGCAACAACTTGCGCTTGGACATGACGGTGTAGTTCAGATTGAGACGGGCGAATTCGCGCTGTTTGGAAGGGAAAATGCCAAGGTTTTCGATGTACCAGTCGTAAAGCGGGCGGTGGTTTTCAAATTCCAGGGAACACAAACTGTGCGTGATTCCCTCCAAGCTGTCCGACTGACCGTGCGCAAAATCGTACATCGGGTAGATGCACCACGCGTCCCCTGTTCGGTGGTGATGTGCGAATTTGATTCGGTACATGAACGGGTCGCGCATGTGCATGTTGGGATGCGACATGTCAATCTTCGCACGGAGCACCATGCTCCCTTCGGCGTGTTTGCCTTCCCGCATTTCTGCGAAGAGCCGGAGGTTTTCCTCGACCGGACGATCGCGAAACGGACTTGCCGAGCCCGGTGAAGTTGGCGTGCCCTTTTGGGCTGCGATGTCCTCCGCCGTTTGCTCGTCAACGTACGCTTTGCCCTCTTCGATGAGTTTGACCGCATATCCGTAGAGCGTTTCGAAATAGTCGCTGGTGTAGAACTCGCCGCCGTTCCATTCAAACCCCAACCAAGAAATGTCCTCTCGGATGGCGTCCACGTATTCGGTGTCCTCCTTCACGGGGTTGGTGTCGTCAAACCGAAGATTCACCTTGCCTCCGTACTCGGCCGCAAGCCCAAAATTCACGCAAATGGCCTTGGCGTGACCGATGTGGAGGTACCCGTTGGGCTCGGGAGGAAAGCGCGTGTGAACACGGCCGCCGTGCAACCCTTGTTCCAGGTCGGCGTCGATGATCTGCTGGATGAAGTGACGGCGCGATTTGCCCTCTTCGTTCCCTCCGGCGAGCGTGTCAGGTTTGGCTGGATCCATAGGCCAAAATTAAGGCGCACTTTCGCCAGATGAACATCCCTGACGAAGTTCGGTGGCGCCTTCGAGACGGAACTCAAATTGTCGGTTACGAACGCCACATTGACGGACGTGTTTGGAGCAGCAAAGACGGGCTCTGGTGGCGAGGACAGCCCTTGAAGTATTCCGAAAAAGACCGGTGCCTCGGGGCCAAAGACATCAACAACCAGTGGCTCTTTGAGCAGGACGTAGTAACGTGGGAGGCTCAAAGCAGCTCATGGTTGCTCACGAGGCGCGGAGACCAGTGGGTTCTCCAGCGAGAAAATCAGGTAATCGCAGCCCCTCTTCAGGACAGAACACTTAGGCGTGTGGCGTTCGCCTTCGTCAAATCAGGTTGATGTGACGCATCAACTCCTCTTTGTACGTGCGGCTGATGGGGATTTCCATGTCCCCCACCTTCACAGTGTACTGAAACGTGTCGATGTGCTGGATGCGGTTCAAGTTGACCACGAAGTTCCTGCTGACCCGGACAAACTGCTCGGTGGGCAACTTCTGCAGCAAGTCTTTCAAGGAAGCTTTGACGTTGTACTTCCGGTCTTTCACTTGCAATGCACTGTACTTTCCTTCTACCTCAATGTAGAGGATGTCCTCAAGAGGAACTTTGCGAAGCTTGTTCCCCACTTTGGTGTAGATGTGGTCCGCCTTTCCCGCAGGTTCGGTGGTCCGGCGCTCAATCACGTCAAGAACGTCTTGTACCGACATACCTACTTCGTTGAGGTCGTCCGCTGAAACGAACCCATTGCCATTGCCATTGCCATTGCCGTTCCCATTGCCGTTGCCGTTGCCTTGTCCGTTGCCATTGCCGTTGCCGATGCCCCGACCGTTGCCGTTGGAACCCGTTGCGAGGGTCGTCACCAAGGTGACCAAAGACTCAATTGCAACGAACTTGGTCGTGGCAGAGGCCGCATCGCAAAATTCGTTCCACGCCTCGTCCAAATCCCCCACGGACAACACAACGTCAATGCCACCGCGCATCATGGCCAAAGCCGCATGCAAAGGCTCTTCTGCTCTGTTGATGTCGTATCCGCTGCGCACAAGCGCATCCGTTAGTTCGCTTGGAACGCCGAGGCCGACAATGAGGATGGTGTGCTGTTTCATGGAGAGGTGATACTTCAAGAACACCTTTGGCCCTCACAAGTTCGAATTCTCCCCTCTTGGGGCACAAAGCCCACAGAGGCATGCATGACCTGCTATCTTTGCGCTACGAACAACCCGGGGAATGAATCGCTTTTGGAGCAGCTCAGAGATTGAAACTCAGGAAGATGTCTTGACCGACATCTTGCTCGACGACGAGTGGCACATTGTGTTGTTCAACGACAATCACAACACCTTTGACCACGTCATTGAGTGCTTGATCACAACCTGCGGTCACGATGCCTTGCAAGCGGAACAATGTGCCATGGTTGTTCACTTCAAAGGGAAGTGCACCGTCAAAAGCGGGAGCTACGAAGAGCTCGTTCCGGTCCACAAATCCTTGTCAGAAAAAGACTTAACTGTCGAACTGAACCCGTAACTTGTTGGGGTGATGCCCTTCCCCATTTTGCCGCAGTCAAAGTCAACATTGGCCTTCATGCTTGTGACTTCCTTGAGCGTCCTCTCTTCGAAGTCGTTTGGGCAAGTGTTTCAAAACATGGCGCCCGAATGGGGAATCACGCAATACGACTGGGACGGCATTTACGGTGCTGCCGTAAGCACGGCGGACTGGAACAACGACGGCTGGCCCGATTTGACGTTTGGGTCGACCGAGGGCGCCCTTCGAACCTTTGTCAACCAACAAGGCCTGGGATTTGAAGCACTGCCGCTTCCTTGGAACATGGGGAGCGAGACCAAATCGTTGATGTGGATCGACTTGGACAACGACGGAGACGACGACTTGTTCATCCAAGAAGACTCGGGGCGGTGCGGGTTGCTCCGCAACGAGGGAGATGGCACGTTCACGAACGCGACACCAGGCTCCAACCTGCCACAAGAAGACACGGAAGCCGCCGGCGTTTCGTTCGGGGACATGGACAACGACGGAGACCTCGATTTGCACCTCTGCAGGTATTTGGAATACCCCATTTATGGCACAGCGGCCGACCGAAACGTGCTCATGCGAAACGAAGGCAACCTCACCTTCACCAACGTCACCGAAGAATCGGGCATCGACGAGCACATGCGGTTGAGCTTTCAAAGCATCTGGTGGGACCAAGACGAGGACGGTTGGCAAGACCTCTTTGTGATCAACGACAAGAACGGTGCGAACGCCATGTTCCGTAACAATGCGGACGGCACCTTCACAGACGTTGCCGCAGACCTCAACATGGACTTGGTGATGGACTGCATGACTGCCTCGATGGGAGACTTCAACCGAGACGGCTTGCAAGATCTTTTTCTCACAAACACCCCCTTTGGTGGAGACGGCCTCGGCTCCAAACTTCTCAGGGGGATGTCCAACGGCACGTACGTCGAAGTTTCCCAAGCCCATGGCCTCAACATGGATCGGTATTGTTGGGGCGCATTGTGGATGGACGTGGACAACGACGCGGATTTGGACCTGTTCGTTGCGGAACATGAGTTTCTCAATCCGTACGGAATCAATTACCTCTACGAAAACCAAGGCGCCGCGAGTTATTACAACTTTGAACCTTTTGGCACAGATGTGTACGACATTGATTATTTGAATTCTCACGTTGTGGCCTCGGCGGATTTCGACCAAAACGGCTGGATTGACTTCGTTGTGCACAACATCGGCAACCACGCAAGCCGGATATGGATGAACGGCGGATTCGACAACGGATTCGAAAGCGTGGGCATTTCCTTGCAAGGCACGATGAGCAACCGCCCAGCGGTGGGAAGTGTCATCGAGGTGCACACGACGGGCACGCCCCAAAAACGTGTGGTTCACGCAGGTGAAAATTACTTGAGCCAAGAAAACGAGGTTGAACTGTTCGGCCTTGGGCAGGATGAACTGGGGTACGTGAAGGTGCACTGGCCCTCAGGGTTGTACGAGACCTTTTTGCCGGATGTTCATGGCCTTGATCCAATGGCCCAACACCTCTTGATCGAAGGACAATCTCCTTGCCCTCAGAGCGAAATTCTGTACGTGAGTTGCACGGACAGCGTCGAAATCGAAATCGAGTCCGAAGTCTTGGCCCCGTTTGAGTCCAGCTGGAGCAACGCCGAGGGTTCACTTTTGGGACCGATCCCCCCACAAGTTTGGGCTGCATCTCTTGGAGACCTGACCATGACCGCAACGTGGGAAGGGACGACAACGTGCACGGTTACCCACCACTTCGTCGTCGAACCCATTCCAGGCGACCTTGACCAAGATGGTCATGTGGCAACCACCGACGTCCTTCACTTCCTCGCTGAACTGGGATGCCCTGCCAGCTGCACGGCAGACCTCGATGGGGACGACAGCGTTGGAGTGAATGACCTCCTGGTGCTGTTGACGTTGGTGGGTCAATCGTGTTTCTGAGCCCTCAGATGCACCCCAAACATCAGCGCGTACATCAACCCGCTGACCCAAAGCATGGTCGCCATGGTGGCAGCCGCCCCGTGAATCCCCCAGCGAGGGACTGCGAGGTAACAAGCCACTGCCGTGAGGACGAACACCGCCGCATTGACGTAGGTGTTCCAATCGGCACGTCCCACCGCTGAAAGCAGGTGGCCAAACGGGACCCTGAACAAATGCGCCCCCAACGTGCCCACCAAAAAAACGCGCATCACCGAAGCGCCCTCCGCGTACCCTTCTCCAAAGACCGTCAACAACCACGGTGCGAGGATCCAAAGCGTGACAATTGCCGCACAGGAAACCAACCCAAACGTTTTCCAGTAATTCCACATGTACTCACGCAATTCCGCAGGTCGGTGCTTGTTCGCGGAGTTCTTGACAAAGTCCGTGGCCGCCACAGAAATTGGAAGCACCGAAGTCGCCATGGGAATCAACAGCGCAATGCGGTACACCGCCACCGCAGAAGCGTTTTCGCCCACGAAATGCCCAATCATCACCACATCCACGGAATAGAAAAGCTGCGCAAGCAAGGCTCCCGCCGTGGTAAACAACCCGTAAGACCAAAATCCCGAGTAGCCTTCCCCTAACGGTCCCCACATCACGCGCAAAAGGCCAAGCTTTTTCGCGTAGGGCAACGCCGCCAAAACAGGCGACGCAGCCACCGCAGCCGCGTAACCGGCAATGCCCATCCCCTGCGTCAACAGCACTGTGAAGGTCACGAGCAGAAGTGCGTAGGTCAGGTCCACGTA
>Ga0181571_10002777_pt1 | contig 13053 bp, 10 predicted proteins | sample 101ome_17_FD_132440 | JGI IMG/M metagenome (GOLD analysis project Ga0181571, IMG submission 132440) | Coastal salt marsh microbial communities from the Groves Creek Marsh, Skidaway Island, Georgia - 101407AT metaG (megahit assembly) | ecosystem: Environmental > Aquatic > Marine > Intertidal...
GATCTTAAGGATATTCTCCACCAATTAACACTTCCCGCGGTTGACGGCATTGTCTTTGACTTTGGGGTCTCCTCCCCCCAATTAGACCAAGCTGACCGCGGTTTTTCTTTCAAACAAGACGGGCCTCTGGATATGCGGATGGAGAAATCTGGCATCAGTGCCGAAGATTTCATTAACTCTGCCGCCGAAAAAGACATTGCAGATGTGCTGTGGCGGTTTGGTGAAGAACGCGCCTCACGCCGCATTGCCCGCGCGATCATCCGATCCCGTGAAGAAACCCCGATCCGCACCACTTTTGAATTGGCGCGTCTCATTCGTGGGGTTTTGCCGCGCCCGAAACCCGGTCAAATTGACCCTGCCACGCGGAGCTTTCAAGCCATCCGTATTCATATCAATGATGAGTTGGCGGAAATTGACGCCGCGCTTCCTGCCGCACTTGCCAGTCTTCGTGCTCATGGACGCCTTGCGGTTGTTGCCTTTCATTCCCTTGAAGACCGTTTGGTGAAAACCTTTATGATGAATGAGGCAGGAAAAGCTCCGCGGCCATCACGGCATTTGCCTGATCTGCCTGAACATCCGCCACGGCTGGAATTGATCACGCGCAAACCTATCACGGCCACAGAACGCGAAATGGAAATCAATCCACGATCACGCTCTGCCCGGCTTCGCGTGGCTCAGCGTACCGACGCGCCTTTATGGGATGAGGTGGCGTAATGATTGTTTTCTCCGCACGCACATCCTTTGTTCTGACGCTGATCACGGTGATCTTAGGCGTTTGCGTGTATTTGGTCGGTATTCAGCAAGATATCCGGCAAAAGGAATTGGCGCGCTTAACCGCTGAGATTCAATCCACCCAAGACAGCATCATGGTGTTGCAATCTGATTGGGCGTATTTGTCTCGCCCTGACCGAATTTTGCATCTCTCGCAACGGCTGTTGGATTTAGAGCCTTTGGCGAAGCATCAAATTATTCCGGCAAATAAATTGGATAGCATCACCACCCCTGATGCTGACACTGCCATCACCGAAGCTAACCTGATCTGGAGAATTGAATGAGCATTTTATCGCGTTTCATTCGTCTGGTTCGTGATATGCCAGCCGCAGAAGCTCGGCGTGTTGCCGCAAATCGGCTAGGGTTTGTCCGCTTGGTCGCGGCGGCCTGTTTTTTGGCCGTTGGGGCAAGGGTTCTGATCCTTGCCGCCGATGTAAATGCCGAGGCAAAATTTTACACCCCAACTTTTGAACAGGTGATCCGTGGAAATATTCAGGATCGCAACGGGCAGATGATGGCGACCACCTTGCCAGCATTTGAGCTTTACGCCAATCCGAGAGAAATTCTTGATCCCTACGAAGCCGCGGCGGCGCTGTCCAGTGTGCTGACGGATATGAGCGAAGAACAAATCTTTTCGCGCTTGACCCGAAAATCAAGCTATTCGGAATTGGCGTGGCGGCTCTCCCCCAAAAAATATGCTGATGTGCTTCGTCTTGGTATTGCTGGCATTCATGGCCGCCGCAAGTTGGTACGGGTTTATCCTAACGCTGAGGCGGCAGCGCATCTGTTGGGCGGCGTTGATAAAGACGGTAAGGGCATTGCCGGCATTGAATACAGCAAAAATGACGACTTAGCGGCTGGCAAAGATTTAACCTTATCTATTGATCTCAATATTCAGGCCATTCTGCGCCAAGAGCTTAGCGCCCAAATCGATTTGTTTGAGGCCATTGGCGGCGCCGGTATTGTCCAAGACATTGAAACCGGTGAGATCATCGCCATGGTCTCATTGCCAGATTTTGACGCAAACCATTTCCGTCATGCCTCTGACAATCAACGCTTTAATCGCGCTGCTACCGGTGTTTATGAACTTGGCTCAACTTTCAAAATCTTTAACACCGCCATCGCCTTAGAAAGCGGTCAGTTTCAGGCCTCTGATGTGATTGATGTGGTCTCGCCGCTTCGGGTCGGGCGGTTTTCTATTCGGGATTATCATCCTGAAAAAACGCCATTGAATGTGGCTGAGGTGCTGATTGTTTCCTCTAATAAGGGGTCTGCTCGCATCGCTGATCGGCTTGGCGCAGAGATGCAGAAAGAATATTTTGAACAGATGGGCTTTTTCAAAGCCGCGCCATTGGAAATTCCTGAAATTGGCGCTCCGCTTATTCCTTCACGCTGGGGGCGAGCAGAAATTATGACCATGTCCTATGGTCACGGCATTTCTGTAACCCCTGTTCATTTAACCAGCGCGGTTGCCACCACCGTAGGCTCAGGGATGGTCATTTCCCCTACCCTGATTAAGCGGACAACGCCAAATGATTTTGATGTTCAGTTGTTCTCGCCTGATACCTCGGCACAAATCCGCGCGATGATGCGCCGCGTGGTCAGCCATCCTCGCGGCACAGCGAACTTTGCTGATATTGATGGGTATGCGGTAGCTGGCAAGACTGGCACCTCTGAGAAAACCAGCGGAAACGGCTATAACAAAAAGGCCAATATCACCAGTTTTGTGTCTGTGTTTCCAGCGCATGATCCCAAATATGTTGTTTTTGCCATGATTGATGAGCCGAAACCCCAAAAGCATAGCTTCTATTATGCGACCGCAGGCTGGGTGGCGGCTCCGGTTGGTGGCCGTATCATTGAACGCATTGCCCCTATGCTAGGTGTTCATCCTGTTGACGAAAATTCGCCCGAAATCCGCCGGAGTCTGATGCTTGAATTGCCGGAACTCAACAAAGAGGAAGAAGCCAAGCATGTATCTTTCTGATGTGATCAGATCGCCGACACCCCTCCACGCCGATCCGGTGATTAGCGGCGTCAGCCATGACACGCGAAAAATTGAGCCCGGCCATGTCTTTGTGGCTATTTCCGGCACAAAAGACGATGGCAACCGTTACATTGATGAGGCTATCGCAAAAGGCGCGGTGGCGATTGTCACCGATCAGGATATTCCAAACACCTCTGTGCCTGTGATCAAAGTCAAAGACAGCCGCGCCAGTCTTGCGCTGATGGCAGGACAGCTTTATCGCTCAAAGCCTAATCTGATTGCCGCCATCACCGGCACGAATGGGAAAACTTCCGTCGCGGAGTTTCTGCGCCAAATCTGGCAGCGCATGGGCTGGCAGGCAGGAAGCATTGGCACGCTTGGCATTCGCGCAGGAAGCATGGAAGCGCCAATTTCCCTGACCACACCTGATGCCTTGATGTTGCACCAAACTTTGAGCGACTTGAACAAGCAACATATCACCCATGTCGTTATGGAGGCCTCAAGCCATGGAATTGAACAACATCGGTTGACGGGTCTTCCTGTGGCGGTAGCAGGGTTTACCAATTTAACCCGTGACCATCTGGATCATCACAAAACGATTGATGCGTATTATGCTGCTAAATTGCGCTTATTTAGTGATATTCTGGTTGATGGCGGCACCGCCGTGATCAATATCGACAGCGATTATGGCAAAGATATCGTCAATCACATAGCCTCTCGGCAGATACGCATCATCACGGTTGGTCATAGCCATGATGCTGATTTCTATATCAGCTCTGTTGAGAACCTGCCTTGGGGACAATTGGTCAATGTCACCGTTGGCGCGGCAAATTTCAAAGTGCCTCTTGCGCTGTTGGGAGCATTTCAAGGGGATAACGCTATCATGGCGGCCGCAATGGCGCATGCGTCAGGGCTTGAGGTCAGCCATGCTCTGTTGTCTTTGCCTTATGTGACAGCCGCAAATGGACGGATGCATAGCATCATGATGTCCAACAGCACCGCCCGGGTGGTGGTGGATTATGCTCATACCCCGGACGCGCTTGAAAATGCCCTCACCACCTTAAAACCCGTGGCCACCCGGCTTGGGGTCGTGTTTGGCTGTGGCGGTGAACGCGATAAAGGCAAACGCGCCGAAATGGGGGCTATTGCCGCCAACATTGCAGATATGGTGATTGTCACCAACGATAATCCACGCCGTGAAGACCCTGCGCATATTCGTCAAGAGATTATGGCCGCGTGCCCGAAGGCAGAGAATATTAGTGACAGAGCCAAGGCCATTGCCCAAGGCATGGCATGGCTGAAAGATGGTGATATCCTGCTAATCGCTGGCAAAGGGCATGAAGACCATCAGCTTATTGGTGACGAAACCCTGCCCTTTAGTGACGAAGGCACGGTTCGCGCCATCCTGCGCGCTCAAATGGTAGGAGGCCAGCCATGATATGGACGGCATCAGAGTTCCTATCAGCGGTAAATGGTGTCGCCCATAGCCATCATCAGGATATCGCGATAACCGGTCTTGCCATTGACAGCCGCCAAGTCAAACCGGGGGATGCGTTTATCGCTATTAAAGGCGAGAGACATGATGGGCATGATTTTATCCCTAGCGCGATCGCAAATGGGGCATCGGTTGTCCTGATGTCCGCCCATACCGATTTGGCCGACCCTCGTCTTGCTGATCAAGCGCTTTGTATTCAGGTTGATGACCCCATGAAAGGGCTAGAACGCCTTGCTGTTGCGGCGCGTGATCGGCATCAAGGCACGCGTATCGCCATCACAGGAAGCGTTGGCAAGACTGGCACGCGGATGCTGGTGGCGAAAGCCCTTTCTGCCTATGGCAAGACCCATTTCAGCGAAGGCAATTTGAACAATCATATCGGCAACCCATTAAGTCTGGCACGGATGCCCAAAGACACAGCGTTTGGTGTGTTTGAGGCCGGCATGAACCATAAAGGTGAGCTGACCGCCTTAAGCCAGTTTATTGCCCCGCATATCGCTATCGTCACACAGATCGCTGATAGCCATAGCAGCAATTTCCCAAATCTTGAGGCGATTGCGCTTGCCAAAGCTGAGATTTTTGACGGGCTAGCAAATCAAAGCCAACGCATGGCTATTGTTAATGCAGATGATCCTTTTGCCCCATTATTGGAACAAAAGGCGCGCGCAGCAGGCGCAGAGCGCGTGGTGCGTTTTGGCTATTCTGATACCGCAGAACATCAAATCCTGTCGGTGAGACGCCGACAAGACGGGCTTGATATTGAGGCAAATATCCGCGGCGACGCCCATCGCTTTACCCTTGGTATGATGGCACCTCATTGGGCAAAAGCGGCGATCATCGCACTAAGTGTTGTTGATGCGCTTGGTCTGCCATTAGAGCCGGCTAAGGCCGAATTGGCAAAAGCTCGCGACCTGCCGGGGCGCGGCGCACGAAGCGTTATGCGCCTGAAAAAAGGCCAATCGGACATTAAAGTCACCATCATTGATGACAGTTATAATGCGGGCCCAGCGTCAATGATTAGCGCCTTAACCAGTCTTGGCAGTGATCCGGCCAAAGGCCGCCGCGTTGCCATTCTGGGGGATATGCTCGAACTTGATGACGCCGCCAATAAACACGCTAGCCTAGCCAAAACCGTTGAAGCATCAGGAATTTCCCACCTCATTACCGTGGGGGAAATGATGCAGCATCTCAACGCCGCCATGACTGAATCTTCTCTTCGTTGTGATCACGCCGACAATGCCAAAGCTGCGTTTGCGCTTGTGCTGTCCGTGCTTGAAGATGGCGATGTTGTCTTGATCAAAGGATCAAACGGGATGCGACTGGCTGAACTGGTTCGCAACCTTTCTTCTGCCATGCCCCACCCTAATGGAGATAGCCATGCTGCCTGATCTGCTTGTTCCATTGGCTGGTGACTTTCAGCCCTTTAACCTGTTCCGCTATATCACCTTTAGAACTGGCGGGGCGCTAATGACAGCCTTGCTGATCTCATTCCTGTTTGGCGGCCAGATGATCCGCTGGCTTAAATCCATGCAAGGGGAAGGCCAGCCAATCCGTGATGATGGCCCAGAAAGCCATATCATTTCAAAAAAGGGCACCCCTACCATGGGTGGACTGTTGATCTTGATCGCGTTTGGGGTCGCATCCCTTTTATGGATCCCTATGGGCAGTGTCTATCTCTGGCCTGTGCTGTTTGTCGCCATCGGTTATGGCATGATTGGGTTTTCTGATGACTATCTTAAGATTCGCCGCCGCAATTCCAAAGGGATACCGGGGCGTGTGAAACTGGCAGGGCAGATTGCCATCGCCTTTATTGCCACGCTTTATCTGGTGGAAGTCACCCCCGATTATCTGCGCTATTCCGTGGCGGTGCCGTCCTTTAAGGATGTGCTGATTCCGCTTGGGGTGTTTTATGTGCCTTTTGCGATTTTTGTCATGGTGGCGTCGTCTAACGCGGTTAATCTGACCGATGGGTTGGACGGGCTTGCGATTGGGCCTGTGATTATCTGCGCGTTATCCTTTGCCCTGATTGCCTATTTGGTTGGTAACGCCGTCTTTACTGATTATCTGCAGCTTCATTATGTTCCGGGGACAGGTGAATTGACGGTGATGTGCGGCGCGCTCATAGGCGCTGGCCTTGGGTTCCTCTGGTATAACGCGCCCCCTGCCAGTGTGTTTATGGGTGACACGGGGTCATTATCCCTTGGGGGATGTTTGGGGGCAATGTCTGTTGCCACAAGGCATGAATTGGTGCTGGGCATTATTGGCGGCTTATTTGTGCTTGAGACCCTTTCTGTGATTGTCCAGGTGGCTTCCTTCAAATTAACAGGCAAGCGCGTCTTTGCCATGGCACCTCTGCACCATCATTTTGAAAAGAAAGGCTGGTCTGAGCCAACCATCGTTATCCGTTTCTGGATCATTTCTATCATCCTTGCCCTAATCGGGCTTGCTACCTTGAAGTTGAGATAGGCCATGATCATTCCGCACCAGATGAAAGGAAAAACCGTTGCTATTCTGGGGCTTGGCCGCTCTGGCATGGGGGCGTGTCATGCCTTGCTGGCGGCTGGGGCAAAATGCTTTATCCATGATGATCATGTCATTCCTGATCACACACCCAAAGGAGCAAGTGTGACGCCGCCAGATGCGTGGCCATGGGCGGAACTTGATGCGCTGGTGATCAGCCCCGGCATCCCGACCACTTATCCTAAACCGCATCCTGCCGCTAGCATGGCAAAGGCAAATGGCGTCCCTATCATGAGTGATATCACGCTGATGAGCGAGGCAGGGGTTAAAGCAAAAATTATCGGCATCACAGGCACTAATGGCAAATCTACCACCACCAGTCTGGTGACGCATCTGTTGAAGCGGTTAGGGGTGTCGGCACAATCAGGCGGCAATATTGGTACTGCGGTCATGGCGCTTGATGACCCCGGTCCTGATGGCGTTATCGTGCTGGAATTATCATCTTATCAGCTTGATATTTCCCCGGAATTAACCCTTGACGCCGCCGCCGTGTTGAATATCACCCCTGATCATCTTGACCGCCATGGCGGCTGGGATGGGTATGTGGCAGCCAAGGCACGCATCGCAGATGCCCTGCCGGCTTCACAACACCTGTTGATAGGCGATGATGCTGGATGTCAGGCCTTAGCAAGCCGCCTGTCGCATCAGGTGCAAGCCATTAATCCAAATTGCGCCCCACAAAAAGACCTGCCGCCTTCGTTGCGCGGCGCGCATAACCAGATGAATATCGCCGCCGCTATCAGCCTGTTAGGCCAGTTGGGCATCACCACTAATGACTGGGGAAGCTTGCTTAGCGATTTTGTCGGATTGCCGCATCGCATGGAATGGGTAGCGCGACATAATGGGGTGGATTTCATCAATGACAGCAAAGCCACCAATGGCGTTGCCGCCGCCAAAGCCCTAGGCAGTTTTGCAAATATTTACTGGATTGCAGGCGGGCGGATGAAAGACGATGTGCTAGGGGATGCCATTCATGCGCTTGATCATGTTCTCCACGCCTATCTGATTGGAGAGGCAACAGATCACTTTGCCGCCGCACTGGATGGCATTGTCCCCTATCACAAATCTGGCGATATCGTTATCGCTACACGCCAAGCCTATGACGCCGCCCGACATGATGCCAAACCGGGGGCAACCGTATTGTTATCCCCTGCCGCCGCCAGTTTTGATCAGTTTACCAATTTTGAAGAGCGCGGAAAGCATTTCCGTGACGCGGTTGAAGCCTTGTGCGAACAAGACCATAAGCGAGATCACACCCATGTTTAATCGCACCGACAGAAGCATGATTAGTGTGTGGTGGTGGACGATTGATCGGTCTGTGCTGATCATGGCGATGATACTATCCGTTGTTGGTGTTCTGATGGTCATGGCGGCTAGTCCAACAGTTGCCCTCAAGATCGGGGCTAATGAGTGGCATTTTGTTATTCGCCACGCGGTCTTTTTGATCATAAGCCTTGGGGTGATGATGATCGCCGCCATGTGTAATGAGGGCATGATCCGCGTCATTGGTATCTTTGGGCTATTGGCTATGATGATCTTGATCGTCATGACCTTAACCATTGGATCAGAGGTAAAAGGCGCCACGCGCTGGATTTCTCTTGGATCTTTCAAGATACAACCTTCGGAGTTTGCTAAGCCTTGCTTTGCTATCACTTCTGCTTGGCTGCTTAGCCTTTGGCGCGAGGAAAGGCGTTTCCCGGGCTGGATCTATTCCATTGGGTTGCTGTTGATGATGGTGTTTCTGATGGTGATGCAACCTGATATCGGCATGACCATTCTGTTTGTCATGACTTGGGCGTTGCTGATTTTCTTGGCTGGGATGCCAATTGGGCAGGTGATTGGTCTTGCTGGGATTGCGCCTATTTTTGCCTATCTGGCATATGTGTTTTTGCCTCATGTGACCATTAGGGTCGATAAGTTTCTTAACGGCACGAATGATCAGGCAGATATCGCTATGGAAAGCTTTTCTCATGGCGGTTTCTTTGGTGTTGGCGCATCCGAAGGGGTGGTAAAAAAATATCTGCCTGATGCCCATGCTGATTTCATTTACGCGGTCGCCGCCGAAGAATATGGCGCCATTATTTGCCTGATCTTGCTGATTTGCTATGGCTTTGTGGTGTTACGCGGATTTAGCCATGCCCAAAAATCCGAAAGCCTATTCCGAACATTGGCCATCGCTGGCCTGACCTTGCAATTTGGTCTTCAGGCTGTGATCCATATGGCATCATCGGTTCAATTGATCCCGACCAAGGGGATGACCCTGCCCTTTATCAGTTATGGGGGATCATCGCTGATTACCTCTGGCTTGACCATTGGTCTTTTGATTGCGCTGACGCGTCGTCGTAACACCCATGAAAAGCGAAACACCGCCGCCAGATCAATGCCTGCATCTCCACCAAATCATGCCCCTGATCATGCCTCTGATCATGCCCCCATCCCCCAAGGAGGCGCGCATGGCTAAACCTGTGGTCATTCTGGCGGCTGGCGGCACAGGAGGGCATATTTTCCCTGCGCTTTCTGTTGGTGAAGTTTTGATCAAAGCCGGATGGAAACCTGTTTTTATGACCGATGCGCGTGGGCGGCATATGATCCCTGATGAGTATTCTTGTGTCACGATATCGGCGGCCTCACCTTTTGCGGCTAGTCTGCGGATGCGGTTGTGGCGTCTGTCGCGATTAGGGCTTGGCTTTATGATGTCCGCGTTGACTATCCTGATACGCCGTCCAAAGGCCGTGATCGGCTTTGGGGGGTATCCTGCGGTCGCCCCTGTGCTTGCCGCCCGGGGATTTCGTCTGCCAGTCATGTTGCATGAACAAAATGCCTCTATGGGTCGCGCCAATCAGTTTCTGGCAAAACGGGCAAAAATTCTGGCGACCTCTTGGCCAGTAACAAAAGGCATAGCGCAGGATAAATCCGCGCAAATTGTGGTCACAGGAACGCCAGTGCGAGCGGCATTTCATCAGATTGGGCAAGATGGCTACAACCCACCACAAGAAAACGGCCCTGTGCGGCTGCTTATTGTTGGTGGAAGCCTAGGGGCAAGCATCTTTGGCGACACGGTTCCCGAAGCCATAAGCCGCCTGCCAGATGCCTTAAAGAAACGCTTGAAATTGGTTCATCAGGTTCGGGCAGAGCAGACCGAAGCGGTGCGTGAACGCTATCAGAATAATGGCATTGATGCGGTCATCACCCCGTTTATCAAAGACATGGCAACAGAAATGCGCCAAGCGCATCTGGTGATTTGCCGCGCGGGGGCATCATCGGTAGCAGAACTGGCGGCGGCTGGACGCCCTGCCCTTTTGGTTCCTTATCCGAATGCTATGGATGATCACCAAACCGCTAATGCCAAGGTTATTCATGATATCGGCGGCGGTTGGCTGACCCCTGAAGTTGAAATGAGCGCAGGATCACTGGCTGGAAAAATCGCCGCTCTTACTGCTGATCCAGCAAAACTGACCATCGCCGCGACCAATGTGCTTCAGCTAGCCAAACCCGAGGCCGCGCACGAATTAGCAGAGCTTGTGATGACCATGACCGAGAGGAGAGCCGCATCATGAGCCAGCTTCCCCTCAATATCGGGCGCATCCATTTTACCGGCATTGGCGGTATCGGCATGAGTGGCATTGCCGAGATTCTGCATGATATGGGCTATGAGGTTAGCGGCAGTGACACCACAAGCAACACCAATGTGAAGCGACTGAAGGCTAAAGGCATCCCCATTACAATCGGTCAGACCGAAGACAATGTGGAAGGCGCGGCAATCATTGTTGTGTCCACAGCGATCAAACCAGACAATCCCGAAATGCTGGCCGCCCGTAAAAAATTCTTGCCCGTGGTGCATCGGGCAGAAATGCTTGGCGAGTTGATGCGGCTGAAATGGTCTGTGGCAGTGGCTGGCACGCATGGCAAGACTACGACCACATCGTTGGTCGCCTCGCTATTAGATGCAGGCGGCATAGACCCCACGGTTATCAATGGCGGCATTATCACCGGTTGGGGCAGCAACGCCCGTCTTGGCAAAAGCGAATGGATGGTGGTCGAAGCCGATGAGAGCGATGGATCATTCGCAAGGCTTAACCCCACGGTTGCCATTGTCACGAATATTGACCCCGAACATTTGGATCACCACGGCAGTTTTGACAATTTGAAACAAGCGTTTCGGGATTTCGTGTCCTCTATCCCGTTTTATGGTTTTGCCAGCCTTTGCATTGATCACCCAACGGTTCAGCGCATGATTGCTGATATTCCTGAACGGCGGCTGATTACCTATGGGTTTTCGGCTAGCGCGGATTTGCGCGGCATCAATCTGCGTGCAGAAGATCAGCATATGGTGTTTGACGCGATTGTCAGCAAGCGCATTAGCGATATTGGGGTGATTACCGATCTGCGTCTGCCTATGCTTGGCGATCATAATGTCCTTAACACCTTGGCCGCGATTAGCGTTTGCCTTGAAATGAACATTCCGCCAGAGCGGATTCGAGATGCGGTACAACAATTTAAGGGGGTTGGACGCCGTTTTGATCGTAAAGGCGTGGTTAGGGATATTACCGTTATCGACGACTATGGGCATCATCCGGTTGAGATCACCGCCGCCCTCGCCGCCGCCAGAATGCTTAAACCTAATCATCGCATCATCGCCGTATATCAGCCGCACAGATACACCAGAATGCGCGATTTGTTCAATGATTTCTGCGCCTGTTTTAATGACGCTGATCATGTCATCGTTGCCGATGTTTATGCCGCAGGGGAAGCCCCGATCGAAGGCTTTTCGCGTGACGATTTCATTAACGGCTTGATTGCCCATGGGCATCCTTCGGTTAGCGCTATGGATACCCCAGAAACCCTAGGCCAGCTAATCATGGAACACGCCAGACCAGGTGATGTGGTGATGTGTTTGGGCGCAGGAACAATCACTAATTGGGCGGCAGAATTACCGCATCAGTTGGCCAGCATCACAGGTGAGGAGGTTTTGCCATGACCAACCTCATTTCTCGACTTCCCCGTGTTCGCGGCGAATACCAAACACATATCAGCATGGCTGAACACACTTGGTTTGGGGTTGGCGGTGCCGCCGAGGTGTTATTTACCCCTGCGGATGCCGAAGACCTGCAAGCTTTCCTCAAAGCCCTTGATGCCGATATCCCTGTCTATCCTGTTGGGGCTGGGTCTAATCTGTTGGTGCGTGATGGCGGCGTTAACGGCGTTATGATCGCAACAAAAGCGATCAAACATCACCATATCGAGGGCACAGATTTAACCGTTGGCGCAGGCTGGCTTGATGCGGAAGTGGCCAGACTGGCGGCGCGCGCAAATATCGCCGGGCTGGAATTTCTGATTGGAATTCCCGGCACCATTGGTGGCGGATTGCGCATGAATGCAGGTGCCTTTGGCAAAGAGTTTCGGGATGTGGTTATCTCCGCCACCGCAATCGATCGCCAAGGCCAGCGGCATGAGGCCACACCAGAGGAAATGGGAATGGGGTATCGCCACAGCAATGCCCCGCAAGATTGGGTTTTTGTCTCTGCCACCTTGGCAGGAGAAAGCGGAAAATCCGAAGACATTCGCGCCGCCATGAAAGCGATTATCGCCACCCGTTCTGATGCCCAGCCGCAAGGTGTGCGGACAGGCGGCAGCACCTTTGCAAACCCAGATGGACATAAAGCGTGGCAGTTGATTGATCAGGCTGGATGCCGGGGGCTAACCCATGGCGCGGCTGAAGTTTCGGAAAAACATTGCAATTTTTTGATTAATCGCGGCGGCGCCACCGCCGATGAAATTGAAACCCTTGGCGAGACCATCCGCGACCGCGTGAAGGCCACTTCTGATGTGGATTTGCGTTGGGAAATTCGCCGCATAGGCACAACCGCATCAGGAGGCAAGCATGAGCAAGACTAGCGGCTTGACTGCCTTTTTGATGGGCGGCTGGACGGATGAGGCCGAGGTATCCCGGAACACCGCCAAAGCCTGTTTTGATGCCGCGATAGCCGCAGGGTGGGATTGCGAGTTGATTGAAGTGGATCGGGATATCGCAAACCGCCTGATGCAAATCCGTCCTGCGCGTGTCTTTAACGCTTTGCATGGCCAGATGGGGGAAGATGGCAATATCCAAGGGCTCTTAAATCTTTTGAATATTCCTTATACCCATAGCGGCGTCATGGCATCCGCTATCGCCATGGATAAACCCATGACAAAGAAAGTGCTGGCAAAATCTGGCATCCACTTTGCCGAGGATATCGCACTGACCATCCATCCGGACAACCGGATAACCACAGAAACCTCTGGC
>Ga0181571_10002782_pt1 | contig 13046 bp, 8 predicted proteins | sample 101ome_17_FD_132440 | JGI IMG/M metagenome (GOLD analysis project Ga0181571, IMG submission 132440) | Coastal salt marsh microbial communities from the Groves Creek Marsh, Skidaway Island, Georgia - 101407AT metaG (megahit assembly) | ecosystem: Environmental > Aquatic > Marine > Intertidal zone...
AGACACCACGCAAACAAGACTAAATTTAACCACAACGGCGAATACCGAATTGTGCGCTTTTTTTTAGTGGAAAGTGGGCACTAACCAAGCAGCGCAATAAAAGGAACTCAGAATCGGTGTCCACAGACAGAGCCACCTTAACCAACCCCATCCTGTGCGCAGCTTATACAAGAGTTATCCACAACCAAAATAAAAAATCAATTGATCTTTCCCCACACCTGTTATAAGCACCGATTAACTTGTAAGCCATTGATAAATAAACAAAAAAATAATGTTGCGCCGGCAGTTTGTTTGTGGATAACTAACCGTGTTGTGGGGGCTGGCTGTTCGGGCAATTCGGATGGTTTTTGGACGTTTTCCACATCCCCGTATGCCGATTGAAAGCGGGGCCATAAACTACGCGAAGTTCGTTGAATGGAAGCTAAATTCGGCCAACTACTATAAAAAATTAACCACTGGAGAGCTTTGTGGCTGTAAGTTCATTGACCGCAGATACGTGGCAATATTGTTTGACCCGATTACGGGGTGAGGTGCCGCTACCCCAATTTAACACCTGGATTCGGCCTTTGGTGGCATCCGTTAATGGGCAAAGTTTGGTGCTGGGCGCGCCTAATCGCTTCATTAGAGACTTTGTCGAAGATAAATATGCGCCATTAATTGGTGAGTTTCTGGCAGAGACGGTGGGGTCTGGTGCAGGTTCTGTATCCATTGTTGTGGGTAAGCCTGCAAATGAATTGAGCTTGTCTTCAACGGCTCTGCCAGACACTACACCAGCCGCAGTCCGCGAGGTCGCGGTTTCAGAGCCCCCACGTTTTGGATCTCGGCCCTATTCGGCGCAGCCTAGCCCCGCCCGAGCCCAGGCCCCAACCTTCGCGCCCCCCCGTAACCGCGAATCGAACATCGCGCTTGCTCCCACACATCATCATGGTCTAGTGGGTAATCACACTTTCGAGAACTTTGTTGAAGGTAAAAGCAACCAGCTTGCGCTGGCGGCCGCCCAGCAGGTGGCGGAGAACCCCGGTAACTCCTATAACCCCTTGTTTTTGTATGGTGGCGTTGGTCTGGGCAAGACGCATTTAATGCATGCAGTGGGTAACGCCCTTAAGCGCCAAAAACCTGACGCAAAAATCGTATACCTGCACTCTGAGCGCTTTGTGGCTGACATGGTTAAGGCCCTGCAATTAAATGCGATAAGTGATTTTAAACGCTATTACCGCTCGGTTGATGCGCTGCTAATTGATGACATTCAATTTTTTGCGAACAAAGACCGCTCGCAAGAAGAGTTTTTCCATACCTTCAACGCGCTGCTTGAGGGTGGGCAACAGATGATCCTGACGTGTGATCGTTATCCCAAGGAAATCGACGGTGTAGAAGAGCGGCTTAAATCTCGTTTTGGCTGGGGACTTACAGTTGCTGTAGAGCCCCCAGAGCTGGAGACGAGGGTGGCGATCTTAATGAAGAAGGCCGCAGAGTCTAACCTGGAATTGTCGGCTGAATCGGCATTTTTTATCGCACAGCGAATACGGTCTAACGTGCGCGAACTGGAAGGCGCGTTAAAACGCGTAATCGCCAGCGCTAAATTTACCGGGCGACCATTTGATATCGAGCTCATCAAAGACAGCTTAAAAGATCTATTGGCGTTACAAGATCGTCAGGTGAGTTTGGACAACATTAAACGCACGGTGGCTGAGTACTATAAAATCAAGGTTGCGGACTTAATGTCGAAGCGGCGCAACCGATCGATTGCTAGGCCTCGCCAGGTGGCCATGGCCATTGCAAAGGAGCTGACTAACTACAGTCTGCCGGAAATCGGTGACGCATTTGGTGGTAGAGATCACACGACAGTTCTTCACGCATGTCGTAAGATTGCAGAGTTGCGCGAATCGAATTCTGATATTCGCGAGGATTACAAAAATCTACGACGATCTTTGACCACTTGATTGCGGAACACAGGTTTCCAATCAGGCACGAAACGGTGAGCTAACAGCATGAAATTCAGTATCGCGCGAGATGCGTTATTAAAGCCCTTAAACTTGGTGGCCGGAGTGGTGGAGCGTCGGCAAACGCTGCCAATCCTATCCAACGTGTTGCTTACGCTTGAGGGTAACCAGCTTTCGCTAACGGGTACCGACTTGGAAGTCGAGTTGGTTGGTCGAGTAGAGGTTTCTAAATCCGGCGCCGAAGGTGAAGTCACCGTGCCCGCGCGCAAACTGGTGGACATCTGCAAGTCCCTACCCGAGGGTTCTGATATAGAACTATCCGTGGAGGCTGGCAAGGCCACGGTTAAAGCCGGCCGCAGTCGGTTCACGTTATCTACCTTGCCGGCATCAGAGTTTCCCTCTGTCGAGGAGGGCAAGGGTGAGTTAACCATTGAGGTTGCGCAACCTGTGTTGAAACGGTTGATTGATCGAACAGCTTTTGCCATGGCACAACAGGACGTTCGGTATTATTTAAATGGCATGTTGCTGGAGCTTCGCTCCGGTCGTTTGCGCATGGTGGCAACCGATGGTCACCGCCTGGCGTTATGCACAGCCACCGATTCTGTAGACGCTGGTGACGCTGCTGTGATCATCCCGCGGAAAGGCGTACTCGAGCTGACCCGTTTGCTTGAGGGTGAGGACACCGTCAAGCTGGTGGTAGGCAGCAATCATGTAAGGGCGTCTACCTCGCAGTACACGTTTACATCAAAACTGGTAGACGGGAAGTTCCCGGAATACGAGCGCGTTTTACCCAAATCGCCCGACAAGATGGTGATTGGGGATCGAAAAGAGCTTAAGCAGGCATTTACCAGAACAGCCATCTTGTCTAATGAGAAATACCGTGGTGTGCGGCTCAAATTGTCCAATGACTCATTAGAGATTACGGCTAACAACCCAGAGCAGGAGCAGGCTGAAGAGGTGGTGTCGGTACAATATCAGGGCGACTCTTTGGAAGTGGGCTTCAATGTTAGCTACCTATTGGATGTCATGTCGGTGCTGGATACGCCTACCGTGCGTTTGTCGCTTTCAGACTCTGCTAGCAGTGCGTTGTTGGAAGAGGGCGATGGGGGTGATTCGGTTTATGTTGTTATGCCTATGCGTTTGTAACGCTACACCGGCAGTTTTTTGGGCTGCTATCGGTTACCGTGTACCTCAGTGAGCTAACGGTTCACGGCTTCCGCAACCTGAGCCAGCAGAAGTTAGTCCTCCCGGAAGGCCCGTCACTTTTTTACGGCGACAACGGCAGCGGTAAAACCAGCCTTTTAGAGGCGGTTCACCTATTAGCCACCGGTCGTTCTTTTCGTAGTCACTTAATTAAGCCTTTGATTCAACACGGTGAGGACGCCTGTTTGGTGCGCGGCCAGTTAGCGTCGACGGACGCAAGCCGCGCCGCAGCAGTTATGCGGTCGCGTAGTGGAGAGCTGGACTTGCGGCTGGGTGGCGTTCAAACCCCGGTGTTGGCAGATTTGGCGGCGGCGTTGCCGTTGGTGGTCATAGATACTGATGCGCTGTCTTTAATCGAGGGGGCACCTGACCAGCGCCGCCGGTTCTTGGATGCCACACTGTTCCACGTGGAACAGGTGTTTTTTGAGACATGGCGCCGCTATCAAAAGGCGCTTCGGCAGCGAAATGCGGGCTTGAGAGGTGGTATACTTGATGCCGATGCAACTTGGCTTCACGAGCTTGCCGTATTGGGCGAAAAGCTATCCGAAATGCGGCAAGCTATTGCTTCCAGGTTAACGTCCCGGTTTCAGCAGAACCTAGCCGAGCTGGCGCCTAAGCTGGTGGATTGTTCTGTTGAATATAGGCAGGGGTGGGACGCTGGGCTGACCTTGCTGGATGCGCTGCATAAAGGTGCGCCAGGCGATTTAGCCCAGGGTTTTACCCATGCAGGCCCCCACCGAGCGGATTTTCGGTTGAAGTGGCAGGGGCGGCTGGCCGCTGAGGTCATGTCTAGGGGGCAACTAAAGGTGGCTGTGGTAGCAATGAAGCTGGCTCAAGCAGCCATCATGGCTGAAGCCAGGGGTGAGCAGCCAGTGTTTTTGCTCGATGATTTAACAGCCGAGTTGGATCATGAGCGCTCGTTGGCAGTTTTCCGGCGCCTGGCCGACGTACGGGCGCAGGTGTTGTTAACGGCGGTGGCGCTGCCCAGTTTGGACGCGCTGTGGCCCGGTAGTAAGCCGGCCTTGTTCCACGTGGAACAGGGTATAATTTCAAGCGATTGCTAGCGCTCTTAAGTGTGCGGTCGCTTTTGTGGGTGTGCAACGTGCGGACGGTGAGGCCATCATTGTCGGTACAAATTGATAGGTGCGTATGACAGACGAAATAACAGGCTCCAGCGGAAGCGACTATGACTCCTCAAGTATCAAGGTTTTAAAAGGTCTTGATGCGGTTCGCAAGCGCCCCGGTATGTATATCGGTGACACCGATGACGGCACCGGCTTGCATCACATGGTATTCGAGCTAGTCGATAACTCTATTGACGAAGCGCTTGCCGGCCATTGCTCCCAAATTGATGTGGTGATCCACCCGGATGAATCGGTAACGGTTTCCGACAATGGCCGCGGCATTCCCACGGAAGTTCATGAAGAGGGCGTGTCTGCCGCGGAAGTTATCATGACCGTGCTGCACGCTGGCGGAAAGTTTGATGACAATACCTACAAGGTTTCGGGCGGCTTGCACGGGGTTGGCGTCTCTGTAGTTAACGCACTGTCTGAGCACTTACAGCTTACTGTGCGACGTAAAGGCCAGTTGCATGAACAGATTTACCGACACGGCGTGCCTGATGCACCGCTTGCCGTCGTGGGAGAGACCGATACCACCGGTACTTCTGTTAGGTTTAAGCCGTCAGAAGCCACGTTCTCCAATATAGAGTTCCATTTTGATATTCTTGGAAAGCGCCTTCGGGAGCTGGCGTTCTTGAATAGTGGTGTGAAAATCGTACTGACCGACCAGCGCAGTGGCGCGTCGGAAACATATTGTTATGACGGTGGCCTGGAGGCTTTTGTCGATTTTCTCAACAAAGGCAAGACATCGATTAATCGCGTTTTCCATTTTACTGCTGAGGCTGAAGGCGGTGTGGGTGTTGAGGTGGCACTTCAATGGAATGATTCGTTCCAAGAAAACATCTTTTGTTACACCAACAATATCCCCCAGCGTGATGGCGGTACCCATTTGGCTGGATTTCGTGGCGCACTTACCCGGACTCTAAATGCTTACATTGAGCGCGAGGGCTTGTCTAAGAAAGCTAAAATCGCCACCACGGGTGATGATGCGCGAGAGGGTCTGACTGCCATCGTTTCGGTTAAGGTCCCGGATCCTAAGTTTTCATCGCAAACCAAAGATAAATTGGTTTCAAGTGAAGTTAAGGGTGCGGTGGAACAAACCATGGCAGCGCACTTCAACGATTTTCTGCTGGAAAACCCCAATGACGCCAAGCAAGTTGTTGGCAAAATGATCGACGCTGCTCGCGCCCGCGAAGCGGCGCGAAAAGCGCGTGAAATGACCCGGCGTAAAGGTGCGCTCGATATTGCGGGTTTGCCCGGTAAACTGGCTGACTGTCAGGAACGCGATCCGGCGTTATGCGAACTCTATCTTGTGGAGGGTGATTCCGCGGGTGGTTCGGCGAAGCAGGGTCGCAATCGAAAGTTTCAGGCGATCCTGCCGCTGAAGGGTAAAATCCTCAACGTTGAGAAAGCCCGCTTTGACAAAATGCTAGGTTCTGCTGAGGTGGGGACCATCGTGACCGCCTTGGGTTGCGGTATTGGTAAGAGTGAGTTTGATCCCGATAAGCTTCGTTACCACAGTATCATTATTATGACGGACGCTGACGTCGATGGATCACATATCCGTACACTACTGCTGACCTTCTTTTTCCGTCAGATGCGTGAGCTCGTTGAGCGCGGTCACATCTACATTGCGCAGCCACCACTTTATAAATTAACGCGTGGTAAAAACAGCCAGTACTTGAAAGACGAGGCAGCTCTTACAGAGTACCTGACTCAAAGCGCGCTGGACGGCGCTGCACTGCACGTCAACCCGCAAGCGCCAGGGATTGGGGGCGATGCGCTGGGTCAAATCGTGGGCCAGTACCAGTCCTGTCAGCAGATGATTAACCGTTTGTCGCGAGTGTATCCGCCGGAAGTGTTAAATGAGGTGTCCGCTGTGCCTGCGCTTGAGCTGGATCAGCTTACCGATGCGGCGGCGGTGGAGGCCTTTGCTTCAGCCGTGTGTGAGCGCTTACTATCAAATAAAGACCTTACTGGAAGTTACTCATACGAGGTGAGGCAGGATGTGGAGCGGGGCTCTTGGTATCCCGTATTTGTGCTGACGTCGCACAGTTTGACTCACGATTACCCGTTGGAACACGGCTTTTTCATGAGCAAGGAATACGCCGCCCTGGTGGCTTTGGGTAATACCTTGCGAGGGCTGATTGAAGAAGGCGGCTTCTTCAAGCGTGGTGAGCGGCAATTCGAGACACAGCACTTTGCTCAAGGTCTTGAGTGGTTATTGCAGGAAGCGCGTAAAGGTATATCGATTCAGCGCTACAAAGGTTTGGGAGAAATGAACCCCGACCAACTTTGGGAAACGACTATGGATCCCGAGGTGCGCCGGATGCTAAGGGTGACCATTGAAGATGCCTTCTTGGCGGATCAAATGTTCACTACCTTGATGGGCGATGACGTGGAGCCGCGTCGTGAGTTTATTGAGGAAAATGCCTTGGCGGTGGCTAACCTCGATATTTGATACCGGTCCTACAGTCGAGTCCACCGCGGGGAGTGCGGTGTTTATTCTGCATCTTCACCGGATGGGGGTGAAATTAGGCCATCTAGTTGCTGACGGTCGTTGTCAGTTGCAAGTACCTTTAAGTCGGTGGGAAATTGTTTATTGGCTTTGGGTGACAGGGCTTGGAATCGTTCCACTTTGCCGTGTAAACCCTGTCTACCTGACACCGCCGTAACTACATCATTGTATTTTTTGGTGCTAGTTTGTAGTGAGTCTCCGAGGCTTTGCAGTCGCGAGGCGACAAGGCAAACGGAGTTGAAAATATCGCCAGCTCGCTCACTCACCTCTCTCGCCTCCGCGTTGCTGCGCTCAACCATCCACAGATTGGAAACCGTACGCAGGATCGGCATAAGTGTAGTGTGTGAAACCATTACCACACCTTTCTGATAACCGTAGCTAAACAGCTCGCGGTGAAACTTCATCACTTCGATGTAGGCCGGCTCGACAGGCATAAACATCAATACAAAGTCTGGGCTTTGCAACCCCGGTAGCTGGGCGTAATCCTTGCCAGCTAAGCTGTCGATGTGTGCTTTAACAGCCGCACTGTGACGCGCCAAGGCAGCATCTCTGTCGGCGTCGTTATCGGCGGCAATCGCGGCTTCGTAATCGACTAGAGACACTTTGCTATCAATGACGACGTGTTTGTCATCGGGAAGCTTAATAACAAAATCGGGTATGAACCGCTGGCCCGACTCATCTTTGAAAGTCGCTTGGGCTTCGAAGTGTTCACCGCGTTGTAAACCTGCCAGCTCTAGGGTGCGCTCAAGCTGGGCCTCTCCCCAATTGCCCACCAATTTTTTATCGCCTTTTAGGGCTTTTGTTAGGTTTTCAGCATCGGTACCGATTTTCAATCCAGTCACCTGTAACTGGCGAATTTGCTCTCCTAATGTTGATGAGTTGGTTAACCACTCACTGTGGACTTGGTTCACCCGTGTCTGAAAACTCTCAATTTTGTCGGCGAGCGGCTTTAGGATGGCGCCTAAGCTTTCTTGGTTGTGCGCGCGCAGCTCCTTGTCCCGTGCACTTAGAAATTCTCGACTCAAATTTTCGAATTCAACACGTAGTGCTTGTTTGGACGCATCTTGATCGGCAAGTTTTTCTCGCAGTGCACGCTCTCGCTCTTCTAGGCGGCCCACCTGCTCACGAGAATTGGCTTCACTGCTTGCCAACTGCGCCGTTAATGACTGAACTTGATTAATCAGGCCATCGCGCTCGCTTGCCGTGGCTTCAAGTACGCCCTCCACACGGCTGCGCGCTTTGCGCTGCAAAAGCAGCGTGATGGCGGCGGCTATGGCGCCTCCTAGCAGGCTGGGAATCAACCAACTTACGAGGCCGCTGATCATCCGTTTCCGGGCGAGAGTTGGGCAATGTCACCCACTCGTAAGAACTGTTCGCGTAATTTCGCCAACAAAGAAAGGCGATTCTGCCGCAGCGCAGGATCTTCGGCGTTCACCATAACACCCTCGAAAAACGCATCGACAGGTGCCCGCAGGGCTGCCAGCGTCGATAGTGCGGCGGCGTAATCCTGTGTTTTAAGCAATTCTTCTAGTTCACCGTCTATGGTGGTCAACGCGCTGAATAGCGCTTGCTCTTCCGGTGCTTGCAGCAGCTGGCTATCAGGATTCTGGATCCCTTCACCTTCGGCCTTGGCGAGTATATTGGCCACGCGTTTATTGGCTGCGGCCAGTGCAACGGCATTCTCACTGGCGGCAAAATCGTTCAACGCCTTAACGCGACGATCAATATCATCAGGTTGGTCCAAGTCGAGCGCGGTAACGGCTCGCAAGACATCCACTCCAATGCCTTGTTCTTGGTACCAAGCACGCAGCCGGTCAATGACGTACTCGAAAACCACAGCAGGGGTCTCGGAGGCAACGATGTCCGAGGGATATTGATCCTTGGCATGCCCGAGCAATTCATGCAGCGATAATGATGCCTGCATGGCTTGTAAGATGCGTATTACGGCAACGGCCGCCCGGCGTAGTGCAAAGGGATCTTTCGACCCCGTGGGCTTTTGTCCAATGCCAAAAATGCCCACTAGTGTGTCCAGCCTATCCGCTAGAGCGACGGCCATGGCCTCTGGTGAAGCGGGGAGTTCATCACCGGCAAACTTTGGCCAATAATGTTGCTCAATAGCACTGGAGGTGAGCTCGGCCTCACCATCATGCCGAGCGTATGCGGCGCCGGCAATGCCTTGCAACTCAGGAAACTCCAAAACCATGTCGGATACGAGATCGCATTTGGCCAGCTGTGCGGCGCGACGCGTTACCTCGGTGTCAGCTGATAACCGTTCAGCAATGAGGACTGCCAATGTCTCAATACGGTTGGCTTTATCGGCCAGGCTGCCCAATTGATGTTGAAACACCACACCATCTAGTCGCTCTGATCGCGCCGCGAGCGGCGTTTGTTTATCCGTTTCAAAGAAGAAGGCCGCATCACTGAGGCGCGGTCGAATAACCTTTTCATTACCTTTGATAACCACATCCGGCGTTTTGCTTTCGATGTTTGCAACGGTGATGAACAGGGGTTGTAGGTCACCTTTAGTGTCGATGACGTGGAAATACTTTTGGTGCTCCTTCATAGAGGAGATGAGAGCAGGCGCTGGTACTGACAAGAATGCAGGGTCGAAGCTTCCCATGAGTGCAACGGGCCACTCCACCAGCCCGGTAACTTCGTCGAGCAAGTCATCGCCAATAACAGCGCTAACCGAGTTGTCAGCGGCGATTGCCTCAACCTGATTGCGAATGCGTTCGCGGCGATCGGCAAAATCGACGATCACGCGTTTTTCAAGCAATGCATTTCTGTAGTCCTGGGCATGATCTAGTGCCAGAGCCTCCGGGGCGTGAAAACGATGCCCTCGACTTTCACGCCCGGCCGTGAGTCCGAGAACCTCTAGGGGAATGACGCTGCTGTCTAGTAGCGCAACAACCCATTGCACAGGGCGAAGGAATTCGTGGCGCTCTCTCCCCCAACGCATGCGTTTAGCAACAGGAATGGCAGCTACGGCTTGTGCCAACACTTGAGGGGCGACAGCCGAGGCTGAGGCGCCTTGCTCATGTTTGACTAAGCCAAGCCGGGGCCCCTTGTCGGTGTCGATAATCTGTAGGCTATCTGCGTCTACGCCATTCTTTTTAGCGAATCCCAGGGCCGCGGGTGTCCACTCACCTTGGTCATCTTTGGCCGCCGTGACCGGTGGGCCCAGTATTTCTTGTTCCCTGTCTTCGGCGCAGGCGAGAAGGTCAGAGACCAATACGGCGAGGCGACGTGGTGTCGCAAACCACTCAATCGAACCAAAGCTCAAACCATTTTCAGCGAAGCCATCAGCAATCGAGGTTTGTAAAGCTATGGCCATGCTTTGCAGAGCACCCGCCGGTAGCTCTTCTGTGCCAAGTTCGAACAGCAAGTGTTGGGTTTGAGGATCGCTCATGACTGGGCCTCCAATGCTTGCCGTCGGAGGTCAGCATCAGCCAATGGAAACCCAAGTGCCGCTCGAGCTGCGTAGTAGCTCTCGGCGACGGCTTTGGCCAGCGTTCGCACTCGTAAAATGTAGCGTTGTCGCTCGGTTACGCCTATGGCATGGCGCGCATCGAGAAGGTTAAAGGCATGCGACGCCTTCATCACGTGCTCGTAGGCGGGCAGTGGTAACTTTTTTTCCACTAACCGCAGCGCCTCGCGCTCAGCAAAGTCAAAACTGAGGAATAGCTGCTCAACGTCGGCTTCTTCAAAGTTGTAAGTCGACATCTCCACTTCGTTCTGCAAAAACACGTCACCGTAAGATACTTTGCCGGCGGGGGTGTTTGCCCAGACCAGGTCATAGACCGATTCAACGCCCTGCAAATACATGGCAATGCGTTCTAAGCCGTAGGTGATCTCCCCTGTCACAGGCAGACATTCCAATCCGCCGGCTTGTTGAAAATAGGTGAACTGGGTAACTTCCATCCCGTTGAGCCACACTTCCCATCCCAGACCCCAAGCGCCCAGGGTGGGTGATTCCCAGTTGTCTTCAACAAAGCGAATGTCGTGCTCTAGCGGATCAATGCCCAGAGATTGCAGGCTTTCTAAATATAGGCCTTGGAAATCTGCTGGACTGGGCTTCATCACCACTTGAAATTGATAGTAGTGCTGCAAACGGTTCGGGTTCTCGCCGTAACGGCCGTCTGCAGGTCGACGACTGGGCTGGACGTAGGCGGCGTTCCAGTTTTCGGGACCCAGAGCCCTGAGGAAGGTGGCCGGATGGAATGTACCCGCGCCCACCTCCATATCGAGAGGTTGCAGTACCACGCAGCCGTGGTTGGCCCAAAAATTCTGCAGTCGCAGAATCAGTTCTTGAAAGGTCTCGGGAATCACAAAGCGGTCCAGGATAAAAATACCAGCGCGCCATTATACCCGGCTTTTATTGTCGTGATAGCGCAGGTTTCTGCCAGCGTTACAGGCATAATGTCGGCTAAACGCGAATCGGAGTTTTAGCGTAGGTCATGTCGTCTTTTGTTGGCAAAGTCATATCCGGTGTCCTGGGTTATTTAGTGTTGGGCCCGGTGGGCTTGTTATTTGGATTGGTAGTGGGTCACGCCTTCGACCGAGGGTTGTGGCAAGCGCTGCAGGCTACCGGCCCTGCAGGGCTCTTGCGGATTCGCAGTCAGTTCTTCGATACCGCTTTTACCTTGATGGGTTTTATTGCCAAGGCGGACGGTAGGGTTAGCGAGGCTGAAATTGCCCAGGCGGAGAGCTTTTTCCAACAATTGCGGATGGCACCCAGCCAACGCCAGTCTGCAATAGAACACTTTAAACGCGGTGCCGCCCCTGATTTTGAGCTCGAGCCGCTGTTAAAAACCTTTATGGCTGGCAGTGGGGGTCGTCGTGATTTGAGTCACACCTTAATGGTGTTTCTCATTCCCATGGCGCTTGCCGACGGTCAACTAGACCCGAAGGAGCGCGCAGCGCTGCACCGCATCGCCGTTTTGATGAATCGCCAGCCCGCCGAAGTTGATCGCATGATTGCGATGATGACAGCACAGCAGCGCTTTCATACCGGCGGTGGCCGGGGATCTGGCCCCACGTCGAGCCGATCTTCGCTTGCGGATGCCTACAGCGCCTTGGGTGTTGAGGCCGATGCGAGCGATGCGGCTGTTAAGAAAGCGTATCGCAAGCTGATGAGTGAAAATCATCCAGATCGCCTTATGGCCAAAGGTGTGCCTGAGGATTTATTGCGGATGGCGACCGAGCGCTCCCAAGAAATATCCAATGCCTATCAACTGATTCGTGAACAGCGTGGATTGCGTTAGCAACGATTGGCGATGCTAGTGGCGCCAAAACGCCGGGGTAAATAACACCAGTACAGTAAATACTTCTAGCCTGCCTAGCAGCATTGCTGCGCAGAGCAGTAATTTGCCCACTTCTGAGACGTCTTGGTAATGCGCAAACACCACGCCCAGCCCAGGCCCCAGGTTATTGAGAGTGGCGGCTACCGCAGAGAACGCTGAGGTGAAATCAAGGCCCGTGGCTAAAAGCAGCAGCATTATGGTGACAAAGCACAGCATGTACACCGCGAAAAAGCTCCATACTGCGCTGACTACGGCTGGCTGGACGCGACGTGCATTCAACTTTAGTGGAATGACCGCATGGGGGTGTAGCAGTTGGCGCAGTTCACGAAAGCCCTGGCGGGTAATCAGTAATAACCGCATGGCTTTGATGCCACCCCCGGTTGATCCCACACAGCCTCCCATAAAAGCCAGCATCAGCAGGAAAAACGGTAGAAAATCCGGCCAATCAATGAAATCGTGGCTGACAAATCCGGTCGTGGTTGCAATGGACACCGTTTGAAATAAACCATGCACAACGCTGTCATGACCCGATAAGGTGTTGCTGAACCAGAGTGTTGTGCAGGTCAAAACCACAGCACCGGTTATCACCACCAGGAAAAACGCGGTTTCTGAATCGTCTTGATAAACCCTCAAATTTCGGCGTTGAAAGGCGACAAAATGCAGGCCGAAGTTGATGGCTGATACCAACATAAAGGCGGTGCTAATAAGCAATATTCGGTCACTTTGAAAAAACCCCATACTGGCATCGTGGGTTGAAAACCCTCCGATCGCGATGGTTGAGAACGCGTGGCAGATCGCATCGAAGCCCGACATGCCGCCCCACCAATACGCCGCCGCACAGGCCAGGGTCAGAGCGACGTAAATGAACGCCAGTGCTTTTGCTGTGCCGGCCAGTCGGGGTGTGAGTTTCCGATCTTTCGATGGACCGGCACTTTCTGCGCGGTACAGCTGCATGCCACCA
>Ga0181571_10002783_pt1 | contig 13044 bp, 8 predicted proteins | sample 101ome_17_FD_132440 | JGI IMG/M metagenome (GOLD analysis project Ga0181571, IMG submission 132440) | Coastal salt marsh microbial communities from the Groves Creek Marsh, Skidaway Island, Georgia - 101407AT metaG (megahit assembly) | ecosystem: Environmental > Aquatic > Marine > Intertidal zone...
GATCGTCGCGCTCTGAGCACCCGCGTCGTCGCCGAGGTCGTTCCCCCAGCCGCCCCTGCTCGGCGCCGGCGGATCGGCCCTTCTCTTCTCGTACGCGCCGCCGCTCAGCCCGTGCTCCGACGCGGTCTTCGTGGTGGTGACGTAAGGGTCGAAGCCCGCCATCTCCGCCGCCGCCTGCGCCTTTTTCCGCGCCGCCAACGAGGTTCGACCGCCGTTCACGGGCACCGTGGAATCCGCCCCGTTGGCACCGCTCCACAGCGACGAGGTCACCGGGGGCTTATCGCCGCTGGGCGGCGCGAAGGCGAGGCCCCCGACGGTGGCGTCGTAGAAGGCATCCTGCTGCTCGCGCGTGGACCCGTGCGGGAACTTGTGGCGGAGCTCGAGGATGGCGCGGGGTTCGACGTCCATGCGTTGGGGCGGGGCGACGCCCTGATACTTGTCCGGGGAGAAGGCGTCGCGGAAGGTGCTCGAGCCCTGGAACGGGACGGACTCGTTGCCGATGAGGTTCTTGCCCACGGTGCGGATGGCGACGTCATCCTCGATCCAGTTGTCGATGATGACGCCCTGCCTGTGGTTGTGGGGATGAGCAACGAAGGGCCAGGGGAGGTCAGGGACGAGAGAGGGCGATTCGCAGATGGAGATTTCCAAAAGCGTCGACAGGCGATGGGTCGTCGGCGCACCTGTAGGTGTTGACGTGGTTGCTGAGCCCGATTCCGGTTCCGACACCGCGCCGCCACTTCTCGTTCGTCATGGGCCGCGGAATCGACCGGACCGCGTGGGTCGCGCGTGATGCACGGCGGAGGGAGACGTCCGCGAAAGGAGACGTTCAAACTTGTACAACCGACCCGCGCCGCGAGCTGATCACTCGGTCAGGTTGCCGAGGTGCCGGTCAAGTGAACGGGTCAAGACCAGCTTCCTTATCTTTTTCGCGGCAAATCCCGCTGCGGGATTCGCACCCGCCGGGACGTCTGACCGAACGTGGAAAAAGTATCTGTCCCGTACTCGAAAGCTTTCGAGGGACGATCCAAGGAGCGGGGCCCCTGGCAGTCACACCCGGGAGCGCAGACACCGCCCGTAACGGCGCGCCGGAGCGCCGCATTGGATACCCCGGCGCGTTTGCAGAGCCGTTTGCATTGCCGAAGCAGGTGCGCGCCACTCCACTCCCTCCCAGCACACCTCTGATTTTTTAATCTTTGGCGACACGTGGGTGTGGTCCCTTCGACGGCGCGGCACTCACCACCGACCGACCCATCCCCCAGGCCACGAAGTCGAAGGCGCGGAGTCGTGCGACATGACCGCCGCGGCCGACCGCGGCGCAGGTGCGCGCATTTCCCGAATAAACCCTCGCGCGTCTCCAAACCCGCGCGACCGGTCCCCCGCGGCCACCCGCGGCTGCTCTCTTTCGCGCGCCTCGCGAAAAGTTGATCCTCTGCCGACCCGCCCCCCCCTGACGGACCCATCGCGCCGACCCGCCCCCGCCGCGCCGATCACTCCGCCTCGGCGTCCCCTCCGCACCGCTCACGAAACCCATCGGACCCACTGTGCAGGCGACGCGGGCCCGAACCCCAGGCAGGACGCCGGGCATCCCGCGCCGGATCCAACCGAGGCGAAGGGCTGGCGCCTCAGGCTCTACTGGCCCGCGCTGGACAAGTCCTTCACCGGGCGCGTGTTCGACTACGAGCCGAGCAAGAAGACGCACACCGTGCGGTGGGAAGAGGCGGCCAAGAACGACGGGGGCATGACGGAGGTGGACCTGTCGCAGGGGGAGGTGACGTGGCTGTCGCCGCCCGAGCCGGGTTGGGACGCGACGCCGTCACCCGCCGACACGGCCGGCGACGAGAGGGCGCGTTCGCACCACTCGCCGCCGATCGAGACGCTCGAGGAGGTTGAGAAGCGCATCGGCGTGGGCACGATCAAGTGGATATGCTTCCAGGTGCTCAAGGAGGCTGGACCGCACGGGTTGCTGCTCTCGGAGATTGTGGACAAGACCCAGGCTAAGGGCCTCAAGGATTGGACGTCGGTGCGGCAGCCGAGCAACACCGTCAACGCGTGCTGCTCGGGGGACCCGGCGTTCGTGAAGGTGGCGCCCGCGCGCGTCGGCCTCGCGTGCCTCGGGGCGTACGAATCCAAGGAGATCGCCGACGAGGAGGAGAAGGCCGCCGGCGAGAAGATCCTCTACTGCAGCGCGTGCGACAACGGGCCCTTCAACACCAAGGGCATGCGAATGCACATCAGCAGGTGGTGCACCTTCGCCGCGGGTAAGCCCACCGCGGACCCGAACATCGTCCCCACGGCCATCGCGGATCCAGAGAGGTCCACGAGGGACACGACCGCGAGGATAACGGCGCGTCTCGCGCCGGCTTCGTCGCCCGCCGACGGCGCCCCGGGAAGCCTCAACGACCCGAACCAGAAGCCGGCGCTCAAGTCGTTCGTGTGCTCCGCGTGCGGCGCCGGGCCGTTCAACGAGAAGGGCATGGCGATGCACGCGAGCCGGTGGTGCAAGGTGCAGAACGCCCTGGACGACGACGACGCCGACTACGCCGCGGCGATGGGCGGCGCTCTGGGCGCAAAGCCGACGTTGAGCCCGCCGTCGTACCTCGGCGGGTCCGTGGGTCTCACCGGGCTCGCGCCGGTGGGCATACCCGGCGTGTCCATCGGCGCGCTCTCCGGCGGGCTCCCCGCGGATCTCGGCGGCTTGCTCCCGCAGCTGAGCAACGGCGGCGCGCACTCGGGGCACATCACGGGGAGCGGCAGCGGCGGCGGCGGCGTGAAGCGCAAGGCGCCGGTGGATCTCGGACCCGTCGACCCGACGATGTTCGACAAGCACCTGCCCGCTTTCCCCGCCGGGTTCGCGGCGGTGGCTGGGGCGTCCGGGGCTGGGGCGTTGCGGGGGCAGATGCTCCCGCCGCCGCCGGTGTTTGGCCGACGCGCGGGCAAGTCGGCGCGGGGGAACAAGGACGAGGCGCACGGCGAAACCACCGAGCTTCGCCTCGAGGTTGAGGTTTGGAAGCAGGAGGGGAGTTTCGTGGCGAAGGCGCCGCTGGTGGTTCCCGCGAACGTGACGTTGGGTAAACTGAAGGAGGCGATCGCGGACAACACGAAGGGCGCGCTGCCGCCGCACAGGCAGGCTCTGAAGTACCTGGGCGTCCCGTTGTCGGCGCCCGACGACGTTCAGCTCGTGGGTTTGTTGGGAGTCACCGACAACATCTCGCTGCACCTGACAATCTTGGAGGACACCATGGCTCCGCCCAAGGGTGCGGGGATGCCGGGTTCACCCGCGAGGAAGGCGTTCATGAAAAACCTAGCGATGTGATGGACGCATCCGACGATGAGCCGAGCCAATTTTAGCAATGACGTACCTTCGTGTTAAAAGACGATCGAACCAAAGAACCGACAACTCAACTACGCGGCGACGGCCATCATCCCGCGGAGCACCATCTCCCTCAGCTGCCAAGTGGGCGCCGTGTACTTGCGCCCGTCCGAGTGCGTGTACTCCACGTCCTCGAGCTGCATGGCCCACAGGTAGTGCACCGACTGGATGTCATCCTCGGCGCCCTCGACGATTTCCCCATCCTTATTTCGCACGCAGTTGATCTGTTGGCAGCTGAACGTCAGGACGATCATCGGCGCGTTCTCCAGCATCCGCACCTCCACGAGCTCCATCTCGGACAGGTGCAGCATCCGCGGATCCACGAACTGGCCCTCGTGCTGCCAAAGCTTCATCTGACCTCCCATCCTCTCCAGCATCTCCTTGCTCACGGCGCACCTCTCGAGCGCCTCCACGTCGCCCTTCAGGTACGCGCCGAGCACCTTCGGCACGTCCCTTCGAACTTCCGCGATGAAGCCGTTCATGTTAAAGTCCGGCACGCGCTGCTGGATCGCCCGGTACGCCTCCGCCTGCTCCGTCTCGGCGAAGAACGCGCCCTCGGTGATGTCCTGTATCCTGTGCACCATCGGGTTGTCGCTCGTCTCCCATCGCTCTCGCGCCTCCTCCAGCATCTCCTCGCCCTTCTTGTACGCGGGGGTCTGCTTCAAACCCTCCAGCTTGCTGAACACGGACGTGACGTGCGCGCCCAGGCCGGTCTTTTCGCTCACCGAATCCCACGCGGCTCGGAACCGCGACTTTTTCTTCTCGGCGAGAGCCACCGCCGTGGTCCCCTCGTACGGGTCCACGGGTCCGGGCGCCACGTACCCGGGCGCGGACTTGCGTCGCTCCATCGCGGCGTCGCCCGGGTCCATCATCGCCAGCTTGTACTCCTCTTTGAACGCGTTGACGATGGTGGTCATGAGGCCGCCGCTGCGCTTGTCGGCCGTCTCGGAGAAGGACTTGGCGCCACCCGCCGCCTTCGCCGCGCCGTCGCCGAGCTTTGCGCCGGCGCCCTTTGCCCACCGAGTGAAGCTCTCAGCGGCCTCCTTCGCGGCCCGCGCGGCCTTGTCGGCCTCGGCGCCGATCGTTCCGTCCTCGGCTGTGCCGGCGGCGGCCTCCTGATGATCTGGGCTTCCAGAGTCGTCATCGGACGACGGGGAGGCTGACGCGGCAGCCTTGGCGGCGGTCTTCCCGGAGCCCTTGGGCGAGGTCTTCGTGGCGAGACCCCGCGTGGCGTTCAACGAGGACGCGCACCGACGCGCGAGATGGCGGAGCGCTGACATGATGCTGCCTGGTTGCTCTGATGACGGCACCGATCATAATGCTGGCATCAGCGCCCCCTCCTGCCCTCGCGTGATCGAGATCTCGCGAGGTCTTTTCTTTCTCAAAAATTTCACACTGCAGATGCTGGTGATAAATATAGAGAAATCAAAATATTAAACGTCTGAAATTAAACTCATACCTCTCACTCATGTATTTGTGTTTGGGGAAATGAAGAAACCCGAAACACGAAGCGAATCTTTCCGCTTTCCCGCGAGAGACGGCAACCCTCGCCACTGCTTTCGGAACTAGCCATTTAGCCGCGCGAGGGCGACGCCGCGTGAGTCGGCGCACCCGGGAGGTGCGCTCTCTCTCTCGAGTACTTCACGAACACCGAGCGGCGGCGGAGTGGTCTCGACTCGGTTGCGTTGAGTCGCGCGGGCGCGGTTCGCACCCGTCGAGCTTCCTGTTCTTTTTCCCTCGACGAAGTTCGGGTTCCGCGCGGCCGCCATGAGCAGGCTCGTGCGCGCGCTGCTCGGCCTGCCAAAGCCCAAGGGAAACGACGAGCGCGAGCCCGACGACGATGATCCGCCGTGGCCGGACGTCACCGTCGTGGTCATCATAAACAAGCGCAGCGGCAGCCGCCTGGTGAGGACCGCGTAAAGTCCCGTCCGGTCCGCGTGAAAAGGCGTGAAAACGCCCCTTCGCTTCCCACCTCTTTCCACGTCGGATTCTCGCTTTTCCGGTCGCCCCGAGGCGCGCGATCCTGACCGCACCGCGGCTCATCTTAAAATCCAACCGCAGGGCTTGCAACTCTCGCGCAAACTGATCGAGGTGAGCGCTCGTCGCATCGTCCCGTCCACCGCGCGTCTCCAGCGTCGTCGTCCCCCGGCCTATCCATCGTGCCAAAATATCCCGCCACCGATACTTTGAAAGTTAACCTCGCCGCTGACGGAATATACCTTTTTCCCACCCGCCGCCAACCAACCTCCGCAGGCTGGATGCGACATCATCTACCTGGACGAGTACATCCGCCGACGCGACGCGCTCATGTCCAAACTCACCGACCTGGTGTCCAGGCACAGGCGCGTAGGGGACCTGCGCTTCGTGGCGGCGGGCGGCGACGGGACGGCGTCGTGGGTCGCAGAGCTCATCTTCGACGCGTGCGCCGCGGTGGGCACTCGCAACGTGCCGCCCATCGCGGTCCTGTGCCTGGGCACCGGAAACGAGCTCGCGAGGGTCACGGGATGGGGCGCGGGTGTTCACGGAACCCTGCGAGCGAAAGGCGGCTTGCGATCGTTCGTGAGGGACGTCGCGCGCGGGAAGGTGGTGGGCGTGGATTCGTGGCTGTGGCGCGCGGTGCCGCTGCGGTTGGACGAGCTCGGCGTGCCCATCGAGGACGTCGAGCGCGTGGCGTCGGAACTCTCGCGGTCGAAGCTGGGCTGGCACAGGTCGAGCGAGGGAGGGGCGCGAGGATTGGACGGCGAACACGAACGTTCGCGTTTAAACGGCCTGGAGGGGCGTCGCGGCGTCGGGTTTGGGAGCGCGATGTTCCTAAACTCTGTGCTCGAGCCTCTCGACTCGGCGGGCGGCGGCTCGGGGGGCAGCACGGGGGACTCCTCGGAGGAAAACGCGTACCTGTCGCGAGGGTCCACGGACGGCACCGTGCTTCCGCCGAGGAACGACCGGTGCATATCGCCGTTGCACGCGGGTCTGGAGGGCAAACGCGGCAGCCTTGAACCGAAGGTTTGGGATTCGCTACCCGACGATTCCCTCGCCGGGGCCACCGTCGCGACCGCGCCGAGGACGACCACGCCGAGGAGCTCGCCCAGGACCTCGGTGAGGTACGATTTTGACCTCGCGCGGGGACTGGCGATGGAGAGCGACGACCTGCCGCACCACCCCGAGCTTCTCTTCGCTCCGCCTCCGATGACCCCGCCCGGGGCGGTGCGCGCGAACAAGACAAAGAGCAGGAGCCCGAGCGCCAGCCCAAAGCGAGTCGCGGCGACGACGACGACGACGGCGGCGACGACGACGGCGGCGACGAGCGGAAGAGAATCTTTCTCCAAGCAGCAACCGGTCCCGACGCACCACAGGCGTAGCTCATCGGTGATATCTGTCGGATCCCATCACGGCCCCGCGATCAACGGGGTTGGGTTCGGGCGCCTCAACACCCGGCGACACACTCGATCCGTCAGCGGCGGCGGGTCGATGGATTTCGACGCGGCCGGCTTTGGCTTTGAGGACGAGATGTCCCCTTACAACTCCAACGCCGAGGACGAGGACGATTCGGAGGTGGCGACGGTGACTAAGACGTCGGTGTGCTTCTTCTCAATTGGGTTCGACGCGTCAATTGCCATGCAGTTCCATCAGCTTCGGGAGCGGACGCCCTGTTGCGCCGATAGTGTCGGCAAGGTTATCGCCGGGCACGGATTGCTGGGAGTCACCGAGGCGTTCTCATCGCGTAAGTACCTGAGACCCGGTGTGATGTCACTGCGCGTAGACGGGGAGGATATCCCGATCCCGGAGGGGGCGAAGACGGTGCAGTTCTTCAACATTCACTCCTCCGCCACCGGCATCGACTTCTTCGGGTCAAACGAACCGAGCACGAGTGCCGATCTCCTCCAGGATTACTCAGAGCCCAACGTCGGCGACGGGCTCGTGGAAGTCGTCGCCACCTTCGGCGTGACCCACTTGGCGGCAATACGCCTCGGATTCGGACATTCCAGGAGGTTGGCGCAAGGCTCTGTGATCGAGATTGTGCTTCGGGAAGCGCTCCCCGTGCAGGTGGATGGCGAGCCCTGGCTGCAACCTCCCGCGGTTATTCGCATGGAACTTCGGGGAAAGATTCCATTCGTGCTGGGCGGGGGCGAGACAAAGAACGTGCCGAGAGCGGCGCACAGGCGAAGGCCATCTTCCGCGAGGAACGAGGTGGTTCTAGACAAGATGCCCGATAAGACGGGCGGGTCCGCGTTGGCTGATGAGGCGGTGGATCGATTCCTGAGGGATAGCCTTCGCGCCAGGCCCGTGGACGCTTGAGCCCGTGTGGGTGGCCTGAATAAATGTATACGAGTACAACAGCACGAATGCTTCCTCGCTAAGGGTACGCGCCCGCGCGAGCGCCGCGACATTGTCGCGTCGCCGCGACATTGTCGCGTCGCCTCCTTGCGCGCGAGCTTGAAAAGAATCGAATAAACTTCTAGAAAAATGCGTCTCGCGCCCTTCACAAACTCGCGAGCCTCTCGAACTCGCCGGCGACCTCACCCAGGAGCAGCTTCTCGCCCCTCCTCACCTCGACCGCCATGAGAGTCCGTCTCCGCCACCTCGCCGCCCTCGCATTCTCCTCTTCCTGGTCCTGTGCCGTCTTACCGCCGTCCTCGTCGCGCACGTTCGCGGCGACGCACCCCGCGACTTCCTCTCGCGTCCGCGCCCACGCCATCTCCGGCGCCGCGAGCACGTACTCCCCGCCACCATCGGCCAGCAGCCGAACGCAGTCGGCGATGGCGGCGTCCTTGACGACGGTGGTGGGCCGGCACTCGCCTCGCTGCTTCGCGTATCGGACGAGTTCGCCGCGGAACACGGCGGCGAGGGCGTTCAACGCCCTTCGCTCGTGCTCCAGACTCAAGGCTTCGCGCGCCGTCCACTTGTCGTCGTCGCGTTCGGCGTTGGACTCCCCGACGCGCTCGAGCTCCTCGTTCGTCAGCGATAGGATCCTCGCGGCGCGGATCATGGCGTCCGGAACGCACTCGATCCCCTTCAGTCGCCTCTCGCCGGCGGGGTATTTTGGGTCCACGTTGGACACCTCCCAGGTGAGCCCGCCGCACAAGCCGGCATCCGCGAGCGCCTCCAGCCTCGCGGCGACGGTGTCCTGGTCGCAGGCGGCCATCAGGGGCTTGAGGTTCACGTCCACCGCGTGTAACGCCCTTCGAAGGTGGTCCGATTCCTCCGTCAGAGAGCACTCCTCAAAGTCCTCCTCGTCCTCGTCGCCGGCGTTGTTCATCGCCGCCGCCAGGGCCCAATTCTCGTCGAGGCCGTCGAAGAGCCCCTCGTCGTCGTGGTGCCTCTCGACGATGTTGTTCTTACCGTCGATGGGCTTGGTGCAGCTGCGGACTCCGTGCGTGAACCCAAACTCGAGCAGCGAACCGCCCGAGGCCCTGTCGGCGTAGTCGTGGAAGAGCTGCTCGCCGCTCTCGGCGCCGCCAACGCCGGCTCTCAGCACGATCCTCGGTCCAACCTGCGGGTCGTCCTCGTCGAGCTCGAGCGACGCCCCGAGCACGCCGCGAACCTCGCACTTCTCCGCCTCGGAACCGTGGTTGAACAGGTCCAACCCCGGGCACAGCCCCATCTCGCCGTCCTCGCCGACGTCGGGAAGCGAGAAGGCCCTCGCCAGCACCGTGGCCCACGCCCATCGAAACGCCTCCTTGCTGGTGTACTTATCTCGCGCGCGTTCGCCCTTCTTACGCGCCGCGGCGGTGACGTCGATCCCGGTCCCGCCCGCGACGTTGCTCCCGAGCTTACCGGACATCCACAGCGTCGGGTCCGCGTCGTTCAGCCGCGGGAACACTTCGTCGTACACGGAATCCACCAGCGCTATTCGCTCGCGAGCTCGATCCGCCAGCCGGCTCCCCTGCAGCGCGTCCAGCTCTTCCGCGGACCACTCGACCGGCGAGTCCACCTCCCTGGGCAGCAGGTCGACGTACGCCTTCCAGTGCGCGTCGTGCGGGGCCGGCCCCGCGGCGAGGCAGCACTGGTGCACGATCCCGAGCGCCAGCAGCGTCGTCTTGGACGCGTCCAAGGGAAAGTCATGGTTCGACTCGACGACGCCGCCCAGGCGCGTCGAGAGCGACACGGCGCCGTCGGGCCTGACGGACGTGAGCCCCGCCGCGGACAGCGCGCGGCCGAGCCGACCGAGCGGGCCGCTGTGCGCGGTGACCGCCGACGTCGTCAACACCAGGGGCGACAGCGACGGAGGTTCTCGGGTCTCGGTTCCCGATTCCGCGTCGTTTTCGTCGTTCATCTCGTCCGTCTCCTCGACGCGGTTGCCGAATCGGTTCAGCGGACGCTTCGGCGCGGCGAGGGGCAGGGAGAATATCACGTCGCCCTCGTCGAACGCTCGGGTGCTTATCCCGCCGATGCCCATTCCCCGCACGCGCACGAACTGCGCCCTGTCGGTGAAGTCGACGCCGTGCTGACGCAGCCAGATGGTCAGCGCGGCGATTTGATGCGCGCTGCCCTCGCCCTCGCCCACGGCGCCCAGGTTGCCGAGCGCCTGCGGGGGAAGCGGGTGCGCGTGCGCCGTCTGCGCCGCGCCGCTGCCTTTCTGCTTGCGGGGGGGCGGAGGGCGGTCCACGACCTTGGGGGTGCGCGACATGCCCGGCGACTTGCTCGTGGCGCTGGCGCTCACACGGAACGGGAACGGCGCCCCCAACCTCGCCGCGTGTAGGTTTTTGTTAGTTCTGCGACGCGCCACGAGGGCGCCGCGGATCGAACGCCTCGACGGCGGGTCGCGCCGCGAGGCGAGCGCCCGTGGTGGCGCGCTCAGTAGCGACGCACCGGCGCGACTCGACATCTCTCGGGACGTCGATGCGGCGCGGGCGCGTGAAGCTCTGCGCGAACCGTCGCCATTCGCCAAGGACTGCACTTTTTCGCGCTGTCACATTATCCTCTCGGCGCGAAAATTGGCTAATCTAACCGAGCATTTCCTCGTATGTAAGCCCAGTTTGAAATAAATAAATGCAAAGATGAATGGTTGAAAATACACTTCTTCGGAGTGAGGAAAAACCAAAAGAGTCGTCAAAAAGAGTCGTTTGGCTACTGGCATTGTTGACTGTGATGCGCCCCACAGGCGAAGATACGCATTTGTCTCCAACCCGCAGCACACAGCACGGACACACTGGAAGGGGGGTTTGCTCGGTCATGGACGGATTTCGCAACCCTCAGTATACCGGCCAACCTCTGGGGAACATCATGTTCCCCGGAGGATACATCCAGGGCATGCCGCAGATGGCGCAGATGGGAGTGCCCCACCAGATGATGCCGGGCCTTGGCGACGGGCGGCAGCAGATGGCGCTGATGACCCAGGCGCCCCCGCAGAGGAAGGATGCGAAGCCCAAGGTGATGTGCACGCACCCGGGCTGCGGAAAGGAGTTCGCGTGGCAGCAGGACCTCGCCAAGCACGTTCGCAAGTACCACAGCGGCGAGGAACCGCGTTTCGCGTGCACGCACGACGGGTGCGAGAAGAAGTTCTACGAGCGCAAGCTCCTCGTCGCGCACGAGCGCACGCACACGGACGAGAGGCCGTTCGCGTGCACCTTCCCGGGATGCGACAAGCGCTTCCGCGCCAGGAACGCCCTGGCCTACCACCTCAAGGCGCTGCACAACTCCGGCGACTCGCTGAGATGCGACGTGGAGGGATGCAGGTTCACCACGCGCAAGCGAGAGGCGCTCGCCGCGCACAAGCTTCGGCACCAGCAGCGAGAGGCTGAGAAGAGCTGGAAGGCGCAGGCGAAGGGTGAGGTGCAGGCGGCGGTGCGGGGGGTGAAGGACGAGCTCAAGAACAAGACGGCGGAGCTCGCGAAGGCCCAGCGAGCGCTAACGCAGGAGCAGCGCGCGCACGCTAAAGTCGTCAAGGAACTCGCCGCGCTGAAGGCGTCGCACGCGCGTCTGAAGCGCCGAGCCTCCACCGCCGCGTTGGAAATCGACCGCATGCGTCCGCCCAAGCGCGCGCGGGGTGTCGCCCACCCCGGTTCGGGCGGAGTCGGGCCCGCCGCGGGAGGAGCTCAGATCCCGGGCGACGCGGACAACGACGACGAACGGAGAACGCGTCCGCCCGAGGTTGTCCTCCTGGACGGGCCCGACGGGAAGCTGCCCATGCTGGCGGTCGGCGGGGCTGGGGCTGTGCCGGGCGTCGCGGGCGGGACGGCGATGGATCCGACGGGCGCGGCTCACCCGGGGAGCATCGCGATGAACGTCAACGGGACGATGCGGAGGCTGCAGCCGGTTTGCGCGCAGGCGCTGCCGTGGTCCACGTCGTTCATCGGGTGCCCGGGGATCAAGTGCGACGACGGGCACGACTTCACCGAGCTGTTCCTCGAGGACGGGTCGAGGAATGCGGGCAACAGACGGACGACGCCGCTGGAGGTTGAGCACCCCAAGGACGTCGCGGCGTTTCACGCGCGAAGCACCAACTGCCCGTGGGCCAAGCCCAACCTCCAGGTCACCTTGGAGAAGGCTTCCGATCCCATGGCGCTCCACGCGTTGCTCAACGAGATCGCGCCCAAGAAACCCCTCAAGGTCAAGCGCGTGGACGGTCAGTGCGAGGCTTGCTACGCGGCGCACGTGGCGTTGGCGGCGAGGCTCCGGGCGAAGCACAACCCAAAGTCGAAGGGTGGCGCGGCGGCCGACGCGGAAGCGTGAACTGTGACGACGACGAGGAAGACACGACGCGACACGAAATAGGATATTGTCGTACGCACGCGAAGATGCGCGCCAATTAGCGACGCTGTGGACGGATGTAATGGGCATTCAATTCACGGTACTTTGAATGGTGGCTGCTGGGTCGAGGTGGGCTGCGTCTCTGTCCTCCCAGTCCACCTCTCAATTCTCCATCAGCCTGTCCACCACCTTCTTAACGTCATCTTCCGTCTTGACGCCGTTGATTATCGGCCCGTCGTCCCCGTTGATTTGCACGTTTGGTCCCATGCCGCATTCGTCCAGACACCGGATCTCCACGATATCCACGCCCTGAAGCTCGAGCGCGGCGAACATCGATAGAGTCTTTTTCGACCCCGCTCGTTTGCATTCCTTGTTTGTGCACACTTTGACCTCCTTGGCCTCCGCCCGCGCCACGGTTGACCCGCCGGAGGTTGTGCAAACGCGCGACCGCTTCAGGGAGGGGCGGAATACCCGGGACGAGAGAGCAAACGACGACATCGCGGCCTGAGATGCGGGGGCGCACCGGAGAGTCCTGGATAAGTTAGAACAAGTGGCAAAAATTGGGCGGGCAAATTTTTGCAGCCGACCGATTTTTTTGAACTCGTTTTGAAAGGTGCCAAGATCGCGCGCGACACTTCGGCGAGCGCACGCCTTCGCGCGTGACACCAGGTGCCCGACGGTAGCATGTTCGCTGTCGGTTTAGGTAAGAAGGATCAGGCGAGGGCGCGGGAGGCCAAGCTGGCGAAGGAGAATGACTCCGTCTCCGCCAACAACGGCCTCTCCAACTCGATCTCGATGTATGCCAACGCGCCCGCTGACGACGTCGAGCTCGAGGAGTTCGAGCTGTACGCGCTGGATCGGATCAAGCTTCTCAAGGCCATCGACGACGGCCTGAGCACGGGCAAGAAAGGACCGGAGATGAAGACTCTCATCGAGTCAAAGATGCGTGAGTGCGGCCTGCAAACAAACCCGCGCGACTACGA
>Ga0181571_10002787_pt1 | contig 13035 bp, 12 predicted proteins | sample 101ome_17_FD_132440 | JGI IMG/M metagenome (GOLD analysis project Ga0181571, IMG submission 132440) | Coastal salt marsh microbial communities from the Groves Creek Marsh, Skidaway Island, Georgia - 101407AT metaG (megahit assembly) | ecosystem: Environmental > Aquatic > Marine > Intertidal...
CAAGACCCGCCAGTTCACCGGCATCCGCACCAATCAAAGAACTACCGGGTCGCTCCGTAGCGCCGGCCAGTATCAAGGCGCCATCACTCTGAGACACAGCTTCTATTAAGGTGCGCCCCATTCTTCCGGCCGCGCCGATCACCCCGATATTTATCGTCATAATTTCATATCATCAAAAAAGTTTTTCACACCCTCGAACCATGAGTTCTGTTTCGGAGACTGCTTTTTACCGCCCTCACTTAAACTCACCTGCAATTGCTGCAGAAGCTCTCTTTGGTGCTTGGTCAACTCGACGGGCGTTTCCACGGTCACTTTGCAGAGCAAATCCCCTACCGTACCGCCGCGGACCGGTTTGACACCTTTACCACGTAAACGGAACAGTTTACCGGTCTGCGTACCTTCAGGAATTTTGAGTTTAACACGCCCTTCCAAGGTGGGAACTTCAAGCTCGCCGCCCAGCGCCGCATCACTGAAGGTGATAGGAACCTCGCAGTATAAATGCTTACCGTCTCGCTCAAAAATCGGATGCTGGCGTACCGACATTTCAACAAACAAATCGCCGTTCGGACCGCCGTTGGGTCCTGCCTCGCCTTCCCCTGATAGGCGAATGCGATCACCCGTGTCTACACCCGGCGGTACTTTGACCGACAGTGTCTTAGTCTTTTCGAGCCGCCCCTGACCACGACACGAGGTGCAAGGATCGGTGATCGTTTTACCCCGACCACGACAGCTCGGGCAGGTTTGTTGAACCTGGAAAAAGCCCTGCTGCATTCGCACTTGGCCAACACCGCCACAGGTATCGCAGGTTTTGGGACTGGTACCCGGCTTGGCACCCGTGCCATCGCAAGGGTCGCAGGCCTGCAGGGTCGGCACTTTAATCTCTACTGTTTTACCAAAGACCGCGTCTTCAAGCGATATATCGAGCGTGTAGCGCAGATCCGAGCCGCGCTGAGGGCCGGAGCGACCACCGCGGCCGCCGCCGCCGAAGATGTCACCAAAGACATCACCGAAAATATCGCTAAAGCCACCTTCAGAGAAGCCACCGCCACCCGCTGATCCGTCAACAGCGGAATGACCGAACCGGTCGTAGGCCGATCGCTTCTCTGAGTCGGTCAGAACCTCGTAGGCTTCGGTTGCTTCTTTGAATTTTTCGTCGGCTTTGGGATCATCCGAATTTCGATCGGGATGATACTTCATGGCAATGCGACGATAGGCTTTTTTAATTTCCTTGTCGTCGGCATTTTGCGCTACGCCGAGCACTTCGTAGTAATCGCGTTTAGACATTAGGCTAGCTTCGCTCTCGCTCTCTGAGGGCTGCGCCCTCACACTTTCTTAAACAAAGGCGCGGGCACAAAGACCCGCGCTGATTTACTGCATTGTACACCGGCTCGTTTCGCTCAGCGCGATAAAAGACGCCTTACTTCTTCTCGTCTTTAACTTCTTCGAACTCAGCGTCCATGACGTCGTCGGCATTATTAGCACCAGAGTCAGCGCCCGCGTCGGCCTGCTCGCCTGCAGCAGCCTGAGCCTGATACATCTTCTGCGCCACGGGGCTGGTCGCCTCGGTGACCTTCGTTGCCGCCGCATCGATGGCATCTTTATCACTGCCCTTCAAGGCCTCTTCCGCTTCCGCGATAGCGGCTTCGATAGCAGCCTTCTCTTCGTCAGTCGCGTGCTCGCCACCTTCGCTCAAAGTATTCTTGGCTGCGTGCACCATGCCTTCACATGCGTTGCGCGCAGAGATGAGCGCTTCGAATTTAGCATCGGCTTCCGCATTCGCTTCTGCATCGCGCACCATTGCTTCGATTTCATCGTCCGACAACCCGCTTGACGCGGTAATACGGATCGACTGCTCTTTACCCGTCGCTTTATCCTTTGCAGAGACGTTCAAGATGCCGTTTGCGTCCAAATCGAAAGTAACTTCAATCTGCGGCATACCGCGTGGCGCAGGCGGAATATCAGCCAGGTCGAAGCGGCCAAGCGACTTATTCTGCGCCGCTTGCTTGCGCTCACCTTGTACCACGTGAATCGTCACTGCAGTCTGGTTGTCATCGGCTGTTGAGAACACCTGCGATTTCTTGGTCGGAATCGTGGTGTTTTTCTCGATCAGCGGCGTAGCGACACCACCCATCGTTTCGATACCCAGTGTTAACGGCGTTACGTCAAGCAAGAGTACATCTTTGACGTCGCCCGAGAGTACCGCACCTTGAATCGATGCACCCACAGCAACCGCCTCATCGGGGTTCACGTCACGGCGTGGCTCTTTACCGAAGAAGTCGGTTACCGCTTTTTGCACCATCGGCATACGCGTCTGGCCGCCTACCAAGATCACGTCATTGATCTCGCTGGGGCTCAAACCCGCGTCTTTCAATGCGATCTTCACTGGCTCAAGTGAGCGCTTAACCAAATCTTCAACCAAAGACTCGAGCTTGCTGCGAGAGAGCTTAACGACTAAGTGCTTAGGACCAGTCGCATCTGCGGTGATGTAAGGCAGATTCACTTCTGTTGCCTGAGAAGACGAGAGTTCGATCTTCGCTTTCTCAGCTGCTTCTTTCAAACGCTGAAGCGCCAGAGGATCATTGTGCAAATCAATACCGCTGTCTTTCTTGAATTCGGACGCCAAGTATTCGATCAAACGTAGGTCGAAGTCTTCACCGCCCAAGAACGTATCACCATTGGTTGCCAATACTTCGAACTGGTGCTCGCCGTCTACTTCCGCAATTTCGATGATCGAAATATCGAAGGTGCCGCCGCCAAGGTCGTAAACCGCAACCACGTTGTCGCCTTTCACTTTATCCATGCCGTAAGCCAACGCTGCGGCAGTCGGCTCGTTGATGATGCGCTTGACTTCGAGACCGGCGATCTTACCGGCATCTTTCGTTGCCTGACGCTGAGAGTCGTTGAAGTATGCAGGCACCGTGATTACCGCTTCGGTTACAGGCTCACCAAGATACTCTTCAGCGGTCTTTTTCATTTTCGCCAATACTTGAGCCGACACCTGCGGAGGCGCCATTTTCTTATCTTTGGCTTCAACCCATGCATCACCGTTATCGGCTGCAACGATTGAATAAGGCACCATTTTGATGTCTTTCTGAACGACATCGTCGGTGAACTTTCGACCGATCAAACGCTTGACCGCAAACAGTGTGTTTCGGGGGTTGGTCACCGCTTGACGCTTAGCACTCTGACCCACCAAAATTTCACCGTCTTCGGTGTAACCGATAATCGAGGGCGTTGTGCGATCGCCTTCAGAGTTTTCAATAACACGCGGCTTGTCGCCGTCCATAACCGCAACACATGAGTTGGTTGTGCCGAGGTCAATACCAATAATTCTTCCCATAATGCTTCTCCTGCTGTGTCACCTGGATTGACACGTTCTGTTTCGTTGTTCTCTATTTGGATGCTATTCCCTGTATTTCAAGGGGGATTACAAAAAAAGAGCTACTCAGCCTTACTCACCATCACCATGGCGGGCCGAATTAATCGACCATTCAAGGTGTAACCTTTCTGCATCACAGCAATCACGGTGTTAGGGTCCACCTCGGGATTCGGCACCATGCTCATCGCCTGATGCAACTGGGGATCAAAGGGCTCCCCGTGAGGATCCACCGCTTCGATATTGAACTTTGCGAGCACGTCGCCAAAACTTTTGAGTGTGAGTTCGATGCCTTCAACAATCGATTTAATGGCTTCGTCTTCAGGATTAACCAAGCTGAGGGCGCGCTCTAGGTTGTCAGCAACAACCAAAACCTCTTTAGAGAACCCTTCGAGTGCAAACTTGCGGGCTTTCTCGACTTCTTTTTCAGCGCGGCGCTGTGCATTAATCGCATCCGCTTGCGCGCGCAGCACCGATTCCCTAGCTTCTACTAAGGCCTGCTCTAGTTCTGCAATTTTGACCGCGGGATCCGGCTCACCCTCGGCAATCGCCTCACCCTCTTGCTCTTGCGCTTCCGCTGCATCACCATCGGTTTCGAGCACTTCAGGAGCGATTTGCTCGGTAGTGTTCTCTGGCTGTTCGGACTTTTTCGCTTCGCTCACGATATTCCCCTTTAATTCAGACAAAACAAATTTTAAACCGTTTTGCCGATATTGGGTTCAATCGCTGCTTTTTCAAGAGGTTAATTTGATAAAGCTTGACTCAACATTCGCGCGGTTAAATCAACGATAGGTATGACTCGGTTGTATTCCATACGTGTAGGGCCAATCACTCCAAGCACGCCGAGTGTTTTTTTACCATCACCATAGGGGGCAGTTACCAAAGAGAAGTTGCCAAGCGCATTAAAGCCCGCTTCTTCCCCTATAAAAATTTTTACGCCATCGGCAGCAGAAGAGCGCTGAAGCAAGTGCAATACGTCTTTCTTGCGCTCAAGCGCTGAAAACAGCTCCTTTAGGTGGTCTAACTCGTGCGGAGACGCGGCCTCCAACAAACGCGACTCACCGGCCATAAGGTAATCTTCCGAGTTAGGGGCATTAAGAGAAAGCGCCTTGTTGGCAAAACTGAGTGTATCCTCCTTCAACCGATCAATGTGTGACTTTGCCTCGCGGATCTCAAGCTCGATCCGTCCTTTAATTTCGTCAAACGTGTAGCCAGAAAACCGCTCATTGATAAGCTGAGCCGCTGCCTTAAGCTGCTCCCCTTCGAAGGTCTCGTGGGTGTAGATGATTTTGTTCTGCACCTCGTGTTCGTTTACCACCAAAATAACCAGCACGCGCTGACCCGATAAGGGCAGGAACTCTACCTGTCGGAAGCGTTGCGATTCGGGTCTAGGCACGGTTACCAAACCGGCTTGAGAGGTTATTTCAGCCAACAGTCCCGAGGTGGTTTGCATCAGATCTCGAGCCGACTTGTCGGGATTAAGCTCGTTCTGAAGTGCCTGAAACGTCGAGGCATCGGGCATATCAACTTGCAATAGTGAATCAACGTATAGGCGATAACCGGCGGCCGTGGGAACCCGCCCCGCGGACGTGTGCGGCGCATGCAACAAGCCACGGTGCTCTAAGTCTGACATGATATTCCGAACCGTCGCCGCGCTGACAGGCAAACCGGTCTCTTGACGCACCGTGCTCGACGCCACGGGCGCGCCCTCTTGAATATACCGACGGACAAGCGCCTGCAATACGATTTTGGAACGTTCTGAGACGTTTTTTTCTTTCATAAGCCCAACACCAATGATGCCCGCTAGGTATACCGCAGACCAAGCGATCATGCCAGTCATTACCGCCTATTTTGAATCAATTTGCAGCAAACGATTCTCGTGACATACTAATGCGCTACACTTGCCGTCATACGATTTGCTACAGCGCATTATAAGGAACTCGCGCATGCTCACCCACATTCACATCAAGCAGTTCGCGATAATCGAATCGCTATCAGTTGATTTACGGGCAGGCATGACCGTAATCACGGGTGAAACGGGCACGGGCAAATCCATCTTGATCGATGCCCTAGGGCTCTGCCTGGGGGATCGCGCCGATTCAAGTAGCGTAAGGCACGGCGCGGAGCAGGCGGAGATCACCGCCCTTTTTCAGCTAAATGAAACGAGCCCAGCAATAACCTGGCTTCGCGAGCACGACTTTGATTCAAGTGATGAACTTGTCATGCGGCGCATCGTTACGGCCGAGGGGCGCAGCCGCGCTTACATCAATGGTGCTATCGCAACCGTTCAGCAGTGTGCGGCCTTGGGCGAGTTGATCGTCGATATTCACGGTCAGCATGCGCATCAGTCGCTCATGCGTAAGGCGATGCACCGACAGATCTTGGATGAAATGATTCCGACCCCTGCACTCATCACCGAAGTCGCCTCTCTGGCGAAGCGGCATAAGGAATATCAGGCAAACTTGAACGAACTCACGTCGGGCAACGACGACAACGAAGAGCGCAAGTCCTACCTCGAATTTCAAATAGAGGAGATCGGTGGTGTAATGCTCAGCCCCGAAGCGCTGCAAGAGCTAGAGCAAGAGCTCGACCTACTGTCGCAAGGAGAGAGCTTACTGAAACAGCTTTCAGAGGCTGCTCAGCTTTGTGAGCATCACAGCGATGGCGTCAATCGCGCAGTTCAACTGCTGGAATCCGGTCTGAATTCGGGCCTGACCAAAGAAAGCTATGAGCTTCTGTCGTCAGCAGCAATTCAGATCGACGAAGCGCGACGCGATATTGAACGCATATCCGACAGAGTCGACCTTAACCCTGAGCGCTTGCAAGAGGTGAATACACAGCTGGATACACTCTACGATATGGCGCGCAAGTATCGCGTCAGACCAGAGGAACTTGAGCAGAAGCACAACGACCTGCAAGCTGAACTCGATACCCTAACAGAAGCTGACGCGCGTATCGCCGAGCTACAGTACCATCTTAAGACAACACTCGCGGCCTATCAGGAATCGGCCGTCAAACTCTCGGCCGAGAGGGCTTCTGCCGCACAGACCCTGGAAGCCGAGATCCAAGAGCAGCTGCAGGCGCTGGCTATGCCGCACTGTCGGTTCGCGGCGGTGCTTACACCGCGAGAATCCGCAAGCCCCTCATCACAAGGAAACGAAGAAATCGAGTTTAGGATTGCGACCCAGGCTCAAGGTGAACTCAAGCCCCTAACGAAAATAGCCTCAGGTGGGGAGCTTTCTCGAATCAGTCTTGCCATACAGGTGGTAACAGCGGCCAAGAGCGTTACCCCTACCTTGATATTCGATGAGGTTGATGTGGGGATCGGCGGCGCCACAGCCGAAATCGTCGGCCAGCGCTTGCGCGCCTTAACGCAACACTCTCAGGTTTTGTGCGTTACGCACCTAGCTCAAGTTGCCAGCCAGGGGCACAACCAGCTCCGAATCGCCAAGGATCACAGCGCAGTTGGCTCTGCAACCAAACTCGTTGAATTGAGGGCTTCGGAACGCGTAGAGGAGATCGCGCGGATGCTGGGTGGCGTTACAATAACGGACCAAACGCGAGCACACGCTGCGGAGATGCTTCAGAGCGCTAACCGTCTCGACGCGTGAGTCTAGCCGAGCGTCTGCACTTACTCATAAGAGTGACAGACCTAAGACTCGGCTTTTTTACGAACGTACAAGACCAAGGAGTGATCCACGAGTTCATAGCCGTGCTCTTCTGCGATCTGATGCTGGCGCTTCTCAATCACGCTGTCGGTAAACTCGATGACGTCACCACCGTCTACACAGACCATGTGGTCATGATGCTCACCGGTCGCGATCTCATAGACTGAGTGCCCGGTTTCAAAATTGTGTCGCTGAACCAAGCCCGCTGACTCAAACTGAGTTAAAACGCGATACACCGTTGCTAAACCTACCTCTTCGTCTGCCTCGAGTAGCGCTTTATAAACATCTTCTGCGCTTAGGTGCGTCCCCTGATCCATACTGGACTCAAGGATTTGAAGAATCTTCAGCCTTGGCAACGTAACTTTCAGCCCAGCTTTTTTAAGGTCTTGGGTTTCAAAAGGCATTTAGGGGGTTCTCTCAATCCGGATAGACCAGTATGATGCCACTCCATAGCGACAAGTTAAAGGTTTACAACAATGCGAATCATTCTCACTGCCATTCTCAGCGCCGTGATCCTCTCGGGATGTGGTTTTGTGGGCTTTCCGGGCGTGTATCGTATTGGGATTGAGCAAGGCAACGTTGTCACGCAAGAAATGGTAGACCAACTCAAACCCGGCATGACACGCCGCCAAGTGCGCTTTGTTTTGGGCACGCCCCTGATCGAAGACAGCTTCAATGGCGATCGCTGGGATTACCGCTACGTTTTTAGCCGGGGTGACCAGCAAATCCTTGATAATCGACTTACCGTCTACTTCGACGGCGACACACTGGCGCGGTTTGACAGCAAACTGCCGCCTAGCGCGGAAAACGAAGAAGCAAACACAGCCGAAGCTCCAATAGCAGAAAACTGAGCGAGGCTTACCCCCGCGCACTTGCTCCTCGATGGTCACACCGGCGCGGGGCGCTCCGCTGGGAAACGGGCACGGACGGAAAAGGCTCACCCAGAAGCGCGTTTACTTACCTCTGGATTCTTTAGCTTTCGCGGCCCGTTCTTTACGTACCTCTTTGGGATCCGCGATCAGGGGGCGATAAATTTCAATTCGGTCACCGGATCGAAGCACGTAATCTTCTGGAACCACTTTACCGAAAACACCCATCTGACTCGCTCGCAAATCGAGCCCATCAAACTCTGTGGTAATTCCCGATGCCGATGCTGCGTCGATCAAGGCAGTACCTTCTGGAACCGTCAGCGAGAGGATGACTTGTTTTTCGGGCGTCGCATAGGCCACCTCGATGTCGATATCCGACACGCTTACTTCACTCCCAACACCGCATGAGCCCGCTTTATCAGGGCATCGACAACGGATGTACTGGTTCTCTCTACGAGCTGCTTCGCGGCGACCTTTTTGATCGCACCATCAGCTTCAAATTGCAAATGCAACTCGATCTTCGAGGCGGTTTCAGATAGAGACTTAAACAACCAGCTCCCTTTCAGGTGCTTGAGAGGCCCTTCACTTAACTCCATCGTTATTAAGGATGGGCGCTGCACGGTGTTGCAGGTACTGAAGGGGTATTTCACACCGAGGGCCGAAACCGTCAGTTCAGCCTCCAGCCCTTGATCCCATTCTCGAATCACCTTGGCTCCGATACAGTTAGGAATGTAATCAGGATAAGCTCTGATGTCCGACACAAGCTCGAACAGGCTCTCGGCAGAGTAAGGAAGCAATGCACTGCGGGTTATCTCAATCATAGCGGCAGTATAGCTTTAAGGGTCTCGCGCCACTAGCTTATTGATACACGAGCCAGCCTAGCACCAGTAAACCGACACAGCCGAGCGGCACGACATAACGCAACAAAAAAATCCATGTCACCAAAAACAATCGGCTCTCTCGATCAAGCGCCATTAAGAGGCCTCTACGATAAGCGCGCCATCCAACCAAAATGCAGAAGCCAAACAGGATGAGAGGCACCAACAGCGTTGTAATAAGACGATCCGTCAGTGCAATCACTATCCAGGAATTCAAGCGCACCCCTTGCCACTCGATGTGATACGCGCCTAAGACCAACAGAGCAACCAAGATCACACACACTGCACTGGCTGCTCGCTGCCCTAGTTTGGTTCTGTGCGATATGACACTTACCAGCACTTGCGCAAGGCCGACGATAACCCCTAAGAGCAGCAGTAGAACCACCAGCATAAGCAAGCCGCCCATAAAATCGCCTTCCACACTACTGCCATAAGCTTGTGGTATTGCAATAAAAAGAAGGCTTGGACCCATACTTGGCAACAGGGCTTGCGCAAACAGCACCGGAAAAATAATTAAAGCTGCAAGCAATGCGAAGGCCATATCAAAAACGGCGATAGCCCCGAGTGCCCGACCAATCGGAAGATGATCCGAAGCAAAAGCAGAATATGTCGCGGCCACCCCAAATCCGGCCAACAGCGTCATGACGGCTTGCATCAGCGCGTGTATCAGGCTATCTAATCCAAACTGATCCCAGCGAGTTTGAAACAAATACGCACCCGCCGCCTGCACATCACCCACCAAAAAACTGTGCCGCAGCAAAAGCAGACTCAGCGTAATGATACTGGGAACGGCAACCCAAGCCAGACTGCCCAAGCCTCGCTTCACACCAAAAAGTAAGGCAATACCGCTCATCCCAATCGCAGCGAGTGACCAATAAAGTCTGAGGCTCGGGTTTCGCTCAAGAGCGTCGTAATATTCTCCGGCCTGCAACAGGCTAACGCCAGCAAAATGCCCACCGAAGAGGTCGATAGCATAAGGCACTACCCAACCGACAATCATCAAAAGAGACAGCAAGGCCAGCAGAGCCGCCGAAGACGCCAGAAGCCCCAACACTTCCCAGCGAGAGGAGTCCCCAGACCTTAGCGACAAATTACCGATGGATTCGGTTATCGAGGCCCGGCCGCTGCGCCCAACTGCAGCTTCAGCAACTAAAACGGGCAATGCGACCGTGATCAGGAAGATCACATAACACAGCCAAAACGCACCACCACCGTGCTCCGCTGCCAAGGCACCGGTGCGCCAAATACCCCCAATACCCAGCGTCGCCCACAGCAGAGTAAAGAAAAATGTAGATCGAGACTGCCAACTTTTTAGTTGTGTTGGTTCCATTTACTCGGCACCCATACCGCTCGGAGTCTGCGACAAATAATGCCGCGCTATTGTCCACTTTACAAAGAATTTTCTGTGCCAGATTACCGCTTCACGTATAATGCGCGCATGAGCAAAAAGAAACCCAAAAACAGTAGCAATCAAATCGCATCCAACAAACGCGCAAATTTCGATTACAAATTACTCGACGACTTTGAAGCCGGTATGTCTCTCACAGGATGGGAGGTAAAAAGCCTCCGAGCGGGCAAGGTGCAGCTAACCGATTCTTACGTGATCATGAAAAATGGTGAGGCCTACCTTTTGGGCGCTCAGATAACCCCGCTGGCAACAGCGTCTACGCATTTCGTGACTGACCCAACGCGGACACGCAAGCTGCTACTGCACAAAAAAGAGCTGGCCCGCATTCTCGCGGCCATTTCCCAAAAAGGCCAAACCTGCGTGTGCACGGGCCTTTACTGGAAAGGGCACCTAGTAAAAGCCAAAATCGCCTTGGCACAAGGCAAGCAGGAGCACGATAAGCGCGACACCACCAAAGAACGCGATTGGAATCGTCAAAAACAGCGCATCGTCCGAAACGCTGTTAAACAATAGAGATATAAGGCCGAGCCCCACTCGGCTCAATAGCACTCAAGATCCTTCCCATCAAACTGCGATAGAAAAGAGTGGATAGCGTCCTTTGTAAAAAGCAGACTCAGTTAGACTGAATCGGACTCAACCACCCTACAAGGGCAAAGACTGCTTACAACAGCGCACAGCTGCTGGTTACGGCGGTGTAATACCCCTCACCCATGCGCGTATAAAGGTCTAGTGCCCGCCGCGGAACAAAGCCCCTGGATACACGCCCGTTAATTGATCGTTACGCAAGACCTCATGGCCCGCAACGAGCATTGATCGATAGCCACTCGAGTCCTGCAGTAGACGCTGCCCGCCCGCGGGCAAATCGCGCACCATACGCGGCGCGTACAAACGCAAATTCTCTAGATCGATTACGTTGATATTTGCTTTGAGCCCCACTTCAAGACGACCACGATCCGACATGCCCATGTAATCCGCGGGCTCGCTCGTTAACTTTCGAACCGCCTCTTCTAACGCGAGTTTCGGGCCACTCGTACGGTCACGGACCCAATAGGTAAGTAAATAGGTCGAGAAACTGGAATCGCAAATCGTGCCAACGTGCGCACCGCCATCCGACAAGCCCATCATCGCACGCGGATGAGTCATCATGGTGTGCACTGCGTCAAAATTCATATCGGTGTAGTTGTAGATGGGAAAATACAGCAGTTGCTGCCCCTGATCTTGCAGCATCAAATCGTACAGCATACCCAAAGAGGACTGCCCCTCTGCTTGAGCCATGGCGTATACCGATGTTTCAGCGCTCTGCTCGTAGTTTGGATTGTCGTCCAGCAAAAAGGTTTTACCCGCAACATAATCAATGGCAGCGAGCAGCAGATCAGTGATGGGGGGAACCGAAGTACCATCACCGGCGACTTTTTCTGACTTCTCCTCCAACAACCGAGCTTTGAAAACCGGATCTGACATAATCGCCACGCGCTCGGCTAACGGTGTTTGTGAGATCGCTTTGTAACTCGGGAAACCAATGAACGGATGGAACGTGCATTGCAAACCCGTAATCACACCAATGCCACGTGGCGCGGTTTGCAGCCTTATATTCAGACCTTTCTCAACAGCGGCCTCGGTGCGCGCTAAAATCCGGCGCCATTGCTCAGGTGCAAAGTCGCGCTGCATCAAACTCAAACTGAAGGGATGTCCGTCTGAAGCCTCTGTGAAACGTTCGAGCAAATCAAACTCTTCGTCGAAGACATCGCCCTCTCTCTCCAAATTGAAGTCATTGACGGCCTGGAGAACACCATGCTTAAGGCCTGCGAACGCTTTAGCGATACCAGTGAGCTCCACGGCATTCGCCTCGGACGATGGCGTCCAATCGCCATCGGCGCTGCGGTGCACATCGCTTCGACCGGTAGAAAAGCCGACCGCACCGGCCTCTAGGGCCTCTCGCGTCAAACGCTGCATCTCCGCGATATCTTCATCCGTAGCGGACTCCTCCGCCACAGCGCGATCACCCATAACGTACACCCGCAAAGGGTCATGGGTAACCTGAACCGCCAAATCGATACTGTGAGGCTTTGCGGCCAACGAAGCCATGTATTCTGGCAAAGACTCCCAATCCCAAGTGAGCCCCTCTGCAAGCGCACTACCGGGAATATCTTCAACACCCTCCATCAGCCGAATAAGCTTGTTGTGATGCTCGGGTCGCACGGGGGCGAAGCCAACCCCGCAACTGCCCATGACCACCGTGCTCACTCCGTGATTCACGCTGGGCCGCATATCTTTATCCCAAGAAGCCTGACCATCGTAATGGGTGTGAATGTCGACGAAGCCGGGTGTCACAATGCAATCAGTGGCATCAATAACATAGGATGCCTCACCCAGCTGCCTACCTAGAGCGGCAATCTGACCGTCGCGAATACCGAGATCAGAGCGATACGGCGCTGCGCCCGTGCCGTCAACGATTAACCCATTTTTTATTATCGTATCGAACTCCATATCTCCCCCAATAAAGATCATTCAGTTGCGAATGCAGATACTTTGCCACTGCTACAGGTGCCCGCTATCGAAACAATTAATGTAGGTGACTCCAGTATGAAATCAAATTATCAAGGTGAAAACCCTTTTTAAAGAATCGGATGATAGATGAGATTACTCGCACCGCCGTTCCGTGACACCCAAATAGCCGACCACCACCAAGTGAGCCGACCAACAATGTGCGTATTAGAACAATGCTCTTCATAGCGCACATAAAAAAGGCCGCTTAAAGCGGCCTTGAGAGGGTTAAACTTGAATCTTAGAAGTTGTACTTCAGACGCAGACCCATGATGCGTTCCGCGTTGCGAGG
>Ga0181571_10002788_pt1 | contig 13033 bp, 9 predicted proteins | sample 101ome_17_FD_132440 | JGI IMG/M metagenome (GOLD analysis project Ga0181571, IMG submission 132440) | Coastal salt marsh microbial communities from the Groves Creek Marsh, Skidaway Island, Georgia - 101407AT metaG (megahit assembly) | ecosystem: Environmental > Aquatic > Marine > Intertidal zone...
CGCCGGTAAACGAGAGTTAATCGGTGCCCTGTTAACGGAACGTTTTGAGCTTAAAACCAAACTCTTCAAGCAGGTATACGGATCGATGAGTCCAGAAGCGGATTTGCACGATTTTTTAACGACTTACCTGGAGCAGTCGCGAAAAGTACGCTTCGGATCACGACTTGATCAAGAACTGTTGAGTGCGGCAGAGACCATACCCGAAATGCGAGAAATTCTGCTTCAGCATGAATTAATGACCCGCAGTATCTACGCTCGCGCACTTGCGCAAGCCGGTTCAAAGTGGCATTTAGATCAACTTGAAGCGGCAGCAAGCTATATGCTCACCGTGATCGAATCAATCGAGAAGAAGATGCTCAACACAAAAAACAACGAGGATCGAGAGTTGTTTTCCATGCTGTTAAAAAGCACCGTCACCGGTCTGGTTAGGGCAGTGCTTAAGTCCGACTCGCCGGAGCATTTTCGGCCCGAAAAGCGGCTCTGATAGGCCCGGCGTCGGAAAACTCTAACGACACAGCCCAATTTGAATAAAAGCGCCTAGATAAGCGGCGAAGTGGCTTTTACCCATCGCATATCCCGCGGGATTTCGGAATTCGGCACCCATTTACTCTTAAGAGATTCAAACGACAAACGACTCTGAACTGACATTAAAAGCTTAGCGCGCCAACCCCATTGCCGACATCATCTGATTGTGATCAAAGTACTCGCGCCATACCTTAATTTTTCCGTCTTCAATCTCCATGCTGCCAAACACCGGCACCCGACCCTTGTGCCCATTGAATTCGATGACATCGTGACGCTCGATCATCACAACACCGTTAACAACGCCTATATTGCGTATATCGAAGTCAACCGCGGTCAGCAGAGAGCCAATCCTGGAAGTATGCGCACGCATGGCATCTGGTCCCACCATGGGGTCCTTCTCAGCATAGTGAATCACGCCATCATCGGCGATCAAGTTTGCGGCGGCCTCCCAATCCAGATTTTCATACGCATCCAACATGGCTTGTGCTACGGCCAATCTCTCGTCGTCGGTCATGGAATCCACATCAGTCGCGGGCTCTCGCGGCGCGATGGGGTGTGGGGGCTCAGCATCGAGCACCCCCATTTCACTCAAAAGCCAATTTCGATCGTAGTACTCCCGCCATTCTTTCACCTGCCCATCCGCAATTGTGAGCACCCCAGTGACCGGCACCAAGCCCGTTTTACCGTTGAAATCGAAGCTGTCTAGGCGCTCGATCACCACGTCATCACCCAGCATACCCATGTTGAGAACGATAAACTCCATACGGGTTAGACCTTGCTCAAACGCAACGAATCGCTCACGTATCGCATCTGAGCCGACAGTGGGCTCGGCCATCATGTTGGCGAGCACACCGTCTTTACCAAAGAGTTGATAAACACGTTCCCAATCCAATGTGTTCCATGCGTCTAGCATATCGCGAGCGACCGCGAGCTTATTCTCGTTCACGTTCAATGCGCCCTCTTTTTTCATTACCGGTATGATGATTTCGTTGCGGCGCCAGAACCCGAGTGTCCATGGCGGGTTATACTGATTTAGGGTCGGCTCGCCCAAGCCCTTCCATTCGCTATTCGCTAAAAACGCCCTCAATTTTTGCCAGTGCGCTTCTACGATCTCTGAATTAGCGCGGCCCGAGAATCGTATAACCGCTGCCGTATATGCAGGCACTTCTCTAAAGTTGACTCGCTCATCATTTGGCTTAGGTAACTCCGCCAAATCGTATTCACTGGGGAGTCAGCCATCATGGTCGTGCTGACGGGGGCGGTCATTGCGATCTCTTGCTCTTTTTCATTGCCGCCGAAGATGTAACCTGCCAGCACCCGGAATCCGGAGTTTTGAGAACCATCCATTTTGGTGACAGCCACCAAGTGCGGTTCGTACGCTCGGATTTCAATGCCGTTTTCAAATTCCTGCAGCACCGTGTACTTGGGTTCTTCGATAGCTTCAGTTAAAGCTGAGAATAAAACTAGGCTTGTTACGATAATTCGGATCAACATCTTCTCCTCCGGTAAAGCTTGATATACCGCCCAGATCGCGCTTCTTGTGAAGTCTAATTCCTGGGCACGTGCTTATAAAGCTCTCCAACTAGGACTTCTTCGAAGCTGTATAGGCGCATATACAAAAAAGCCCAGCGGCTAATAACGGCTGGGCTTTCTAGAAATGCCAACTACTCTACTACTCTAGTACGCAAGCCGACTCAGCTGCCGCTTCTGCTTTATCGCATTTGCTGCCTTCTTTCTTGCATGCCTTTGCTGCCTTTTTCTGAGCCTTGCTACAGTTTTTCACAAACTTAGACATGTTCTTCTGGGCCTTTTTAGAGATCCTATTGGCAACGTCACCCGCAGACAAAGGCGCGTTTTGCATAATAATCTCGGCGATCGAAAAGCTAGGCTTCAACGTTTTAACACGAACCAATCCAACTAGCTCCTCCTCGGCACCCAGAATTTCTCCTGTGTCTGGATCTTCAAAACCCTCGCCTAAAGTTACGACTTTCAACACTTCACCGGAATCAAGAAATCCCGCCCCGTAGTTGAGATAGACTTGATCACCTGACACCTTCGCAATCTTGACTGGGAATAGACTTTGCGTGAGCTTTTCAGCTAGGTTCCTTGAAGCATTTGCAGTTAAGTTGTCAAATGCAGAGATGGTGATACCCCTACACGGATCAGACTCGCTGTCGGCAGTATTGACGCCATCTTTCTCAGAGATATTCTCGCTCAACCGAATCTCACCGGTGGTAACATCAACCACACGAATATCCAAACCAAACTTGGCTTCACACTCGCTCATGATAAGAAGGTTCTTTGCTTCAAGACCTAATTGCGTCACTCGACCATAAATCAGATAATCAACACCAGCAAAACCGCCATATGCCGACGCGCCATCTCCCACCATCCCCTCGACAGACAGACTTTGCTCAGCAAGCAACTGATCCATTCGGCCTCGCTCCATGAGCGTGAATTTGCCAGTTTTTGAAAGTGCTGTCTCTATTGCGGTTTGTATGTTTCGGGTATCGTAACCGGAAAATGAACTCTCAAATTGCCCAACACCAACAATAGGTTTATTACTTGCCGCGAAAACGGCGCTACTAGCTAGCAGTGTTCCCACCAGTACTTTAAGAACTTTTACGATCATATTTTTCTTCCTCTCTTCTCGGTGCTCACTTTGCCGCGACTCCCAGCTGTCTCACTCGCTTTAGTATTTATTCGGGCCAGAGCACCTTTTTGCGGTGGCTCGCCCTCAATTAATTTGGCCTTCGAAAACTTTTCAGTAGACTGCGTTACCTCTAGCTTCCCAAGGTAAATTTCCTCGGATCCCAAATTTAATCCAGTCGCCTCATCAATCAACTCCTCACCCGGCTCATAAATATCTAAGATATCACCTGCATCCAAAATTGATGAGCCATAGTTAAGGTACACAACGCTACCTGGTTTGATAACCTCAATTGGGAAGATACTAGTTGCAATGAGAGAGGCCACTTTTTTAGCGGCCATTCGCTGTACGTCTGATAGTGGATCACCCGAACCGTTAATCGTAGCAAATTGCCCTGTGGACATCCCCCCAGCTGATTTGATCATAGCGTCAGCAGTCTCGGCTTTTCTAATTTCACCAGTGGACGCATCAACTACTTTGATGTCAACACTCATTTCAGTAATCAAACTCGCGGTGGCGAACTGCCCAGTAGCCATGCCCGATTTGCGTTGGCCAAGTTTTGTAACAGTACCGTAAACAAGGTAGTCAACCCCCGCCACATTGAAACCGCCTCCCGCGGTTTGACCGTCACCGACCTCGTTATTTAGGCCCTGCTCAGCAAGTATCTCATCAACTCTAGCTCGCTCCATAATCTTGAACCGACCCACTTTTGCCATTTGGGTCTCAAGCATTGCCTGAAAATTTTCCCCTTTGGCGTTTCTATAACGATCATTAACGGTCTCTTTGATGGTCGATATACCGATAATGGGTAAGTCTTGCGCCAGCGTTGTATTCGATATAATTGCCAATAACGCAATAAGGCAATGCAGTACTAATTTCATATTCCCCTCCTTTGAAACTTTTTTTGTTAATATTGATTCGTACGCGAGACACGGTATTTTAGATTAGAACTTAAACCATTAGGGTATACGTTGTCTAATTGCGATGGACCTGAGTATTAGTTTGAATCAAAACTAATGATGAAACTGGTAGTGCAAGAGCGGAAGGCTTAGCGAATCTTCGTTTTTAAATAACCCAAGCTCGATGCGTAGGTAAGGACTTCATCACCCTCTCGAAGGTAAGCCCAGGGCATCCAAATGTTCGGCATCTGGAAACCCACGCCATCCGGTGTACCCAACATGACCGTCGTACCGGCCGGCACTTTGCCGCAGGATACCAGTGGAACGAGCTGCCCTTGATAGGTGTAGTCAGCAGCGCAGTCTTTAAGGGCCTCTGCCAACACTCTATCGGCATTCCAGATCATCTGATTACCTTGACCGCGCTGTCGAAGCTCGCCATTCACCGCGAGCCCCATAGACACATTATTTACAAAGGCATTGAAGTCATTGGGGATAACCATGAGCGCACCGACAGGCAAACGCCCACTCCCACTTTTACCATCCGCAAAACCGGTTTTCCCAAGCACACCGTCAAGATCAATGGTGCGAACCAAATCCCAACGATCGGTAAAATCGTTGCATAGCACCAAACCCAGTGGCGCAGTGAATTCTAATGTGTAATCTGATAGCGGAACCGCGCAGAGCTCGACCTCGTAGTCTAAACGCGCACTTTGCTCAAGAGGCGCATTCCACGATGTGGCTGCGCTGAATTTGGGGAACAAAAACGGTCCTTCCTCTAACCCAACTTCGGCCGCGTGCGCCGCAAAATTAGTGCCCGCAGCAATCGCTTGCGGTTGCGCCTGATAAGGAAGCCCTAAGGCTTCCCATGAAAATGGTATCGTCTCTTGATTCAAGGCCTCACGAATCTGAGAAGGTCCGGCGGTGCGGTAAAGCTCTAGGGTGTCGGCCTCGGGCAGTGCCAAAGCCTCGGTCAGATTCACTGCCAATACACCGTCCAAACTTGCGGCCACAACCAACAGCACATCACCCTGTTTTGATTTTGCGAGCGTAATCGCATCCGACAAGGGCGCAACCTGTAGCGCCTCAATTGGCACCTCGGCCATACTTTCATCAAACAGTGGCTGCGAAACTTGGACACTGCGAACCAGCAAGCCGATAAGTGCAATCGCGACCAACCCACCTATTACTGTTAAAAACCGTCTCATAACTAATCCTATGGCTCTACTAGTTTCGGAGTGGGCGGTTAACGAAGGGGTAAATCTTCATTTCCATGTAAACCGCGGCCTCTACCAAGGGGTAGGATTACTCCGACCCCTTCGTAAATCTCAGTTTAATGCTACCTGCTTACCCGCCAAGCGCCCAAAAAATGTCGCGTCGCCCACCGACATGCCGGAGGCGTAGCCTTGCGATGAACGGGGCAAACCGGCCGTCACGCGACCCGCCGCATACAGTCCTTTGACCACACCCCCATTCCAATGCTTGACCTCACCTGTCGGCAACGTATCAAGGCCGCCCAATGTGAAAGTCAGAGGCCCTTTGGTACCGGGCATGATCACAGCAGTTTGCCGATCAAACGATAGGTCGAGCAAGCCGAAGGGACCCTGCTCCAGAGGCTTTATCCACTCTGGCGCCTTGCGAAACTTTGGATCGCGACCTTGTCGAGCGTGCTCATTGAAATACGCTACGGTCTGTACCAGCGCGCCCTCGGGGAAAATACCAGCCTCGGCGTTGAGTTCCTCTATGGAGTCACCCGTCGCCACGACATCTAAGCGCTCTATATACATAGGGTGATCAAAATCATCAGCCCCCAACAGTAGGTAGAGCTTTTGATTCGACTGCACACTGGCAAAATGCGCTAACCGGGCTAGGTAGGCGTCTTCGTTCACAAACCGCTCTCCGCGCTCGTTCACCAATATGCCGTAGGTGAGTTTGGCCGGCGGATACATGGGGAGCGATAAAAAGGTTTCGTCCATATTGATGGTGTACCCACCTGCGGCTTGCCCCAAGCGAATGCCATCACCCATGTCAAAGGGGTTGCCATAGGGCGTGGCCCATTTATGGTTCCAAGGGATGTAGCGCTTACGCATTTCATTATTCATGATGAAGCCGCCCGAGGTCAGCACCACCCCCTTACGTGCTCTAATGAATTCCAATTGGTTATCCTGTTTCACGGCCACACCGACTACAGCGTCCTCGTCGACAACCAAATGCATTACTCGCGAGTCATATTGAACATCGACGCCCGCATCAACGCAGGCCTGCGCTAAGGCATCAATGAAAATACGCCCGCCGAAATCGCCCTCGTGAGAAGGCACATGTCCGCGCGGCACGGGCTTCGCCGCATCCATGAACTCCAGTGTTCGTTCATTACCCGTAAACAACAGAGATTCGTCTGTGAGTGGCACCACCTCACGATCGAGCATAACCGCTTCTTTATAGGGCACACCGAGTGATTGTACCCACTCAAAGTGCGCCGCCGCGCCCTCTGCATACAGGCGTATTTTTTCGGGGTCGCCACGCTCACCGCAGGACTTCATCAAATAGTTGATCATATTCTCGGTGGAATCTTCAAAACCCAGTGTTTTTTGCAAAGCCGTGCCGCCGGAGCCACCCAAGTACATCTCGCAACTCGACATCCCGGTAGAGCCACCCGCACCGCTAGCGCGCTCAAAAAGAATAACCGACGCACCCGAGCGCGCGGCTTCAAGCGCGGCGGAGCCGCCCGCTCCACCGAAGCCGCAGACTACGACGTCCGTTTCACAATCGAATGCCGAAACCTGACTCAGATCTAATACCGAAAACTCACTTCGCTCCATAAAACACAGCTCCAAGATACGGATTGGGTCATTGCTAACAACCTCAAGTGTCGCTCGCATACCCCATCAGATCAATAGGTCGATATCCCGAGGGGCGGATCATGTAAGCCCTTCGACTTAACACTTAAGAAAAACTAGGCCTGGTTTACACAATCCATTAGTCTTGTTACGACAATAACAACAAAAGACGAGCCATGATTTCAGTTAGGTACGTTGCACAAAGCAAGGGCATTCAAACAGGCGATGCCAGTTTAATCGATACATGGCGTCAGAACGGTGGCTGGCTGTGGATCGACATTGAACAAGCCATAGACGATTCGACCAGCGCCTTACTCAAATCCTTCGAATGTCACGAACTCGCCATCAAGGATATCGCACGCGATCGCCACCCCCCGAAAGTAGAGTGGTTTGATGATCACACTTTTATCATTTTTAGAGGGCTTACCGAGCTCGGCGAGAACCTGCATTTCAAACCCCTGCAGCTGTCATTATTCGTTGGCGAAAACTATTTAATCACCATCCACACCAGACCTTCGCTGAGCGTTAACCAACATGGAGACAGAGCAGATCTAGAGACACTCATTGGTCAACCGCAGCGACTGGCCCTAAGCCTACTGCACACCTCAGCCGGTTTATTTTTAGATGCACTCCTCTCGTTTGATTCAGAGCTGATTCGCATTGAGGATGAAATGCTCGAACACGGCAATGATCAGCTATTGAAAGACTTGATCCGTTGTCGGTCTCAGCTCCGCAAGATGCAGCGCAATTTTAGCTATCACGAAGCCCTATCGAAAGAACTCATCAACTTGTGGGATCACCCTGAGGTTACCAACGATCTTACGCACCGATTGAGGGATCTTTACGATCGCTGCGAGCGACTCGAAAGCTTATCTGCACAACAATACGAAATATGCGGCGACTTAGTTGACGGTTACTTTTCGCTTAAGTCGCATGAGCTGAATAATACGATGCGCATACTCACAGTCGTAACCGCGATCTTTGTGCCGTTGAGCTTTTTGGCGGGTTTATACGGTATGAACTTCGATAATATACCGGAGCTGCATGCGCCGAACGGTTACTTCATTTTACTTGGGTTAATGGGCGCTTTGGCGGCCGGCATGATCGGCATCTTCAAGGCAAAAAGATGGTTTTGAGCGAGGGATAAAAGGGCCGACAGAGGAAGGTACCAAGATGACAGGTCGGAGCGGGACGAAGGGGTCGGAGTACACTCCGACCCCGTTGTAAGCGATCAGCGCAGTAGAGCCGCACTGATCTCGTCACGCAAGGTATCGGGATCCACGATTTTATCAAAAGCCATCGAATCGGCCGGCACCCAAGCGCCCGATTCAATTTCTTGGATGCGCGCAGCGTCCTCGGCATTCGCGCCGGCGACCGAGGCACTGCCCAAAGCAGGCACGCCACCCAAAGCAACGGACGGCAAAGCCAAACTGATTGCCTGTCGATCCCAGGGGTTCATACCCATTACCGAAGAGCCAAAACCGTAGGCCTTGCGCAAAGTCACAACGATTTTTTTACCTCGATAACGACGCTGGGCCGCAAACATGCCACCCGCGGCTTTCAAGATACCCTCTCGCTCCGATTGCGGGCCGGGCATGACGCCTGGGTTATCAATCAAAAAAAGCAAAGGTAAGTTAAATTGATCGGCCACCTCTATAAAATGCGTTGCTTTCAGGGCAGCCTGCGTCGTGATCGTACCCGCCATTACCTTGGGCTGATTCGCCACAACGATCATTGATTGGCCATCTATTCGAGCTAGCCCACAGACCATCGATGCACCGTACAAAGGTTGCAGCTCAAAGAACTGATCTGCTAGGGACTCAATAACGTGCCTCACGTCGTAAGACTGATTACCTTGAGGGGGAATTAGGTCGGTTAACCGAGCACGGGATTGGCGCTGCCGATCATCTTCACTCTTTGCGCGTTTCGGTTCGCAGACAAATTCCAGATAGCGCTTGGCTTGATCGATCGCATCCGTATCGCTTGCGGCTAAATTATGCACCACACCGCTCTCTTTCGCGTGCATGGAAGCCCCACCCAATTCATGAGGCGTCGTTTTAATACCCAAGGACATCTCAACCAAAGGTGGCCCAGCGGTGAACAAGGCTGCGTCCTCGAGCATAACGATAAAATCGGCGAACATACCCGTAATCGCACCGTGACCGGCCGAGGCCCCCATAATCAGTGTCACGACCGGCACTCGGCCCTTGAGATCAGCCACCAGTTGTAAGTCGTTTGGCGTATTCGGGTAGCGCTCGAGTGTATTACCCACCCGCTCGCCTGCGCCTTCAAGCATGAGTACCAATGGCAGGTTTTGTTCGGCCGCGATGCGCACCAAACGGGCGCGTTTTGCCGCATTAGCGTGCCCTATAGATCCACCTTTGACGGTAAAATCCTCGGCCATCGCAACAACAGACAAGCCGCTAACGCACCCCACGCCACCTACCACGCCGTCACCTGGTAATGGAGGCTGCCCTGCTGGATGGCTCATACCCGCCAGCGCACCGATCTCTTGATACGCTCCCTCGTCAAACAGGTAGTTTAAACGTTCACGGGCAGTTAAGTGGCCTCGCGCTTTATGCGCCGCCACCTTGTGCTCACCACCCATTCTCTGAGCTTGATCTGCCCGCTGCTGGAGTTCAGTTAAAAGGCTTTGCCATTGTTCGTTGTATCCTGTCATGCGGTCCTCTTCTACTTATCGGACGAAATGGCGAACACGCTCTGCAATTTTGACAATCGACGACGCAGGGCGAAAAGGTTCGAATTTACATATCGATTAACTGGCCGGTGCTGGCATTCAGCTTACCGTTCAAGACCGCTAAGTAAGCGTCTTTAGCCGCGTGCTCACCTTCGGCACAGTTCACCTTGAGCCAGGAGTCACAAAAGAGTCGAAAGCCGAAATACGCTTTACCCAGCATGCCCATCAATATCGACGCGCCGAGTTCCGCACTGCGGGTTTGCACATGCGTCGGCGCAAAAAAGAATTGTGGTTTTGGGCCCGGCAAGCCCTCTAAGCTACCGGCTTCGCTGTAGTGCGTTGCACCAATCAAACATGAGTGTTTGAGTGCATCACCATAACGTTCGTGGATACGCCCCAGCGTTTCAGCGCTACCCGCCATATCCACCACAACCGCCGCGCCCGAGGGCAACTGAGTTTCGAGTTCATCGTAGGTTATCACCTGGTCATAGCAACCCAAGCCCTCACAGAAAGCTTTATTACGAGCAGAGGTGATACCCACAGACACCATCTTGCCACGCGTTTTCACCGAATGCGCAAGAGCGATACTGGTCTTACTAGAGGCACTGGTAATTAGGCAGGACTCAGCGCCAAAATCCGTCTCATTTAAGAAATCTTCAACCAGCCACGAGGTCATAAACAACCCACGTAGCAGGCTGTCTTGATCTTCACGAGGGGCATCATACAGCGGGTTCGCTAAGGCCTTGTCGAACTGGCAATATACCGGCGCGTGAATTGAGCGGTGCTCTCCAACGTCGCTGAAGCTGCTTGATGTAACTTTGCCAGCCAAAATCCTATGGTAGTTAGTGTAAGGAAAGAATCCCCAGACGCGCTCGCCCATCTTTATATCCGGATGATTTGATGCGACCACGCTAGCCCAGCCCATTGCTGGTATGCGGCCCCAGCCTTCGTCGGTTGGGAAAAACTGCCAATAAGCCAAGGCATCGCCAGAAAAAGCATAGGAAATATTATTCGAGGTAATCGCCAAACGGCCCACCTCAAACACCACCTCATTGGGTGCTAAGTCTGACTCAAAATCGGATTCGGAAATCCGCGTCTCCGCCCAATTATCCTTCCTGACTTCCAGGGTTTTTACTTTCCAAGACATAAATACACCTCTACCGGTTAACAGCAGAACGATCTCATACAAAAGGGCCTGCGTCGACTCCGGCCTCTTTATCATGCTCTCCCAACAACCAACCAACGTATCAACTAACCAATCTGGCAATCAGCTAATAATGAGAACGATTCGCAATAAGTTATTGACAATCATTCTCATTTGAGAATAAGATTCAATCATCGCCAACAACACAACAGCAATCTAAGGCCGTCACGCTTTATGTTAATGCAACGTCAACCCATCGCCCTCGCTATCGCCACTTTGATCCTTGGCACCTCCGCCTCGCAGGCAGATGAATCTATAGTCAAGGAACAGCGGAAGACCATTCCCATGCCGGTTATTGAAGTGGTTGGCAAGCGGGTCAACGACAGTAAGCGCCTTACAGGCTCGGTTGTATTAATGGACAGAGAACAAATCGAAGCCATTCAGCCGCTATCGACTGAAGACGCCCTACGGCGCGTGCCCGGCATCAACATTAAGAGTGAAGAGGAAACCTCGATCGTTGCGAATTTCGGTATCCGCGGGCTCTCAGCCAGCGAGTCGAAATCGCTCATGCTCGAAGACGGCGTGCCCGTTGCACCCGGTTTATTTATCGGCAATGAGCGCTACTTCAACCCCCGTATTCAACGCATTGAGAACATCGAGGTTCTGAAAGGCTCTGCCTCACTCCGCTACGGCCCCTCCACCATCGGTGGGGTCGTGAACTACCAAACTAAAACACCGGATGAAGGCGTTTTAATCTCGGCCAGAGCAGGCTCTTACGGTATGCAGGAGATGTCTATTGAAGCCGGCGCTACCAGCGACAGTGGCGATGCCTTCATGGGCGTGGTCGCAACACACGCTGATGGCAACGGCTACATGGATAAAGATTACGACATGAACGACGTCATGTTGAAAGCCGGCATTGCCTTCAACGATCAACACACTGTGGGCCTCAAGGTCTCTTGGTACGAAAACGAAGCCAACATCTCCTATCGCGGCCTATTGCTCGAAGACTACGAGAAAGGCGCAACCTACAACCCCGCGCCCGACGACTTCTTCTTAACCGACCGTAACAGTTTTGATCTGAGCCACGAGTGGATTTTGAACGATACTGCCACGCTGAAAACGTTGGCGTACTACAGCGAGGTCACCCGAGACTACTGGCGCTACAATGTCGATACCCCCGCATCCAATGAGGCAGGGCGTTGGGTGTACACTGATTCATTGACGGGCAACAACCGCAGTTTTGAGCGCGTGGGTATCGAAACGCGTTTAACCCTAGATAATTTCTTTCTAGGTGTAGATGGCGAAGCTGAATTTGGTTTGCGCTACATGGAAGAGGAATCAAACGACACCCGTATTCGAGCCACACGTGCGGCAGACCGTACAGGTAATAACGACCGCCATCGCGTTGACTACGCCGAAAGCGTAGCGGCTTATGCACAAAACCGATTTATTCTCAGCGACGCGTTGGCCATTACCCCTGGGCTGCGAGTGGAATCCTATGAACAGAAACGCACGGTACTTACCGACAACAACGCCTCGGCGACCACCCGCAATACAGAATGGTTACCCGGTGTTGGTGCCACATACGAACTCAGCGCAAACGACCAAGTCTTTGGAGGCGTATACCGCGCATTTTCGCCGGCCGCCAACGAGGTCGCGCTTGATGGCTTGACCGATCAACAGCTAGACGGCGAGCGTTCTACCAACTACGAACTGGGGATACGCGGCACGCATGGTGCGCTGACTTATGAAGTGGCTGCATTCAATATGGACTTTGATAACCAGGTCGTCACAGGAAACAGCGACCCCAACCTATCGCAATCCAATGCGGGAGAAACCACGCATCGCGGGATGGAGTTCAGCGTAGGCTATATCTTTGGAAACGGCTTGAGTATCGACGCAAATGCAACATGGGTGCCCGAATCGGACTTCAAGTCAGGCGCATACGCGGGTAATCGTTTACCCTACGCGCCCGAGCACATCGCCAATCTTGCACTCAATTACCAGAGTGGCAATCTACGCACAGGTTTCTTAGTACATTACCGAGGTGAGCAGTTTGGCGACCCAAGTAATCGGGTCGACATCCCAACAAACGCGGCTGGTGGTATCTGGGGAGGCAAACTCGATGCCTACACGGTAGCGGATATCGTAGCGCAATATGAGTTCAGCCGCGCACTCACCGCTTTTGGTTCGATCAAGAACGTGAGCGATGAGCGCTTCATCACCGGCTTGCGCCAAGGTATTTATGCGGGGCCCGAGCGCACATTTGAACTGGGCATC
>Ga0181571_10002790_pt1 | contig 13029 bp, 7 predicted proteins | sample 101ome_17_FD_132440 | JGI IMG/M metagenome (GOLD analysis project Ga0181571, IMG submission 132440) | Coastal salt marsh microbial communities from the Groves Creek Marsh, Skidaway Island, Georgia - 101407AT metaG (megahit assembly) | ecosystem: Environmental > Aquatic > Marine > Intertidal zone...
CGTCCACGCGTTTCATCCTCTACCGCGTCGTCGGCGATGGCGTCCTCCAGCCCCTGGCATCGCACCAGATGGAGCACAAGCAGATCTACCCCAAGCCCGGCTGGTGCGAGCACGATCCGGAGGAGATCTACGCCAACACCCTGACGTGCATCGCGAGCGCGCTCGAGGCGGTGCCGGGGGGCGCGACCGCGTCCGACGTGGCGTGCGTGGGCATCACCAACCAGCGCGAGACCACCGTGGCGTGGTCTAAGCGCACGGGAAAGCCGCTGCACAACGCGGTGGTGTGGCTGGACATGCGAACCTCCGACCTGTGCGAGTCCCTCACGAAGGAGGTCATGGGCGGCGACAAGGATGCGTTTCGCGAAATCTGCGGACTCCCCATCAGCACCTACTTCTCCGGGGTGAAGATGCGCTGGCTCCTCGACAACTGCGACGCCGTCAAGGCTGCCGCTTCAGAGGACGACCTCGCCTTCGGGACCATCGACAGCTGGCTGATGCACAAACTCGTCGGCGAAAAGGCCGGGACGCACGTCACCGACGTCACCAACGCGTCGAGGACCATGCTCATGGACCTCCGCACCCAGCAGTGGCACGAGCCCACGGCGAAGGCGTTGGGCGTGCCGACGCGTGCCCTGCCGCGCATCGTGTCGTGCGCGGAGGAGTACGGAGTCATCACGCGGGGCGCGCTGGCCGGGGTGCCGCTCACGGGGTGCCTCGGGGACCAGCACGCGGCGACGCTGGGCCAGCGCTGCGACGCGGGTCGCGCCAAGAACACGTACGGCACGGGTTGCTTCATGCTCCTCAACACCGGCGATGACGTCGTGCGATCCGAACACGGGCTGCTGACCACGATGGCGTGGAGGCTGGGTAAGGAGGCGAAGCCGGCGTACGCGCTGGAGGGCAGCGTCGCCATCGCCGGCGCCGGGGTCCAGTGGCTGAGGGATAACCTCGGGTTGATACGATCCGCCACCGACGTCGAGCCGCTCGCCGCGTCCGTACCCGACGCCGGCGGCGTGTACTTCGTGCCCGCGTTCTCCGGTCTGTTCGCGCCCAGGTGGCGACCCGACGCGCGGGGCGTGTGCGTGGGTCTGACGCAGTTCACCACCAAGGCGCACCTCGCGCGAGCGCTCCTCGAGGCGATCTGCTTTCAGACGGTTGACGTCCTCGAGGCTATGCGAAAGGACGCGAGCGACCTCGACATGACCGCGCTTCACGTCGACGGGGGGGCCACCGCGAACGGTCTGATGATGCAGACCCAGGCGGATCTTCTCGGGCTGAGGGTGTTCCGCCCGGCGAACGTGGAGACGACCGCGATGGGCGCGGCGCTCGCGGCGGGCGTCGGCGCCGGGCTCTTTTCGGAGAGAGCCGTCTTTGACGATGATCGCGCCGACGAGTCAATCGCCGACGCGGAGTGGCTGAGGGATGAGATGGCGAATCGAGCGTATTTCGAACCCTCGATTGGGGAGGACGAGAGGGCGAGGCGGTACGCGGGCTGGTGCGACGCGGTGGAGCGAAGCCTCAACCTGGCGCCGCGGCAGGGCGAGTGAACATCGTCACGCTCAAATTTTACTCAACTCGTTATTACCTTCAAGCGCTTCCCCCTGACTTTCCGAACGGAGGAAGGTACGACTCATAGACTATTATTCGTGGGCGTCGTCTGCTCGTCTCGTCTGCATTCGGATACCTCGCGTCGTCAACGCGCCAGAAGAGCCAACGCCGCGATGACGCCGAAGAGCGTCGACCGGAATGTCGAAACCCCGCTTACCGCGAAAGGCGGCGGGTTCGGCGCGGGGGGCGGCCACGGCGCCTTGGGCGGCGACGGGGGCGGCGAGGGCGCCGGCGGCGGTGGAATCATCTTCGGGCGCGTGACGCATTTGCTGCTCATCCCGTTCAGTGTCGGTCCCCCGTCGCACATGTTCTCGAAAATCTCGTACGTCTCGCTGGTTCCGTTCATCGTCCGAGTCACCGTCGTCGAGGAGCCGCACGGAAACCCAGGCGTCGCGCCGTAGTTGGACAAAGTCCAATACTGCGTCTGAGAAACCGAGTTGGCATCGTCAAAGCATATGAATTTGTTGTCGCAGGAGGTGGAGTCGAACAACCACAAGTTCTTGCCACCCCAGCTTTTGCCCGCAGCCTGACTCGCCGACTTGCCCCCGTGCAGTGTGCCCTCACTGCGGCCTTGGGTTATGCTCGTGCACACGTGGTCACGGTTCACGCAGTGCTTCCCCAGACAAGCGCCCACGTCCCCGTTGGTATCATTGCACCGCCGTCCAATCTCCTTGTGCAGGTCCATCGGGCACGTGGACTCGACGCCGTCGCACTGTTCATCGATGTCGCACCAACCGTCAGCGGGCCTGCACTTGTGACCCGCCGCGCGCGTGGAGCACGTGCTCGGGTCGCAGCATCCTCGATCCCCGAGGGCCGCCGAGCACTTCGCTCCCGCCACCAGCTTGCACGTCTTCCCGTCGCAGCAGGGGTCGGGGTGCATTCCCACCAGGCAATCCGAGCCGCCGCAGTCGCACTCCTCGCCGTCCTCCACCACCATGTTACCGCACACCGCGTGATCTCCCTTGGCCAGGCAGAAATACTCGTCACCCTCGAGCGCCGTGGCGAACTTGTCCACGCTACACTGCGACCAACTGTCGTATTCATCGGCAGAGCTCGACGAGGCTGCCATGATGTACCCAGTCTTGTCACACCTGGTGGTGTCGATACCGGCTTCCTTCACCCCATCGTGCGGGAATCCTAATTTGTGGCCAATCTCGTGCGCCACCGTCGTCGCGTCCGACGCCAGCTTCGCTTTCCGCACCATGGATATACCAGTGGAGGCCATGGAGCAACAGTTCAGCTTGTCGACACACACGCCGTTGACTTGCGTGCAGAAGCAAAACCCAGGTTGTAGCTTCGCGCCCCCGACATCAAATCCGCACCAGTAATCGCTGCATATGCTCACGCCCGTGTCGCCAATCTGGTTCGCCAGCCCGACAGTCTCTCCGTCGAAATCGTGACCGCTGAAGAGGTGTGCGGAATCGTGCGACGGCAGGTCATTGTACAGTTTTGTTCGCCAGTTTGTAAATGCGTCGAGAAGCTTGAGTGAAACCGCCTCCCCGTCTGCCTGGATCGGGACTTCATCTTTCCACGGGTCCTTAGCATCGTACATGCGCTTGACCACGATCGTCACGGGCGTCTTGATATCCTTCCTGAAGAGCAGATTCACCAGGTTGACCACATGAAGCGTCTCCTCGTGAAGCGTCTTCATCGTCTCGTACTGCTCGATACGTTTCAAGTCGTTGACGATGATCATCTCCACGTAAAGCTCCTGCGCGCCAGTCTGCAGCAGTCTGCGCCCGCCGCGCCCGCCCAACCCGTCGCCGCCCGTCTTCACGACCGTCGTGAATTCCCGCGGCAGCGCGTGCGTGCCCCCCGCGTCGAGCACCTTCGTCGTCGGCCTCGTCGCGTCCACCACGTCTCGCGCCATGAGACGAGCGCTCGGTCTGAAATCGTCGCGCTCATCCTCGCGGCGGAACGCGATGAACGACGCCGCGATGTGCCCCGTCGCGTCCCCGACGTCGGCGTCGTCGTCCGGCGCGGAGTGCTCTCCGGGCAGGTGCAAGTGCGCGGGCTCGATCGAGAGGCTCGTCCCGTCGACGCGGAGGATCTGGCCCCTCAGCCCGTCGCAGATGGACAGCGCCGCGTGCCCCTCGTGTTCGCCCTCGGCGCCGCCGATCACGCCTTGGTAGTGGCAGTGATTGGTGAGCGACGTCGTGGATTCCGTGCGGGTCACCGAACCGTCCGCATCCACGACGTACTCGCCGTATTCGGGATGCAGGAGAGCGTCGTGCCGCTCAGCCTCGAGTCGGTACTCGCGCCCGAACGCGACGAGCTTGGCGGAGAACGAGGCGGGATGGCGCGACTCGTCCACCGCGTACACCTCGAACGCGCGTGAAATCTCGTAGCGGTGCAGGTGATGCACGACCGAATCCGACGGGATCACCGAAGCGACGCACATCGGCGAGAGGACTGCGAACGGAGGGAGCGGGGGGGGCATCGTCAGAGGGCACTCGCGGAGGGGGCGAGAATTCGACCGCTTTTTAAAAAGGGGAACAACGGGCGCGGGAGACCCACCGGCAAGCAACGCTGCCGCGAGCATCGCCGCGGTACGCGATACCATCACACTCCGCTGTAGTAAGGTCGAGCGCATGGCCCTAGCGTTCCATCTCAAGCGGCGCGCGGTGCGCAAGTGCCCCGGGGTACAACAAAGACGCATAGAGTTCAACAAGGTTTTGACGTCAAAATGCTTCGCCATCCGTCGTCTAGGATCGTCTGCCATCCGCTGGTCGCTGGATGAATCACGTGGCCCACTTCCCGCGGGTTCGGCCCGCGGATCGGGGCAGCACGTGAATAATATGCCAGCACCAGGGGTCACGAACGGTGGGTGTCGAGCCGCAGAACCACGCGGTGCGGTGGGCATGTTGGCGTGGGTCGGCGCGAGGAAGAACCGCGCGCACCGCGGCGGCGCGTCGACTCTCGCAGCCAGGTACGATCTCGCCGTTCGGGCGAGCACGAGCGCGCGGGGGGGAAAGCACGAGCGCGACGAGGACCAGCGGGCGTGCGCGGACGAGGAACGTTCGGTCAGACGGAAGGCGTCCGCGGCGCTCGCTTCGTCAAAGCCCGCGGCGACCTCGCTGGATGTCCTCGACCTACACGTGCTGTGCCACCTGATGGAGTGCGAGCGCGAGTCGTCGCGCGAGAAGGACAAGGACGACGAAGCGAGGGCCGCTCTCAAGCCCGCCGAGGCGTCCCGACGCGCGAGCCGCTCGCCCTGCGTGAAGCGGGCCCGAGAGGAGTCGGGTGACGGAGACGACGACATGGAGCTCGCGCTGGAAGGTCTCGCGCTGTCGCCCTCGCCTCCTTCACCGTTCGGGCCCGCTCAAGGGCGCCCGCACACCGCATCCTCGCCGTGCAGCCCGCCCGAGCAGCTCAGGACGCCCGGCGCTTTCACGCTTCCGTCTCCCCCTCGGAAGAAAATAAAACCGGGGCTCGCTCCTTCCCTTGCGCCGTTCGCATCCTCACCCGGGCGCTCCTGGACCACGCTCGGTCTCGACACGGGACTCGACGCGGGACTAGGTTCTATCCTCGGCGCTCGCGGAACGAGGCCCAAGGCCTGCCGCAGTCTCGATTTCTCGCTCCCAACCCTCTCGGAGAGCGCGGGCGCCGAGCGAGGAACACAGCTGTCGAGCCAGGACGAAGGGAGCTTCGACGAGAAGGACGCGATCGACGTGGTGATGTCGCACAAGTACGGTCGACCCGAGGACGCCATGGGCGTAGACGAAACCGACGACGACGCCGCCGCCGACGAGGACGAGGCGGATGCGATGGATGCGACGGAAGAAGATGCGGAGAAGCGACACCTCCGCGCCGTGAGCCTCGTCGACGTCGACACCCGAGGCGGCAGCGTCAGACAATCGGCGCGCGTGGACAGGGGCGCGCTGATGGAGGTCATGTCCGCGGTCGGAGGCGGTCAGACGAACGCGTCGGTCGGTGCGGTGCCGTGGCGCGTGAAGCTGATGCAGATCGAGGAGGAGATCTTCATCATCTGAAGGAGGATCGGGCGGTGGGGGGTGAATGCGGAGGTGACACAGCTGTCGACACCTTTTGTCGACGACGCGACGCGACGCGCGAAGGGACACGAAACGCTCGTTCGGACGAGAGCCGTCCGCGTGAACCTCAAATCACACGTGATGAGGGGCATACACAAATAACTTTTACACGAAAAGAGTCAATCTCAGCGCGACAAGCGTCGGTGACATGTCACACGTCGAGAACCCGCCGGGTCCCGCGTTCCCGCTGGGCGCCGTTCGCCCCAGCCTGCCTCACCTCCGCCGTCTGCGCGTGATGCCGGATGAACAAGTTGTTGACCGTGTCGATCATCGCCTGCTCTCGCCGCCGCCTGAAGACGTACACCGCGCGAGCGATCAGCAGCAGCGGCAGCGTGAACCCCAGCAGTCTGAAGATGAAAACCGGGTACGAATCGCGACCCGAGTCGGACGCCGCCGCGATGATGGCCACGATGATGTACAGCACGAGAAACACGCACAACGTCGACACCACGATCCGGGCCCAGAAGCTGAGCTGGTGGTTCACGATGGCCCGGTCGAGGTCGTAGTTCTGGTCGCCGCCGCCGTGCACGGGTTGGAGCCCGAGCCTGCCGCCGCTCGCGCCGTGTAGCTCGCCCATGCTCACCGCCTGCGGCCGCCCCGAGGAGTCTATGACCACGACGCGCATGCTCTCGTTGAACTGCCTGTCCTCCACGCCGTTGTTCTCGCGCGCGCGCTGTCGCATGGCGGCCTCGGCCTCGAGCATGGAGTTGAGGTTGATGACGGCAAAATCCATCGCCGTCGTCGGCGGCCTGCCGTAGGCGACCTGGAAGTTGGCCGTCTGCGCGGCGAGGCGCTCCGACGCCTCCTGCGCGTCCGCCTGCTCCCGTTCGCGCACGCGCCTCGTCCGCTTCCCCGCGTCGATGAAGTACTGGGGAAACGTGCTGTGGCACAGCTCGCACTTCGTCACCCCGGTCTCGCGACACCACCTCGCCAGGCACTCCGGGTGCACGTGGCCCATGGTGCCCTGGCACCTGCACGGCTTGCAGAACGGGGTGTGATCCATGAGGCATATCCTGCACTCGCTGCCCTCCTTGACGTTGTGAATCAGCTCGAGCCCCGACCGGGAGGATATCGTGCCGGGCGTGGCGGGGTTGCCGCTTTCCCCGGAATTGTCATAATCGTCGAGATCTCTCCCCTCCTCCCGGGAATCCCCCCTCCCTCGGGCCCGTTCGCCAGGGCTCACGCTCTCCACCACCGGCCCCCGCGGCGGATCCCGTCGTCGCGTCGCGATGTCCGGAGACTCCGAGTCCGAGTCTCCGGGCACGAAACCCGGCGGCGATGAGGGCGGCTCGCGCTCCGCCATCGCGCCCCGGAACACTGGAGCTCACGGACTCTCACGTCGTCTGTGACGCAGACACGCCGTCGTGGCTTGCGAATCGCCGTCGCGGATATGCCAAAATTTTCCCGCCGCGCGCCGGTCTTTTCTTGAGTATTTTCTTGAGTCCTGCCACTCCCGGCGAGAGGTGCCAATTGACGACGCGCGGGAACGCGCGCCTGGGCGGTCTATCGCGCGTCTCGCGAGGACACTCACCCCGGTCGCGCCCCGAAGGACGGCGGCGGGGCGATCATGCCCCTCGTCAGGAGCAACGACGCTCCGGACAGCGCCGATCCAGTGAGGTGCGCGTCTCAGCCATCCTTCAAACCGTCGTCAGTGCTTTTTTTCCCGCCCAACCGGGTTTTCCTCGGGCGGGGCGAGCGCGCCTTCGAAGCCTCCCACGGCGAGCGAACGTCGCACCAGGCCCGTATCCGGCGGTGGATATCGCCTCATCACCTCGGGTCGCCTCCGTCCTCGCGCCATCGGTCGCTGACGCGCGCCGTCTATCCCGCATCACTCGCAGGTCCGGCGCCATATTCGGTCTGGTGCCGTCCACCGGTGCACCGCCTCACGATGCGCATCCTGGAAGCCCCGGCGGAGGGTTCGGGGGCAGCCCGTACGGCGGCGGGGGCTCATACGGCGGCGATACGCGCGAGACGCAGCAGTACACCGACTACCAGTGCGTCCACACTCCGATCCTCCCTTCCTCCCGACGCGAAAATGCGCGTCGCCCTCAATTCCAACCCGCCTCGATCGATCACGCCCGAGATCGCGAGCCGACCGAACCGAACCCGCCTCGTCCCCGCCCTAACAGGAACATGGGTAACGGCTGGGTCCAGCGCACGCGCCGCAGCACCGTCGAGCGCGTGATCGAGCGCGTGCACACCGACGTCGACGAGATGGTCCCGGTGGCTCCCGGAGGCGCGGGTGGACACCTCGGCGGTTCGGGCGTCGGCGGCGGAGGCCTCGTCCCCCACGGCGCCCGCGGATCCAACGGCTGGCTCAACGGCGAGCTCGCCAGGCAAGTGCACGGCAAATTCGAGGACATGGTGCGCCAGTCGCCGGCGCCGACTCGCGCGGAGCGGTCCGCGTACGACGAGCTCGTGCGATCGTTTCCCCCGCCCGAATCGCGCGGCCGCCTCGCGCTCGGTGACGGCTCGGAGCCTTCGACGAGAAACCCCGCCGGGTCACATTTCAGCCCGAGCTCCGGGGGGTACTCGGCGCCGTGGATGAACGGCGGCGCAGCACAGGGCGGCGACGCGCTCGGGCTCGGCGGCGACGGGAGATACCCGTCTCGACTCGGCCAATCACCGGGGGACGATTCTCGGCCAATCAGCGGCTCGCCCAATTTGGACGGACGAAGCATCTTCTCCGACCTCAAGTCCCCGCCGCCGTCGATGCGAAGGGCGTCGGGGGGCGGTGCCGGCGCCGGATCGGGGTTCACGCTCGACGACCTCATCCTCCGCAAGAAGGGCCCGGATGCGGCGCGACGTTCTCGAGGCGCGATATTCTCGCCGCCGCCGTCGCCCCCCGGGGGCAGGGGCCGACGCGGGCGCAAGCCGGGCGCCGGCGCCGCGAAACCCAAGAAGCCGAACCCCCCGCCCGAACCCTCGGAGTCGTCGTCGGAAACTTCCGAGGACGCCGACGAGGACGCCGACGACGACTACGCGTCCCCGGTCCCCGACGACCGCGCGTCGCCGCTTGAAAAACTCGCGAGGGCGGCGGAGAAGAGGGGCGCGACGCGAGCGGGCGCGTCACCGCGGTCACCGCGCGGGACCGCGAAAGGAGGGTTGAGAAACCCTGTTCGAAACCCTAAACCGCATCGCATCGGCGACAGCGACAGCGACGACGACGGCAACAAGATTGCCGCGGTTCGGGCGGGACGGGCGAAGGGCTCCGGCGGTGGGTCAATCGGCGGTAAGCGGGGCTCGCGCGAGGCGAGGCAGCTCCTCATCGCCGCGCAGCGCATGGCGAGGGTGACCGGCGGCGGAGGAGGCTCCGTCCCTCATGGCGCCGTGGGTCCGACGCATAATACGACCCCGGGGACCTCGGCGTCTCCGTCGGCGCTCCGGGGTATATCCGACACTCCGGCGTCAACTCTCTCGGGGAGGAGCGGCGGGAGGAGCACTCGCGAGCGCAGGGCGCCGAGCGCGTTCTGGCTCAACGAGGATGCCAAGCGTAAGGATCCGTTCGCGACGACGACGGCGGCGGCGGCGTCAGCGGCGGCGGAGTCCAAGAAGACGGCGGCGAGGGCGAAGCCCGGTCCGAAGGCAAAGCCGGCGGCGAAGAGGGGAAGGCCCAAGTCGAAGGCCAAGCCGGCGGCGAAGAGGCGGCGGGACGACGACGACGACGACGAGTCGTCTTCATCGGAATCCGAGTCTGAGTCCGAGGAGTCCGAGGAGGAGGAGACGCTCGAGGCGCGCGCGGCGAGGACGTCCGAGGTGAAGAAGTCTGCAGCGAAGAAGTCCGCGGTGAAGTCTCCGGCGAAGAGGCCGAGGGGTCGAAGCCCGACGAGGGGGCCGACGCGGGCTCGACCCGCGAAGAAACCCTCAAAGAGTCTGGCGGTGTATTCAGAGTCTGAGGATGCGACGGACGAGGACGAGGACGAGGACGAGGAGGACGAGGACGAGGAGGACGAGGACGAGGAGGACGAGGACGATGACGTCCCTCCGCCGAAGGGGGATGACGACACGGAGGAATCTGACGGCGACGACACGGAGGAATCCGACGAAGATTCCGAGGACGACACCCCGCTGGCGTCGAGGTACAAGGGAAAGCCGTCCAAGGCGGCGGCATCGCCCAAGGGGAAGAAACCTCCTCCCGCCGCGAAGCCCAAGCCCTCGCCCAAGCCGGCCAAGCCCTCGCCCGGGAAGGGTAACCGGCGGCACTCCGCGGAGCACGCAGCCGCGCTCGTCAGCGCCGAGATCATGGGCCGGAAGACGAGCATGGCCCGTAGGTTCGGCTTGAACGTCGCCCGGGTCGTCGACTCGGAGGCGGAGTCGTCGGACGATGACGAGGAGGAGGGCGAGGATGGCGACGACGCCAGCCCGCCGGGATCCACCCCGACGGACAGATCCTCGGACCGGACGGAGGCGTCCTCCCCGGCGACGGCTACGACGGACGCGGACGGGGGCGCCGCGGACACCACGGACGCGGACGATACCCCCGCGACGAAGGGGTCGGGAGGGCAACCGCCGCGGAGCATCGAGAAGGGCAAGCGCGGGGGTTGGAGGCCCGGCGCGGGCAGGCCGAGGAAGGTTTACGACCCGAACGATCCGACTCCGCGGAAGAGGCGAAGGCTCCCGGGGGAGCCGCCGCGCAAGCGCGGCAGGCCGCGCAAGCACCCCACCGCGGAGGACATCGAGGCTGGGCACATCCGGCGAAAGCCGGCGAGCGCAGAGGAGAAGGCGGCGGCGCTGCGGAGGCTCGGCGGCGGCGGCATCTTCGGCGAGGACGTCGCGACTCCGAAGCCGCGGGGTAGGCCCAGGAAGGACGGTTCCTCCAAGAGCGCTCCGCCGAAGCCCCCCGGTCCGGATAAGAAGCCTCGCGAGACTCCCGCGCCGGCGGTGAGGGCGAACGCGATCAGCACCGAACGATGGGCGGCTCGGGTCAAGAAGGCGTTTGCCGGGGGGAACGCGGAGGCTTCTCACCCGGATTCGGCGCCGCGGAGGCGCGAGGTTTCCTTCCCGGAGAACGAGGGCGAGGGCGCCGCCGGGGCGGAACCGCGAGATGGAGCCGCGAGTGCCCCGAGGAGTGCGCCGGCGCCGCCGCCGTCCGGCCCGTACGGATCCGACCGCGAGAACGAGCAGGTTTCCGCCGCCAAGTCCTCGCGGCGCAAGTCCATCCTGCGGACGCTGGGCAAGTCGCTGGGCGAGGAGAACGAGAGAGAGGCGAGGCGAAACGCGCTGAACAGGCGGTTCAGCGACGTCCCCGAGTTTGAGGTGTTTGGGTTTCAGGGTACGCCCGAGAAGGGCGGGGCGGCGAGCCCGGACTTTGGCGGGTCGCCCGGGCTGTTCACGGCGAAGTCGCCGGGCGGTTTGATCAGCCAGTTAGACACGGACACCCCGGTGACGTCGCCGGTGCGATCCTCTCCGAGACTTCGCGGTTGATACGTTGAAACCTACCAGGATTCATTATGACTTCGGCTTTATCATACGTGCCCTTCGAAGCGCTTCCATGAAACCTTTCTCAGCCTTCTCTTGCCGGTAGTTACGGTCCAGTGTATCAATCGTCTCCCCTCGCCGGCGCCTCGTCGCTTCCCGCGCGCGGGCCCGCCGCGTTCCGCGCGCGACCCTGCGCGGTCACCGACGCCCTCGGTCGGTCTCGAGCGACCGCGTCCGGGTCTCCGCTTTCCTCGACTCCGTTCCTCTCGGTTCTGGGCCGAACAAACGCGCGCGCCTCGCGTTCGTCGTACCGGTCGCACCCGCCGCCGCCGCCCTCATCCCTCGGGAAGTTGATCCGATACCCCTTCGCGACGCACTCGCCCAGGCGAGAGGCCAGGTCCAACCCGACGTTGTCCATCAGCAACCCCGCGAGCGCGTCGAAGGCGTCTCGATTGCACAGGCAGTCGGTCATGTCCGCGTCCGTCGACTCCCCCACGATGTTTGCCACGTTTTGGCAACACGTCGAGGTCGAGCCGGACAGGCACGGGACGAGAGAAGGGAGCGCGGACGGGAGGACGTCCATGAGATCGTCCACGTCGCACAGAGACGGATGCGGTGGAGGTTGGGACGGAGGTTGGGACGGAGACGGCGGCGTCGGCGGCGTCGGCGGGTACTCGTAGGTGGTGGTGGTCGGCGGGTACTCGTAGGCGGTCGTCGTCGTCGCGTCGTGGGTTTGCCAGTCGCCTCCCGGGTCTTGCTCGACGATCTCCGGGAGCAACACGGGCGCCGACGCTTGGCCGTGATGATACTCCGGATACTGCGGCGTCGTCGGCAGGTCCTGAGGCAGCGGTTTGCCCGCCGCCGCGGCGGCCATGGTGAAGTCCACAAACATGAAGGCTGAGTACGCCAGCAGCGCCGCCTTCGGGCCGAACCTCAAGCCTTGGGCCCGGACCTCGCCTCCGCACCCCGAACCCTCCTGCCCCCGGAGCTCGCCGCCGCGCGTGTACCCGTACATCTCGCACACGTCGCACACCTTCGCGGCGCTCGCGCCGTCGTCGCCCATGGGCAGCGTTCGCGGGTCCAGCGGGCACGTCACCGACGTGCAGAGGCTCCGAAGGCAGGGAACCCGCAGCTCCTGCCCGGCTGTCCCGCCGACCGCGCCCGTGGTCTCGTCTCTGCACACGTAGCGCCCGTCTGGAACTGAACACGCGAGGCCGGGCTGCACGTCGCACACCGCCTGCGCGTAGACGCAGGCGCACTCGTCGAGCTTTCGCGCGCGATCGACGCCGCCCACCTCGTCCGCGTCGAAGCCGTCGCACCCCCCGTCTTTCGGCACCAGCCTCGAGGCGTTCGTGGGGCTTCGGGCCCAGCACGGCGACGCTCCCGGTGTATCGGCCGGGTCCCGCGGCTCGCGCGCTCGCGCGTCCGTCGCGTCCACCACCAGGGACGCGAGCGTGAGGGTCACCGCGACGCCGAGGACCGAGGCCAGGAGGACATCTGCGCGGCGCGCCATCGTCGGTGGTTGTGCGCGCGGGACGCCGCGCCTCGGCCCTTCCTCGTTCGGTCCGCCCGCCCTTTCTCGTGAACACGAACCGGGCGGAAAAGAAAGGGAAGCGGGCATAACGACGAGCGTATGGTGGCCGCGGACGGAGGCGCGATGGCCTCGGAGCCCCCGACGGGGCGTCGAGCCAAGCGGACCATCCGTGCGCCCACCAAATTCGTCGACGAAGACGGATTCAACGACGCCGATCTTCAGCGCGCGCTCAAGGCGAGCATGAAGCACGTCCGCCGGGTCTCCTCGACGACGGTGCCGGAGTGCCCGGTGTTCCGCCCGACCGCGGAGCAGTTCGCCGATCCGTTCGCCTACATCAAGAGCATCACGCCGGAAGCCATGCCCTACGGCATCGCGAAGATAATCCCCCCCGAAGGTAAGCTCGCGCGACACGCCGAC
>Ga0181571_10002797_pt1 | contig 13018 bp, 6 predicted proteins | sample 101ome_17_FD_132440 | JGI IMG/M metagenome (GOLD analysis project Ga0181571, IMG submission 132440) | Coastal salt marsh microbial communities from the Groves Creek Marsh, Skidaway Island, Georgia - 101407AT metaG (megahit assembly) | ecosystem: Environmental > Aquatic > Marine > Intertidal zone...
GCGCGGGGGGTGCGGGGGGTGCGGGCGGGGGTGAACCCGCGCGCGACGAGTTTGTCGAGAGCCTGCTCGCCGGCTTGTCCCGGCGGGGCGGCGCCGGGGCGCACAAGGGGGCGGCCGGGGGCGACGCGTCCGACCGTCTCGACGCCGCCGCGGACTCGTGGGACGTCGAGACGGCGGGTGTGGTGGGCTCGAGGCTTTCGAAAACGCGTCATCCGCCCACCGGGGCGCGGGGCGAGGATGGCGACGGTCGAACGTTCCGGGAGGAGAGCGACCGGCTCCTTCGCGACGCCGCCGCCCGACGCGGCGACCCCGAGTGGGTCTCGATGCGCGAGTTCCGCGACGCCCTGCCCATCGCGTCGCTCAGGGACGACCTCCTGCGCTCTTTGCGCTCCACGGACGCGGCGGTGGTGTGCGGAGAGACTGGGAGCGGTAAGACGACCCAGGTGCCCCAGTACCTCCTCGACGACGCCATCGACGCCGGAGTCGGCGCCGTGTGTCGCGTCATCTGCACCCAGCCCAGGCGCGTCGCCGCGCTCACCGTCGCCGAGCGCGTCGCCAAGGAAAGGTGCGAGCGGAACGGCGTCGGGGGCGTCGGGAGCCTCGTGGGCCACCACGTCCGGCTCGACGCGGCGGTGACGAGGGACACCCGGCTGGTGTTTATGACGGCGGGCGTGTTGCTTCGCAAGATGCACGGCGACCCGCTCCTGACGGAGGCGTCGCACGTCGTGCTCGACGAGATCCACGAGCGCTCGCTCGACGGTGACTTCCTTCTCGCGCTCCTCAGGACGTTGCCGCACAAGCGCCGCGAGCGCGGGATGCCGCCGCTGAAGCTGGTGGTGATGTCCGCGACGTTGGACGCAGATTTGTTCCGGGGGTACCTCGGCGATTGTTCCGTCGTCTCGGCGCCCGGACGCACGCACCCGGTCGCCGTGACGCACCTCGAGGACGTCCACGACACCCTCGCCTACGCCCTCGACGAGGACTCGCGGTGCTGCCGCCGCCCCGCCGGGGAGGGTCGGCACGATTCCGTCGTTCGGGGGATGACGCGCGCGGACGCGGCGGCGGCGGGGGATTCGTGGGGCGTCGACGTCGACGCGTGGACGGGCACGGAGAACCCGGATTACGACCCGACGCGGTACCAACACTGCTCGGACCTGACCAGACGCAACCTGTCTCGGCTCGACGAGTCGGTCATCGACTACGACCTCGTGGAGCGGCTGCTGGTACACGCGGACGAGTCGGAGGGGTCCGGCGCGTTTCTCGTTTTCTTACCCGGCGTGGGCGAGGTGACGAACCTCTGCGAGCGCCTCGGCTCGCACCCGTCGTTCGCGTCCAGGCGAGGGAAGCACAGGATCGTGCCCCTGCACTCGCGGTGCACGCCCGCGGAGCAGCGCGAGGCGTTCAAGGTGCCCCCGCGCGGCGTTCGCAAGATTGTCGTGGCGACCAACGTGGCGGAGACGTCGGTGACGATTCCGGACGTCGTCGTTGTCGTCGACACCGGGCGCGTGAAGGAGCGACAGTGGGACCCGCGGCGGGGTATGGCCAGCCTGGAGGAAGGGTGGGTATCGCGCGCCGCCGCGAAGCAGCGCGCGGGCCGCGCGGGCCGGGTCAGGCCCGGAAAGTGCTTCGCGCTGTACACGTCCCACCGCCGCGAGGAAAAGATGCGAAGCCACCAGGTCCCGGAGATGCACCGCGTCCCGCTGACCGAGATTGTCCTGCAGATCAAGAAGCTTCGCGTCGGAGCGAGCGCGGAGGGGTTCCTGGCGGGGTCGATCGAGCCCCCGAACCCGGCCGCCGTGGACGCCGCCGTCGCGACGCTGCGCGAGGTTGGCGCCGTATGGTCGGTCCCTCAAGAAAAGGGGGGGTCCGACGAGGGCGAGCTCACGCCGCTGGGCCACCACCTGGCGACGCTGCCCGTGGACTGCAGGGTGGCCAAGATGCTGGTCTACGCCGCGGTGCTCTCGTGCCTCTCCCCGGCGCTCACGATCGCCGCGTGCCTCTCCTACAAGTCCCCGTTCGCAAGCGGCGGGGCGGGGGGCCGGGGCGGCGGGGATTCCGGCGCCGCGGCTCGAAGGGCGCTCGCCGCGCCCGCCGCGAAGGACGCCGCGCTAGCTAAAACGGTGTCGTCCTCCATCTCCTCCATCGCCGCCGGGGAACAGAGCGACCACCTCGTTTACGCCGCCGCGTACGACGGGTGGGCCCGCGCGTGGCGCGACGCGTCGGCTACAAACGGCGTCAACGCCCGCGCCGCCGCCAATCGGTACGCCGCCGCCAACGGCCTCGACCCCGAGACGCTTCGGCAGATCGCGGAGATGCGGGGCCAGTACGCCTCTCTCCTCGCCGACGCCGGGTTCATGGGGTCAGAACACGCCACGCGGGGGGGGCGTGGGTCCACGTCAGCGTCCACGTCAGCGTCCACGTCAGCGCCGTGGGGCTGGGCGGACGCGTCGGACGCTCCTTGGAACGCGTCCGCCGGTCGAGCGCCCGTGGTCAAAGCCGTGCTGTGTGCGGGGTTGTACGCGAACGTCGCCGCGCTCGACGTGGACGCGTCCACGGGCCGCGTGCGGTGGCGCGATGGCAAAGGGGAGGTTGGGGTGCACCCCGGGTCGCTGAACGCGAGGCTCGGGCAGCCCGGGGAACGGGCGCCGACGCACCCGTTTCTGGTGTTTCACGAGAAGGTGAAGACGTCGAGGGTTTTCATCCGCGACTGCACGACGGTGGCGCCCGCGGCGTTGCTGCTCTTCGGGGGGGCGATGGACGTGAGGCACGAGACCGGTCGGGTGTGTCTGGACGGCTGGCTGTGGCTGAGGGCGTCCGCGCAGACCGCGGTGCTGTATAAGAAGCTGAGGAAGGCGCTCGACGACGAGCTGGACGCGAGAATCGCGGGGACGAGGGGGGGCGCTAAGAAGGGAAGCGGCGGCGGCGGCGGCGGAGGCGACGACGACCTGCTCGGGACCATCCGAAGCCTGCTCACCGAGGGTTGATTTGATTGAAAACGTAATAAATCGTAGCCTACGTCTCGTCCAGGTGCTCCGTGGACGCGCCCAGCCCCGTCAGCTGCCGGCGCATCAGGTTCGCGTACACCCCCTTGGCGCTCTTCCGCATGAGCTCCTCGTGCGTCCCCTGCTCCGCGACGACGCCCCCGTCCAGCACCGCCACCTTATCCGCGCCCTGTATGGTGCTCAGCCTGTGCGCGATCACGATCGACGTCCTGCCCTTCATGACGTCGTCCAGTGACGCGTTCACCAGCCGCTCGCTCTCCGCGTCGAGCGCGGAGGTGGCCTCGTCGAGGAGCAACGCCTTGGGGTTGACGATGATGGCCCGAGCGATTGCGATTCGCTGCTTCTGTCCGCCGCTCAGCTTGATACCCCTCTCGCCGACCCACGTGTCCAGGCCGTTGTCGAGGCCGCGGACGAAATCCGCGACGTTCGCGCGCTCGAGCGCGCGCCATACCTCGTCCTCCGTCGCCTCCGGAGCCCCAAACCTGGCGTTGGCGCCGATGCTCCTGGCGAATAAAACCGGCTCCTGGCTCACGATGCCGACGACGGCGTGCAGGTGCACGTGATCGATGTTCGCCACCGGGACGCCCCCGATCGTGACGACACCGCTGGAGGGCTCGTAGAATCGCATGACGAGCGACGCGATCGTGCTCTTCCCGGCGCCCGACGGGCCGACGATGGCGACGGTGTGACCCGCGGGGACGTCGAGGTCGAGACCCCTCAGGACGCCCCGCTCCGGGTTTGACGGGTACGCGAAGTGCACGTCCGTCAACGCCACCGCGACGCCGTGCTCCGATTCGTCGCCGGGCTTGTCCTTGCCGTCCATCGGTATGCGGGAGGTCCTGTCCATCAGCTCGAAAACGCGCGTGGACGCGCCGAGCGCCTGGATGACGGACACGAACGTCGCCGATATCAAAAATAGTCCCGCGCTGCTGTTGATCGAGTAGAGGATGAAAGCGTTGAGCTGCCCGATGGTCATGTCGCCCTCGATGGCGAGCAGGGAGCCGTACCAGAACGTCGCGCCCAGCACCGCGGTCGCGGCGGCCATCATCGCGCCGTTGAACAGCGCGTGACCGAGCCCGTATTTCATCTCAACTCCGAGCGCCTTATCCACGGACATGGCGAAGTGTTCAGCCTCGCCAACCTCACGCGCGAAACCCCGCACCGTGCGTATCGCGCCCAGGGAGTCCTCCGCCACGGCGGTGGCCTCCGCGAGCGCCGCCTGCGTCTCCTTCGACAGGTTACGCAGGCGGCGTCCTTGCCACATCGCGACGAAGATCAGCGGCGGGAAGGCGGCGATGACCACGAGGGTGAGTCGGTACGAGGTCAGGAACATGAACGCCAGACCGATGACGGCGGTGGCCAGGCCGCGCAGAAACATGGAGAGATTCTGCGTGGCGACGTTCTTGAGGAGGTTGGTGTCCGCGGTGAGCCGCGAGATGAGGCTGCCGCTGGTGACGGTGTCGAAGAATCCAATCTCCTGCTTCAATATGTTGGAGAAGAGCCGGTTCCTGAGCCTGGCCACGACCTTGTAGGACGCCGTGTTGAAGAGGTAGGACCTGGCGGACTGGAAGACGCCGCCGAGGAGGCTGACAAGGAGGATGCCGTAGAACGCTTCGGTGGCCTTACGCTTGGCCCTCGCCGAGTCGCCCGTCATGGCGATGGTCACGGCGTCCGTCATTTTTCCTGCGAAGTATGGAAGGAACATGGAGCACAGCGCGGTGAGGATGAGGAAGAAGATGCCGAGCACCAGGCGATTGGTCTGGCCCTTGCTCTCCTGGATGATGCGATTGAAGTCCTGCTTCATGCTTCGCTCCGCGCGGCCGGTGGCGGCGCGGTCCTTGGACCCGTCCACGTCCTCGCCGTCGATGGGACGAGGCGCGTCCATCTCCGCCGCTGTCTGCTTCTCGGACTGGGTCAGAAGCGTGGCGGTGGAGTCCACGAGCGGGATCTCAACCTTTGGCTCCAGCACCGCGATTGAGTTGGAGTCCACCGCATCGTCGCCCTCGGATCCTTTACCCGCTTTGTTGGCACTCATGGCAGGCACGCGCGCAGATAAGTGTTGGGGGGCGGCGGTGACGTCTTCAGTCAAGTCTTTTTCATGCGTTTCCCGACCAGCGCGCGCTGGCTGTGGCAAAAATCCAAAGGCGGGAAAGGGCCCCTTCGATTCGCTACCCGGGCACTTCGCCACGCGCGCTCGAGGTCGGCTCCGAGGCGCGTTCACGCCGAAGGGTTCGCAAGGAACGAGCGACCGCGCTCGCACGCTCCACCCAGAGGTCGTGGGCCCCGTCGCGGCAGGGACGACCTAACCCTAACCGCGGGGGGAAATCGAAAGACAAACCCGCACGGGGCGCGGGTGGACGCCATGTCGACGACGCTGAACGCGATCCAGCAGCGCAAGGAGCGCCTGGACGAGGAGCTCAAGCAGGTTGAAAAGCAGGTGTACGACCTGGAGACCACCTACCTCAACGATTCGTCGCAGCACGGCAACGTCATCAAGGGGTTCGAGGGGTTCCTGTCCCAGACCAAATCGACGAACTTGAAGAAGTCGCGCAACTTCAAGCCCGAGGACAGGCTGTTCTCCATGTCGAGCACCACGTCGCCGGTGGTGGACGAGATCGCCGCGGAGAAGGCGGAGGAGAAGATCGTCACCACGCAGTCGGGCAGGAGGGCAGGCGGCGGCGCAACCTACAGGTAGAGAGGAGAGCCAGAAGATGAGGCTGGCGCACCACCGTAGCTAGAGACTGTACATTCCTTATTAGCGAGGAAAGAAACGTAGCGCTAGATCGTCGCGTGCTCTCGGTTCGTCGCGATGCCGCCGGCGCGCCTCGTCCACACGCTCGCGTCGGGTCCCATCCCTTCGGACCCCCCGTTGAACCGCGTCGTCGGCATCATTCGTCTCATTTGCCTCGTACATCACGCGTCAATCATCATTTGGACGCGGCGACGTTGGGGTTAGCGCCGAAGACAGCCTCCCTCAGCTCCGGGAGGTTGCGCTCGAACGCCACCTTGAGCCTGTCGTCCAGCGAGTTGTTGCACGTGATCTTGCCGTCCATCGAGATGACGTGGACGCCCCCGATGCACGACGCTCCGTCGCCGTTGTCGGGCCCCGGCGGCGGCGGGAGATGCGCGTGCTCGTCCAAGGTGAGCTTGAGGCCCGGAGTTTGGCTCTCGGCCTCCGCCATCGCGACCTTGACCTTCTCGACGTCGCACTCGCGGCATCGCACGACCGCGGCGTCGGTCTCCAGCTTCTGCACGCTCTGGAGGATGAGCCCCACGAGCATCTCGCCGTACTTGGGCGTCTGCGAGACCCCCTCCAGATCCGCGCGGGCTCCCGCGAGCATCCCCTGCACAGCCTCGTCTCGCGCGTGGAGGATCTTGAGGCGCATGGCGTTGAGCTGGGTGGAAAACTCGATCTTCTCCCGCACTTCGGCCTGAGACTCCTTCCGCTCGTACTCCTTCTTGATCCGTCGCCGCTCCTCCTCGACCATCTGGAGCTTCTCGATGTTGAACTCCTCATCGGCGGTGACGCGGATCTCGCTCGCCTTCTCCTCCGCCTCCTGCTTGATGAAGGCCACCATCTGGTGGATCTGTCTCTCGACCTCCGCGTCGTTCATGTTCGCGGTGACGTCGTGGGCACGGCGCGGGTCGATCGAGGGCGCGGGGGTTCGACTACACGCGCGCGGGGCGAACTGATGGCGGAGCATGCGACCCAATTATTAACTCAGAGTGCAGTTTTCACATCAAAACTCGACGACGAGAAAATAGTCAATTCTGCGCAGTCCGCGCGGGCGCCGGCGGGTCGCTGACGTTCAGCATTCCGCCCCCATCTCCCGGCACGCCTCCATCATCATCATCATCTTCACGGTGTCGTCCCCGTCGGGATCCGGCAGCGTCTCCAGGAAAAAGTCGGAGCGAGACATCGGATCCGGGTACTTGGCGAGCACGTCGTCCAACGTGAGCTTCTCGCCGTCCTCCTCGTAGCCGTACTTGGCGAGGTACCGCTCGATCGCGAGGTCGAGAGCCTTGATCTGCTCCTCGGGGAAATCTTCCATCTCGCCGCCGTAGTCGTCGTCGCCGCCAAAGCCCATCACCGCGGAGCCGTGTTCGGAACTCGCGTCTGAGCCGTCGGGGGCGTCGTCGGGCTGCTCAGCGGGGGCGTCGTCGGGCTGTCCGGCGGGGTACATCTCGCGAGTATGCGCGTGGTGCGCATCGACCTCGGATTCGTCGGCGCATCCGTCGTAGATGTCGAGGGTGAGCAGGGCGGCGTTGGTGGGGTAAGCCAGGTCGACGCGGTTCCATCTGCCCACGTAGGCAACATGGCGCTCGGTGATCTCGAAGCCTTCGACCTCGCTGAGGCCGGCGTGCTCTCCCGCCAACTTTCCGTCGATGTACAATCGCATGTTCCCTTCAGCAGTCGTGGTCGCCACGATGGACACGGCGCGGCCGACGGGAGGTTTCGACGATTCGGTGACGAGGTGGCAACCCTGACCCCACGGGTTGTCGCCGTTTCCGGGGGTCACGATCATTTCCATCCCATCGTATGATCCTTTGATGGTGAAGTGGTTACCCCAGCCTTCGCCAGTGTGGAACAGGACGACGTCATCCGAAATGGCTTCGGTGAGCTTGATGCGCATCGCGACTGTCATCGCGGGAGACGACGCGGTGACCCTGTCGGGGTGAATTCCCAGGGTGCCAATCTCCACTATCTTTCCGCCGTCGTGCAGGGTCTGATACTTGCCGGTGGCCATTGGGCCGGAGAGCGCCAGGCCCTCAGTGGGATCCACGTCGTGCTTGGTGATGTCGCAGATCTTGGCCGCTGGCTTGCCGTCGGGATCGAGCATGAAACCGGTGACGAGCTCATCGCATTCCACGTGCTTGGTGTACGTGTACTCTTCATCCCTCGGCTCGACGCCGTCAAGCCACTCGATCCGAGAGCTATCGACGGAGAGCATGTTGGGGAGAGTGATGGCGTGTCCGGGGATGGGCGCGAAAGGCTTGGAGCCCGCGAGATGCTCTTTGAGCGGGTCAGATTCAGCTTCCTCCTCTTCCTCCTCTTGAGCCTCTTCCTCCTCTTGAGCCTCTTCCTCCTCTTGAGCCTCTTCCTCCTCTTGAGCCTCTTCCTCCTCTTGAGCCTCTTCCTCCTCTTCCTCCTCTGAGTCAGTCTGATTCTTCGACCATTCCTGAAAGGCAGCACCCTTCTGAGCCTCCCACTCCTCAAAGGACGGATGGCCATCGGGGTAAAGCTCCCGAGTCTTCACGTGGTGCTGCGCGGCCAGGTGGTGAGTCACTTCGCTGTCGTCACAGATGTCGAGTCGTCCGTCGAAGATGTCGAGGCTGAGCAAGGACGCGTTGGAGGGCGCGGTCTGGTCGCACCGAAACCACCGGCCCACGTAACCGATCTCGCGCCAATATTTGACCTCCTCTTCGTCGTCCTCGAAAAATTTGAGATTTTCCTCTCGCCTGGACCACTCATAGTCATTGTTTTCGCCCACAAATATCCCGTCCACGAAGAGATGCAACAAACCAGTATAGAATAGACACGCGACCACGGAGACGGCGCGGCCGACCGGAAGCTTCGTCTTGGATTCAACCTCGACGCGGTCTTCCCATTTGTTGCCATTGCCAGGGCACACCTGGAAGCTGATCCCTTCGGCGGTACCTCTGATCGTGAAGTGGTTACCCCAGCCGTCACCAGCCCAGAAGAGGCCGGCGTCGTTTGGGAGGTCGTCGGTGAGCTTCACGCGCATCGCGACAACCATAGACATGTCCGGGCTCACCGCCTCCCGAGGGATCTCAATGACGCCAAACTCAACCTTCTTCTCGCTGCCATACAGGTACTTGCCGGTGGCCGTGGGTCCGGAGAGTGGAAGGCCCTGCTTGGGGTCTACGTCATGTTTGGTGATGTCGCAGATTCGAGCCTGACGTTCGCCTATGGGACCGAGCATGAAACCGGTGATGACCTTCTCGCGTTCCTCGTCGGTGAACTCCTCGTCCTTTGGCTCGACGTTGTCCAGCCACTCGATCCGAGAGCAGTCGATGGACAACGAGAGGCCGTCGTGAGCACGCGACTTGAAGGGGTGATCGGCAGGGACCTCTGTCAGTTCCCAAGGTGCGAGGTTGGTTCCCCCGGGATTCAACCTCTTGGCAAGTTGCTCTGCCTCTTCTTTCCATTGCTCCTCCTTTTCTGCCAGTCTTTCTGCCTTGTCTTCTGCCCATTTCTTTTCGCGATTTGCCTTCTCAGCCTCCCATTCCTCCATGGACGGCTGGCCATCAGGGTAAAGCTCCCGCGTCTTCATGTGGTGCGCCTCGAGGACCGTAGGATGTGCGAATCCATCGCATATGTCGAGGGTGAGCAGACACGCGTTGGAGGGCTCACTGATGTTCTGCGTGCTGTGGCCCACGAACCCATACTTCATGCCATTGTCACCGTCACCGTCACCAAAGATATTTAGCTTCAACTTTTTCCTTTCAACTTCGAGATATTCCATGCCCTCGCCCACCATTACCCCGTCCACGAAGAAGCGAATTTGACTGGTATGGTCCACAGCCGCGGCCAGGGAGACGGCGCGGCCAACAGGAAGTTTCCCATCGGGGCACACGCCATCGCCAGTTTCAGTGTGTTGCAGGTTGAATTCAAGGCAGCAAATGTCCATGTCCTCATCTATCATGCTCGTGATCACGAAGCCAGGAACTCCTTCGGCGCCCCCGGCATAGAAGAGCATGGCGCCATTTGCAAGGTTGTCGGTGAGGATGAAGCGCATCGCGACGGTCATCGCGGACCTCACGTTCAGTCTCTCCCGCGGGATCGAAACGTAGCCAACCTCAAACTTCTTTGAATCTGCTTCGTCCGTCTCACAATTATAAAATCGCTCAACGTACTTGCCGGTGGCCATGGGGCCGGAGAGTGGCAGGCCCTTGGTGGGGTCCACGTCGTGCTTGGTGATGAAGCAGATTTTGGCCGCGCGCTCGCCGTCTGGACCGAGCATGAAACCGGTGACGACCTGCTGATCATCATCGATCCTCGGCTCATCTGCGTATTCGTCTTCGTAATCTTTCCCGACCTCGACGTTGTCGAGCCACTCGATCCGAGAGCAGTCGATGGAGAGCACGCTGGCATCCTCGAACGGGTTCGGAGGAGGGGGCCCGTTCGCTTCGACGGATGCGGGGGCGTCCGCCTTAGCAGCGTGCCCGTCGGCAGCTTGCTCATCGGGGGCGAGTTTCTTGGGAGCGTCCGCCTCCGGGGCGAGTTTCTTGGGAGCGTCCGCCTCGGGCTTGGATCCGACGCAACCCATCGTGCGTCAATTGAAAGGTGGTGTGTTGTCGTGCGCTTCTGGCAGGTCTGTTTTTCGTGGGGGTAACCCCGCAATCGGGACACGATCGGTCGAGTCGGAGAGTATCCGATCTGCGGTGCTGGATGCGACGACGCGTGCGGTATGCGACGCGAAGTACGGGGTGCGAGAGGCGATACTCCGGCGGTGTTCGCGCGCGCGTGCGAATGGCGCCCGGCTGATTGCTTCGCGCCACGGATGTTGAATTCTGCAATCTGGCCTCTGATTGGTTGAAAAGACCCGGGTAGGACCGGGACACGTCCTCCGGTTGCCGTGGGACCAAAAATATTTAGTGCTAGCGCCGCATCGTCAGTCTGTCCACACCTGTCCCCCCATGAACTGCAGCGCGGGCACGCCCCTGATCTCCATGTCGAACAGCGGCGCCTCGATCCTCTTCAGCGTCCTCAGCCCCGCGTCCGCGTCCAGCATCTCCATCGCCCTGCGCTGATCTTTCGCCTTGACCGTGCAGAAGGTAACCGCAGCCTGCGCGTCGCGGACAACCGACGCATTCGCCGCGAGCATCTCGTCCAACGCGGCTGAGGTTTCTCCGCTTCCTTCGACGGCGGCGAGGGCCTCGCGCAGCGCCGCCTCCTTCACCGCGAGCGCCTCCTTGCGCTCCTTGAACCCCTCGCCCGTGACGTTGATGATCTGGTTGACCACGAGCCTGCGCGCGGGGACCGACTCCTTGCGAAGCTCCGCGAGCAGGCGGCCGCTCTCGCTGATGCCGAGCACCGTGGGGATCGTCACGATGACAAACTCGGTGGTGTCCTCGTTTCGGAACAGGTCCTTCACCTCCTGCAGCTGCGCCTTGAGCCTCTCGAGCTTGACCACGGCCTCGTCCTGCGCCTCGTCGGCGACGCCGAACAGGGACTTGACCGCGTCGCCGGCGGAGGTGAGCTTCTGCCGCAGCCGCACGATCTTTCCGATGGATGCATCCAGAAAGTCGGGCAGCGAGAGCAGCCGCAGGGTGTGCCCCGTGGGCGCGGTGTCGAACACGATGCGCGTGAATTTGGCGTACTTCTCGTCTTTGATGAACTGCACCACCTTGGCGATCGCGATGGCCTCGTCCAGGCCCGGGGGCGGGGTGTCGAGTAACTCGCCGAGCTTGAGATCGCCGAGCTGATCCGCGAGGCCGCCCAGACCGACGCTAGACATGAAGTCCTTGGCGCCCGCGGAGACGTCGGCCTGCTTCGCGAAGGCGGCGAACTCGGCCTTAGCCTGATCAGGGTCCACCTCCATGGCGTACAGCATCCCGTCCGTCCCCTCCACCGCCACCGGGAGCCCGCCGGTGACGTCCTGCGCGAGGGAATCGGAGAGCGAGTGCGCCGGATCGGTGGACACGAGCAGCGTGTGGTGTCCCGCGGTGGCGAACTTGACGGCCAAGGAGGACGAGAGGGAGGTCTTGCCGACGCCGCCCTTGCCGCCGACCATGTAGTACTTGCGATCCTTGCCTTTGGCCATCAGGTCGAACCCCGCGGACTCGGCCGCGAGCGCGACCGTGCTCACCCGCCGACTGATGGGGCGCCGTTGATGGGGGCGGGGGCGTCGCGCGGCGCGCGGCGCGACGCGGCTCGCGATCGACGCGGACATCGCCGCGGACGCCATCGCTCCGTCGTGGTGCTATCTATCGAAACGCCGCTCGCGAGTGATTCGGCGTTGGACACGAAGGACCTTGTCGCGTCCCGGGTCGTCCTAGGTCGATGACGTGTGGGGGCGCGTTCGGGTGCCGAACCCGGTCGTGGCGCAGCCTTCGCGAACCTTCGTCGCCGCGTCGAACCTCTCGGACTTTTTTTCCCTCGCCGCCTCATCAGCACTGGTTCCCCAGTCAGCAAAACGCCAGCAGAATAACCGTCCACAGGCAATTACCCTGCTCGCGCACAAATCACCTTTGCTTACGTGTTCACGTGCTCGATTTCTCGAAGCCAACAATGACCGCGCAAAGCTCGAATGCGCGAAATAGACCCAAAAATTAACTCGAGATTCGAGAGACGATACGGATTGCTGGATAGGGTTCCACCAATGATTGCTTTTCCATGCCTTTTCAGCCAATGAGAAGGCGGGACCGTGAAAGGGGTACAGGCTGTGACGAGGACAGGGTTCGCAACCCAAGAAAAAAAAAACGCAAACGAATTTCTCCGTGTAAAAGTGAACGAGACGAACGCGGCGGAGGTCACAGATAACGGCGCGGGCGACGTACTGGAGACGCACGAACACGCCGAATTCGAATCTGTAGACATGTCACACAACCACGCGACGTGCGAGAACTGTCACAGCGCGCCCGCGGCGTGGTTCTGTCACCACGACGGTGAGAAACCTTTCCCGCGTCGCGAGACATTTGTCCGCTTTTCCTCCGTGCGGGCCCTTCCGAGGCTCTTGCCCGGCTTTTCCGCGACCCTCCCCCGCTGACCTAGCGCCCCTCCTCGACCGACAGGAGCGTACCTGTGCACGTCTTGCGACCACAGCATTCATAACGCGAACAAGGTGAGACGTCCCCGCGCTTTTCGCGGCGTTTACGGCGCGTAATCCACCGCTCCGCGCGGGTTTCCGACCGCGACCCTCGTCCGGGTCCCGGGGATGCATCTTGGGAATATACGACTAACCCGACCTTCCCCCGCGCGCCAACCCGACGCAGCTCGCGATGCGGCACGAGAGGATTCCCATCGAGCAGAAGCTCGCGAACGATGCGCA
>Ga0181571_10002803_pt1 | contig 13004 bp, 12 predicted proteins | sample 101ome_17_FD_132440 | JGI IMG/M metagenome (GOLD analysis project Ga0181571, IMG submission 132440) | Coastal salt marsh microbial communities from the Groves Creek Marsh, Skidaway Island, Georgia - 101407AT metaG (megahit assembly) | ecosystem: Environmental > Aquatic > Marine > Intertidal...
AACATGGATTTCATCCTCCGACAAGGAGTTGACAGAATCGTTGTCATGAATGAGGGAGAGGTTCTGATGGTCGGGACTCCTGACGAAGTCCGTAGTAACCGCGAGGTAATCGAAGCGTACCTAGGTGCATCTGGCGATGAATCAGGAGGTGAAGAAGAATGAGCGAAAAGGTTCTAGAAATCAATGGACTAAACTGTGGTTACGGCTCAGTTCAAATCCTGTACGATATTGACTTGTACGTAGATAAAGGCGAATTCGTAACTATCATCGGTCCGAATGGTTGTGGTAAATCGACTCTCATCAAGACAATTTTTGGAATCGCGACTCATTATTCCGGTACAGTCCAACATGAAGGTGAAGAAGTATCAGGCTGGAGAACAGACCAGTTAGTCAACCGAGGTATTGCTTACGTCCCTCAGGTGAACAATGTATTCCCATCTTTGACTGTTCATGAAAATCTACAGATGGGCGGGAACAAATTGCCTTCTGCTATTCTCGCCGAGCGAATAGAGCGCGCGCTCAACATGTTCCCTGATTTGCAACAGCGCACCCACGACTTGGCGGCATCACTTTCAGGTGGAGAGCGACAAATGTTAGCGATTTCACGTGCATTAATTTCCGATCCAACTTTCCTCCTGCTCGATGAGCCTACAGCGGCACTTTCACCTCTTTACCAACAACAAATCATCGAGAGAATCGATGCCCTAAGAGAAGAAGGAATCACTGTACTAATCGTAGAGCAGAATGCTAGATTGAGCCTTGCTCGTTCTGACCGAGGTTACATTTTCGCCAGTGGTAAGGTAGTCCATACCGGAGATGCACAGCACATTCTCACTGATCCAGAAATCGGAGAGTACTTCCTCGGTTCTCATTAATCAGTTAACGAGAAAGAACTCTCTGTACTGCTAGAGGGATGAAATGCAGAGAGTCTGCTAATCGGTGTCCATCTTCAACTTCTATGATTTCTACTAATTCATTGGATTCTGATACTTTTCGTGAAGATTCTATTGGAACGATATCGTCTTGGCTTCCATGAAGAATTATTGTGGGATGATGTAGATTTGGCCACGACATCTCATCAGCTGATGTAATGAAATCCCAACCGAATTCCACCTCATGTCCGAATCCATGATGGAAATACTGGCGAGAACCAGTATTTTCCCATTCGATCAAACCCTCTTCACCAGCAATCGAACGAAAATTTTCTGCAAGCCCCAAAGCAGGTGCCAGCAAAACCAACCTCAGATCACGCTCAGCAAATCTTTGCGAAGCATTTGCAATAGCTAGCCCTCCGTACGATGAGCCCATTATGACATCAATATCTTCATTCTTTGAGATGGCTTCTGCGATGACTTCTGTTTGATCAGCTATAGTCCAACCATTCTTACTCATCTCTGGGCATATTATTTCCCAACCAAGACTCTCCTTCATCCATGTCGGCTTAGATCCGTTTGGACTACCTTCTAAACCATGAGCAAAGAGAATTTTCATGACGACCACCCCTCGAGAAATTTCAGTCAAATTCTAGGCCCAGTAATTCTGCATTAGCAAGAGGGCAACGAGTCATAGAGGCATGCTCCATCACTCTAACGTGAACTTCAGCGACAACATGAACTGTGGATTCAAACATATGTCCTGCATGTACATTGTTTTCATCATCCGACCAACAACAGTGGATGTGGGTGAAAGCATCTCCATTTTCTGTTCGTGCAATATTTCCTGATAAACTGACTAATTCTGATGGAGAATCCAATAATCTCCTCTTGTAAATTCCTTCTTCGTTCATGTAACCATATTGATTTTCTCGTGTCCGGCCAATCCCGCTAGTAATAGCCGCTGCATCGAATCCTAGGTCATCTGCTAATTTCTTCAATGAAGTATGGATTTCTTCACCAGGATCAATACGAACCAAGATATCACTACCAGAGCGAGTATGTTCCATGAAGGGGGGATTATGCAATGGTGCTTGAATAAATCCCAAGGCTGGTTTCCTCTGGGCTTCGGCGAACTGATGGAATTCTTGCACTGGAAGCGCTCAAGCCCACATTTTGGCGACGTCATGCGGTCAAAATTTGCAGTGGAAATAGGGGGGTCGAGTAAACCATCCGCTTTGTTCATAGACTACGGATTTTCACTTCTGTTGCCCGGCGGTGAAAACTATGACGATGGCAGCACATGATTCATCGGCAAGATGGAGGACTTTCTTCACCGAAGCAAAAGAGGCCGAGATAGTTCTACTACTGTCAAAGCAGTCTGAAAATGCTGTGCTTGACATTACCTTCCACGAGCTTCAGGCATTCGATCCGGAATTTGCAGAAGATGTCCTGAAGGACCCCCGTAAAATAATCAATAATGGAAGAACCACTCTAACAGAAATTTGTCGTGAACGCGGTGAAGATCTTGATTGCTTAATCCGAGTTGGTGAGCTGCCTAAGGATAGTCGCCGAGACCTCAGAGACATGGGAAGCCGTGACATAGAGATGTTGCGAAGTGCCGAAGTCATTTGTACAAAAATTAGTGAAATTAAACCGAGAATCCATCGAGCGGTCTTCCAATGTGAGAATTGTGGACACACGCTAGAAATGATTCAAGAAAATGAAAGGGAATTGAAAGAACCACTGAAGTGTCCCGATGAAACAGGATGTGGAGAGTCAGCAGGACGCGCCGGAGGGACACGATTCAACCTCGTCATGAATGTCTCTAGAATGGTAAATAACCAATGGATCGAGGTCCAAGAAGTCCCTGAAAACGTCCCTAGCGGGGCTCAACCATCTCGAGGACAAGTACTGGTTGAAGGCGATTTAGTAAACAAACACCTTCCTGGTCAAAGAGTAGTAATCAACGTCATTCCCGTAGTTCATTCTGAGGTAAAGCGGAACAAGAAAACTCCAATGTTCGATATAATCTATCATCTTGTAAGTTCAGAACATGAGAGTACTCCATTTACTGAAATCAAGATTTCCGATGAAGATCGCCAGGCCATTATTGACATCGGATCTAGGCCCGATTTACTACAGCTAATGCAACGCTCAATCGCACCCTCTGTTTACGCAACCGGAGTTGTACATTTCGTGAAGAGGAGTCTCGCTCTGCAATTATTCGGAGGAGTCTCTCGAGTAAACAAAGACGCTACTCGTTCTCGTGGTGATATCCATATTCTACTGATGGGAGACCCTGGTGTTGCGAAATCACAACTTCTGAATTACATGTCAAAACTCTCACCTCGAGGAATGTTTGCTACAGGCGGTGGTGTATCAGGTGCTGGTCTAACAGCCGCCGCAGTTAGAGACGACTTTGGCGGCGGTGGAAGATTTGCTCTAGAAGCTGGAGTTTTGCCCCTTTCTGATAGAGGGATGGCTGCTATTGACGAGTTCGATAAGATCAGCGCGGAGGATAGAGCAACTATGCATCCTGCTATGGAACAACAGCGCTTGGATGTATCAAAAGGTGGTGTGAAGGCTACTTTGAACACTCGTTGTGCAGTACTTGCAGCGGCCAACCCGAAAGAAGGCCGTTTCACAAAGCGAGGTTCAAATGAGAGCGTAATGCACTCGTTCAACGAAACTGGTCTACCACCACCTCTCGCGTCAAGATTCGATATTATCTGGATGTTGCGCGATGAAGTAAGGGTAGATGATGATGAGAGAATAGCCAGACATATTCTAGAAGTCAGAACTCAGGGGGTTAGTGAGACGAAGTTGGATGAAGCCCTGGAGTTTGATCTAAGGGAAGCAGAGGAGGGTGAAATCTTTGGAATCGGAGTGGATGGTTCCGAGCATCTAACCTTAGAATTCCTCAGAAAGTACATCGCCTATGCTAAGAGAAATGTAAACCCAGACTTGAGCGACGATGCAAAGGCATTGATTCTAGAATACTACACAAACGAGAGACAATCATTCGGGCGAGATCAGCAACAGTATAGCGAGACAGAAGTTATTCCGATTACTCCTCGTGCTCTGGAGGCCCTCATTCGATTAACTGAGGCTCATGCAAGAATGCATCTTCGAGAAGTCGCCACAGCCGATGATGCAAAGATGGCGCTAGCAATTTTCAGACACTGGCGTGAAGAGGCCGGAATCGAAGACGAGTCTGAACTACACTCAGGGGTTTCCGTTAGCCAAAGAAATGCAGGTAACACTGTCAGATCGATAATCCGAGATTTGTGCAGTGACAAGGGTGTTGCAGAATTAACTGAGATATTCAATCGTAGCGAACCCAAGGGTGTGAACGAATATCAAGTAGAGGAAATAATCTCCCAAATGCTAACCTCTGGGCAACTCTATGAGGTTTCAAACGGTCGCTACTCTTGGGTCTGAATTCAACGCTTTATCCCGTTGAGCCTATGTGCGATGACTCTCCGCTGGAGATTGTGAGCACAAGCGAGCCGCACGGAGAGGTCGACAAAGCCTCTGAATTGGATCCCTCTGGGCTCGGCTTCATGTGTGGGCTGGAAATACATCAACAATTGAACACGGGTAAGTTACATTCACGCATGCCAAGCACTCTTTTTGAAATGGGAATTGAGGACATTCCCAGCGAATGGAAGCGTGAGGCAAGGAGGCTCAGAGCGGCTGAGGGAGAAGGCGGAAAAGTCGATGTCGCCGCTCGCTTCGAAGCACGTAGAAATCGTTCCTTCGTTTATGTTCAGTCTCCAAATTCCGGCTTAATTGAGTTGGATGAAGCCCCACCATTAACCCATGATGATTCCGCAATCAAAGCGGCATTAACTATCAGCGCAATGATGGGGGCAAAGCCCGTACCAGTTCTCCAAGTGATGAGAAAAACCGTGGTAGATGGCTCAAACACAAGTGGTTTTCAGCGTACCACATTAATCGCCACAGATGGGAAAATTGTAACACCATCTGGAACTGTTGGAGTCGATGTTGTATGTCTCGAAGAAGACTCAGCAAGAAAACTCGATACACAATCTAGCGATTCTGGTGAGATCGTGATTTACACTCTCGACAGACTTGGAGTTCCGTTAGTTGAGATTGCAACTGCACCAGAAGTACAAACTCCTGAACATGCAAAGGAAACAGCCCTTGCTCTCGGCACCTTACTTAGGGATACACGAATGGTTCGTCGCGGACTCGGTTCAATCCGTCAAGACCTGAATGTGAGTATTGCTTGTGGTGACCGAGTTGAAATCAAAGGATGTCAGGATTTGGATTGGATACCAAGAATCATCCGATTGGAAATGGCACGCCAATTGCATATGTATCGGCTCGCAAATCAACTTAGAGAAGAGGCCGGACTTCCACCACTTCCCTCCGACCGTAGAGATGATCAAATTCCAGTTGAGAATCGCGTTGCTAGAGCGGTAGAGAATAGAATTCCAATGCATATCCACGATGTGACTGCCATCTTTGATGGATGCACTTCGACTATGGTAGAGCGCGCCCTTGCCCAAGGCTCTCAGGTTAAGGCAACGATTCTTCCTGGATTCGCAGGAAAGATAGGTACGAAAGATTTGGATGAAGAAGGCTCTCAACTACCAAGGCTCGGACGAGAATTAGCAAGCGCGGCAAAATTAGCAGGTGTCGCAGGAATCTTCCACTCGGACGAATTACCTGCCTATGGCATTGATCAGAATCTAGTGGATTTAGTCCAATCAAATCTTGAGCTGAATGAAAACGATGCTTTCGTACTATGTGTTGCACCAGAATGGCAAGCAGATTTAGCACTCGAATCAGTCACCAAAAGAGCCCGTCAATCCTATCATAGGATTCCTCAGGAAGTTCGAAACGTCGTAATTCGTAAGGGGGCGCCAGAGGACGGAACAACAACTGCAATGAGACCGCTTCCCGGTGGTGCTCGAATGTATCCTGAAACCGATATCCCAGTAGTCGCTCTCGATGAGGAGAGGTGGTCTTCCATTAAGGGCAATCTTCCATTAAATCGTGACCAAAGAACAGAGCGCCTAAGCTCATACAATATTTCAGATAACCAAGTCGAGGCATTGATTGGTGCTGAGTTAGATGACACCTTGGTAATCGCTGTCGAAGGCGAACCTAGTGGAACTCCAGGAATTCCCGCTAAAGCAATGGCTTCAGCCCTTTTAGACAATACCCGTCAGGAAATTTCCGACGGAACAAAATACACAGCAGAAAGTCTCCCAATGCCAATTCTAACACTTGCTATTCACGCCTGTGAAGAAGGCATCATCACCCGTGAAGGGCTTATACCAATGGCTCGCAGTCTACTGATTGAAGGCCCTAATCATACAGCAGTAGAATTTTCTGAGCGTCTCAAATGGTTCAGTGAAAAAGCAGAATCAGACGGCTATACACCTGCAGACTCATCCGCAGTAGAAGACGCCGTCGACGAAATATTGGCGGACCGTGCTGACTTTGTTTCAGAACGCGGCCTCGGTGCAATTGGGCCGCTAATGGGCATGGTCATGGGTAAGTTAGGTGGAGGGGCTGATGGGAAAGTTGTCAGTGAAATTTTGAAACAAAAAATCAGTGAAATTATCGATAAGTAATTTTTCATTCGTAACAGATTATCAACTAACTACTTAGACCGGATTTTCTTCAAAGAAATTCCATGTCAGATAATCTAAAGCAGCTATCGGTCCTTGCAGTGATTGTATTGATTCTCCTCGCTCCAACAATTAGAGATGCGTTGAAGGAAGAGGCTGCAACTTATGTCAATGACAGTGAGTCCTCTCATGACGGACTACCTGAATCATGGAATGGCACACAAGTTTTGTGTGTTCTATACCCTCCAGATGCCCCTCATTCAAAATTCAACAATGGAGTAACTATGATTGATACCGATGGTACAACCTTAGGAGTTAATGCAGATTTCAACGGAACAGGTGCTTGTGTTGGTGGTTTCGAAGAATATACAGAAGGAATGCCTTTCTTCCTCAATTCGACCAATGTTACTGACGGCGATCTTGATGTTGCGTACGACGTCAGTGAATGGGGCTCATATGTCCACACCATAGGCGGTCTGAATGCAAATGAGTTGACAGGAAACTTTAGTGGAGCCTACTGGGAATTACTTCACAACGGAGAAATTTCCATGGTTGGTATTGATGATTTAATTATGACAGAGGGGGATGTTATTCTTTGGCAAATCGCAACTTGGTGAGACAGTATATTCAGCAACCATCAAATGCGGCTTAATGTCCACAGGAACGGGGTTCAGCCATGTACGACTTCCACAACGTCGCTTTGACTCCTAATCAGAGTCTCTTGCTGAATATAACCATACTATCTGTGATAGTGTTCGCTATAATTCGTAGTGAGAGAAGAATGGATGATTCAAACCCATTAGCAATGATTGCCATTTTGGCTATTTTTGGCATCGCTGGCCGTATTTTACTTGATCCATTACCAAATTTTCAGCCAGTCACAGTAATTGTGTTATTGGCTGGAATTTACTATGGTGCACCTAGAGCAGTTGCTCTTGCTGGAATAATCGCTCTAACAACTAACTTCGTTGTACTTGGGCACGGCCCGTGGACTTTGTTCCAGGTAGCCGGTTGGGCATTTGTGGGTACACTAGGTGCCATTTTTGCCGATAAATTACTCAAAGATGGGCAACTCCAATTGAACAAATTAGCTGGATTAGCGGTAATCTCGGCATTCGCATTTGATTGGATAGTCTCAGTGAGTATCCTCCTAAACACAGATGCTTCTATGCTTGCACCGTATCTTATCAACGGCTTACTATTCGACCTTTATCACGCCGTTGGTAACCTAGTATTCGTCGCCTGGCTCGCTAACCCGTTGGGCGAAATAATGCTCCGTCACAGAGTAGAACCTAGTAGTCAAGCGGTGAGTCAAGTTGCCACCAACTGATGAAATCACCATGGTCTTAGTGACCCGAGCGGACCTTAAGCTATCCAAAGGTAAGTTGGCAGCGCAGTGTGGTCATGCTGTAATGGAGTGCGCTCTTCGAGCGAAGAAAGGATCACCACGTTCACTTGATCGCTACCGAAGAGAGGGAGCGAGAAAGATAGTCTGCAAAGTTCCTGATGAAGAATCACTACGAAAGATACTGGGTCACGCGAAGAAATCGGGGTTAGTCTGCTATCTTGTCAAAGATGCAGGGCATACTGAGATCCCTCCTGGAACTGTCACTGTAGTTGGCATAGGGCCAGGACCTAGGTCTGAGATAGACAAGATAACCGGAGACCTACAACTGGTCGGCTAAATTTCCGAATCGAAAAGAAGTCCCACTGAGCGAGTGTCCTGTGGGGGTGTTTGAGAATAATCGGCGAGGCCGGGAGACCAAAGTCCCCCAGCCCGCCTTACGTAAATCGGAATTTTAGATTATTTTACTAAACTAGTTTACCATTTCGTCGACCTTGACGCCGACCAATGCACCGATACCCACCAATAAACCGTCAACGATCCATGCAGGGGCAACATCTGCCATTCCGTCTCCACTACTTACTAGCGAAGCGGCCATTTCATGGCCTCCAGTTAGCATCATAGATCCTCCTAGTACCATTAGACCGAAGGCAGACATCCAAGCAGAGTCTCCACGGGTGTGCATTTGCCACCATACTGCACCTGCAGCAATTGTGGTTAAAGCAGCCCACATTTCTGGCGTCTCAAACGCAGTTGCAGTCCAACCGGTTTCGATAGCACCAGCTTCTGTAACAAGTAGTAATGCCATAACCGCACCAACCATTTGTGCAACCAATCGCATACCATTTACCATCCAATTACCTTCTGTGTCACCCATATCTCCAGTCATCATATGAGACCAGGTAACTACCGGTAAAACATGTGCACCAGCAAAGGTCGTCCAGACCACTGCAAGTGCTACAGCACCCTCAATCGTGCCAATGCCCATTCCGAAGACCAGCCATGACATTACGAAGGCTCCACCAGCCTCAGCTTTCATTGCATTCATATCTATATCCATTTTTTTCATCCCTGCCCCTAGAGGCGATATCGCGCTATTCGGCGAGTATATAATCAGAACTGATTGAAAACGGAAAAAAATGTCGTTTTTTCTACATTTTTCTGATAGCCGGTGTTCTAGACTACACCTAATAACATCGATGATATCAGGTGTGCCTGAAAACTAGTCGGTGCTACGCACCGATTCGGGAACCGTCAATAATCCGAACCATCCCTCACCAACTGTGGTGGTGCATGTAGAACTCGACTCTGAGGTACGAGATAACCTGCTTTCCGAATGTTCAGGCCTTTCAGGCCTGGTCGATTGGTTGGATACTATCGACCGACGACCGGGGCTATCAGAACTCGATATCCATCTGAGGGGAATGGACCTCAACATTGGTGCACTTCGAGATTGCATCGGCTACGCCGATGATGGCTATCAGCGCAATGTCATCAAGAAAACCGAGTTCTACGAACTCGTCGCTATCTGCTGGACTCCAGGTCAAAACACTCCAATTCACGATCACGTCGGCTCGGATTGCGCTTTCTTAATCGCCGACGGCGTCTCTACAGAGACGATTTACCAATTGAATGACGAAGGTCTTGCGTACCCTGTTGAAGTCCGAACCTACCAACCAGGAGAGGTTTGTGCGGCTGATGAGCCCGATATCCATCGCGTATCAAATGACTCAGATTCAGAACTCATAAATGTCCACGTTTACACTCCACCCTTACACGCTTACAGCCTGTACGAACCAGCCTCAGAGTAGACCTTTTAGCGATTGAATTAGTTAGAGAGAATCTACTCGACTCCGGAGTCTCTCTTGTATTCTTCATACACTTGACGGAACAGTTTGATGTCCGATTCAAAAGTCTCTGGCAAAAGGGGACCGAATGAGAATCTGAAGAATCTAGAATACGGCGTTTGGTAACTTGGGTCCTTTGAATGAGGTCTTGCCATGTCGCAATCCTTAGCACAAAGAATTGCTGCTCCGTGTTTGAATAAGCGTTTGTTCAATTCCTCACTATTCATTCCCTCTGGTAATTCCAGCCAATGGTAGAATCCTCCATTACCGGTGTAAACACCAAGCCCCATCTCTTGGAATGCTTTGCCGTACCTTTCGCGTTGCCAATTGTAATGTTGCTCAACAGCAGCTCTTGCTTTCTCCACTCGACTTGGTTCCAGCAACTTCACCGCATAGTGTTGTGAGGGGTGACTTACACCACCCATTCCAAAACTCGAGTAGTTTGCCATAGTCTCAATATTCGTCTTGCTGGCGATAATCCAACCGATTCTGATTCCTGGTGATTGCAAACCTTTGGTGCATGCGCCAGCAAGGAATACGTTGCTGTTATCGAGATCTTTCACAAATTCGATACCGCTAACCGAGGGGGTGTGAAACATCTCGTAGGCTTCATCAAGAAGAATACCATTGCCCGGTTTTTCTGCTATTTCGATGAGTTCTCGTAATTCTTCTCCAGAACGGGTTTGGCCTGAAGGATTCTGAGGGTTGGAGATTACTGGCAATAGTCCTGTTCCTTCACTAATTCCTTCTCGGTCAAAGTATTCCGAATTACTAGGATGAAAATTATTCTCTTTTGTGAAAGGAACAATGTCGTATTCGGTATTTGTTTGAGTTAGAATGTCGAGATATGCTGGCCATTCTATGTTACCAATTCTAACCATAATATGTTCTTTTAGGAAGGCCATTACAGTGTAGATTCCAGGCCTTCCTCCGGCGAAGACCATGACATTCTCTGGAGTAATTGATGAACCATATTGTGAGTTGTAATAGTCAACGATTGCTTCTCGCAATTCTGGATGTCCCCAAGCTTTGGGATAGAATCGATCTTCCCATGTCACTTCTACACTGTCAGGAAGTGAGGGCCCACCGAATTTTTCCAACGCCGTAGTAAGCGGAAAACCTTGCGACCAAGGATGAGTTCCTTCCGTGCCCATGAAACTACCAAAGGTGTCTCTGAAGGCATAGAGGGTTTCGTAAATTCCCATTGGTGGACAGTTGTCTGAAAGGAAAGATTCTACTTGGTTCATACCACTATCGCCATCCGTCATGGCCAAGCGAAACCAACGAGATACATCATAATGTTCCTTCTGATTTTACCTTTCTACATCTGCCGTGCCAATGATTAAGTAAATCAAACTTTAATCCTAAATTATGGTAGAAGTGCCTAGCTACAAACGACTAACTGTTTTTTCTATGATTCTCCTATTTTTAGGAATGTCAGCATCAATGGGGTTCAGCCCTGAGGATACATCCAGTCTGTCAGAGGAAAAACCGTCTTTCGAAACTAGTACGACTTCAACTCCGTACTGGCCAGGGTCGCAATCAGGGTCAATTTACACATACGATTCGGTTGATATTGGTATGAGTCACGTCTGTGCAGTTACCACTGATAACACAGTAAGATGTTGGGGTTACAATAGCGATTACCAACTCGGAAATTCTACGACAGGTCAGTTCGATAGTGCTGGATTACCGAGAGTTGTAGAATATGTCGGCGGGCACTCAGAAGGCACTGATTTAGCGGTATCAATTGGAGCAGGAGGTCATCACAATTGTGCGATTGAAACAGACGGGACGTTGAAATGTTGGGGCGAAAACGATTACGGACAGTCAGGTAACATCACAGAATCCGATGTAGTCCAGTACCCCAGTCCAGTCACTGTTCTACATAATTCTAGCCAAATGGAAATACGTGCAATAGATGGCGGGCTTGACTTTAGCTGTGCAATCGTAGAGGAAGCATCCTCTTCTCCGGTGCAAGATGCTGCAAGAGCTATAGGAGGCCGTGTTGCTTGTTGGGGAAGAAATAACTTAGGACAACTTGGAGATAGTACTCAAGCCGATCAAGATCAACCGGTTTACGTTGTCGATGTAAACGGAAATGAAATTCAGAATGTGACAGCAATTACATCGGGGAGAAACCATAATTGTGCAATTGTTGATGGCAATCCAATGTGTTGGGGACAAAATAACTTCGGACAACTTGGTAATCATTCGGCGATATCTGTAAGCTCAGTCCCTATCGCTGTTAATGTTCAGACATTACGACACACCCAGCGCGAGGTGGTGGCAATTGGAGCGGGTTACAGTCACACTTGTGCACTTCTCGACAATGGTAGTATAGGTTGTTGGGGCCACAACGACAATGGAGAGTTTGGAGATGGCACCTCTTCTACTACAAACGAATATTTCAACGCAAGATATGTGTCATTACCTCAATATCGAACTGCAATTACATTAGAAGTTGGGGATGATCACAGTTGTGCAATTCTGGATGATAATTCTACTTGGTGTTGGGGGACAAACTTCGATGGTCAAAGAGGAGATGGCGGAGTTGGTGGTGTAATCCCTACACAAGTACAGACCTCAGGCTATTATTTCACCAGTATTAGCGCAGGACAATACAATAGTTGCGGAATATCTAACACTTCACAGTTATACTGTTGGGGCGATAACTGGAATTATCAAGTAGGCGTCGGTTCAAGTTCGAATTCCGATCATGATACTCCACAACTAGTACAATTAGGCCCATCTGCTCAAAATGGCCCACAGCAATACCCCTTAATTCACGATAGAGATCCAGATAATGATGGAATCCCCTCAATTTTTGATAGCACTCCCTTTGATCCTCCATGTCGGGCCGGGACCTATTTCATCTTAGGAATTGGTTGCATAGATACTGATCCAGGACATTACCAAGACATGCCGCACAAAGATTTCCAAATTCCTTGTCCAGCCGGCACCTTCCAGCCTAATTTCGGCTCTCCTGCTTGTATAGATGCGTCTCCGGGATATTATGTTGATACAAACGCCTCACTTTCTGCTACTATCTGCCCTGCTGGAAGCCAACAGCCACTTTCAGGGCAAACTGAATGTTTGGGTATTGATTCGGGGCACTATGCGCCACCAGGAACCCCCAGCCAAATTCCATGTATCCCTGGAACATTCCAGCCTCAACCAAATCAAAGTTCATGCTTACCGAGTGATCCAGGTTATCATGTGCCAATCGAAGGGCAGGTAGATCAAACAATTTGTCCACCAGGCACCTATCAGCCAGGATACGGCCTAGCATCTTGCTACGAAGCCAGACCAGGAAATCATGTAAGCCAAG
>Ga0181571_10002809_pt1 | contig 12991 bp, 7 predicted proteins | sample 101ome_17_FD_132440 | JGI IMG/M metagenome (GOLD analysis project Ga0181571, IMG submission 132440) | Coastal salt marsh microbial communities from the Groves Creek Marsh, Skidaway Island, Georgia - 101407AT metaG (megahit assembly) | ecosystem: Environmental > Aquatic > Marine > Intertidal zone...
CGGGTGAAAAAAAGCAAAGCACATCCGATTCTCGCCCAGTCGTGAGCGCAGATCCTCCCAGCCCCGAATTTCGTGCACGGATTCGTATTGGATGATGCGCTCGAGTACTGACGCCGGGGAGTTCCAGTCAATGGTCCGGAGTTCGAGAAAGCCACGATTGAACCAGGAAATGAACAAGTGCTTCAGGTCCGATTCGACGGGCTTGAGGTGTGGATTTTCTGGGAGTGATCGCAATAAATCTCCCCGCAGCTTAACCAGTACGGCGGTCGCTTCAGGAGCCATATTCATGCGGCGAAATAGCTTAACTCTGGGGGCCTCCACCGCGCGGCTCAGCGCACTTAAATTTTCAGCGCTCGGGATGGTTTCGTAGTCGCGGGCGGCGGCGAGAACCGCTTCGCTGGCTACGTCAAATTCACTGGAGAGCGCCTCGAAGAAAAGCAGCCGGTTAGCGTCATCCAGCGCCTGGAAGTCCGCGATCACCTCGCAGGCCAAAGCAAGGCCCGATGCTTCACCACGATGATGCAGCAGTTGCTGGCATTTGGTGAGCAGGTCGCTCGACGGCGCGATAGCAGCGGCGTGCCGACGCTTGGCAAGGATGTCTTTCCCGGCATTGATGACCGAGCTCAAAAGGCCACCCAAGCCGCTGACCGGTGTGGGCTCTGCCTCCGTGGGGGTGTGCACGCTTTCGCTCATAGCAATTTTCCGAGTGACTTGGCGCCACTATATCCAACTCGGTACCTGCCTCTCTACCGTTAGCGATAAATCCCTGCGCATGATCAACCGCCGGTCACTAATCGGTTGACTATGTTGAAAAATTCTTGAATGGTGGCACGCAATGAGCCGAACAGAACTTGAAATGATGGATGCCTACCGGCGCGTGTTGGGTAATGACAATACGTTGTTCTGGTCGCTCCAATTATTTGGCTGGACTGGCATCACCTTGCTGACCTATCTCAGTTTGAGTGTGCCCTACGATCAGTACGAGCTCGCGTATCTTGCGCATAATGTCTCGCAATCTGTGGTTGGCTTGCTGTTGTCGATTCCGTTGCGACCGGTCTTTCGATCTGTTTGGAGTTGGGCGCTGTTTCCGCGACTGGCGGTAGTGCTGGGGTCGACCATTGGTTGCGCGATGCTCTGGGCTGCCATCCGGCTTACTTTGTTCATGTGGATGACCGGTGAGCGCGGGTTGTGGCCGGATTTTGGGGGTTGGCTATTCCCCTCCATGTTTGTGTTTTTTACCTGGGCGGCGCTTTACCACGGCATCAAATATTATCAGTTGCTGCAGCGAGAGCGCGAAGCCTTGCTTCGGGTGGAATCCCTGCAGCGCGCAGAGGCCTTGAAATTGACGCAGGCTGAATCAGCAGCGCGGCATGCGCAACTCGCACTGTTGCGGTACCAGCTGAACCCTCATTTTCTCTTCAATACCCTGAACTCTGTGAGCGCGCTGATTGCGAAAGGGGAGCAAGGGAAAGCGACCGATATGATTAATAGGCTCAGTGAATTTTTTCGGCATTCGCTCCGCGCGCAACCAGAGGCCGAGGTCACGGTCGCCGAGGAAATCTCGACAACGGATCTGTATCTGGAGATCGAGCGGATCCGCTTCGCGGACCGACTTAGAGTTGAGATTGATGTCGAAAGGGCAGCGGGAGCGTGCCTGGTGCCGTCGATGATTTTGCAACCTTTGGTCGAGAATTCGCTGAAGCATGCAATTGCCGCCTCCGAAGAGGGTGGGCTTGTGCGCATTCGTGCTACGCGGTGGGTATCAGACCCCGACATTCTGATTCTGTCAGTCGAGGACTCCGGCGCCGCGCAGGTTAAAACCGATGCCTATAAAGCGCAGCCCGGTTCCGAGGTGGGCCTTGATAATACGAGGGGGCGGCTACAGGCGTTTTACGGTGAGCGTGCGCGCCTAGACATCGGTAGATCAGCGCTGGGCGGCTACTGTGTGCAAATTCATATGCCGGCGCGAGCTTCAATGGGTAATGCCGCGTGACGACGCGCGCGCGCAATTTGACGGTGATGCTGGCTGACGATGAGCCGCTTGCTAGGGATTATTTGCTCCAGTTATTGGAGCAGCAAGCAGAAGTGGACGTGCTCGGCACGTTCAAAAATGGTGGCGAGGTGCTTCGTGCCTGCCGCGAAGCGCCCCCGGACCTGCTCATTCTCGATATAGAAATGCCGGGCTTATCCGGCTTTGATGTTGTAAAGAGACTGCAGGCAGATGAAATGCCACTGGTCATTTTCGCTACCGCCTATGACTCATATGCCGTCGAGGCATTTGATCTCAACGCCGTAGACTACTTACTCAAGCCGTTTGACGGCGAGCGTTTCAGGGTGGCCATCGAGAAGGCCCGGATCAAGGTGCCCGCCGATGCATCCCTGAAAGGGCGTCTTATTAGTGCGTCACGGCGGCTTCAGGAGCTATCTGACGAGGATCTGGACCCGAAGTCTGATCCATCTGACGCGACCCGGTTGGCTGTGCGAGATGGGCGAGAAATCGAGCTAGTCACAATCAGTGAAATAGACTGGGTCGATGCTGCCGGCGATTACATGTGCCTTCATGTCGGTGGCAAAACACATATTATGCGGTCCACGATGAAAGAGCTGTCTGAACGGCTACCGAGCCCCGATTTTGTGCGCATTCATCGCTCCACCATCGTTAACCTGAGTCGTGTGACCAGTATCTCGAGCTTGAGTAAGGGGGAGTTTCGCCTGCAGCTGGGGCCGGATACCACCCTGAAAGTGAGCCGAAATTATCGGAAAAGCATCTCCCATCTACTCAAATAGTCCGCTTTATCGTCGGCTTTGACCCTTCTGTCGAAAGGCCCCTTCAGTTGCGGTGCGTGGTCTGTAGAGTCAACGTCAACAAAGCTGAATCCAAAACAAATATTTGATGGGGTCCCAAACTATGTTGCCGTCTGATTTTTCTAAAACACCGATTGCAGCCGGGTTGCTGGTAGCGCTCTACGGCGCATCGGCCTTGGCGCAAGACGACCAGACCAGCTCCGATGCAGGTGCTTCTGACGAGGCACTTGAAGAAGTCGTGGTTACTGGCCTTCGTTACAGCCTCAAGCGCTCTATGGATTTAAAGCGCTCTGATGACGGTGTCATGGATGCGATCACAGCCAAGGATATGGGTGCTTTTCCCGACACCAACCTCGCTGAATCCTTGCAGCGTATTACCGGGGTGTCGATTGATCGTGAGCGCGGTGAAGGTAAGTACGTCACGGTTCGCGGCTTTGGCCCCGCATTCAACCTCGTGCTATTGAACGGTCGCCAAATGCCCACCACGGGCGGCGACAACCGTTCTTTTGACTTCAGTAACCTCGCGAGTGAGGGCATTTCATCGGTTCAGGTATTTAAGAGCGGGAAAGCGGACGTACCCACCGGTGGTATCGGTTCTGTGCTGAATATCACGACGACCCGCCCACTGGATGATCCTGGCTTCAAGGCGACGATTGCCGCCTCCGCCATGCACGACACCTCGACAAGCGAGGGCGATGACTGGACTCCGGAAATATCAGGTTTGATCTCGAACACCTTTGCTGACGACACCATTGGTATTGCGCTGAGCGCGATCCGTCAGGAGCGCAATAACGGTGCTAATACCGCCTCAGTTGGGGGTTGGAGAAGCTTCACTGGCGATACGGATAACTGCTGGTGTAGTGCGCGTCCGTCAGAGTGGGGCGGGATTCCCTACGATCCAGCCACCCAAGTGAATCGACCTTTGACAGGGGACGAGGTTTACTCCGTTCCGCAGAACACCGGCTACGAGTTTGCCGAGTGGGACCGCGTACGAACTAATGGGCAGCTGACCTTCCAGTGGCGGCCCGTCGAGAGCATTACGTTGACCGCTGACTACACCTATTCAGAGGTGGAATTAGAGCGAACCTTCACCAACTACTCCGCTTGGTACAACTTCGGCGGTCAGGAGACCGCTTGGGATGGCGCAATGAACGCAAGCCCGACCAAGTACGCTGAGTACAACGGCGGTGGCGGTGACTTTGCCATGGGCGGGGGTAGTGACGCCACGGTAGCGGAGAACGAGTCAATCGGTATCAACTTGGTATGGCAGGTGACTGACCAGCTGAGCGTGTGGGCCGACTATCATGATTCATCTGCCGAGCAGGTGCCAGACAGCCCCTTCGGCAGCAGTGCGCTGTTGTCGATTGCGGCGTTTAGTCGAGACAAGACCACCACTTATTTTGACCGCGGCGAGCTCCCGGTCCTATCACTGGATTTAAGTAACCCGCTTGACCCTAACGATATGATCGTCACGGGTAGCGTGTTCGCTAACAACTACGCGCGCATGGAGATCGAACAATCGCGATTTGGCGGTACCTTCGAGTTCTCTGATGCGGGTCTCTTTGACAGTATTGATTTCGGCGTTGAGATGACAGAGGTCAATAACCGTTCGGCGTTCTCTGTTGTGCAGCGAGACGCGTGGGGCGGTGTGACGCAGCCCGGTGCTATTGCTGACTTGATGACAGCGGCTTCTGGCGCTGGCAAGTTCGACGAGATATCCGGTGGTTCTGATCCGGCGCTGACAACTGATTTCTATAAGTTTGATATGGGCGCGTTGATTGCTCGAACTGAGCAGCTGATGGCGAGCGGTGATGCACAGACTTTCTACACTGCTGATATGGGTGATTGCGGGACTGGACTCTGCGCGTCTTCTGCTTACTCGACTGATCGTCGTACAGAAGAAGAGCAGGTTGCCGCCTACGCGCAGATCAACATGTCGACAGAGATCGGCGGAATGGATTTAGGTATTCGCCTCGGCGTGCGCTACGAGGACACGGATGTGAGCTCGCAAGCGCTCGCGCCCAACTACGTGGGCGTTAACTGGGTAGGTGGTAACGAGTTCAGTGCGGTCCAGGGTGACGGCGACTTCACTCAGCTCGAGGGTGGCTATGACAATGTGCTACCCAATCTGGACTTCCGTCTGGGTGTGACTGAGGATGTGGTGGCGCGATTGTCTTTCAGCAAGACCATGACGCGACCCAACTATCAGGCGATTCAGGGAGGCCAAACCATTGATCAACTGCTGCGAATCGACGGCGGTAATGGAAATCGTGGTAACCCGAACCTGAAGCCTTTTGAGTCGGACAACATCGATGTGTCGGTCGAGTGGTATTACAGCGACGACAGCTATCTGTCTGTGGGTTATTTCCACAAAGATGTTAAGAACTTCATCGGCATCGAAGAGATTAACGAGCCGTTGTTTAACATGCCGCATCCCGGCCAGGGTGCCTACGCCGACGCGGCTCGCGCGGCTCTTGGAGCAACTGCAACCAGTGGTGAGCTGTACGACTGGATTCTTCAAAATCGTGCGGGCTCACCGGGTGTCGATGCTGCCAACGGGGTTATCTCTGGCCAGCCTGGAGACCCCGAGGCTAACTTCAGGGTGATTGTGCCGGCTAACCAAGACGAAGACACCGTCGACGGCTGGGAAGTCAACATCCAGCACAATTTTGGTGCCACCGGCTTTGGTTTTATTGCTAACGGGACCTTCGTAGATTCCAAGACGTCTTACGACGATATGGATCTGTCGCAGCAATTCGTTGTGTCAGGGATCAGTGACTCTGCCAACGTTATCGGCTTCTATGAAAAGAATGGCTTCTCGATTCGCGTTGCCTATAACTGGCGTGACAAGTTCCTCGCTGGTACTGGGCAGGCGAACGTCGGTGGCATTCCGCCGACCTACGTCGACGCCTATGACCAGATCGATATCGGTGCCAGCTATACTTTTGGCGATAACCTGCAGGTATTCCTCGATGCGATCAACGTGACTGACGAGACGACCTATGTTTATGGTCGTGCCAGTGGCCAGGTCTTGTTCGCCGCACAGCAGGGCCCACGCTACAATCTGGGCCTGAGATACACGTTCTAGCGCGCCGATTACGCTAGACTGGAGGGCTACTCGCGGTGCGGGTAGCCCTTTTGTCGTTATAGCGGGTGTGCAACCACTTACAGCAGGTAGGTAAATGTCACAGGCGGTTAATCACATTGTGATTTTAGGCGGCGGGACCGCCGGCTGGCTGACGGCAAGCCTGTTAGCCTCCGAGCACGGTTCAAACATTACGGTCACGCTAATTGAGTCGCCCGATATACCCATTATTGGTGTTGGGGAGGGTACCTGGCCCTCGATGCGCAGCACACTCCAGAAGATAGGGGTTAGCGAACACGAGCTTCTGTCGCGCTGCGATGCGACCTTTAAACAAGGGACCGAGTTTATTAATTGGGTCTCGGATAGCGAACCGAATCGCTATTACCATCCGTTTAGCCTGCCCGCTGACTACAGCAGCATCAATCTGGCTGAGCACTGGCTCGCCAGCGAAGTTGATACCGATTTCTGCGCCACGGTGACGCCACAGGCCTCCGCGATTCTTCAGTGTCGTGCGCCCAAAACCGCTGACGTGCCTGAATACGCCTTTCATTTGAATTACGGTTATCACTTTGATGCCAGCAAGCTGTCGCAATGGCTGATGGGGCATGCCACCAACACGTTGGGTGTGAAACACATACTGGCAAATTTGGTGGCGGTAAATCAGTGTCCGGACGGCGAAATAACGTCTCTGTCGCTCGACTCCGGCGTCTCGATATCGGGCGATTTGTACGTTGACTGTTCTGGCCAGCGTGCCTTGTTAATTGGCGAGGCTATGGATGTCCCGCTGTATTCCATTGCGCATGTGTTACCGAATGATCGCGCTATCGCAACTCAAGTTCCTTACAGTGATCCGGCCGCAGAGATTGCGTCAGTCACGCGATCGACCGCCCAAGCAAGCGGTTGGATCTGGGACATTGGTTTGCAATCAAGACGTGGCGTCGGGTACGTGCACAGTTCGGTGCATGTGAGCGAGGACGAGGCGAGCACTGCCTTACTGTCCTATATTGCATCGAGCGATACCAGCACGCAGTTAAATGAGCTAAATGTCCGCTCGATCCCCTTTAACCCCGCCAGGCGGGAAGTATCTTGGTATAAAAACTGTGTGGCGATTGGGCTCTCTGCAGGCTTCATCGAGCCGTTGGAGGCCTCCTCCATCGCGCTAATTGAGCAAGCCGCGAATCGGCTGTGCGAGATCTTGCCGCTGGATCAACAGAGCATGACCGCCGAGGCGGCTGCATTCAATCAGCAGATGGCGAGACAATGGGCCCAGGTAGAAGAGTTTCTCCAATTGCACTACGTGCTGAGTCAGCGTGATGATTCGGAATACTGGAGAGCGGTGCGGAATGAGAGCGCAATACTGCCTGATTTGCGCGATAAGTTGAAAACCTGGGCGCGCCGTCCTGCGTGGCATCAGGACGCACCGCGGTACGACGAATTATTCCCGGCAGCGAGTTATCAGTACGTACTTTACGGGATGGCAGGTCGCCACATTCGCCCCAACACATCTCGGCGGACTTTTCAGGTAGCACGGCCGCAGGCGGACAAAGCGATGTTTGACGTCAGGCAACGTAGCAGCCGCATTGATGCGCTTCCCGGCAACCGAGCATTATTAACTGCCTTGCGATCGGGCAAGTCGCTTGAATCGCTAGAGGGTGCAGCATGACACGACACGAACTCATTAATAACGTAGAGCACGCCGACGTCCGTGTGATTACTACGCGCTCGGCAAGATATGGCGATAACGTGATGTCTTGTCTCACGTTTCCATTTGAATTTCGCTCCGTCCAGGCGTGGTACCCCATATTGTTTCAAACGTTCCCAGATGGGGTGATGAGGCCGGTGGCGTTGTTTGGTTTAAAGCAGGGAGAAAACCTCTTCCTAGAGGGTGAATCCTGGAAGGCGGGTTACATTCCGGCCATGGTCAGGCGTGAGCCATTCCAGATCGGTATGCAGACCGGTCCGGACGGGTCTGGGGAAGCGGTTCGGATGTTGTCGCTGGACATGGAGCATCCGCGTGTCACCAAAGATGTATCGGCGGGTGAGGCACTGTTTCAGCCGCTGGGAGGCTATACGCCGTTTCTCGAAGAGGTGGCGACACTGGTGGAGAGCATTTATCACGGAGTGTCCAACGGTGAGCGTTTCGTCGAGGCGCTGCAAAGCTTCGATCTTATTGAATCGGTCAGTATGGACATCCAGTTGAATGATGGCTCAAAAAATCAGCTCATCGGCTTCAGCGCTATTAATGAAGAAAAGTTGCAAACACTCACTGGCGATGCGCTGTTCACGTTGAGTGAGCAAGGCTTTTTGATGCCCGCATTTTTAATGGTGGCGTCCATGGGCAGTATGGCGCGTTTGGTCGACTTCAAGAACGATGCCCTCTAACCAAGCACTTGCTCGATTGGAGAGCCTGCCTCGTGTCCCCGTGATCGACGCGGAAGCGCCCGGCGTAGTTCCGCCACAGGTGTTCGAGGAGGGCAGGCCGGTTGTCATCAAGAATTTGATTGCCGAATGGCCGGTGCTTGATGCGAAAGATCGTAGTCAGATGGAGCGCTATCTATCGGGGTTTTGGATAGACAGACCGGTGGTCGCCTACGTGGGAACTGCCGATATACGCGGCCGGTTTTTCTACGATGAAGCTCTGACGGGATTCAATTTCAAAGGAGGTTCTGCGCCCTTGGCTCAAGTCTTTGAGCGTATACAGGAGCAAGAGGCGGCCGCATCGCCTATGTCGATCTATGTAGGATCGACTCCCGTTGATGGGTGGCTACCAGGCTTTCGCGCGGCCAACGATATTGCCGTACCGAGCGATCAACCCTTGGTCAGTTTTTGGTTGGGTAATCGCACAAAGATCTCTGCGCATTACGATTATCCGGACAATATTGCCTGCGTGGTTGCGGGCGAGAGGCGTTTCACGCTGTTTCCTCCCGAGCAAGTCACCAACCTGTATGTGGGGCCAATCGACAAAACGCCCTCTGGCCAGGCAATCAGTTTGGTGGATTTCGCCGACCCTGACCTCGAGCGATTCCCGCGCTTTGCGGAGGCGTTGGAGGCGGGTTTTCAGGCGCACTGTGGGCCTGGTGATGCGCTGTTTATACCCAGTTTATGGTGGCACCACGTGGAGTCGCAGTCGGATTTCAATATGCTGGTGAATTACTGGTGGATTCCCGAAATTGCCTCTCAGGCAACGCCCGCCGCCGCATTGTTGCATGCCATGCTCGCCATTCGTGATTTGCCCCCGCGTCATAGAAAGGGTTGGAAGGCTCTGTTTGAACACTATGTTTTTGACTCAGATCCGGCTGTTTACGAACACATACCCGAAGCTGCGCGGGGGCCACTTGCGCCTTTGACAGACGTTTCTTCCAGACGTCTACTGGCAGATATTCTTAACAGGCTTAATCAATGAATTACCTTGAACAAGGGGATTTCAGGCATGAATCAACCCATTAAAAAAGTGGTGATCGCCGGTGGAGGCACCGCTGGCTGGATGGCCGCTGCGACGCTGGGGAAGATACTCGGCAAAACGCTGGATATCACGCTGATCGAATCGGACGAGATCGGTACGGTCGGCGTGGGCGAAGCTACCATTCCAACCATCCTTACCTTGCACGAAGTGCTCAAAATCAAGGAGCAGGATTTCCTGACAGCGGTTCAGGGGACATTCAAGCTGGGAATCTCTTTTGAAAACTGGCGCGATGTTAACGAGGACTACATCCACTCTTTTGGTTTTACGGGCAAGGATCATTGGGCGGCTGGGTTCCAGCACTTCTGGTTAAAGGCGCATCGAATGGGCATGGCGCGTGAATACGGTGAGTACTGCGCCGAATGGTTGGCGGCCAGAGAAAACCGCTTCGCCGTTTTGCCCAATCTGACACTTAACTATGCCTACCATTTTGATTCTTCGCTCTATGCAAAATTCTTGCGCGGTATCGCTGAAGAGAATGGCGTTGTAAGACGCGAGGGAAAAATTTCCGAAGTGCGGCAAAATCCGTTCACCGGGTTTGTTTCTGAGTTGGCTTTGGATAGCGGGGAAGTCATTAGCGGGGATTTCTTTATAGATTGCACTGGCTTCAGAGGCCTGTTGATAGAGCAGACCCTGGCGGCTGGCTACGATGACTGGACCCACTATTTGCCCAGTGATCGTGCGGTTGCCGTGCAGACCGAGAGCGTAGGACCGCCAATTCCCTACACCCGTTCGATCGCGCACGAAGCAGGCTGGCAGTGGCGCATCCCTTTGCAGCACCGAGTGGGTAACGGACTGGTCTTCTCGAGCAAGTTCTGGTCCGAGGATGAGGCAACGGCAAAGCTGCTCGGCAATGTACAGGGGCGACTACTCACCGACCCGAGGGTGATTCGTTTTCAAACGGGAACGCGTCGCGTCCATTGGAAGAAAAACTGCGTTGCCCTCGGACTCTCGAGCGGCTTTATGGAGCCTCTGGAATCCACAAGCATTCATCTGATTCAGCGCGGCGTAATTCGCCTTTTACAGATGTTTCCCCATGAGGGCGTCCGTCAGCCTGACGTGCAGGAATTCAACCAGCAGATGCAGTTTGAAATGGACAACATTCGGGATTTCATCATCCTGCATTACCATGTGACAAATCGCCGTGATACTGCATTCTGGCGGCACTGCAGTTCGATGGAGATTCCCGATAGCCTCAGGCATCGTATCGATTTGTTCAAAGAGTCCGGGCGCGTCTACAAAGTGCCGACCGAACTCTTTGGTGAAAATTCATGGGTTCAGGTGATGTTGGGGCAGGGACTTGTGCCCGAGCAATACCATCCGATTGTCGACATGATGTCCGAAAAAGAGCTGCAGGGATTCCTCGAGGGAATCAAGGGATCGGTTGGAAATATGGTAGCTCAATTGCCCGAGCACCAGAAATTCATTGATCACTACTGTTCCGTATCGACAGCGCAGGTGGCGCGGTCCCGCTCGGCGTAAAATCTGTCCCGCTCGTCGCTTGCCCCGCCCGCCGGAAGCGCCCACTCGGGTAGTGTAACGGCTCAAACTTTGGGTGGTATTGTGATGAGATCGAGGCTTTGGGGGAAGCAGCGGGGCTTTTTGTTTGGAGCCCTGTTTTTGTGTGGAAGCGCAGCCGCGGCGGCAGAGGCCGAGGGAAACATCGGCGATAAAGTCGACGCGCTCATTGCTACCATGACTTTGGAGCAAAAGGTCGCCCAGATGATTCAGGGCGAGATCGCTCACGTTACCCCCGACGACCTTCGAGAGTACGGCCTTGGCAGTGTGCTCAATGGCGGAGGCTCTTTTCCTGGGAAAGAAAAGTACGCGACGCTTGAGGATTGGGTTCAGCTCGCTGACGATTACTATCGTGCCTCGATCGATACCTCAGGGGGAACTGCGGGTATCCCGGTTGTTTGGGGCACCGATGCGGTCCACGGCCACAATAATGTTATCGGCGCCACGATCTTCCCGCACAATATCGCGCTCGGCGCCGCCGGCGATCCACTTTTGGTTTCAGCTATTGCGTCGGCCACGGCAACTGAAGTCAAGGCCACCGGAATTGATTGGATCTTTGCGCCTACGGTTGCTGTGGCGATGGATTCGCGCTGGGGGCGAACCTACGAGTCCTATGGATCGGACCCTGAGTTGGTCAGGTCTTTCGCGGGTGGTGTGGTAGATGCTATGCAGGGCGCAGGCATTATCGCGACTGCGAAACATTTCATCGGTGATGGCGGCACTTATCGAGGTGTCGATCAAGGCGATACGCGGCTGTCTAAAGAGGACTTGATGACCGTTCACGGGCAGGGCTACGTGGCTGCGGTAGACGCCGGTGTTATGACGGTTATGGCCTCATTCAACAGCTGGAATGGAGACAAGATTCACGGTAACCGTGAGTTGCTCACAGATGTTTTGCGCGACGAGCTGGGTTTTAACGGTTTCGTGGTGAGCGATTGGAATGGCATTGGTCAGGTGAGTGGCTGTCGGCCTGACGATTGCGCTCAAGCGATCAATGCGGGAATCGACATGGTGATGGTGCCTGAGGACTGGAAGGCGTTGCACCAAAATATGTTGGCCCAGGTAAAGTCCGGTGAGATCAAGGAGGCCCGAATCGACGAGGCCGTTCGGCGGATTCTCGCGGTCAAGTTTGCCGCTGGCCTTATGGATAGAGGGTTGCCTTCGCAGCGAGCCAAACCGCTGTTCGATGCCGTTGGTTCTGACGCTCACAGGGAGCTGGCCAGAGAGGCAGTGCGTCGTTCGCTGGTTTTGCTGAAAAATGATGCCGGGCTTTTGCCGCTGGATCCTGCGGGCAACTACCGTTTGGCGGGTTCGGGAGCAGATGACATCGGTCTGCAATCGGGCGGCTGGACAATCAGTTGGCAGGGAACCGGCAACGTCAATTCAGATTTTCCCGGTGGTTCTTCCATTCTCGATGGTTTCTTGCAGCAGGCGCGTGCTGCCGGTGGTAACGTCGCGCTGTTCGATCCCGAAGAAGCCGGCGCGGCTCCGGATGCTGCGATTGTTGTGATGTCTGAGAATCCTTACGCGGAAGGTCAGGGAGATATCGATAGCCTCGCGTGGCAGCAAGGTATCAGTAAAGATCTAGAGCTTATCCGTCAGTTCAAATCCGCGGGAATTCCGGTGGTAACGCTGTTTATGACGGGCCGGCCCCGATGGGTTAACGCCGAGATGAACGCATCTGATGCATTCGTCGTGGCGTGGTTGCCGGGTTCCGAGGGGGGCGCGATCGCAGACGTCCTCACAGGAGCATCAGTGAACGGTCGGCCGTTGGAGTTTGAAGGTCAGCTACCCATGCCTTGGCCCGGGCAGGATGTGAACCCCGAGAACAATGACCTTTCCGTGTCGGCGCATGCTTTCCCCGCAGGGTATGGATTAACGATGTCTCAGCAAGAAGCTTGGGTCGCCTTATCAGAGACCCCGGTTGGCACGAAAGAGAGTCTCGACGAATGGGTTTTTGATAAAGGTGTCCGTGATCCTTGGACGTTATTCATTGGCGACGATTTTGACTGGGCTGTGAAAGTTGGGCCTCGCGGCGCGACATCAGCGCGCGGCGAACTCAGCTTGTCGGTTGTAGATCGAGAGATACAGGAAGATGCGCGCCGCGTCGAGTTTCGCGGTTC
>Ga0181571_10002816_pt1 | contig 12974 bp, 8 predicted proteins | sample 101ome_17_FD_132440 | JGI IMG/M metagenome (GOLD analysis project Ga0181571, IMG submission 132440) | Coastal salt marsh microbial communities from the Groves Creek Marsh, Skidaway Island, Georgia - 101407AT metaG (megahit assembly) | ecosystem: Environmental > Aquatic > Marine > Intertidal zone...
CCACAAGCAGGTGATGGTTATGACAGATCTGATAGCCTGATTGGCGATTCTGATAGGCCTTTGACAGAAGATCAATTTGCACCAGATGGATTTGCAAAGGCAGATGGGCTGATCGGAGATTCAGACCGCCCTGTCACCGAAGGGCCCGAAATGTCTGATGGGTTCGTTAGAACAGATGAGCTTATCCGGCCAATGACAGATACGCCTGATGCCCCTGCCGGTTTCATGCAGGCTAACGAGCTGATAGGTGAAACAGACCGGCCTGTTACAGATGATCCAGAAGCCCCTGATGCAATGGCCGAACCGTTCGGTCTGGCAAATCAATGGGGCGGTGGCGGCGATGGTTTGCTAGCAGATTCGGACCGGGCATTTGGTGATGGCCCTGAAGCGCCATCTATGGCACCAGACGCATTTTCAATGCCAAATCAGATGACGGGTAGTGACAATAATTTGCTGGCAGATTCGGACCGGGCATTTGGTGATGGCCCAGACGCACCAGAAATGATGTCCCAGATTGATAGTTCCATGTCAAAGGCGATTGAGATGATCGATAATGTTGCAATGGAAAATATCAGCCAGAACCAGATGACAAATCACAATCAGGAACAGCTTGATACTGGCATTGCCGATGAGCTGGATGTGAATACCGTCAGGCCAACAGACACATTTGAAACCTAAAAACTATATCTCGAATTTCAAGAGAGATGATTTTCAGATGCATGACAGCAGAGCATTAAACCCATTCAAAATCATTCATCATGATTTTAACAGCAAATATCCAATCCATATTGAGATAGACCCAACTGGCTTTTGCAATCATGACTGTATCAGATGTTCTTATACCCAAGATATTGACGGTGAGCGAGGCCAAACAATCTATCAGCAGGGTCATAAGCTGGAGCTAGGCAGATTTTTAGACTTTGTTGATGAATGCAAAGCAACAGGGCTTAAGGCTGTAACTTTTTCAGGTGGCGGAGAGCCGCTTAGCCATCCCGATATAGACCAGATGATGCAAAAACTCATTGATGAGAAACTTGAATTTGGGGTTATCACCAACCTGTCGGTGAAAATTAATCATGAGATTTTGAAACATGCTGTCTGGGTGCGGGTAAGTCTAGATGCGGCAACCAGCGATATACATACCCGCCTACACCGGCCAGCTGGCGGGCGTCCGGATTTTGATCGCGTGCTGGACAATATCAGCCAGTTAAGACAGGCCAGCCCATCATTGGATATTGGCGTGAATTTCATCATTCAGCCTGAAAATTATCACCAAATTTATGAAGCAGCGATGCTAGTAAAACATCTTAAAGCCTCTTATATCCGATTTGTGCCTGCGATTGCGACCACCCCGATTGATTATACCCCCTTTTGGACAGAAATAGATGGCCAGCAACAGGCAGCCAGTAAACTCGCAGATGCCAGCTTTACGGTATATACCCAGAAAGAACGCTTTGTAGCGCTGGAAAAAAAGCCGAAAAATTATAGTTTTTGCCATAAGCAGAAAATCCATCCTTTATTAGGGGCGGATGGTGTGATCTATCCCTGCTGTCAGCTAAAATATTATCCTCAACATGCGCTTGGAAATATCTATCAGCATTCTTTTGTCCAGATTTGGGATGGCGAACAGCGCAAAGCATGGCTTGAGGGGCTAGATGTCCAGAAATGCCCTGCCTGCTGGTTTGACCAAACAAATGAATTTATTGAATATATGCTTAGCGAATCACCGCCCCATGTCAATTTTGTTTAGGATTGACCAGTGAGTTGACAGACCAGCGTAAACATACCCTGACCCAGCTTGCCAACTCTTTTCTCAGACAGGGAAAATTAGGCTCTGCCCGTGATGTGTTTGACTATCTTTCAGCACTCTATCCAGAGTGCGCTGATACGCTAAATGCCTATGCGCTGATATTATTTGAAACTGGTGATATTTCGTCAGCGAAAGAAAAAATTATCTGTGCCTGCAATCTGGATATAGCAAATCCGGACATCTATAATAATGCCGGCGTGATAATGAAAGCGCTGAACCAGCTAGATGCTGCGATCAGCCATTTTAATAAGGCAATTTCGCTGAAACCAGATCATGCCAACGCCCATTATAACAAAGCAAACAGCTTACGCATAAAGGGCGAGACGGAAGCCGCGCTAGCCTGTTTTGAACGTGCCATTCATTATCAGCCAGATTTTGCCAATGCCTATTATAACCGCGCAAAAACACTGCATAGGCAGGCACGATATGCTGAGGCCGCACAAGATTTTCAAACAACATTAACCTTTCGTTCTGATGACTGGGCAAGCCATTATGGTCTTGGCAATACATTATTCGAAATGGGGGCACTAACGCGCGCTATTTCGCATCTTGAGCTTGCTGCCAGTCTCAAGCCAGATCATGCCTCAATCCATGTGCTGCTAGGCGATTGCTGGCGTCAGCTTTCACATCAAGATAGGGCAAAACAATGTTATCAGAACGCGATTTCCTCTCGCTTTGGCCATCTCGATCATCTTGGCAGCCTTCTATTTTCTTTGCATTATCTGCCAGATACGGATTTTTATAAATCTGTTAACAAAGCCGGTCTTGTTAAGCAGATTTTAGCATCGCAAAACATCACCCCCCTATCATCTTCGGCCATTAACAGCAAACCGGAAAAACTTCGCGTTGGATTTGTGTCTGCCGATTTGAATAATCATCCAGTAGGCTATTTTCTAGAACAGCTCGTCTCGCAACTGGATAAAACCCGCTTTGACTGGATAGCCTTTCCTGTCCGGCACAAATCTGACAGGCTGACAGAACGCCTGAAGCCGCATTTTTGTGAATGGCTCTCAATAGATGGGTATGATGACAAGGCTGCCGCCAGATTTATTCATGACCAGAAAATCGATATTCTGATCGATTTGTCAGGACATACAGCCTATAACCGACTGCCAGTATTTGGCTGGCGTCCTGCACCTGTTCAGGCAAGCTGGCTTGGATATTTTGCTACCACAGGCCTTAGTCAGATGGATTATATTATTGGCGATCCCTATGTAACGCCATTTGAAGAACAGCCAGATTTTACGGAAACCATTGCCCAGATGCCAGCCTGTTTTTTGTGCTTTTCTGCACCTGAAACAGACTGTCCGGTTAACGCGCTTCCAGCACATCATCATGGATATGTGACATTTGGCTGTTTTAATCATAGCTATAAGCTGAATGCTGGTGTGCTATCTGTCTGGGCAGAGATTTTGAAACAGGTACCAGATTCCAGACTATTTCTAAAATCCAAAAAATATAATTTTCCAGAGATCAGGACACAGATGATCACGGCATTTACAAAACTGGGTATCAACCCTTCACGGCTGATCATCGAAGGTGCCTCCCCACGCCATCTGTTACTACAATCCTATCACCAGATTGATATTGCCCTTGATCCGTTTCCCTTTCCGGGCGTAACAACATCCGTAGAAAGCCTATGGATGGGGGTGCCTGTTCTGACCCGCACAGGCAGTCATTTTTTATCTCATGTTGGGGAAATGCTTGCCAGCAATATAGGACTTACCGACTGGATTGCTGTTGATGATGATGACTATATTTCAAAAGCGGTGGCCTATGCTGGCAAAGTGGACAGGCTGGCAATAATCCGTTCATCCTTGCGCGATAATATGAAAAAATCCCCTTTATATGATGCCCGCAAATTTGCCCGTAATTTTGAGCAGCTATTAACAGATATCTGGACCAAAAAGACTGTCTTGTCCTGTGACTAGCTGGTAGCCTGCCTTTCAGGCATGCTAATATCAGCCTGTTCGATAGCGTTTAGCAATTCACAATCTTCAAAAAGATTGAGATTATAAAATCGCTCACAACATGAAAGAGCATGCACTTCATGGCCATTATCTATCGCCTGCTGAATAAGGGCCGGCAAGTCTTTTTCCCTGCGCTGTTGATGCGCAGATATATGCGGGATATAATGCAGAATTTCTTTGCGCAAAAAACATAGCCCGGTACCTTTCATCCCTGCGGCGGGATGTTCAGGCTTTTCGGTCAATTGATAAATTCTACCATTATCATCTGCCAGCACCGCATAGGTTTTTTGGATTGATTGTGGGGGTTGCCCCTCTATGATGCCGCACAGACCAAACAGACCTGTCTGTGTGAATAGCTGCTGCATCTGTATATGATTGGGATGTACAAAATATTCATCTGCCAGCATCAGCACAAAATCTTGATCTAGATAGCCAGAAGCAATGTCAATGGCAGATACCGGCCCTGTCAGCTCTGTCTGCCAGACATAGCTAATCGGCAGATGCTGAAAATAACTTCCAAAATGCTGTTTAATCGTCTCGCCTGCATGCCCGATAACAATAATGATCTGCTCAGCCTGCAAATCCACAGCCCTCAGCATATGATAATATAGTAAAGGCTGGCCATTTACCCTGATCATGCATTTATTTTCGCCATCAGGGAGTGTAGCTAGTCTGCTACCCTTTCCGGCGGCTAGAATTAATGCCTTCACCTAATTCAGTCCTATGTCTGGTTTCATCGCCAGCCAGCCACCTGAAAAATCTAAAAATCTGGTAAATCCGGCATTGATAACGCAGGTTAAATAACTAGCTGCACCCCTATAAAAGCATAAAACCATCATGGTGAGCCAGTATTATATCTGCATATCACCTAAGCAGGGCTTGCATATCATGATATGATGCTAAGGCATGTCTACTATGACTGTTTAAATACAGATTTTATGGTTAGAATAGTGCTGTGCAAATACGGTGTAACGCATATATTTACGTAAAGGATTAGAACATGACATCTTCAGATAAAGACAACCGCCCAATCGGCATGAGAAAAGGGCTCACAAAATATGGAGATGACGAGTTTGCGTTATTTTTGCGTAAAAGCTTTATCAAAGGCGCTGGGTATGGGGATGATGCCCTGAGCCGGCCTGTTGTTGGCATTATCAATACCTATAGTGATTTTAACCCCTGTCATGGCAATGCAGAAGAGCTTACCCAGCGTGTGAAAGCTGGCATTGAATCTTCAGGCGCGCTGCCAATGGCTTTTCCTACCATCAGCCTGCATGAATCATTTTCATTTCCTACCTCCATGTATTTGCGGAATCTGATGTCAATGGATACAGAAGAAATGCTTCGTGCCCTGCCACTAGATAGTGTCGTGTTGATAGGTGGTTGTGATAAAACAGTTCCAGCCCAGATAATGGGCGCGATTAGTGCAGATATTCCGTTTGTTCAACTGGTAACTGGCCCCATGAGTACAGGAAGCTTTCGGGGGCAGCGGGTTGGGGCCTGCACAGATTGCCGTAGAATTTGGGCGGAATATCGCGCCGGTACACTTGATGATGCCGCGATCGCAGATGCGAATAATGCGCTAGTTCCGACAATTGGCACATGTGGCGTGATGGGCACTGCCAGCACAATGGCGCTGTTAGCGGGCGCAATGGGCCTCATGCCTCTTGATGGTGCCACTGCACCGGCAGTCTCAGCAGACCGAAGAAGAATAGCCGAAAAAACAGGAATGCTGGCCGTAGAGCTGGCAAAAAACAGAACAAAGCCGTCTGAATTTCTATCACAAAAAGCCTTTGATAATGCCATCAGGGTGCTGTTGGCTGTCGGTGGTTCAACCAATGCCATTATCCATCTAGCCGCAATGGCTGGCAGGTCCGGCCATGATGTGTCGCTTGACAGGCTGGATGCGATGGCGCGCCAGACCCCTGTGATTGTTGATCTCAAACCATCTGGTGCTGGCTATATGGAAGATTTGCACGATGCAGGCGGGCTTGTTCGCATTCTGAATGCGCTAGGCGATTTAATCGAAAAAGATGCAGTTACGGTGTCTGGCAAAACAATTGGCGAAGAGCTGGCTAGCTATCAGCAAGATTGGCCACAAACCATTGTGCGTTCAATAGACGAGCCTCTGCACAAACAGGGCGGGCTGGCAGTGCTTTATGGCAATCTGGCACCAGATGGTGCGATCATCAAAACATCTGCGGCCAGCCCAGATTTACTATCTCATACAGCGCGCGCCATTGTTTTTGAAGATATGGCAGATTTATCCAGCCGGATTGACAGCCCTGATCTGGATGTCACTGCAGATGATATTCTGGTACTTAGAAATATTGGCCCGAAAGGCGCACCTGGAATGCCAGAAGCTGGCCTGATACCAATCCCGCGTATATTGGCAAGACAGGGGGTAAAAGATATGGTGCGTATTTCTGATGGCAGGATGAGTGGCACAGCTGCTGGCACAATTATCCTGCATGTTGCGCCAGAGGCAGCCATAGGTGGTGCGCTTGCTGTGGTCAGAACCGGTGATATGATTTCGCTGGATGTTGAAAACCGCCAGCTTAATATCGAAATTTCAGAAGCAGAGCTTCAGCAAAGATTACACACCATCAAACCAAAGCAGATACCAGCATCACGCGGCTATGCCTATCTGTTTGATACCCATGTCATGCAAGCACCAGATGGGGTAGATTTTGATTTCATGCAGGCAGAACCAGCAAAACCTAAAAAGTAAGTCTGAAAAATGGCGTTAACGTGATATTGCTAGCGCTGGCCAGATGACAGGCTAAATGCCATGCCGTCACGCGCAAAGGTGAGCGCTGAGCCATCATAGCTTTTCAGCAATCTGGCCATTTCGTCATCTGTACGATGCGGGGCATGATGTGTAATCACCATCTGGTTTATATCTGCCAATTCGCAAAAGGATGCCGCCTGTTCGATGCTGGAATGACCCCAGCCTTTTTTATCTCGCAATTCTTCTTCTGTGTAGGTGCCATCCCAAACCACTATGTCCGCCCCTTCGCAAAATTGGGCAAGTAGCTGTTGTTGCGAGGGATTAAATTCATTATCAAGCAATATCGCTATTTTAGCTGAGCGATGTTCAAATTTATATCCGCACGCACCGCCCGGATGGTTCAGCTCTATGCTGGTGATCAGAACATCATCTGCTAGCGGCTGGACTGTCTGGTGAAATTCGCCAATTGATAAATTGGATGATGCACCCCATACGTCAATGGGAAAATACGGCATATGATAATATTCAGACAGAATGGTTTTTAATCGCTGTGGCGGTACAAGTGCAGATGACACAGCATAGTGATTGGCTGGATTATAAATAGATGGGTTAAAACCAAAACCCTGAATATGATCATGGTGAAAATGGCTAAATAACATCAGATGATGTGAGGCCTTTTGATTGAATTCTGCATGGGCAAAGCCTGTGCCTGCATCATAGAAAATCTGCGTATCGTCGGTAGATATCTCAATACAGCTTGTATTGCCGCCAAAAAATGATTTATCTGCGGATGGTGTGGGAATACTGCCTCTGACGCCATGCATTTTCAGTAACATTAAATCTGCTCTCCCAAATTCTGCATGTTTTCACCGTAAAAAACCAGAAGCTATCTGCTGGTCAGTAAAGCATAGCCGTTATCAGGCGAGGATGACAAGTCCAGCACCTGAATTGGCACTTAAACCCCATGCAGTTACAGCCGTTATGAGGCAGGGATAGTCAATAAGACTTTATTTTTAGCGCAATCTCATGTGATACTCTAATCAGGGCACAGGTGAGTTGCAGAAGGGCGGTAACATGCGAAGTTTGGGCGCTATTTTCATGGCTGATGTTGTCAGCTACTCAAAAATGATGAGTTTTGATGAAGCAGGCACTCTTGAGGCGTTACGGGCATTTAATAAAGATACCTTGTTGCCCCATCTACAACGATATGGTGGCAGATTGATTAAATCTATGGGTGATGGCTGGCTGATTGAATTTGGCAGCGCAACAGGGGCTGTGACCTGCGCCTTAAAATTGCAGGAATTTCTGACAAATAATGAAAAGCTTACTTTGCGTATCGGTATCCATATCGGTGATGTAGAACATGAAAATAATGACGTGTTCGGTGATACGGTAAATGTCGCCGCACGGCTGGAATCAATCGCCGAAAATGGTGATATCGCTATATCATCGTCAACCTATCTATGTCTTGACCAGACATTGGGGACACATTTCAAAGATTGCGGTAAACAGTCATTGAAAAATATCTCAACCCCGATTGAAGTCTGGAGCACAGGCGGCATTAATCAAAGCTCAAAAGGGCTTATCCGCCGAGATAGTGACAATCTGATTATCGCTGTTGTGCCATTTAGCGTGTCAGGCAATAATCTTGGCGATTTATCAGCATCATTGCTTGAATCGCTTGAACGAGAATTAAATACCAAAGACTGGCTTGACTGCATCATCCAGAAAAATCCGGGTCCAGATGATTTCCAGATGGTAGGGGTAATAGAAGAAAGTCAGGGGCGGGCAGCCATCAATGTAACCATTTACGCACCCGGACATAAAAATCTATGGTCAGGCGATTTTGCCGGCAAGCTTAGTCAGGCCAGCATTTTAGGTCCGGCACTAGCACAACAGGTAGCCAATCAGGCCTTTATCGAAATTATGAAGGTAAAAGACAGATACGCCAAAAAATAATTTTCTGCCTATGGTTCTCTGAATGAGGTGTTCAGTGTTTTAATCACAGGGAATAGCAGATAGGTCATAATCGTTCTTTTGCCTGATTTGATATTGCCTGTCACGCTCATGCTGGGCAGTAATTTAAATCCATCTGGAAGCTTCACCAGATTATTTTCTAAAATGGCAACATCTGCGCGATAGACATCTCGCTTTTCACCAAACACATCTTCATTGACCGTATCTCTGGACAGCAAGGACACTTTACCTTTCAGCTCGCCATGTTTTTGCGAGGGCAGGGCATCAAGCAGGATTTTTACCTCAGCATCCTGATAGACATGGGTAATATCAGAGGGGTCAATATCCACCTCGACATGATAATTTACATCTTCTGGCACAATTGTAGCGATAATATCGCCTGTACCAATTACCGAACCTTCGAATCTATCTTCAAGTTTGAGAATTGTGCCTGAAATAGGTGAGACTACCTCAACGTCTTTTATCTGCCGGTTCAGCTTTACAAACCGCTCATCCAGCCCCTGACGTTTGCGCTGTAATTCCTGAAGCGAGCTGTTTTTCTGTCTTATAATAGCCGAGATAAATTTTTCATTTTCTAGCTCTTCTTTTTCGAGCTGGATGGCATTTTTACGTCTGTCTATCTCGGCGCTATGAATGGTCTGTTCAAGCGCGCTAATTTCATCAAACAAGGTGGCAATATTTGAGCTTAGAAATTTTTGCTGTTGCAGACGTGCCTGTTCAAGCTCATGAAATTTTTTGTCATATTCTGTTTCCGGAATAAGACGCACTTTGGCCAGCTTTTTGGTGCGGGCAACCTCAGTTTCAAGAAAAGCTACCTGTGAGGTAAGATCATCAAGTGATACGCTTAGCTGTCCAACCTTGCTATCATAGAGGGCCTGCTCATAGCTATCAGATATCTGCTCAATGCTTCTGTCTTGTAAAAATGCCAGCAAATGGCGTTTTACATTCAGCTGTCGTTTGGATGTTGCAAGCTGAAAATCAATATTTTTAAGCTGGACTTCAAGCGTGACAATCTTATTGTTGAAATCACGCTTCTGCATGGAAAGCTCTAGCACCTGATCATCAAAAATCGCTTTTTGCAAGGCATCAGCAGGTGGCTTGAACTGATTTGACGAAATGAAACTTATTTCAGCTTCTGTGCGTTCAATATCTGTTTCAACGGCTGATAGCTGTTTTTTGGTATCACGATAATCTGCGGCAATTAAGGTTTCGTCAAACAGCGCAATGGGCTGTCCTTTTGTTACTTCTTCGCCTTCTTCAACAAGAATGGTCTTGATAACAGAAGAATAGTTTGACTGCACAAGCACATTTGGAATTGAGGTCATGATTTTGCCGCGCGCAGAAACAGTAACATCAATTTCAGCAATGCTTGCCCATATCGCAAAGGCAACCATCATTAAGATGATAACCATGCCCGAAATAGATAATGGGCGGCTAGGTGATATTTTTGAAAATTCATCAATATCATCATTGAATTCACGCAAGGTTTTGCTTGTTGAAAAATCCAGCGATGTTTTAGACCCTGATGGATGACCTGCTTGGGGTTGCTCGTCTAACAGGCTCTCCTCGCTAAACGCATCTCTTGTCAGCCGTTCATTTGCTGAACGCGCATAGCTAGCCAGCCGCCGCATCATATCAAGCGCAACTGTTGGCGAGCTGGATAGATGTTTTTTCAATCTGTCTTCGGTGATAATATCAAGGGTACAGTCTGTTTTTGCGCGGGCAGATGCACTGCGTGGGCTATTTTCAATAATCGCCATCTCGCCAAATAGCGCGCCTGCTTCTAGTTCGGCCAGAACAGTATGTTTATCCCCTGTATTTTTAACAAGCTCAATCGTGCCTGATTTAATCTGATAGGCTGTCTGGCCATATTCACCTTCGCGGAAAACATAATCACCCGGAAGAAGATGTAATGTATCTTTTTCGCTCATCTAACACCTCTTGCCAGTGAGCTGCTATAACGCTCAAATTGTGGGCTGATGACCTTTAACTGCTTTTTCAGCAACTCTTTTACAGGACCATCTTCGGACAGGGTAGTTGCTGTGACACCAAATTGTGCCATCTTGCTACCTTCGAAATACATGATTTTTTTGCATAGGCTAAGATTATAGATATCTTTAGAAATCAGAATTACGGTTCTGCTTTTTGACAGGGTTTCAAAAGTTGATTTGAAGGTAAGAATACTATCTGCGGTCATTTCTGACAGAATATCGTCTAGAATAAGCACTTTGGGGTTTCGGATAATCGCCCGTGCCAGTGATAATTTGATTTGGAAATCTTTTGTCCAGCTATCTTTTAGATCGCTAACCTGACTTTCCAGCGTGATTTGCTGTTTCTGCATATCTTCGAGCAGATTGGCCATTTTACATGCCCATTCAATCCGGTCACCATTAGCATTTGGCAGAACTTTCTGAAAATTATCACGCAATGTGCCTGAAAAGAAATGGTTGGTATTATCAACCAAAGATATATTGGCACGCAGATGCTGAAGATTGAAGCTGGACAGGTCATTCCCATCAATCAGAATAGAGCCTGAATTTGGCGGATATAAACCCTGAAGCAGATGGGCCAATGTGCTGGAGGTATCGCTATTTTCAGCGCAAATACCAAGCGTTTCATGCATATCAATAGAAAACGATACATTTTCAAGCTGGGGTGATGCCTCATCTTTGGCATAGCTAACATCGCGGAAGGTAATGCCGCCAACAATATCATGGAAATTGCCTGCATTAACATTTTCTGACGTTAGCGAACCTGCTGATGACAGTGAAGATAGCAATTGCGAGAGTTTGGTCATCTCACTTGGAAATTCAACCAAAGACTGGGTCGGGCGGAAAATCTTGCCTATCAGCATATTCACACCGATTAGCACACCGGCAGACAGGCTACCGGCAAACACCAGATTAACGCCTAAAAACAGCACCACGACCGTCAGGATATTATTTATCAGCGTGCCAACTTCAGATAAAAAGGCATTGCTGGCCATATTCCTGTCATTGGAGCGCAGATAATTGCCTTCGACAATTTTCCATTCATTAATAATATCTTTTTCAAGCCCTAGCCGCTTGATGTCGATAAATCCTTCACTAACCGAATTTAGCACCTTCTGGCGTTCGGCTGAATAGGTAGTGTACTCTTTCTGGACAGACTGGCTTCTGCGTTTATGAATAGCTGTGATCAGCGAGTTCAACAGACAGGCAGCTATTACAACAGAACCAAGTAGCGGGCTGTAAAATAGCAAGATAGGCGTGAATACAAGCACCGAAACAATATCTGTGATAATACCCAGAAATTTATGGATAATCAGCTGTCTTACCGTATTCAGGCTATTGCCCAGATTTGGAAATTGAGCGCTTTGTTTCTGAAAGGTAGAGACTGGCAGATTAATCAGCCTGTTAAAAATCTGCATGCCATATTTTGCTTCGATTTTGGCAGCAGCAAGATTGATAATCGACGTTTTGTAATAGTTCAGCAGAAAATTGAAAATATGCGCTATCAGAACGCCAGAAGCTACCACATATAAGGTCGCATAGCTTTCATAATTCACAACCTTATCAAGCACAATGATCAAAAAAACAATCGGTGAAAGTGCAAAAAAATTAATAAAAAGAATAATCAGAATAAGCTGAATGGCCAGCCATTTATCTTCCAGCATTTCATCAAAAATCGCTGACAGCGATAAGGTGCCAGATGTCTTTTCCAGCTTTCTGCTTTTTTTGAACAGAAAGCCTGTACCGCTCCACAATTCTGTGAATTTTTCAATCGCGATTGATTCTGGCTTTGGGGTAGATGCTTTGGGATCAATAATGGTGATGGTGCGTGGCGTGCCATCTTCGGACACTAACTTAATGGCGATTACATACCGGCCATTTTTCAAAAATACCAGAACAGGCTGTTTTTCCAGCGCCTTGCCAAGTCCATCAAGATTAGACTTTACCGCCCTGCAAATCACGGCATGTTCTGAGGCAATAGCCTTAATTTCTTTGAATGTCAGTTCGCGATCGTCAATGCCGTTTATCTTGCTGAATTGCTGTTCACCAAGCTCAACGCCAAGACGTCTGACAATAATCTGAAGACCTAATGCTCCGGATAGCATATGCGTAACTTTCTAGGGAAAAAACCGGCACCAGAGATAATTCTGGTGCCGGCAAGTATGTCAGAGGCTAAACAACGTCTGAAGGGTCGGGGTCTGAATCTGCGCCCGCACCAGCCACATCATCCATGCCATCGGCAGGCATATCTGCCATACCGTCACCCATGCCTGCGGCAGCTGTTTCATCAATTGCATTCACAGCAGCATCTATCGCCGGATCAAACGGTGCATCGCCACCTGCGGCAGGACCATCAGGCATGCCCATCGGATCATTTACCGGTGGTAGCCCATCTGCAGTCCCGCCAAAGGTCGAAATATCGCCATCATCAGGACCCATATTCCAGCCATCACCTGGCGCACCCGGTGGTGGCACCACGTCTGGTGGCAGATTCG
>Ga0181571_10002819_pt1 | contig 12970 bp, 4 predicted proteins | sample 101ome_17_FD_132440 | JGI IMG/M metagenome (GOLD analysis project Ga0181571, IMG submission 132440) | Coastal salt marsh microbial communities from the Groves Creek Marsh, Skidaway Island, Georgia - 101407AT metaG (megahit assembly) | ecosystem: Environmental > Aquatic > Marine > Intertidal zone...
GGGGGACGGGTGTTTCACTCGGGCGGCGGGCGGGGAGATGGACGGCGCGCGGGGTGCGGAAGACGCGACGCTCACCGCTGGAGACGAATCGGTGCCGCCGTAGCCCTTGGCGTTGACCTCTGCGGACATGTCTCGCGACGGGCGCCGGTCTCGTCGCGCGATCACCCTGTGGACCGCAACCTCGGGCGCCCCTGAGGACCCGCGAGCGAGCTCCGAGACGCAAACGCGTGATGGGCCTGGCTGCCTGGCCAGCCACCAGTCTGCCAGTCACAGACCGTCAGACCAGTCTGACGTGGAAAAAAACGTGGAAAAATATGCGTTGTTGTTGAATCGTCGACAAAGCCCGCGCACGATGACCGCGTACACCAAGGAATCTCATCCACGCGAGTGGGCCATATTCAGCTCGATCGACACCAACGACGACGGCAAGGTCGATCGCGATGAGCTTCTGACCGAGTGCAAGTCATTCGGCCGCGAGTCCGCCAGAGATGATTTGGCGAATACCCTCGACAAGGATGGCGACGGACTGGTGGACTTCAGCGAGTTTTGCCAGGGTTTCGCCGCGATCGCCGCGATGGAAGCCGCCGCTAACTTTCACCCCGGATGGGGTGGGGAGGGTTGCTTCGGGCTGGGCGTCGCGGGTAACGTCGCCGGGCACATGGCCCAGGCGGGGATGACGCAGGACAGCGGGAAAACACCGGCCAACATCTTCGCCTTTTACTGCCCCGACCCGCCCGATTCGCACTCCGACGCCGCGGGCCAGGGCAAGATATTGGACAAGATCCACACCTTCCCGGTGACAACGAACATCGTGGAGTACCCACGCGATGCGGGCGCCAGCAAGGTCCAGGTCGAACCCGAGATGGCCGTCTTCGTCGACGTTCAGTACGCGGAGCCCGATTCTGACGGCAAGAGGCTCGTCACGGGCCTCGTCCCCAGGCGTGTGGCCGCGTTCAATGACTGCTCCATCCGCGCGCTCGAGGGCTCGGACAAGCTCAGCGAGAAGAAAAACTGGGGCGCGGAGTCCAAGGGGATCTCCAGCAGGGTCATCGAGGTCGACTCGTTCGCTCCGGGCACCCTGGTGGACCGCCTCGTGATGGTCTCCTACGTGATGAGGGACGGGATCGTCGAGAAGTATTCCCAGGACGCGCCGGCTCGCAACTACACGATGTTCCACGAGCCCCTCCTGGCGTGGATCGTGGACCGCATCAACAACCAGCGGAATGAGGACAAATGGGACGACGTCGGCGAGCTGGTTCGAGCGGCGGGGTATCCCCCCCACGCGTGGATCGCCCTCGGCGCCGGCACCTACACGGCGTGGGGAGAGAAAAACTACCTCAAAGAGCGGGACGAAGCCGTCGTCATCGTGTACGACGACGCCAAGTTTCCGAACGGGCCGGACGCGGCGCAGGTGGAGGCGCTGTTCCACGACAAGACCGCCGCGGACGGCATCGTGTGCGTCCACCAGACCTTCGTGTGAGTGATGACGAGTTCGACGATGAGTTACATGATAACCGCTCGAGTTGTCTCGCGCGCGTCGACGCGTTTCGTGACGCGCCCCCGCTTCGCTTGAGTAAACGAATCGTCGTCCCCGCGTCTCCTCACGACCAGATGTCGCGGACGTACCTCCCCTCCTTGGTCATGGCCATGAGCGTATCGCTCGCGCGTTTCTCGTCCATCCCGTCCACGTGGGCGGCCAACGCGTCCACGAGCGCCCCGTGCACATCCTTGGCCATGTTGGCGCCGTCGCCGCACACGTAGACCCTAGCCTCCGGCGCCGCCGCGATGGCCGCAACCTCCGCCGCGCGCTCCGCTATCCTGTGCTGCACGTACGTCTTCGTCGCCCCAGACTCGCGCGAGAACGCGGTGACGAGTTCGGTGAGAGTCCCGTCCGCGGCGAACGATTCGAGGTCGCCGCGGTAGAGGTAATCCTCGTCCCGGCGGCGGCAACCGAAAAAGAGCCACGCGGGGCCGGGCTTTGCGTCAGCCGCGGCGATCATCGCGCGTCTGCGCTCGAGGAATCCGCGGAAAGGCGCGACGCCCGTGCCGGGGCCGATCATGATCACCGGGTGGGACACGTCGGTCGGGGGTGCGAAGTGCAGGGATTTCTTGACGTAGAGCGGAACCCGGAAGGTCGGGTCCGACGCTCGTCCATCCAACCAGTTGGTCGCGACGCCCGACCGGGTCGCGCCGCGCGGCGTGGAGAATCTGACGACCGAGAACGCCACCGCGGGCACGCCCCCGTGCGCTTCCGGCGCGGAGGTGACGCTGTACATCCTCGGCTGGAGGGGCTGGAGCGCGTCCAGGAGCTCGGCCCAGCCGGGGGCGCACGACGGATGCGACTCGAGAAGGTCGAGAAGCGTGGGGCACTCGTCGCCGCACCGAACCTTGTACTCGTCGCGGCCGCCCCGGGAGCACAGCGTCAGCAGGTCGCGGCGCTCACCGGCGTCGGTGCACGCCTCGGCGAGGACCCTGAGCAGGGACTTACGCGGCGGCGCGGTGACGTCAACGGCGTGGGTCAGCGCGGCGCCGACCGAGGCGGGGCACCGGACGTGCCGCAGAGGCGGCGCAGAGGACGGGCCCGACGGCGCCTGACCTTCCGCCCAGCCCAGCTCGAACACGGCGTTTGGGTCGAGGCCGAGCCTCGCGGCGAGCGCGTCCACCAGCGCGGGGTCGTTCTGGGGGAGCACGCCCAGCGAATCGCCGGGTTCAAAGTCGAGACCCCTCGCGCCGCGCGTGTCAAACTCGACGTGAAGCACCCTTCGGTCGGATTTTGGGTCGGTCATGAGCTCGGACTTGGCAACCTTCGCGAGGTAAGGCTCCTCGTGCGTGAAGTGGTCCGCGCCCGAGGGTGGGGAGAACGAGTCCGTGCCCCAGGGGTACCGGGCGAGGGTCGGGGCGTCCGTCAGCCACGTCACCGCCGCGCGACACGCGGGCAGGGCGGGGACGCCGACGAGGTCAGCCGAGGTCACCGTAGTGGCGACTGTGGCGGCGACTGTAGCGGTGACCTCCGCCTCATTGGCCGCGGGAGCGGGAGTGGCGGGCGCGACGACGTCCGTCGGGTCCTTCGCGACACCGCCCGTCGGGTCCTTCGCGAGCGCGGAGGCTCGCTCCGACGCGGTTCGCAGCGGCTCCCACAGTCCATCCTGCCATTTCTCGCAGTACTCGTACAGTCCCAACGTCTCATCCGCCTCCCCGCGCGGGTAGAACGCCTTCGCCCCAGCCTTCTCCATGGCGGCCGTGAACGACCTGGGCACGGCCATGAACGCGCTGTAGTTCTGGTCGCCCAAACCCAGCACCGCGTACTGCACACCGGCGCCGCAGACGCCCGCCTCTTTCTTCGCCACGCGTTTGAGTTTCGTGAAGAACGAGTCGCAGTTGTCGGGCGCGTCGCCGTCACCCGTCGAGCTCACCACGTAAACGACGACGGCGCCGGGCTTGAGCACGTCCTTGACATCCACTTCGTTCATGGCGTTGCAGTGAACGTTTGGGAAACCTTTGGCCGGGGCCTCGGCGGCCATTTCCTTGCAAATCTCTGCGGCGTTTCCGGTCTGCGACCCGAACAAAAACTTCACCTCGGGCGCAGCCGAGGACGAAGGCGGCGCCGCGGAGGCACCGACGGCGTCCACGGCCTCGGACAGCGGCGCCCACAGCTGTTCGGTCCACGGCTCCACCGCCTCTTCCAACCCCACCGCGTCGTTCGCCTCGCCCCGCTGGCACACCCGCTCCGCTCCGAGAAAGTTGAGAGCCGAGTCCAGCGTCTGCGCCGCCTGGTTGCAGTCCTTCGCCGTGGTGGACTGCCGGTCCAGGAGCAGGTTCGTGTCGCCCAAACCCAGCACCGCGTACCTGAGCTTACCCGCGAGCGACCCGCTCTCGCCCTTCTTGCGCTGACGGTTGTAAAACCTGAGGCACGTCCCAGCCGCCTCCGCCGGCTGCGCGTTTTCGATAGTCTCGACGACAAATACGGCGACGGCCGGGACCTTGTCGAGTTCGCACCGCTTGAAGTCGTCCATGGCGACGAGCCTCGGGGAGAGGCCCCTGGCGGCGGCCTTCTCCGCGAGGTCCCTGGCGATCTGCGTGGACGCCTCGCCGCCGTACAGGAAGAAGAGCCTGGAGTTTTGGTCCTCGCGGAACGAAGTCGACATGGACGGCTCGACACCGTTCGAAGCCTTCGCCTTGACCTCCTTCGCGGCCGCTGCCTCGGCCTTGGCCGCGGCCTCGGCGGCGATCGACGCGGGATCCGCGGCGCGCTTCTCGCCCGTGACGGCCCCGGACTTGCGCATCCTCGCCATGAGCGCCGCGCTGCCCGTGAGCGGCGCGGCGGTCGTCGGCGCCGAGCCCCCCGATGACGTCGCCGATCTGGACGACGTCGACGCCAGCGCCGGCGGCGTCGCCACCGCCGGGGCGGCCTTTTCGATCGTCACCACGGTCCGCGGTTTGGGCACCGCCTTTGGTGCGTCGGAGCGCGATCCCGCGGTCGCCTCGGCCTGCGCTCCGCGCTGCTTTGACCACACGAATAACCCGATGGCGAGCGGCAGCGCGAAGGGGAGGAGGAAGATGCCGGCCGCTCCGAGCAGCGGCGCGGCCACCGCGAGGAGAACGCCGATGACAGGGTACTCGCGCACGGTCTTTTGGAGCGTGGACCACGCGAACGTGGCCGCCTCCGCGCGACGCCGCGAATCCTCGCCGCCCATCGTGCCGTGCCGTGCGCGTCGCGATCTGCCTCAATCGTGAAAATATTCTGCGGCCAGGCTCCGTTCACGGCCGTGCTGCGTGGCACCGTGAATGCGCACCGTGGTGCCTTCGAATTCCAAGTCTCTAGGGTTCGTCGGCCCATTCAGCATGGCGCCTCTCACCCAGGTGTTCTTCCGCACCCTCGACGGGCGCACGCGATGCCTCAACTTTGAGCGCGATGACGCGTCGCACGAGGATGCGTTTACCCTGCGCCACCTCAGGCGCGCGCTGGAGTCCTCCGAGGGCGTGCCCGCGTCCGAGCAATTGATTGGGGTCGGCGGATTGGTGCTCGGCGACGGCGACGACGACCGCGCGCTCCGGTCGCTCAGCGACGCTCCCGCCATCGACGTGGACCTCCTCTTACGCATCAACGGAGGTAAGGGAGGGTTCGGGTCGCTTCTCCGCGGCTCCAAATCCGCGCAGACCACCACCAACTTCGACGCGTGCCGAGATCTAAGCGGCCGCAGGATGCGTCACGTCAACGCCGAGAAGAAGATGATCGAGTGGGCGAAGCACGCCGAGGAGCGCGAGCTCGAGAAGATCGCGCTCAAGCACGTCAACTCCAGGAGCAGCCAGATCAAGCGTAAGTTCGACGAGATCGAGGAGCAGGAGAAGGAGAGGTTCAAGGTGGAGACCTTAGCGCAGCGGGAGAGCACCGAGGAGGCTGTCGCGGCGGGCATCAGGATCGAAGCCCAGCGGAGGGCGGCGGAGGCGGAGAGGGAGGCGGAGAGGAAGAGAGAACAGGCGCGTAAACAGCGCGCGTTGGACGGCATGTACGGCATGGGCGGTATCAGCGACAGCGACGAGGACGAACCGACGATGCCGAACGCCGACGACGCTCCGAAGGTGGACCCGAAGGCGCCGGAGAAGATGGACCCGCCCGAACCCGAGCGGCCGGAGACGCCCGGGGAGGATGCCGAGGCGCAGAAAGAGGAGGGAGCCGGTTCGCCGGATACGGGTGATACGGCGGCGGTCCTCCCCGCGGAGATTGTGCTGAAGGATCACGGGTCCGCGGAGGAGCTGGAGGCGTTTGGTCTGGACAGGCTCAAGGAGGAGCTCTTGAAAAACGGTTTGAAGTGCGGCGGCACCCTGGCGGAGCGCGCGCAGCGTTTATTCCTGCTTCGCGATAAGACGATCGACGAGATCGACGCGAAATACAAGCCCCCCGTGCGCAAGGAGAAGAGGCGATGACCATAGCCGCACACAGTCTGAAACAACACACGAACGCTAACACATCAAACGAAAACGAAATCACCAACCCCCCGCTTTAGCTCGGTCGTAGTCGCTCGAGGTCACGGTCCTCGCCCTGACCGCGTGATTGTCGAAGAGTCTCCCGTCGAGTGCCCGCATCGCAGCCTCCGCCTGGAGCGCGGCCGCGAACTTGACGTAAACCCTCGACCCTGACGCTCCCGCGGGTGGGGTGGTGGGTATGCACACCCCGAGCACGGACCCATGCCGCCCGCACTCCTCGCGAACGTCGAGCTCGGCATCCTCCAGGTGCTCGGCGGTTGTGAGCTGTTCCAGAGGCAGGGTGTTCTCCAGGCACAGCACGTTGGACGGAACGTTGGCGGTCATCTGCGTCGCCCCGTTGGCGGCGATGCCGTCCAGCTGTCGCTTGGCGTCCTGCGCCGCGGCGAGCGTCCGTCGCTGCGCGGCGATCGTCTCGGGCCTCAAGCCGCCTCCCACGTTTTGGGGCAGGTTTAGGACGTTTTGCTGCCCCAAGCTTTGCGGTTTGTACGGGACCAGCGCGATGGACACCGGTTCCCTGCTGGGCTTGTACCCGGGCGGGGGTTCCACGTACCCCTTGGGCCGTCCGATGTTCATCTGCCGCCCCGCCACGTCCATCTTGTCCAGGTTCAGGGCGCAGGTGGCGATCTCCTCGGTCCTGAACTCGACGAAACCAAACTTTTGGCTCGCGTCCATGTTGACGTTGATGACGGGCTCGCCGTGCTCCACGCAGTGCGGCAGCGCCTGCGCCATCAGCACGTTGAACAGGTCCTTGAGCACCTCGGTCGTGGTGACCCCCGCCATCAGGTTACCCACGTAGATCTCGCGCTGCTTCTTCTGCGCCGACGCCCCCGCCGCCGTCGCCGCCGCGCCCGGATTCTGGAGCAGCCACTGCTGCGCGAGCGCCTGACGCTGCTGCTCCTCGAGGAGTTTCTTCTGGAGCTCTCGCATGGCCGGGGTGACCTCGGTGTCGAAGCCGCTGGGCCTGCGCCGCTCCCTCCCGCGGTCCCTGTCCCGGTCCCTGCTCCGCTCGGGCGAGCGGGACCTGCTCGACCTTCGCCTGTCGGACCTCTCCCTCCGCCTCGAATCCGAGCGGGAATTCGAGCGCGAGCGATGCCGCCTGCTCTTCTTCCGGTCGCGCTCCCTGCTCCGATCCCTATCGCGGTCCCGTCGGTCGTGGTCCCGGTCGCGATCCCTGTCCCGGTCGCGATCCCTGTCCCGGTCGCGATCTCTGTCCCTGTCGCGATCTCTGTCCCTGTCCCTGTCGCGCCTCTTTCGCTCTCGCCTCTCGTCCGAGCTCTCGTCGCGATCCCTGTGGCTCCTTTTGCGATCGGAGTCCCTGTCCCTGTCCCTGTCGCGATCGTCGCGCGCGGAGGGCGGGTCATCGCGGTCATCGCGACGTCTACGAGGGTCCGCCGCGATGGCGGCGTCGTCGAATCCCATGGGTCGAGTCTGGGCGACCGAGAGTGACGACCCGAGCCGGAGCGGCTCCAGGGAAAACCCCGTCAGATCTTCGTTCGGGGCGCCGATGTGACTTGACTGTGTGAGTCCAGAAACCCTGCCCGAGTTTGAACGCCATCCGCACAACGCGACCGGCGACGCGAGTGATGGCGCCGTCGGAGGCTGAGGCGCCCGGCGATGGACCCTTCGGAGGTCCGGGTGGCGCCAGCGACGACGAGTGGCTGGCGGACGACTCCCCGGGTCCGACGACCGGCGCACGCGCAGAGGGCACCGCGTCGATGGAGGACGAGCCTCCTCGCGCGAGGGTCGAAGGCGAGGGATCGACGCACGCGACCGCGGGCGACTCCTCCGCGGCGGGGAGCACCAACGGGGAGGTGGATCGACCGTTCACGCCGCCGCCGGCGGCACCCGCCGACGACTGGCTCGGGGGCGCACCCACGCCGAGCGACTACAACCCCGAGAACGAAGCGGGGTGGTCATCGCTGGACAACTCCTTCGCGTCGAAACCCCCGCCGTCGCCGCTCGGACCCGACACGGCCGCGGCGGCGACCGATCCGAACGCGTCGTGGATCGAGCACAGGGCGTCGCCCTTCGGCGGGAACGATTCCCCGCGCGAGTCGCCGTCCAAGTCCAAGCCGGCGGCGATCGCGACGACGACTTTCGGCCAACAACAACAACAACAACAACAACAACCGGCGCAGACGTTCGTGGTGAAGAAGGCGTCGTCGCTCGGCGACCTGTTCGGCGGCGGAGGCGAGGACCTGGACGCGGACGCGTACGTCTCGCCGGTCGCCGCGCAGACGAACCCGTTCGCCTCCATCGTGGACGACGACGACGCTTTCTTTGACCAGCTCGCCGGCGCGCCTCGGCAGGCGACGCCGCCGCCATTCGGGGCGCCGCCGCCGCCCAACCCGACGCCGCCGCCAGCCGTGTCCCCGACGTCGCAGCCCGACCCGCAGATGGCGCCGGTGGAGCCGGTGGCGGACGGGGCGGGCGCGAACAGAGCCGATGTTGCGGACGGTTTGGCTGAGCGGTTTGACGGTTTGGCGACGACCGAGGCGCAAAGTTTGGACGCCGACCAAACGGGCGAGGCGCAAAGTTTGGACGCGTCGCGTTCGGCAGGGGATGGGGCCGTTCGCCCGGTCGTCGAGGCGACGGGCGAGACGGTCGAGGGGATTGCGACGTCCGCGACGGGGTCCTCCGGGGAACCGCGACGAACGGCTGGAGAGGAGGTTCAGCAGCAGCAACAGCCGCAGCCCGCGTATTCAGGGGGTGACTACGCGGCATACCACCAGCAGCAGCAGCCGCAGCCCGCATATTCAGGGGGTGACTACGGGGCATACCACCAGCAGCAGCAGCCGCAGCCCGCGTATTCGGGGGGTGACTACGGGGCATACCACCAGCAGCAGCAGCCGCAGCCTGCGTATTCGGGGGGTGACTACGCCCATGACGCGGCGGCGTGGCGAGCGCAGCAGCCGCAGCAGCCGGTGCCCTCGTTCCTGCCGCAGGCGCCGACGCACGGCGCGCCGGTGCAATTCATGATCCCGGGGCGGGTACCCGCGGAGCCGGACCCGCAGCAGCCAGCCGCTCACCTCGATCCGCAGCCGCCGGCTGATCACCGGGACCCTGCTCCCGCCGCGAATGGGGCTCAGGAGCCGGCGTACGCCCCGCCGCCCGAAGCGGCGGCGTACGGGGCACCGCCCGAGATGCCGGCGTACGGGGCACCGCCCGAGATGCCGGCGTACGGAGCGCCGCCCCCGGCTGCGGCGGCGCCGCAGTTTATGATCCCGGGGGCTCCCGCTCAGTTTGAGGCTCCCGCTCAGTTCGAGGCTCCCGCTCAGTTTGAGGCTCCCGCTCAGTTCGAGGCTCCCGCCGAGTACGCGCCTCCCGCGCCCGCGTACCAGGACTCGGCGCCCGCGTACCAGGACTCGGCGCCCGCGTACCAGGACTCGACGCCCGCGTACTCGGCTTACGGGTCACGGGACGCGGCCCGCTCGGCGTATGGCGAATTAAACCCGACGGAACCAGCCTACGCCGCGTACGGAACTCCGCCGACGCAGTTTATGATGCCGTCCGCGCCCGCGCCCTTTCAGGACGGACCCGCGTCCTCCCCAGGGCCCCGCGATACCGGGCTCCGTGACGGCGCGATGGGGGCTCCTCACGGCGGCGACGCGGGCGCGGGCGCTTCGTCCCCGTTTGAAGGCGGCTACTCGGCTTACGCCGCCGCCGGGTCGTCGCACGCCACCGGCGACGCTGGGACGGCCAGGTCGCCGCACGGCAGGCCGCCGTGCCTCACGATCGGGTTCGGCGTGGGCGGTACCCTCGCGATCGCCGCGCCGGGGTACCCGACGCCCGGAGCGCCCCCGGCGAGACCGGGCGGCGCTCCCCCCGGGGTTGTCACCGTTCACGCGCTCGCGAACCTGGTGGAATCGTTCGACCGGCACGGCGGTACCGGCGTCGGCGCCGCGTACCTCGCGTCCCTCGGCGCCGTGTGCGGCCCGTTCACCCGTTCGCACTCGAGCCAGCACCTGCAGAAGATGGTGGACGACCGGATGGCGGAGGCGAGGTCGGGTCGCGATGCATCGGAGGAACGAATCGAAAAGAGAGGCGACGATCCCGAGGACCAAGCCCTGCTCTGGGGTTTGCTCCACGCCATGGTGAAGCACCGCGGTAAGATGACCCAGAACGTGACGGGCGCGGACCCGTCCGGCGCGGACCCCAAGGGCCCCGGCCCGGACCTGCACGCGCTGCTCCTCGGGTCCGACGCGGATCGGAACGGATCCCAACCGATTGCCCGGCCCGGTCCTGGTCCCGCGAGCGCGGCTACGACGGGCTTCTCCGAGGACCCCGTCGCTAATTCTCGGGCGCTCGCGGAGTATGAGCGCCTGCTCCTCGCGGGTAAGCGGGGCGACGCGCTTCAGCTGGCGACGTCCAGGGGCTTGTGGGCGCACGCGATGCTCCTCGCGCGTCACATGGGGGAGCAGCACTTCGCGGCTACCGCGGCGGCGATGGCGAGGGCGGCGTGCACCCCCGGGTCGCCGCTGCACACGCTCGAGGTCATGTTCGCGGGCGTGCCCCAGGACCTGATCGGAGGCGGGGCCGGAAGTATCGGGGTCGGGCAGAAGGTTGGTGGGCACTCGCGGACCGGGAGCTTTGGCGCCGCGGCGGCTGGCCTCGTCGGCGGGGATTCGTTTGGCGAAAACGTCGGCCCGCAGGCGAGTCAAGGCGACGTCAGGATGCTCCTGCCGCGTTGGAGGGAGAACCTGGCCATCCTGGCGGCCAACCGCGCGCCCGGGGACGCGCGCGTCATGGGCGCGCTCGGGGACGCGTTGTGGTCTCAGGATGGAACGGGTGGCGTATTCGCGGCGCACGCGGCGTACGCGTTGGCGGGGGCGACGCCGCAGCCGTTTCATCCCTCCTCGCGGCTGTGCCTCGTCGGCGCCGACCACAGGCGTAACCCGAGGACGTACGCCACCCCCGCGGCGATCCAGCGCACGGAGCTTCTGGAGCACTCGATGGCGCTGGCCAACTCGCAGTACGTGTTGGCGCCGTTCCAGGCGTACAAGCTGCACTACGCGGGTATGCTGGCGGAGTTTGGTCGCGTCAAGGAGGCGTTGGGATATGCCGAGGCTGTGGGCAGGGCGGTGAAGCACCTCGACCGATCGAGCCCCGAGTGCAACGTCCCAGCGCTCGCCGCGCTCGCCGCGGAGCTGGAGCACCGGCTCAAGGGCCACTCGGGGGGTAAGAATCAGTTCCTGCAGAAGGCGGCGAGCTCCATCTTTGGCGGGTTTTCAAAGATTTTGGACAAGGGCGTGCACTCGCTCTTTGGCGACGAGGGTGGACCGGGCGCCGGGAGGACGCCCGGGCACAGCCGGCAGTCCTCGCAGTCGTCGTCGAACGCTCCGCCGCCGCAGCAGCCGCAGCAGCAACCCTACCACCACCACCAGCAGCAGCAGCACCAGCACCAGCAACCCTACCAGCAGCAGCAGCAGCCGGTGCAACCCGCTTACGGCCAACAGATCAACGGCGCCCCGCCCTCGGCCCCTGCGCCAGGGCCCGAGCCGACGCCCACCAGCTCCGGCGACGACGGCTCCGACTTTGGCGGAAAGTCGGCCCCGTCCCGTGCGAACAGCCTGTGGAGATCGGTTTCGGGGGTCATGGGAGCCGTGGCGTCGGCGGTGCCCCTGCCAAAGCCCAAGAACCAGGCCAAGCTCGGCGAGGAGATGAGCATGTACTACAACGAGAAGCTCGGTCGATGGGTGGAGCCCGGCAAGGAGGACGAGGTGGACTCCGCGCCCCCACCGCCGCCGCCCAAGTCGTTCGGCTCGGCGGCGGCGGCGCCGGCGGCGGCCGACCGCACCGGGGGCGGCGGCGGCGCCGCACCGGGGGTGGCCGCGCCGCCAAACAACTTCAGCATGCGAGCGCCGACGGCTGGCGGGGTCCGGTCGAGGTACGTGGACACGTTCAGCCTCAGCGGGTCCTCACCCCAGCAGCAGCAGCAGCAGCAGCAGCAGCAGCAGCAGCAGCAGGGCGCGTCTCCTCTGTTGCCGGGCGCCGCCTGTCTGCTACCCCCGGGGTTGATGCCTCCCGGGTCGCCATTGATGCCGAGCCCGCTCGGCGCGTCGCTCGCGCAGCCGATGGTCCCGATGGTTCCCGCCGGGGGGGGGTTCATGATTCCGGACGCGGTGAAGGTTCCGGAGACGGTGCCGGAGGATATCGCGGGTGAGCGGGGGACGACGCCGGCTTCGCAAGAATCGTCGCGCGCGCCCACGCCGGCGCTCCAGCCGGCGCCCGAGCCGGAGCCCGCCGCCGAATACGAGCCCGATCCCGCCGCCGAGCCCGTGCCCGAGCACGTGCCCGAGCCCGTGCCCGAGCCGGAGCCCGTGCCCACGATGGCGACGGGCACTGTGGAGGACCCCGAGGGGACCGCATTCTTCGACCGGGCGGACGACGAGGGCTTCGGCTACCACGCGCCCCCGTCCCCGCCCGCGATTGCCGCGCCCCCAACCGCGTCGGACGACCTATCCGCGTCCGCCGCCAACGTTGGGATGAGCCACGCCGTCCAATACGGGGATGAGCCTCCTCCTTCACCGCCGCTAAAACCGCCCGTCGACGTCTCATCGCTCGTCCCGCCTCCCCCCGCGGCGACGGCGGCGTCGCGACCCGATCCACCGCATCTTCCGCCGCCGCCGACGCGCTTCGGCTCCGCGGGGGTCGACGACGACGCCGACGAGTGGGAGTCGGTCCCAGACGGCGAGGAAGAGCCCGACCCGGCTTTATCCGACCCGGCTTTATCCGACCCGGCTTTATCCGACCCGGCTTTATCCGACCAACCTCCCGCGTATCCCGCGCCGGGCTCGTTCTTCGTGCCGTCGCCCGCGGGGGGGGGTCAAGGGGGTGCCCACCCGGGGTTACACGACGCGGGTTTCGACCCGTTGAATGACCCGTTGAATGACCCGTTAAAAACTAACAACGCCGGCGCGGCGACAACCGCGGAGGCTGACGCGGCGTACGACTACGGGGACGTGGCGGCGTCGGTGGCGTCCCA